>Ga0228535_1002685_pt1 | contig 15844 bp, 15 predicted proteins | sample SJ1metagenome_FD_168457 | JGI IMG/M metagenome (GOLD analysis project Ga0228535, IMG submission 168457) | Enriched culture of PCE-dechlorinating microbial communities from Ithaca, New York, USA - SJ1 | ecosystem: Engineered > Modeled > Simulated communities (microbial... > Unclassified | place... | reverse complement strand
AAAGGCAGGAATTTGCAACACATCTTCCTGCCTTTGTTTCAAAACCTAAATTCGCTTCTCCCGGTTGAAGGGCTGTCCAAGGGCGGTCGGCCCGAGCAACTGGCTCTCCCTGCTGAACGCAAGGACCACGATGACCATCATATAGGGAAGCATGACGGCGAACTCATAGGGGAAGTTGATTCCCTGTCCCTGGATGGCCAGCTGCAAGGCTTGCGCCAAACTGAACAGCAGAGCTCCTCCCATGATCTTCACCGGATGCCAGTGACCGAAGTACACCAGCGCTACGGCAATGAAGCCGCGACCAGCAATGATCTCATCACTGAACATCTTTGCCTGACAGAGGCTCAGGTAGGCTCCGGCAAGTCCTGCCAAAGCTCCGCCGACGGCCAAAGCCTGGAAGCGCACTCTGTTGACCTGGATGCCGATCGAGTCGGCAGCCCTGGGATTGGTTCCTACAGCTCGGACCCTCAGTCCCCAGGGGGTCTTGAAGAGTATGTACCAAGCGACAGGAACAAAGAGGAATGCAAGGTAGACGAGCACATTGTGGCTGAAGAAAATCGGGCCCAGGATGGGGATTTTCGAAAGTCCGGGAATCGGGAAGTTGTCGATGCCGGGAACCGACTGGGTTCCTCCGATGAAGTGACGGAACAAGGTACCGGCAGTACCGACGCCGAACATCTGCAGCCCTATTCCGGCAATGCCCTGCGGAGCGCGGAAGGTGACGACGACAAACCCGAAGAGCATGCCGAAGAGGGCTCCCACTCCCATAGCCAGAGCAAGACCGAGAACGTTGTAGATGCCCGGGGTGGGACCGCCTTGTCCGATGCTGTAGGGAATGAGCATGCCCAGGAAGGCTCCCATGGCCATAATGCCTTCACAACCGAGATTGAACACTCCGGCACGTTGGTTGAACATCTCCCCAAGGGATGCGATAAGCAGGGCGACGGAGAAGGGAATGCCCAAGCTAAGGATGTTTACGAAAAAGTTCATGCTTCCACCTCCTTGGTTTTGTTGCTTCGCTTCTGCACCTTGCGCCAGACCTTTTCCATCAGGTAGGGGTCGGCGAGGATCATCTTGGTGGCAACGATGACCAAAATGATGATTCCCTGCAATACATTGACCATGTTTGCAGGAACCCCGACCATGCGTTGGGTCATATCGGCGCCGACGATCAAGAGGCCGAAGAAGAATGAGGCGGGAATGATTCCAGCCGGATGCAGACCTCCGAAGAGCGCCACAACGATGCCGGAGAAGCCGTAGCCACCCGTAATGCCCTCAATGGCTCTTCGATGGACACCGGCGATTTCTATGGCGCCGGCCATACCGGCAAAGGCCCCGCTGATGACCATTGCGATCACCAGGTACCACGTCACGCTGATCCCTCCGTACTTGGCCGCCCGGCTGCTGGCCCCCGCCGCCCGCATCTTATACCCATAGCTGGTTTTCCACAGCAGGAAGAAGATGAGCAGGGCGAGGATGAGGGCGAAGAACAAGCCGGTGTGCAGACGGGTTCCGGGAAGAAACCTTCCCAACCAGAGATTGCGCGAGAGGCGCATCGACTGGGGGGTTCCGCTTCCCATGGTGAGCTCTGCCGGATCGAGCATCGGTCCGCGCAAGAGGAAGGTATAGAACTGAGCCGCAATATAGTTGAGCATTACCGTCGAGAGCAGCTCGCTGACCTGCAGCTTCGCCTTGAGGAAGCCGGGAATGAAGCCCCAGAAGCCACCGCTGATTGCTCCGGCAAGCACAGCCATCGGGAGCAGGACCGGCTTGGGAAGCTCGGGGAAGGCGAGGGCCACTGCCGTGGTGCCCAGAATTCCCATTGCCATCTGGCCTTCAGCGCCGATATTGATGATGCCGCTGCGATAGGCGACCGATATTCCCAATGCGATGATGGTAAGAGGAATCGCCCTGAGCAGTACCTCGCTGAGTTGCAAGGTTGTCTTCAACGGCTCGAAGAGGATTACCATGTATGTCTTCAATACATCGGCACCGATGGTCATCAGAATGATGGATCCGATCACCATCGCAGCCAAAATGGCCAGAATGATGATGGAAACCTTGTAAAGTAGCTTAAACTGTTTGGTCATCTTTCACTCCTGCCATCAAGATTCCCAGGCTGCGGCGATTGGCATCCTTGCGTTCCAAAACCTTCTGGATCTGGCCCTTGAAAATGACTGCAACGCGGTCGGAGAGGTCGAGTATCTCATCAAGCTCTTCACTGATGAGCAGTATTCCTATTCCTTCCCTGCGTTTCTCCAGCAGCTGCTTATGGATGAACTCGGCAGCACCGAGGTCCAAGCCTCTGATCGGGTAGACGGCTATCAAAAACTTCGGCTTTCGCGAGAGCTCGCGGGCGAGGATCACCTTCTGGATGTTTCCACCTGAAAGAGAGCCGGCGGCCACTGTGATGTTGGGGCTGCGGATATCGAACTTCACCCTCAGGTCGTTGGCATTCTTGTCGATCGCCTTGTTGTTGAGGAATGAGTGCTTGGAAAACTCTTCTCGCTCGGTATCCTTGAGTATGAGGTTTTCCTTCAATGAGAACGAGGGGACTATACCCTCGGTATTGCGCTCTTCGGGGATGTAGCCCATACCGGCTTGGATGATGTAATGCGGGCTCTTGTTTGCAATATTCTCCCCATAGAAGACGATTTCCCCGCTTTCCACTTTGCGCAGTCCGTTGATCGCTTCGGCCAGCTCGCGCTGCCCGTTGCCCGATACACCGGCGAGACCTATGATCTCTCCGCAGCGGATGGTCAGGTTCAAGTCCTTGAGGGCCAGAAAGCCGCGGTCGCTTTTCACGTTCAGGTTCCGGATATCCAGCACCGGCGTTCCGTTGCAGGCGGCTTCCTCGTTCAAGGGAAGTTCCACCTCATGGCCGGTCATTAGCGCTGCGATGTCGGAAGGGGAGTGCTCATTGGTATTTCCTTCAAAGACCACCGCCCCATGGCGGAGAATGGTGATTTTATCCGAAAGGTCCTTGACCTCCTGCAGCTTGTGGCTGATGAAGATGATGGACAACTCACTGCTCATTCGCTTGAGCAGGACGATCAGCTCATCGGTTTCCTGGGGTGTCAGCGCACTGGTGGGCTCATCGAGGATGAGAAACCGTGCACCGAGACAGAGTGTCTTGACCAGCTCAACCCGCTGCTGTTCGCCGACGGATAGCTGCCAAATATACGCATCGGGGTCCACGAGGAGCCCGTATTTTTTCGAAATTTCATCGATGCGCTCCCGTACCATAGCCAAGTCGAGCTTGACAAACGACCAAGCTTGTTTGTAGCCGAGGGCGATATTTTCAAGAACCGTCATATTGGGAACCAGCATGTACTGCTGGTGCACCATGCCAAGGCCTGCGGCAAAGGCATCGTTGGGGGAGCGGAAATGCACTTCTTCCCCGTTGATGAGAATTCTTCCTTCATCAGGCTGGTACAGACCCATGAGAATGTTCATCAAGGTGGTCTTGCCAGCGCCATTTTCGCCTACCAACGCCAAAACTTCGCCCTCTCCGATGGACAGGGTAATGTCATCACTTGCCAAGACACCGGGAAAGCGCTTGGTGATGTGCTCCATTTTGAGGCTGGTGATTTTCTTTGTGGTGAGTTCCATGGATTAAAACCTCCGTGGGGATTCAAAAAAACCAGTCATGCAGGGATTTTCCGCATGACTGGCAGTGATGCACTATTAAAGCTTGGAGTAATCTACGGAAGTGTAGTTGACGGTACCGGCCTTGGCCTTGAAGGATGCAATTGCTTCGTTGACCTTGGTCTCGATGGCGCCGGTGTACTTGTCCTTCAGTGCAGCGTTGAATTGGAATACAAATCCACCGTTGTTGAAGTTCATAGGAATGACTTCACCGCCCTTCACACCCTTGTCAAGTTTTTCGACAAAGCCGATGATGACAGAGGCATAGTTGTAGGAAGAAGCTGCAATTACCTTGTAGCCTTCGGCGATGTTGATCTGGGCGATATCCTGACCAACCCACCAGATGTCCTGGGTGCGGTAGTCGGCAACTGCGCGCAGAGCTCCGAGAGCCTGCTGGCTGGAACCGGTCAATACGTCTGCACCGGCCCTGATCTGGGACTGGGCGATCTCACCGGCCTTCACGAAATCACTGAAGGAACCGGAGTGGGCGACCATGACCTTGGCCTTGGGATTGACAGCCTGTACGCCAAGGACGAAACCGCGGTTGTAACGAGCGGCGTCACCGGCGTCGACGGGACCGACCAGACCGATGATGTTCTTCTTGGTGGTCATGCCGGCGATGAGGCCGGAGAGATAACCGGTCTCTTCACTTTCGGGCATGTAGGTGAAAACGTTTTTCGGTCCGATCTCTGCAGAGGTTCCAAAGGCAAAGGATACATCAGGATACTCTTCAGCCATTTCGAGGATGAGGTTCTTGTACTGTGCGCCGTGGGCGATGATGATGTCATATCCCTGGGCGACATACTGGCGAGCGGCGCTGCCGGCATCGACAGGCTTCATCTTCTCGGTGTAGCTGTACTCGATGCGACCGGGAAGCTGCTTCTGGGCTGCGATGATGCCGTCATGCATGGCCTGGCACCAACCCTTGTCGTCAATGGTGTTTTCAATGATCAGTGCAACCTTGACTGTGTTTGAGTCCTTTGCTGCAGGTGCCGTTTCGGCTGCGCCTGCTGCAAAGATTGCAGAGCTAACGAGCGCGAGACAGAGCACGATTGTCAGAATCTTTTTCATACAAGTTCTCCTCTGTAAATATCTATCCCACCAGGGTGGGATTTGAAGCTGGATTCAGTATAGAGTGAGATAGTTTGCCTGTCAAAAGAAATTGCTTTTCCTGCAGTAAATTAATATCGATTGAATTACGCTAAGTATGATTTTTTCCATGAAAATTTGCGAAAATTCATAATTTAATGTTGCAAATTTAGCGATTACTCAATCTTTGAAAACTTCTTTGCACCAATGGTCTTGGCTGAAAATCTAGAAAATCGTACCCGGTCGGACTGTTTTTGCGTTCTTTGTTGCAATCTTTGTTGCGTATTGTACCGCTTGTTGCAAATTTGTACTCTTGTATAAGGCCACAGTCAAGGCCGCTCCCAGGCTGTCCCCGCATCCGATGGTATTGACCGCCTTCACTTGCTCAATCGGTACACAAAAGAACTCGGCTGACTGAACCCATACTTCCTGACTGCCTCGAGAGAGAACTGTAGAAGTATGATGCTCTTGATGGATCTGCTTCAATATCGGCTTTATTTTCTCTTCAAGTTCACCAGTTTCCTCCTGCTCCCCGACAGTAAGGCCGAGGAAGGTTTGTGCAGCTTCGCTGAGGTTCGGTTTGATGACATCGACTCCGAAGGGGAGGCATCGCTTCAGGTCCTCTCCCTTCAAATCGAGCAGTACAAAGAGGTTTCGCTCTTTTGCTTCCTTGACAAAGTCGGCATAGAGGTTGGGTGAGTACCCGGGAGCCCGCGTTCCACAAATAATGAGAGCGTCGCTTCTCTGGATTGCCTCGCTGAAAAGTTTTCGTACAGGCCCCTCGGTGCTGCTGTCGACTGGATACGGTTCTTCCACCAATTCGGTGGCCTTGCCGTCTGAGAGGATGGTGGTGCAGGTGCGGATTTCACTGTGGCTGTCCGCCCATAGGATTTCGACTTTATCCTTCTTGCATAGACTTAGCATCTCCTCGACCCTCGGCCCCCCGAGGTGTGTGAGCAACATGCTTTCCTCACCCAACTGGCTTACGATCCGGGCTGTGTTCATGCCTTTTCCCGAGGCGTCGAGATAGTGCTCGGCGGCACGGTTCACTTCCCCGATCTTGAAATCAGAAAAGAGAAGCGTGTTTTGAAACGTCGGATTGAGGCAGACGGTGAGGACTCTCATTGCATCTGTACCAGAATGCTTGCATGAGCTGGTTCAAGCTTTCGGTAGGTTACCCCGGTTTGGTCGAACATCCATTTGGAGGCCTTTGTATTCTCTGCATCCGCATATTTGTCGGAGAGATACACGACCTCCCTGATCCCGCTTTGAATGATTGCCTTGGCGCACTCGTTGCAGGGAAAGAGCCCGACATAGAGGGAGCAGCCTTTCAGACTGCTGCTGATGGCATTCAGAATCGCATTGAGTTCGGCGTGGCACACATACGGGTACTTGGTATCCAGCCAGTCCCCTTCACGTTCCCAGGGCACTTCGTCGTCATTCACTCCGATGGGAAAGCCGTTGTAACCCACCCCAACGATCTTATGATCGGCATTGACGATGCAGGCTCCCACCTGGGTGTTGGGGTCCTTGCTGCGCATGGATGAGAGGACGGCTACCCCCATGAAATATTCGTCCCAGCTGATGTAGTCTTTGCGTTTAGGCATTGGCTTTCTCCTTGTCCTGTAAAAATTCCAAAATGCTATCGGTAAGTGATGCTTGGATTGAGTGGTAGGAGAGAAGGGAGTGGCGACCGTGATTGAAATTTCCCATCTTGGTCTCCAAACTTCGGAACTCCCTGCTCTTCTGCTCGCGTTCAATGATCTTCAGATTCTTGAACGGTATGATGCGGTCGTTGACATCATGGATGGAGAAGAGGGGGCACGTGATCGTTCCCAACTTCTTTCTGACCTGTCTCATTGCATGGACCAGGCTCAGACCCGGTCGAACGAATGTTCCTCCATAGCCATACCAGACTTCGCTGCCGTCCTCTCCCTTGCCGTTTCCATCGATGACGTGTGCGTTGAAGGAAGGGACGAACAGAGCTACAGTCCGGGCGAAGTATTGCTTCCAATCGGTGAAAATCCACTCCTTCATACTGTTGTAGACAACCGGGGCTGCGATGGTCACCAGCTTGTCCGGCTCTTTGTCCGTATTGCAGTAGAGCTCGCCGAGTTTGAGTGTCATCATGCCTCCCATGCTGGTGCCCAGCACATAGAGCGTATCATACCTGGCCCTCAAGTCCTCATAGCAGCGGCTGAGATATCCAAACCATTGGGTGAAGGAGGTATTCTCAAGATCCTTGGGGTCGGTTCCGAATCCGGGCATCAGAGGTGCGTACACATCAAATCCTGCATCGAACAAGCGCTTTGCGCTGTAGCTGTACATCGCAGGGGTGGAGGGAAATCCATGAACCAAGAGAATCGCCGTGTTGCTGCCTTGTGTGTAGGTTATGCTCTTTGCCTGCTCGCTGAACACCTTGGATTCATCGGTTGCAAGCATGTGTGTCTGTTTGTCCTTATATCCGATGAGGGTGGTGTTCCAGAGAACGAATAGAATGAGTAAGAGTACAATGAGTATCCACATAGTGAGTACTATAGCCTACCACAGAGGTGAAGAAAAGTGGGAATTGGGATTATGGAGGGAAAGACAGGGCGGACAAGTGGTGGTACTGTTAACGTATGAGAAGAAAATCAATTTGCGCAACCGCCCTGTTGTTGCTTACGCTTGCAACTCCCTTGGTTGGAAAGAGTGCAGTATTCGACCATTACACGCATGCTTTGGGCGTACAAGGCGGAAGGCTGGCGGGGTTTGGCGCAAGCTACCAGAAGTGGTACCCCTCCTTTGGATTTCAGATTGCCGGCGGAGCTTTTTTCCATCCGAATATGGAGGAGGGCCGCGACCGCTTTGCGTACAACATCGGAGCGGAGGTTCAGTACCCGCTGATAAGCCACACCATCACCTCGTTTCTTGCAGGGCGGGTGTACCTGGCAGCCGGTTTGCATCATCGGCGTTACCAGGAAGCCGAGGGAGATGAAACCATTGGATACACACCTGCTGACATCGTTACACAGTTCGGTGCAGGTGCGGGCATCGGGGTGGAGACTGTCTTGTTCGAACACTTCTCATTGGGCACCGAGTTCGTGTACATAGGGCTCTACACCACCGATGGCACGATCGATGTCGAAATGTCTCCACAGCTGAGCATCCGTTATCGATTCTGAGCTGGACAAGAAAAAGGCTGTCCCCAACAAGGAGACAGCCTCTTTAATACAGCTACTTGCTTACATGGGCAAGTGAGACATCATATACGGGACGACTGCGAGCAACACACCGGCAGCAACGGCAGAACCGATGACACCAGCTACGTTCGGACCCATGGCATGCATGAGCAAAAAGTTCTGGGGATCGGATTCCTGACCGACCTTGCTGGACACACGGGCTGCCATGGGAACTGCAGAGACACCTGCACTACCAATGAGCGGATTGACCGGGTGCTTGGGATCAAGCTTGTTCATCAGCTTGGCAATCAATACTCCAGCGCCGGTACCGATGGAGAATGCAACCATACCAAGGAACAGGATGCCCAAGGTGTTGAGGTTGAGGAAGTGGGAAGCTTCCATCTTCGAACCAACAGAGAGGCCGAGGAAAATCGTAACGATGTTCATCAGGGCATTCTGCATGGTATCGGAAAGACGGTTGACAACACCACACTCCTTGGCCAGGTTGCCGAACATCAGCGAGCCGATGAGCGGGGTGGCCGACGGAAGAAGGATGGCACAGGTGGTCAGAACGGTAAGCGGGAAAAGAATCTTTTCAAGCTTGGATACCGGTCTGAGCTGCTGCATCTTGATCTTGCGCTCTTCCTTGGTGGTAAGAGCACGCATGATCGGGGGCTGGATGATGGGAACCAAGGCCATGTAGCTGTAGGCAGCTACGGCGATGGGTCCCAACAGATCCGGGGCCAGTCGGCTGGTGACGTAGATGGCCGTAGGACCGTCGGCACCACCGATGATGCCGATCGAGGCGGCAGCAAACAGGTCGAAGTTGATCCCGGGGATGAAGCTCAAGGCCAGGGCGCCAAGCAGGGCAACGAAAATACCTGCCTGGGCGGCTGCTCCGAGGAGCAGGGTCTTGGGATTGGCAATGAGCGGACCGAAGTCGGTCATCGCACCTACACCCATGAAGATCAAGATCGGGAAGAGTCCGGTGTCGATACCCATGTCGAACAGCAGCTTGATGAAGCCGGCAGCCCCGGTTGAAGGGTCAACGCTGGCGATGAACCCCATGGGGATGTTCGAAAGGATGCAACCGAACCCGATCGGTACGAGCAAGAGGGGCTCGAAGCCCTTCTTGATGGCAAGATAGAGGAGGATGAAGCCGACCAGTATCATGACAAGGTTGCCGATACCGAAGCCTTCCACCATCCCCATGAATCCGTACAGTCCTGTGGACTGCCAGAGTTGATTAAACGCAGAACCAATCATCTCAGAGTCTCCTTTACGCGATTACGAGCAATTCGTCGTCGCTCTGCATCTGCTGGCCTTGGCTTACAGAAACCTTGGTTACCACGCCGTCGCACGGTGCGAAGATTTCATTCTCCATCTTCATGGCTTCCATGATCATCACGACCTGGTTCTTGGTAACCTTCTGACCTTCCTTCACCTCGATGCGGAGGATCAAGCCGGGCATCGGTGCCTTTACGGAAACTGCTTCGTGAGTAGGTGCAGCAGCGGCAGCAGGAGCATTGGAGGCAACAGCCTTGGAAGCCTCGATGGCCTTCTCGTCGATACCGAACCCAACGTTCAGTGGATAGCTGGTGCCGTTGACGGTGGCATTGTCCTTGCCGAGCTTGACGCCGTATGCTTTGCCGTTGACGGTTACAGTATACTCGCCCTTCTTCTTGGCGGCTTCTTCCTCACGGTTGATCTTGTACATACCGTTCACCTGTGACTTGCCGGTAAGGAAGAGGATTCCCTTCTCCTTGCAGGAAGCTGCGATGAAGATGTTCTCGTCGGTGATGGGCAGGCCTTCCTTCTCAAGCATGGCCTTTGCTGCTGCAACGCCCTTCTTGGGATCCTTCTCGTTGATGTCCACAACCTTCTCGGTGGTGGGCTTCAGACCCAGTGCCTCGGAGCAAGCCTTTACGACTTCTGCGTCGGGGGCGACGGGAGTCTTGCCGAAATACCCAAGCACCATCTTTCCATACCCTTCCGCAATCTTCTTCCAAGGTCCGAACATGACGTTGTTGAAGGCCTGCTGGAAGTAGAACTGGGAGACTGGGGTGACGGAGGTTCCGTAACCTCCCTTGGCAACAGTCTCGGCCATGGCTTCAACAATGGCGGGATACTTGTCCATCAGGTTGTTGTCCCTGAGCATCTGAGTGTTTGCAGTGAGTGCTCCACCGGGAAGCGGGGAGAAGGTGATCTCGGGAGTGACGGTCATTGCTTCGGGGGGGATGATGTAGTCTTTCATGCAATCCTGGAATACTGCCTCAGCTTCGCGGATCTTCTTGATGTCGATGCCGAGGTCGAAGTCGGTATTGCGCAGGGCGTGCCACATGGTGATGATGTCGGGCTGGCAGGTGCCGCCGGAGACAGGCATCATGGAAAGGTCGACCTGGTTTGCACCAGCTTCGAGTGCGCACATGTACTGCTGGATACAGACACCGGCGGTATCATGGCTGTGGAATACAATGTTCATGTCCTTGCCCAGCATCTTGCGGGCGCGCTTGACGGTTTCGTATACATAAGCAGGGGTGGAGGTACCGCTGGCGTCCTTGAAGCAGACGGACTGGAATTCGATGCCGGCATCAAGGATCTGCTTGAGCGTGGCTTCATAGAAGTCGGGGTCGTGTGCTCCGGTGGTTCCCGGGGGAAGGCTCATCATGGTGACAACGACTTCATGGCGCAGGCCTGCATTGACGATGGACCGACCGCTGTCGATGAGGTTGTTGACGTCATTGAGGGCGTCAAAGTTGCGGATGGTGGAGATGCCGTGCTTTTTGAAGAGCTTGGCGTGAAGGTCGATGATGTCCCTGGAGTAGGAGTCAAGTCCGACGACGTTGACACCGCGTGAAAGTGTCTGCAGATCGGCATCGGCTCCGGCAACTCTGCGGAACTCGTCCATCATTTCGAAGGCGTCCTCATTTGAGTAGAAGTACGGCGACTGAAAACGAGCACCGCCGCCGGCTTCGAAGTGGGTGATGCCAGCCTCACGGGCTGCAGCAACTGCGGGCATGAAATCCTTGGTGAATACGCGTGCGCCATACACGGACTGGAAGCCGTCGCGGAACGCGGTGCACATGAACTTGACTTGTTTTTTCATTTGGAATTGTCCTCCGGGTGTTACTTATTCTTTCGACTTGGCGAATGCGGCCACGATGGCTGCTGCAATGTCTGCATCACTGGCAGGACTTGCAGAAATGGTGGCGGCAGAGGGACTGATCACGGCGGCAGCTGGTTTCTTTGCAGGTGCTATCTTTCTTGCAATGGCGCTCATGCCTTTGGTAAGAAAGACCAGCAATGTAAGAAACACAAACACCGTAGCGATACCCAGAATCATGAGGATAACCCCATACTCGAGCTGGGCGATTAGCTGCTCTTTCGGTAGTTGCGCTAAGAATACCATACGAACTCCTAAAAAGGTTTATAGTGACCGTAGCCAATGACTACGAGAAACGCACTGGTACTGAGTATATCGGAATCAGAGGGAGTGTTTCAAGTAAAGGTAGGATAAATGGTTAGGGTAATTCTGAAAAATATGAAACGGAATTGCAATAGTGCGCAGTTTTCATAAAATCCCACAGAGCAGGGGATCGGGAATTTTTCTAGGCAGGTAAAGCAGTTGTTCCGACTTGAAGAAACAGCAGCCTCCCGATTTCTTACGATAAAACCAAATTACAGGTAAAAAGACGCTTCTTGTACTGTGAGCCATGCCTGAAGGCAGTTCTCTTGTCTGTTTTCACTCTTTATCGTAAGGTACAAAGGGCTTGCGTGCCGAAGGAGAACGAATAAAGAATGTCTGAAGGTGTGGATTTTGCACAGAGGATTGCCGAGGACAAGGCAATTAGAAATCATCTGGATAAGATAGGGCGGAAGATTCTGATCATGAGCGGAAAGGGCGGCGTGGGAAAGACTACGGTAACGGTCAACCTTGCCAATGCCTTGGTCGACAGCGGCTGCACAGTGGGTATTCTGGATACCGACCTGCATGGACCGAATGTTGCTAAGATGCTGGGCTGCGAGGCAGGAATTCTCACCACCGAGGACGGCGGTGACACCTTCTTTCCCGTAGAGGCACGCCCCGGCCTGAAAGTCATGAGTCTGGCTTTCGCCATCAGCGAACAGGACAGCCCCATTGTCTGGCGAGGTCCGATGAAAATTGCCGCAATCCGTCAGTTCCTCGCCCAGGCCGACTGGGGCGAACTGGATTACCTTCTCATCGACTCTCCTCCGGGAACAGGTGATGAGCAGCTCACCGTCTGTCAGACCATTCCCGAGTTGACCGGTACCATCATTGTCACCACTCCCCAGGAAGTAGCCATTCTCGACGCCAGACGAAGTGTGAACTTCTCACGCAAAATGGGCGTTGCCATTTTGGGAGTCGTGGAGAACATGAGCGGCCTTATCTGCCCGGGCTGCGGTACCGAGATTCCCATTTTTGGTATCGGCGGCGGCAAGAAGATGTCTGAGCAGATGAGTGTGCCCTTCTTGGGCAGGGTTCCCTTGGAGGTTCCCCTCATGGAGGCCGAGGATGCGGGAAAGAGCTATTTGAGTCTGCAGCCCGAAAGTGTCTCGGCCAAGGCGATCAAGGATATCGCCCTGTTGATCAACAGCGGAACAGCAGTTTCTTCGCATCGCAGCACTGAATTTGCAGGAACCGCTTCCTGTGCTCCCTCCGCCTGCTCAAGTTGCAGCAGTAATTGTCCCTCACGCAAAGGAGTGTGAATCATGTTCGATCCGTTCACCCATGACGATGGAAGAGCAAATACTCACTTGATGTGGAAGTCCGGCAAGCGGGAACAGGTTTTCAAAGGTCCTATTTTCGATATTTGCACCGTGCAACGCACCAGCAGTGATGGGCGCAGTGCCACCTTCATCGAAGTCGATTGTCCGAAATGGGTGACGATTATTCCCTGGTTTCGTAACGATGACGGAGTGCCGATGTTTGTCATGGTGGATCAATTCCGCCATGGCTCGGCAACCGTCACGCGGGAATTTCCCGCCGGTGTGGTGGAGAAGGGCGAAGATCCCATGGATGCAGGCCTCAGGGAACTGAAGGAAGAGACAGGTTTGGAAGGTACCAGAGTGACTGCATTGGGAGACGTCAGTCCCAACTCTGCCTTTATGAACAACAGGTCCTACTTCTACTTGGTCGAGCATGTGAAGCACACCAGCGGTCAGGAACTCGATCCGAATGAGCAGCTTGAGGTGCTTTCCATCCCGGTGCAGACTGTCATCGACCGGATGGGGACGGGCATCTATGACAATGGAATCATGATGATCGCCTTGGGCTACTTCCTCAGGGAAGCAAGGAAAAGACCTGAGTTGGTCACTATTCGATAGGAAGGAGAGAGAATGAAACAGAAACGAATCGTTGTGATAGGTGTTTTGATTGCAATCGTCGTGCTATTGAGTTCTTGCATGTCCAATAAGGACCTGGTTCGAACCATCGAAGTATCGGCGACCGGGGAAGTGACGCTTACTCCTGATATCGCCTCCTTCTCCATCCAGGTAAGCGAGCTGGGAAAAACCACCAGTGAGGCACAGAACTTCGCCAATGAGAAAATGGCGCAACTACTTTCCATCATGAGAAAGAACGGGATTGAAGAGAAGGACATCAAGACTACGATGCTCAACCTTAGGCCCAGTTACCAGTGGATAGAGGGAAAGCAGTATTTGGAGGGCCAGGTCGCCAGTCAGACGCTTTCGGTAACACTGCGTAAGCTTGAGAACCTCGGAAGTCTGATCGACCAACTTGGAGAGGTAAGCGGCATCTACCTGAACTCGGTAATGCTGGACAAGGAAGATAAATCGATAGGTTTGGAGGAAGCTCGGCAACAGGCCGTCCAGAAAGCTCTTGCAAAGGCGGAGCTCTATGCAAAAGGGGCTCAAATGCAGGTTGGAAAACCAATTACAATCAGTGAGTACTCCACAGCTTCCAACCCCTACAACAGCCGCCTGAAGATGGCAATGGCCAGTGAAGCAGCCTATGACATGGCTACTGAGATCCCAGCAGGTACGATGTCTGTCACTTCCACGGTCTCAATGGTCTTGGAAATGTATTGAAATCGAAGACGTAATTGTTTTTTCTGCAAGTGCTTAGAAATTTTATGAAAAAAGGCTTAACAGAAGCTATGATTACTGATATAGTGTAGATGTCCGAACGGTTAGGCGATTGACTTATGTCATGAATATCCTACCGAATGTCCTGTTCGTTTTTTTCCCCCTCATATCTGAGGTAACGACAGGTACACTCCCGCGCTATTGCGGAACTCCTTCAAGGGTGCAAGCTTGGGGGAGTTTTTTATTTGTCTCTAATCCACCTAAATATGGTCTTGCGGGGTTATTGTAACGTATATCGTGTCACAATACGTTCCCTCCGGAACAGAATCGACTTGTGATGCAGAGATGCCTTTGACGTATACATTCTGATAATACGTAGTATTGTTGCCGTAAAAACCATCCCACAAAATCCTCTGGCCGCCGATGACATCTTGTCCCAGAAAAAACAGGCAGTAGTCGATTGCATAGTCACCCATATTATTATTCCTATGCATACAGAAAGCTTCTGAATTAGCATAGTTTGAAAATGTAATATATACTCCATAATAAATTGCAGTGTTGTATGGACTTACTTCAGTAAGGTATAGTTGGAATTGGGCTATTTGGGCCTTGCCTGTGGCAAATACTTCGTCAAGAGAGAATGGGAAGTTGTTTTGAATAGTGAGTATGTATCGCTCAGGATGAAACTCAACACTACCGGAATCGACTCCGATATAGGGGCTGGTCGCAGAAGGAGAAAGCCCAATAAGTGGAAGATCAATTCTTCCAGGTTCCCAGATGGTTTTATTTGGAGCTGCAATTGCAACGGTGAAAGTTCCAAAATCTCCTTCATCGATGATGTACTTTCCATTGGGTTTCAATTGTGATCCTGAAAAGTGTTTGTCCACATTAGCCACATATAAATCAACAATGAATGTAGACTCGTCAATACCGTTGCTACCTGTAGTTGTTAGCGGGACTTTCCCTGCATTGGGTGAAAGTCGATTCAACACTAAGGATCCATCAAGGCGGTACACAGCGTGTGGATATAGATTGATGGTATAGTTATTGGCATACACCGGGCCGTATGCATTAGAGCCCCATGAGTACGGCCCGGTAATATTCCATGTGTTGTTGGTTGCAATGGCAATTAATGATGGATCGTAGATGGGTGTTGTATCATCAGCACTACGTTGGAATGTCAAGGTTCCTAAATGAGCTCCGAAGTTCCGGGGCTCAAATGGCAGAGGCAGTGAGGCTTGAATAAACAAAGTGGGTTCCATGTCATATGTGACTGTGACGGTAGAAAACAAAGAAGTAGTAATACACAGCAAAATGACAATCAAGTGTATTGGCTTTTGCATACTCCAATAGTGTTGTAATGCCTGCTATCTGTCAATAATAGGACTCATAATTTGCATTATTTATCAGATAATTTCAGATATGGGGCAACTTTCCTGTTTTTCTCTCAATTCGAATAAAGTTGTACGAAAAGCTGGCTTCTTTTAACCCGTTAGGTTTGGGAAAAGGTTGCAATTCAGCGATATGGGTTTGTAAGCGTATTTTACGGATAGGAATCCGCAATTTACACACTGCTTCGCGTATACGCATTACGCTTGCGCCACAGGTGGGCGAAGAGAAAAAACTCCTTGACATTCACAGTGTATATACAGCGATCATTCCAGCGCATTCATCTCCATGCCAATTACAAGTCATTGTATACTCAAACTCTGATTTTTCCCGGTTAATTGGAGGTTCCCATAATTTGTAGTGTTTAATTACAACTTTCCCAATCGGTTAGACTATACAGCAACCTAGAATTTGTTGTTTCTTGTCCCCTTGACCAGGCTTTCCAATAGTCATGCATGTCAGGGACCCACTCATCGCTACATTTTCCTCAT
>Ga0228535_1002684_pt1 | contig 15847 bp, 17 predicted proteins | sample SJ1metagenome_FD_168457 | JGI IMG/M metagenome (GOLD analysis project Ga0228535, IMG submission 168457) | Enriched culture of PCE-dechlorinating microbial communities from Ithaca, New York, USA - SJ1 | ecosystem: Engineered > Modeled > Simulated communities (microbial... > Unclassified | place... | reverse complement strand
ATGTTTCATACATAGATATTGCTCCGCAGCAACCTCTCAAACGCCGCCTCGAACCGGGCGTCATCGTCCTTTGTTCGTTTGGCCGGACCCTTTGTACGGCCGCCACTCCGGCGTATCTTTTGCCCGATATGCCGCTCCAACAGCAGTTGGTCCATGTTTTCTCCCCTGAAGATCAGCCCGTTTTGATTGATGGCCTTCGCCCCTTTGCCGATGCCCATAGCAGCCAAGCCGAAATCCTGCGTTACCACAATATCCTCAGGGGCCAGTAAGCCCATCAGCGCGTAATCCACGCTGTCGGCCTGCTTGTCCACGGTGATGACGGTGCTGTAGCCGTCATTCAATTCATGGGACGTATCAATCAGCATGGTAACTGGGATATGATGCTGCTGCGCCAGCCGGACGATGATTTTCTTGACCGGACAGGCATCGGCGTCAACTAATATTTGCATGTGTTAAACCTTCTTTTTATGAAATACTGACGGGATGAACCGGTACGCTTCTTTTTTATCCATCTTAGTCATATACCGCGTGGCGATTTGCTTGCCGCAGTTAAGGCAAAATAGCGCGCCGTGATACTGTGAAAAGTCGATAGAACCTTCAATGATCCTGTCGTTATACATTTTTACAAAATTGCTCTCGCCGACTTTTTGATAGTTGGCGATGAAGCATTTGCAATAGGCGCAGCTAACCTCTAAGATATGGCTGCCCTGACCTTTTTGCAGTTCGGGTTTTTAAATATCTCCATTTTCCCCCGCACGAGACTGCTGTTGCAATATTTCCTCATAAACACAACATGCCCGAAGATGGTCGTTCACCATGCCGACGGCTTGCATGAACGCGTAAATGATGGTCGGCCCAACGAATTTGAAGCCCATCTTCTTCAAGTCTTTGCTGATCCTTTTCGCTCATAAGGCAGCGCCATCCTTCATCCTTTTTTCAATTAACTCCGGCGAGAGCTCCAATGCCCGGATTTGCCGTTCAAGCAGCGCCTGCTGGACCAGGGGGCTTCATTAGCTTTATTCTTCAACCTTTATCAATTCCGCGTCGGCGTGCTCCTCCATATAACGGATAATTTCCTCCAGCGACCGCCTCGCGTGGGCGGCGTCGCCGGATACTACCGCGACGCCAATGGTTAGCGTCCTGTGCACGTCCTGCGTATCAACCTCCGATATGGAAGCGTTAAAGTGCTTTCGGACCTTGTCCACAAGGCTGCGGCAGACCTGCCGCTTATCCTTTAAGGAAACGGCGTGGGGGATGCAGAAGGTCAGTTTTACGGACAGCGTAATCATACGTTATCCACCGTTTTTAAGTGTTGCTTTATTTTCTTCATCGCCCAATCGTAGTGGCTGGAGGTAGCTGAAACGCAATAGCTGCCCACATTGGTCTTGCCCGTCCACGGGAAGTGTTTCTTATCGAACAGTTCCTCGTTGGTCAGCGACTCAATCAGCAGCATGACCCTGCTGTGGCTCTCGCAAAGCATGGTAACCGCGTCCTACAACGGAAGTTTACACAAGATTTTCTGCACTATCCATATGTTATACCCATGGCGAAACTTTCTTCGGCATTTGGAAGCAAATAAAGTTTATCAGAGTAGGTTATTTTGCTGTAGCCGAAAGATTTTGTGCCATTAAATAAATAGAGTACGCCTCCATCTTCCAACCGTTTTTTTAGCTTTCGCAGTCTCAAATTGTGCCTCCTTATGCACTATCCAAAACCTGATTATTTCATCTGCGGTCAAATATCGAAGTCTTCGGATTTGAAGTTGCTGTAAAAGCGCCCTTTTGTTGCCGTAAACCGCAGCACACAATAATCCGGATCCGTGACGCCTTTACGGTAGTACATGGTATCGCCTTGCCGCCAAATATGCTCTTTTGCCTCAGTCGTTTCCAGCACTTCCACCGTTCCTGCCAGGCTGACGCCGCGGAAGAAACGCTTATCTACGAAATAAATGCTTGCTTTGGGATTGTTTCTAAAGAACTTTACTTTGTTTGAAGATGTATTCGTGGAAAACCAGAATACTTTAATCCCTTCGCGTTCCCTGGGTTTCAGCATGGCCTTTGTGATCGGGTAGCCCTCATCATCCATATAGCAGATCTGCGTCAGGGAAGCCTTGTCAACTAAATTTCCAATCGTCTTTTCCGGGTCTTTCATCATTTCGCTTGCCTCCTAATGCACATACTAAAATGCCAGCATAGACGGCAATTTATGCCGTAAGGTGCGATCAGTTCTTCTTTCACGTTATCACCCTCTTCCGGCGTTCTGTTCTTCATTCTCGCGGACGCCTCAATTTATTTTCTGTTTGGTTTTCTCTTAATACCTAAATAACTGAATAAAGTCATTGAGCAGGGAAGTATCAACCGGCTGATGGGGTACTCTATTAAGCATTGTTAAACCTCCCCTGTAGATTCGTATTTACCGTATAGATACTCAATAGATACTCAGCGTCTACGCCAACATCAGTATAGCACGGAACGCAGTCCATCACAAATAGAAGGAACAGGGAAGATAAACGAAAGCCGGGCGCGTGGCCCGGCTTTGGCTGCTATCCGTATCAAAAAACAACATTCTCTTTGTTCGTCACTTCCACAGAAACACAGCCGCGCTTTCCATACTTTTCTTGATATAATTCTTCTTTGAGAAACAGATGCCGTCACGCGCAAGCGTGCTGGCGACGATTTCCCACTGCAGGGTGTAGAGCGTTACCGTATGAGCTGTCTGACCCATTCTTTCCTGACCTCCCATATGATGCCGTAGCTGTTTTCATTGCCCAGCGTAATGGCGTCGTCAAATAACCGGCTCCAGCTATCGATGATCTCCGGTTTGATCTGCGGGTAGAATTGCGACATATACGCTTGTGCATCACTTACGCCATAGCTTTCCAGCATGGCCCGGTGACGGGCTTTATCTTTATCATCCGCTGGGATATAGGAATAGTTAAGAATCATCCCCCATTTGCTGATATTGACCAGCGACACCAAGCTTCGATCTATGGAAAGCTCCAGCGTAACGCTGCCCGGCGTTGGCAGCATGGTGGCTTCTTTGAAAAATGAGACCCATATGGGGTACTCCACATCTTCCGGCTTCAAATGAACGGTGGGGCTGTTCTTTGTCAGCCAGCCGTACACTTCCAGAACCAGGGAAGCATGCTCTTCCAAGTCCTTTTGGATATATTCTTTTTTGGCAATAAACCGGCCTGTATGTTCAAGCTCCATTAGGATGTTTTCATTCTGTTTCGTCCAGACGCTGATATATACCATAGCGGCGCTCCTTATGCGCAGGATTTACCGTTCCGAAGCGGAATTGCTAGCGGCAATAGACAGATATATCGACTTTTACAATAGCAAGCGCCCATACGGTACATTGAATTATAAAACGCCAACGCAGGCCGAACAGCGTTTTGTCACTAGCAGTAATTGAGCATTATCAGTTGGACAGCGCGGGGTTCGTAAGTGAACTTTTGCGGATGTTCACACCTCAAAATCAACGTTTTTGCACTCCCGATGCCCAATTTTACCCCACTAAATAGAAATTGGAATGACTAACTTATACTGGCTATTTATAAAGAAAGAAGGTTGGTATCGCGGACAAGTCCAAAAAACTTGTTCCAGATATCGACCTTCTATCAGTTAGTAATGCGGCTTTCCATGAAATTTTTATGACAGATATTGTTTATTTTTCTTAACATTACCAGGCTGGGCAGTTTTGCTCCGAAAATTCTGTGAGGAGAAAATTTTCGGTTTTGCAAATCTTCGCGAAGATATCACTTTGGGTGTTATCGTAGTATCCAGTAAAGGATATGGATGGTCGGCTACCTCTATTATCGATTTAGATATTAATTTTTGAATTTCCTCTAACAAGGGTTTTTCTTCATAACAGCAAAAAGAAATAGCTGTGCCGCCAAGACCGGCTCTACCTGTACGGCCAATCCTATGAACATAGGTCTCGGGTACCTCGGGTAAATCAAAATTAATCACATGGGAAAGTTCTTCTATATCTAAACCACGAGCCGCGATATCTGTCGCAACCAGTATGCGGGTCTTTCTTTCTTTAAAATTTTTCAGCGCCAATTGTCTGGCAGTTTGGGATTTGTTTCCATGAATGGCTTGGGCTCCAAACCCTGCTTTTTCTAATGATTTAACGATTTTATCCGCGCCATGCTTTGTCCTTGAAAATACTAAGGCAGATACAATATCCCTGTTTTTTAATAAATGGATCAGCAGGTTTATCTTATTGGCCTTATCAACATAATAAAATTTTTGCTCTACAATCTCAACGATAGATGCGACCGGCGTGATCGCGACTTTTATGGGGTCGATTAATATGGAGTTGGCCAGCTTGGCAATTTCCGTAGGCATGGTCGCTGAAAAACACATCGTTTGTCTGGCTTTTGGCAAATAAGTGATAATCTTTTTTACGTCGTTAATCATACCCATATCCAGCATCATGTCTGCCTCGTCGAGCACAAAATATTTTATATTAGCCAAACTAATAAATTTTTGATTGATCAGGTCCAGAAGTCTCCCTGGCGTTGCGACTAAAATATCTATGCCTTTTACGAGATCATTTGTTTGCGGCTGTTGGCTCACTCCCCCATAAATGACCAGGGTTTTAAGATTTAAATATCTGCCATAAGACTTAAAACTTTCACTTATCTGGATAGCTAATTCCCTGGTCGGCGCGACGATCAAGGCCTTTATTTGTCTTCGATCCTTTGATGGCAACTGTTGAGATGCTAGTCCTTGCAATACGGGGATAGCAAAAGCCGCAGTCTTCCCGGTGCCTGTTTGGGCACACCCTAATAGATCACGCCCTTCAAGTAGAGGCGGGATCGCCTTAACTTGAATAGGAGTGAGTCTGGTGTAGCCTTCGATTTTCAAAGCCCTCCGGATTGGCTCGCTTATATTTAATTTTTCATTTAGCATAGCAAAATTATTTCTCCTTTGGAAAATCTTTATTTTTGACTGCCGAATCCGACAAGGATTCAATCAAAACGTATATTCTATCGGGGCATTACTTGATTTTTGGCAGATAGCTAAATAGATTGCATTTGATCGTGCCGTTATACAGCTTGCGCAGTTTATCTGCCTGCGCCCCATAGAGCGACTCAAAATCGGGATGAGAAGTGATGACATGGACCTGCCATCCGCCAGCTAATTGATGCATGGCTGCGCCAAATCTACGGTACAGGTCATCGACCGCATGTTTTTCCATCATGCGTTCCCCATATGGGGGGTTTGTCACCACCCGGCCGGACGGCTCAAAACGGCGGAATCTGGTGGCGTCAACCACATTGAAGCGGACGATATCATCAACCTCCGCATTTTGGGCGTTGCGCTCCGCGACCACGATGGCGCTATGATTTATATCTCCGCCCCAAATATCGTACTCGCCATGATACTCCTTATCTAGGGACTCTTCTACCGCGTCATTCCATAATTCTCCATTGATCCAGTCCCATTTCTTGGCGGAAAAGCTCCGGTTCAAGCCTGGCGCCCGGTTACGGGCAATCAGCGCCGCTTCTATAGCCAGGGTGCCTGAGCCGCAATGCGGATCACAAAAAGGCTCGCGTCCATGATAACGGGATAACAATACAATGCCGGCGGCCAGCGTTTCTCTCAGCGGCGCAATTACCCCAGCCTCCCGGTAGCCGCGCTTATATAGCCCCGGCCCGGAGGTGTCCAGCATCACGCTGACCATATCCTTCATCAGTGAAAATTGGATTTGATACAGCGGCCCGCTTTCAGGAAGCAGCCGGCATCCGTATTTGTTCATCAGACGTTCCACTACTGCCTTTTTGATGATGGACTGGCAAGCCGGCTCTGATTGTAGCTGTGAATTCAGCGAGTGCCCTTTCACGGGGAAGGCGCCGTCTTTGGGAACATAGTCCTCCCAAGGCAGCCCTTTTATCCCTTCAAATAGCTCATCGAAGGTTAAAGCACGAAAGCGGCCCAGGAGGATCAGCACCCGCTCGCCTGTGCGCAGATTCATATTGATCCGTGGGATATCGGCAACAGAGGCGGTACAATATACCCGGCCGTTGTCGGCTTTGACATTGGCAATTTTCAGGCGTCTCAATTCCTCCGCTGCCAGTCCTTCCAGCCCAAACAGCGTAGGAACAGCCAATTGAAGACATTCCATGACCCACAACCTTTCACTATGCACTACTGCTTGATTTTATCTTATGTTGCCGCAATAGGCAAGCTCAAGTTATATTAATTTTTGAAATCTGGCTGGTCGAACCCCCATATAATGCACATGGTTTTAGTGTTAGAGATGGAGCAGTCAAGAAAAAGCGGGCACAAAGAACACCACTGTCAGCTTCCCATCAACTCCCACCTCGATATGGCTCAGCATCTTGAGGGATAGCGCGCAGTCAAACTGTCCCAGCTTCTCCCCTGCCCCGATCAGCCGCAGCAGTTCCCGTGCCCGATAGCAGATCAATGGATCGTCGCTTTCATTAGCAGTCCGGGCTATGTCATTCCTGTACTGCGCGAGCCTATTCCACGTCTCCACAAAGCCTTGCTCCGGTGCACCGACCGGAATCTCAACATCGGTACATAGCATCTGCCTCTCCGCCGGCAACTTGCGATGTTTAGCGCGGTAACGGGCGCATGCGCTATCCGGCTGCTTCCTCCACAGCGCCATCGGCTTAGGGGTAAAGGTCTTCGGAAGCATGGCCCGCTGACAGTCAGGAAAGCTAAAATTCCATTGAAAAACCTATATAGGACAATGAGTAGACGTTCAAAAAGGAGCGTCTGCTTTTTTGGCCCAAATTCCGGAGGTGAAACCCATAATGACCACTGTAATAGCCGTCGCTAGCCAAAAAGGCGGCGTCGGCAAGACGACCACCTGCGCCAATTTAGGCATCGGGCTTGCCTGAAGTGGGAAAAAGGTGCTATTGGTGGATACCGACCCGCAGGGCAGCTTGACGCGTTTTTTTGCCCGTGCAACCTGCGGGGCAAACCGCCCCGCAGGGAAGCGTCCACAAGGGCGCGCAACTGCCCCCGAACGGGGACGGTTCGTGGGGATAGGGGAGCCTTCCCCAACAAGCAGAGCACGGCGTGTGTACCGCCGTGCTCTGCTTACCAGTTTTGTCCGTTGCCGATTGCCTGTTGTGTTTGATAAATTAATCTATCAGATCCAATTCCCGGGCGCGAAGCACCGCGTCCATCGCGGAACAAACCTCCAGCTTCTGATATACAACCCTCGTGTGAGATCGGATTGTGTTGATGGACAGGCCGGTCAATGTAATAATTTCAGCGTTTTTATAGCCCTTTGCCAAAAGCTCCAATATATTTTTTTGCTGTTTGGAAAGCTTGATGGGTTTGTACTCGGAGGCACATGCGATACCTTTATGCTTCTTTGATTGCTCATAGGCCGCCAGATAGATTTCCCGCACATATTTGTAACCGGGCGTTGATTCAGCTTCAACGTCTGATTTCTTTAGAATCCTCTTTAGGATGGGGAGGATCGCTTTCCCTTCGTCTGCAAATACCCGAATAAAATGATACGGTTCGGCGCCGATCAATATGGCTTGCAGCGATGCGGCGGCTTCCAGCTTTTTGCCCGTCATCCATTGAATGATGCTGAGCAGTACCGAAGCCTCAATTCCATCAAGCAATCTGCCGAAATTACAAAATATGGCTTTTATGCTTCCACACAGCAACTCTGCCTTTTTGTATTCGCCCAAAACAATATAAGCCCTGACCGTCGTAAAATTCATAAATAGTTTGTGTAGAGCCAGATCAGGTTCCTCGGTCACAAAATAGTTATCGAGCCAGGCCGTCGCCGCTACCTTATTGCCGTCAAAGAGCTTTATTTTCGTTTCGTAAGCTGAAAACACTGGCAACAGGTGCAGTAGATTCTCGTTTTCAAGGAAGGCTTTTATATCCGCTCTGTATTGCGCGGCGTCCTCATCCTTGCTCATAGCAAATAAACAGGAAGCGATATGCAGTCTGGATAAAAACATAAGCTCAGAGGATTCGGTTTCCGGATTTGGCGTCACAAGGGAAAGCGCCTCTTTCAAGCGGTTCTTTTCGTAGAGAAGCCCTGCCCGCAAGCCGGCTTCGATAATTGGGTAATCGCTGCCAGCGATCATAGAAAAAGTTTGGTTGAATTCCTCGAAACGCTCTTCGGTGTTTAGCGCAAAATGGGAGAAGTCCCGGTATGTTCTGTGGAAAAAAGGGAAATTGTGATTGATCCATTTCGGGGTGTTGGAGCTGTCAGGCGTTAAAGCGTTCCCTGTCCGTAATTTAGCCATTAGCTGAACAAGGGAATACTGGTGATCAACGGCGGAAAGGAGAATTATGAATTCAAAGAACATCATATATTCGCTTGCGATGTCGGAAATCCGTTCATAGATCTGGTCCAGATAGAAGAAGAGGCTTTTTACATCACTGAACAACAATGCGTGCCAGGCGCATCCGGCGTATAAAAACGGATTACGCTCAAGGGTTTCCGCGGGCAATTCCCTAATAAAAGCAATTTTTGCGATTTCGGAGCTTGACTTTCCGGTATACTTCAAAAAATAATGCAGGGCCGTGGCGGTTCCCTTGCTGTCTTCGGTATTGACGAAAAAGCGCAGCGCATTAAAATAATCTTTCTTTTCAAGGTAATACTCCGCAGCCGTTTGATACAGGACGTTGTATCCGGCTGCGGTTTCTTTTCTGGATTTCTTTCGCAAAAACGCCAAAAACAGATGATGATAACGATATTTATCTTCCTGCCTGCTGATAAATATATTCCCACCACACAGCATGTCAAGAACCTGCCCAACTTTGGCGCTGCATGTCAGTCGCTCGCAAAGCTCTATCGAAAATTCGTCTACGACGGAGGTCTTTAACAAAAAAAACCGTAGTTCCGGATCGAATTTATCCCATATCTGTGTTTCGATATATTCTTCCAACAGGCTTCCCGTCAATTTTTGGCCAGCAGTTATATTGCCGCTCACCGCCAGCGCGCTGACCGCAATCGCCCATCCCTCGGTGAGCGAAAAGGCAAGCACTGCTTCTTCCTCCGTAATAAACCGGCCACAACTTGAAAAAAAACGGCGTATCTCATCGCGTTTGAAAGCGAGCTCGGCAGCGCCGATATAGGCCATCTTGCCGTTTTCCTTCAAAGGCGCGAAGAAACGGGGCGGCGCATTGCGGCTTAAAACGATTACGGTCACTGACAAGGGAATTCGTTTCAGGACATAGATCAGGGATTTTTGTATCTCCTCATTGGTGATGAGATGGAAGTCATCAAAAACAAGGGCATATCTGCCGTCATCAAACGAAAACCGGGACAACATCTCGACTGTATACTCCACAGGGGAAGCGTTAAAAGTAGGCTCCCTGATAATTTTTAGCAGGCTTTCTTCCTGTGGGATAACGGAAAAAAGCGCGGTACAGAAAAGTCGGTAGAAGGCGGAAAGCGTGTTGTCGTATTCGTCAAGCCCAATCCAAACCGGCGTGCGGCCGGACTTTCGTATCCACAAAAGAGCGGACACCGTTTTCCCGCAGCCAGCCGGAGCGCCGACGTAAACACAGCGTTTTTCGGCAGCCTTATCAAAGCTCCTGAGCAGTTCCAAGCGGGGAGCGCATATCTCGGGCAGGTTGATCAGCGACAGCTTATCCGTCTGCAACTCCTGTGTATTCATATTTTATTCCCCCTTAGTTATCAAGCCAAGAATACCATAAAGCCAGGCAAAATCTCAAGCAGAAGTTAGCATTGATGCGGTATATATACTCAATTATTTGCTTTTATCAGAAAACATTCCAAAAATATCTCGCATTTTAATAACAACTCTCGAAAATAAGTTTTATTTTTCTCGCATCAATGCAATTGTGTGGTTCTAGATGCGCATTTAAAATGAAATGTAAACATAAAGCATTTTCCTTGATTGGAGGCCGAACAGTGAACCAGATTCTTGACAAAAGCTTTGTCTTCTCTATTCGCACCATAGAACTTATCAAATATTTGGATGAGGAAAAAAACCCGTTTCCACTTTCCGAGCGGCTGCTTGCATGCGCGGCCGGGATAGGGGTATCTTTAAGGCTTGCGGGAATGGCTGGAGAAGAGACCCATGAGCATGGCATACGCGCTTTATCCTACGCGGTGGAGGCGGAATATCTGCTTGAGATCATGGTGAAAACAGGGCATTTGCAGGAGAAGCAAAGCAAGCATATGATAAGCGACTGCCGTATCCTCAAAGCGATGCTTGAGGACTTATTCCGCGATTCAAAAACGGAAAAGAAATCGCCTGTCAATCAATCAATGTGAATTTCAAAACATTGGAGGTAATCATATGAAAAAAATACATATTAAAAAGATAACCGCATTTGTCCTTATTTTCATCATCATATTCACTTCACTCGCACCCGACGCGGCCGCCGTCGTATCCTCCGGCTCCTACGGCGTAACGCCGGATCAGGCCGGTATGACCGAGGTCGCGCCGTTCGACTTCGCGTTTCTGCCCGCAAGCCCCCAGTGGCTGGAGCTTGTCGCCCAGGAGGAGCCGGCCGCACTTGACGCGGAGTACGTGCTTGCGGACAATGTGCTGGCGCTGGAGGAAGATCAAGACGTCGCCAAGAGCATCGCGTCGGCAGGACAGCTCTTATCCGGCAGCACGGTTCAAAAGCTTAAACCCAATAAAATCGTTGCCGAGGGCGGTTATGTTCCGGCGGACATCCTCGACGCCGCGGCGGCAAACGCGGGTGGCACGATCAAAAACGGCACGGTGGTCGTGGACGAGGCCACCGGCACCGCATTCAAGGTCGTAGCACCCACCACCTATACCGGGGTGTACGACGCCGACCAAAGCCTGCAAAATACGGTGAAGCCGTTTGAAGGCACCTATTCCATCACGCAGCCTCAGCTCAGCGAGGTCATCAAGGATTTTAATCTGCCTGAGCAGACCGTCAGCCTCACGCGCGGGAATGTCACGGGCTTCGCCCCAAGCATTGAAGGGTGCGTCGTCAACCCCTCCCAATACAAGTTGCTGTCCACCGACAAGGATTTCAAATATGTCTCCGACAATCCGCTGATCGCCCTGAAATTTGACGACGTCGAACTGGATGCCGATCTCGGCGATGGCATCAAAATGAAGGTCATTGTCAACGGCGGCCTCGCCATCGACAGCATGGACCTGACCGGCCGCTATACGGGCTTCGACGGCTACGAAATCGCGATGACGGTCGATCAGGAATGCATGCTCAATGTGGCGCTGGACGTCGAGATCAAGCAGGAGATCCGCATCCCGCTCTACGGCTTCGACGTCGGCTTCGGCGTCGGTAGCATCTCGGGCGGCGTTTTTGCCATCCTCGGGATGGACGGCAAATTGCGTCTGGAGATCGAATCGAGTACGTTTGTTTCGGTGACGCAGGGCGTTGGCGGCGGCACCTTCGCCTATGTGCCGACAACCGCCAGACCGATTTTCGACCAGGAGATCAAGGTCGACGGGAACGTCGCGCTCTCCGGCCAGATCGATGGCTACATCAAGTTCGGGCCGATGGTGCGGCTCGAGCTCTTCGGCTTTGATCTGGTGGGCGTGGGCATTTTCCTGGGGGCCGGCGTTAATGTCACCCTGACGCTGAAGACGCTGGATATCGAGCTGTACGCCCTCTTTAACGTCTACATAACCATCGTGGGCAAGACGTTCAACCTCGCAAATTTCAAGCCGACCATTTTCAAGCGCCAGCAGGCCGATACCGCGGGGTACCGCGTCAAAATTCTTGAGTCCTTCGTCAAGCCCGGCCGGGTTGGCGGCACAATAGAAATGGAGCCAGACGATCCGGAAAACGAGGCCGGTTATATGCCGGCAGCGAACCTCCCGTACCGAATTCTTGTCGTCCCGAAGGGCGTGAGCTTTGATCCGAACCATCCCGAAACCGCAGACAGTCAGGCTGATATCCGAAAATATCCCGCCGACGGCTGGGCTGTGACGAACGACGAAGGCGAATTTATCCAGATGGACGGCAGCACCGTCATGAACGAGAACGGCGAATTCATCCAGATGGAAGACAATGCGTCGGACGGCGAAGGTAAATTCTATCTGAATAAGGACGACACCGCCTATCTGGAATTCCAGGCCGGTGGCGAAACCTACCTATCCGATCCCATACAGCCAACGCTGCCGTTTTCCAATATCACGATCACCAAGGCGGACTATTTCAACGACTTTGCGACGGGGCAGGTGCAGCCCATCCGCGTACTCAACTGGGAGGCTAAGAAGAACGATCCGCCGGAAGTTCAGTATATGTGGGCCTATTATGCGAGCGGCATCGTCCATGTCAGTCCGAAGCGTTGGGACGCCTGGGGCGACGGCGACGGATGGAGCTACGGCGGCAAGGCAACCTGTAAGACGGACGACTACGGCAACTTCGATACAAGGTGGCATGAAATCGACCTCGGCCCCGGTTTGAACAGTCTCACTATGCTGAACGCGATCGACATCATGCCGTCTGACGGTGCTAACGAGGATCTCGACGTGTCGCTCGTAGACCATGAGGCCGTCTTCAATAAAACGATCCCGGTCAATCCCACGATGGAGCTGACCTACAGCCGTACTGTCATGCCGGTAGAAAACTCCCATAAGCGGACCGAAACGGACGGAAAGATCATCGACGAAATCGCATATGACGAATACCTATGGGTCATCAATCCCGGCGGCACGCGCACCGTCACGGAGGAGGAGTTCGACTATTCGGCCTGGGGCTTCTCCACCGCAGACTCCACCTACAGGACGGACGACACGGCCATTTGCAATATGATCGCCGTCCTGAGCGGCAACAACAAATGGTATACGGCCCCCAACGCGGTGCTGCCGCACGGGGATGCTCCTGTTCATTTGCTGTACGAAACTCACGGACAAACTGCTCCTGCTCCGGCGTACCGGCTACATCGTCGGGATGAAAAATGAGGTCGGCAGGAATATTGAGAGCATCAACAAGTCTGTAAAGAACATCGAATGTTGGATTGCGCTTTCCGTTTTCAATAGCGATAACTGTACGCAAAGAAACGCCTATATTATCGGCAAGGACCGTTTGAGTTATTCCTTTTACTTCACGGGCTTTTTGAATAATCGTGCCCATGCGTTTCATATCATTGTGCATTTTGTACCACCCTCTTATAGTGTAGCGGACAAAAGGCACTTACATAATGAGCTTATGCGTCCTATTGATATGCAAGATATTTCACAATAAACAAAGCAGCCGGACAAAGGCAATAAAAAAAAGACATCTTTGGCCGGTTGTTTTGACATAGGAAAATACGTTTTACGGCATGGCCAAAGTTGTCTGAAAGGAGCTTTGACTATGCTGTTTTTATTTTCGCAATTCACCATTCCTAAAGAGGAGGTAGTTTAGCAAACGGCCTGTATTCAATAGCGAAACAGGCATATATATTGAATGAACGGTTAAAAAAAGCCGAGTTATTGCATGGGCTGTACTCGCTCTTTTAAGTGCAATTTATAACACATACATATGTAATATTAGTCATCAACAACGCATTACACGAAAGGAACATCGTGCGAGTGCGTTTTTTGTTTGCTCCTTTTCAAGCACGCCGCGCCGCTTCGAGACAAAACGTCCCGAGGTGCGCGACGGTTGTCCCGGCTGTCGCTCCCCGCCATCCCTCGTTCAGATCGCCCCACCCCAAAAATCTGAACGGAGGAAACACCATGACTATAATCAATTTGCGGGATTATTACCTGTGGTACATAGAAGATCAGTTTATCGAGGTTCCTGATGAAGTAGCGGAGGCCCTGCGCTCGGACAAGCTGTATGAGACGGCCCACCGGCGACGGCGCACGCGCAACAAGGCGCAGTATTCCCTTGACGCGGGGGACGGTATCGAATATTCGGCCTGCGTCTCGGAGCCGACGCCGCAGGAGCTTCTGGAGCGCAAGGAAAGGTTCTGCCGCCTGTGCCGCGCTCTTAACTCTCTGCCCGAGGCGCAGGGACGTCGTATCGACGCCTGCATTATTCTTGGCAAGAGCGTGAAACAGGTGGCCGAGGCCGAGGGTGTGGACGAGAGCTCTGTGCGAGAGTCTATTTACCGTGGCCTACGAAATATGAGAAAACATTTTTGAAAAAGTTTTCCCCGCAGCCCCCGCTTTTGCCCTAAAAGTGTCTTTGGTATATGAGAGGACGTTCTGATCCTCTCCGCAACTGAATAGCGGCGGCCCCGAGCAAACGCGGGGAGCCGGGCGGCGGGTGCGCCGGGACTTCCCCCACGGGGGAAAGAGCGAACAACACTAACGCCGCGAGTGGGGCGGGGCCATCCCACGGCCACGATCCGCACAAGGACAAGCTGGCTGTTTGTCCCTCCGGGCCGCCGTATCTTTTGTGCGGGAGCGCCGCGCCGAGAATTGCTGTCTTATGATAGGTCAAGAAAATGAGCGCGGCGCTCCCAATCTTTTATGAGGAGGAAACATCATGAAGTACGATCCCAGGCTGGCGGCCCTGCTTGCGGAGCCGTGGAGCAACGGCGCTTGCCGGGGCTATATCATTTACGCGATGGAAAACTGCGGCTTTTCCCCCGAGGACATCCGGCGTGTGGTGGGAGAGCTCCACTACGTTTTCGATATGCGCGGCTTGGAAGAGGCCGAGGAGCATTACCAAAACAGTCCCTATTGACTTCGAGACATTTTGTCCCGAGGTGGAGCAAGGCAAAGGGGCGGTATCCTTATGGGTGCCGCCCCTTTGCGTTTCCCCACAGGACATGGGGAACGGTAATATTGCGTGGGCCATACTTCGGAAGGGGGCAATATGCCGGACAAGGAAAAAGAGCAATACACCTATCAGGTGGGCAAAATCACCTTTATCGTGACGCCGGTTTATAAGGACAAAAAACCGGGCGAGACGATCAGAGAAATCCTCCTAAAGCTCATGAGGGCGGATATAGAGCGGGCTTGAGTGTCATCGGCATCCTTAACACGGGTGGTCGGCAGAGGTATAATATAAGTGGAAATACTGCTTGCTTGGCTGCCGGAAGGAGGTTATTTTGAAACAGTCAAGCAACAAAACCCACATGAGACGCATGGGCGATACCGCCGCCCTGTACTGCCGTTTGAGCCGTGATGATAATATGGACTGTGAGTCCAACAGCATCACCAATCAGAAAAAGATACTCCAAAAGATAGCCAAAGAAAAGGGCTATACGGAAACCTTGTTTTTCGTTGACGATGGGATCACCGGCACCACCCTTGACCGCCCCGGCTTTAACGACATGATCCGGGCGATTGAGGCGGGCTACATCTCCGCTGTGATCGTCAAAGACCTGTCCCGGCTGGGCCGCGACTATCTGAAAGTCGGCTATTACACCGAGGAGTTTTTCCCACAGCATGACGTGCGGCTGATCGCCGTTTCCGATGGCGTGGACAGCGAAGAGGGCGACAACGAGTTTACCCCGTTCCGCAATATCATGAACGAATGGTACGCCAAGGACATTTCCAAAAAGCGCCGGATCGTCAACAAGCTCAAAGGCAATTCCGGCATCCCGCTGTCGGCTCCACCCTACGGGTACATGAAAAACCCGGATGACCCTAAGCATTGGGTGATAGACCCGGAGGCCGCCGCCGTGGTGCGCTGGATATATCAAATGGCTCTCGATGGTTACGGTCTTTCGGAAACCGCCGCCGCGCTGGGGCGGGAAGGTGTTTTCACCCCCACCCACTACTGGCAGCTCAAGGGCGTAAAGCGCGGCGGCTCCAAGAGTACGCTGGAGCCTACGAAATGGGGGCATACCACCATTCGGAAAATCCTCGAATTGCAGGAGTATTGCGGTGATGTGATCAACTTCAAAACCTACTCCAAGTCGTACAAAATGAAACAGCGCATTGAAAACCCGGAGGAAAACCGGGCCG
>Ga0228535_1002683_pt1 | contig 15863 bp, 16 predicted proteins | sample SJ1metagenome_FD_168457 | JGI IMG/M metagenome (GOLD analysis project Ga0228535, IMG submission 168457) | Enriched culture of PCE-dechlorinating microbial communities from Ithaca, New York, USA - SJ1 | ecosystem: Engineered > Modeled > Simulated communities (microbial... > Unclassified | place... | reverse complement strand
TTGGGATATGTTTTTGATAGGTTTTCTATTTTTAACATCGGATTTGCCAATCTGAAAAATAGATTTATTGGATATCATTATATCCAACAAAAGAAAATTACCAAATAAAAAAGAGGCAGGTCAATAGACCTGCCTCTTAACACATAATTATTTAACAAGCGAGGCGGGATCCACGCCAGCTGCTTTCATGGTCTCGGCGAACTTATCATAGAAATCAGGTTGAATCTCGACTAAACCATTGATATTGTACAGATCCTTCAGCAAAGTTTTTCCTGCTTCATCTTCAGATAACTTGAGGAAAGCTGCTACAATCTTTGCACGCAGTTCAGGATCAAAGTTCGGAACGAACTGGATACCATCATTGGGAATTGGATCCGTATCATAGAATACGATCACTTTTTCCATGATATCAGGATAGGTTGCCTGCAGATCTGCAGATGCATCGGTGCGGACATCGATATATGTAACGCCTGCGTCGCAGTCTCCTTTATATACCGCAATACCCACATTGGGGTGTGATCCAGCATTGGTGGCCACAATGTCTCCAGCTTCGGCATCAATCCCATTTGCTTTCAGGATGATGTTCGGAACGATATATCCGGATGTAGAGTTTGGATCAACAAAGCAGAAGGTTTTACCTTTCAAATCGGCAAGTGTTTTAATTCCAGTATCAACTCCGGCAATAAACTGACCGCGGTAATAAGGCTGCATCGTACCGGCAAGATCCTTATCAGGGCTCATTTCATTAACAGCCAGTTTACGAACAGTCGCCAGGGCAGGGTCGATGCCATATTTTGCATCCGCCAGTAAAACCGAGAAAGTGTTCAGGAAACCAATCTGAGCCTTCTCAGCACCCATCGCTTCAATGGATGCAGCAAAGCTGGTACCTACTTCAATCTGAAAATTCAAACCAGTTTCCTTGTTAAGCCAGTCAGCTATACCCTGTCCAGCAAGGGTAATCTTGCCAGTATCGCCAGATGGAACGAAAGTGATGACACAGGGCTTATCGGCGGAGCCGCAGGTCACATACGGAATGGCAGTTGGCTCTGGTGTGGGCGGTACTTCAGTTGGTGGTACTTCAGTAGGTGGTACTACTACTGGAGCTTCTGTTGGGGCGGGAGCAGGAGTGCAGGCGCCTAATGCTATCACTGCAATCATTGCGATAGCCATCAACACGTACAATTTGGATTTCATTGTATTCCTCCTTATGGAATATTTTCGGGAATTAAAACAGAGATTTCTCTGATCTCCCTTTGATTAAATAATCGACTCCAATTGTACTCACCTATCAGACTCGATGCAACGACAGGAACCTTAAAAAATAGACCGCGATCATTATTGAAAATACAATTAAAATTCCTGATTTGATTTTCTCTCCAATCAGGTGGGAAATCGCATCATTCTCAAGAAAATAATATCTGATTTCGACTAATTATCTTGGCGTAGTTTTATGATCTAGATAAATTATCTCACTGGAAAGCCGACCACTCTCATCGATCTTAATTTTTCCAAAACTTGGATGAGGATCATGGTTATTTGGCATACAAGCAGCACCGGGATTAAAAAATAATCTTCCATCTATCCAGCGGTTTTCAATTTTGTGGGTGTGTCCAAAAAGGTACACATTCGCATGGGGATCGAGGCTTTCCACAAGGGATCGGTATCTTGTAAAATCATATCCATATAATCCATATTTGAATTTATCCAATATGTAATGAGATGTTGTGCCGTGGCCGTGTGTGATGAGAAATTTCCACTGCCCAATATCACATGTGATAACAAATGGTGCATCATGGGAATTTCTGAGATCTCTGTTACCGCGAACAAAATAACACGGTGCGAATTGCATAAGATCGTTCAAAGAATCAGGATATGCAAGATCTCCCAGGTGAAATATTACATCTGGAGAGTCATTTTGAAGCCTGTCAATTAATACTGGATTGAATTCTGGATTTGTGATTGTGGTATGTGTATCTGAGACAACTACAATTACTAATGGTCGTTTATTTGGTAATATTATTTGACGATATGATAGAGAAGATTGTGTCATATTTATTTGCCTTACTAGGATGCAACACCTCTATAAAATTAATGTTGACAATTTTGAAGTCTATCATTTATAATACATCCCGCCAATCCCCAGCAAGGATATGCTGGGGAGGTATTATGTTGTTTTGCTCAGAAAAGAGTAGAACCCCCAACTTCCCCATGACCGGGCGTTGAACGCGTGGAAAATGGCGAAGTGAAGATTGGAGAGGAATATGAAATATGCAATCGTGGAATGCGGCGGTAAGCAGTACAAAGCCGTCGAAGGCAGCATGATCGATGTTGATCTGCTGACCCAGGATCCCGGGAATGAAATTGCCCTGGATCAGGTGCTTTTGCTGGTCGATGGAGACCAGATTTCTGTTGGTACTCCCAGTGTAAAATCAGCGAATGTGAAAGCTAAAGTTGTGGATCATGTAAAAGGTCCAAAACTTATTGTTTTCAAATATCGTCCCAAGAAACGCATTCGTGTAAAAACGGGGCACCGCCAGCAATACACCCGTTTACTGATTGAATCAATTTCAGTGGAGTAGGTAAAATGGCACATAAAAAAGGTGGCGGTTCATCCCGCAATGGTCGTGATAGTAATTCCCAACGTCTGGGAGTAAAAAAATACGGTGGCGAAACCGTTTTATCGGGAAATATTATTGTCCGTCAGCGTGGCACCCGGATTAAACCCGGGCAAAATGTTGGTATTGGTAAAGATGATACCCTATTTGCAACCGCGAATGGAATTGTTCAGTTCGAAACCTTACCTGATGGCAAGAAACGCGTTCATATTTTGCCTGCCGCCGAGTAAGGCGAGTTGGTAAAAGCATTCCCTCCGGGGAAAAGGAAATGATTAATCCATGAAAAAAGATCTTCATCCCACCTATTATCCAGATGCCCAGGTAGTGTGTGCTTGTGGAAACACCTGGACAACCGGTTCAACAAAACAATCCATCAGAACAGAAGTCTGCTCTAAATGCCATCCCTTCTTTACTGGTCAGCAACAACGCCTAATCGATATCGAAGGACAGGTTGATCGCTTCTACAAGAAATTACAGGCTCGTCAAACCTATGTTGATGGGAAAAAAGCACGTGAAGATGCTCGTACATCTCCCGACCGCCCCATTGCTGAGCTGGATCTAGGTATCCGTCCTACTGCTGCACTCGAAAAAGCAGGTATTACTAATGTCGGACAGATTCTAAGCAAACTCGCCGAAGGCGAAGCTGGTGTCCTTGAAATTGAAGGTTTTGGTCGCAAATCTCTCATAGATATGAAAAAGAAACTCCGTGCCATGGGCTATGAACTCCCAGCAGCAGCAGATGAAATCACTGTATAATATTGCCCTTCAATTATCTTTCAAGTAAACTTAACAGACAGAAGCAAAATTGCTTCTGTCTGTTTTCATAAATAATCCTTTACCAGAGGAAACCATGAAGCATCATACCGGATCATTAGAAGTAATCTGTGGATCAATGTTTAGCGGAAAAACTGATGAACTAATCAGAAGACTCCGCAGGGCTACGATTGCTCGTCAGAAAGTACAAGTATTTAAACCAGCGGTAGATATCCGGTATGCAGTTGAAAAGGTTACATCACATGCAGGTTCTGAATTTGGAGCAATTCCTGTTAACCAGGCAGCTGATATTTTAGATAATCTGGATGCAGATACCACAGTGGTCGGTGTAGATGAAGCACAATTCTTTGACGACTATATCCTGGATGTAGTGAATGCCATGGCTGCAAGGGGTATAAGAGTAATTGTTGCAGGTTTGGATACTGATTTCCGTGGAGAACCTTTCGGTTGCATCCCCGTTATGATGGCGCAAGCAGAAAAGGTCGACAAGCTCCAGGCGATCTGTATGAGTTGTGGTGAACCTGCTTCACGTACACAACGCCTGGTTAATGGCAAACCAGCTCACTTTGATGATCCAGTTGTTATTGTGGGTGCTTCAGAATTATATGAAGCCCGTTGTAGAAAACATCACGAAGTACCCCGGAATTAGTAGGTATATTATGCAAGAATATCAAGACTTTTTATCAGAAATATTAGTTGATCCTGAACAACTCAAAGCTCGGATCAAACTGTTGGGCAAAGAGATCAGCAACGATTACCGGGGCGAAGAGGTCTTACTCATATGTATTTTACGGGGGGGAGTACTTTTTCTTACAGATTTGATGAGAGAAATTGATATTCCACTGGCTGTAGATTTTATGGCAGTATCTTCGTATGGGACCGGTGCCAGGGAATCAAGTGGTTCCGTAAGGATCACGCTCGATCTAAATACAAATTTGGAAGGAAGAAATGTAATTCTCGTTGAAGATATAGTTGACAGCGGACGAACAATTGCATCGGTCATAGAGCTACTCGCGACTCGTCATCCAAAATCTTTGGTGGTGTGTACATTATTAGATAAAGAGTCACGACGCGAAGTTGATGTACCAATCAGCTACAGAGGTTTTTCCATACCTAATAAGTTTGTTTTTGGTTATGGCTTGGACATTGATGAGTATTATCGAAATTTGCCATTCATAGGGGTTGTAGACCTCGAACGGTACCGCCCGGAAGATTAGTATTATGCCTGGTAAACATAAACCAGCTTATCAGAAATCTCACCCGTATGCTGGTAGATGGTTAGCCCGGATAGGCAGCCAAGTACTTGCGCAAGGATCATCTCCGGCTTTGGTACGATCCACCGCTAGTCAGATCAGACATAAAGAAAAATCTCTGATTACTTTTATCCCATCCAACAACATAATGTCCTTTCCTGAAGTATTTTATAAGATTCAATCCATTTTGACCGATCGGGACGATGTTTTCCTGGTGGGAGGTGCAGTTAGAGATGCCCTGCTCCAGAAACCAATTCATGACCTCGACTTTGTTTGCCTGCATGATCCTCAATCAGCCGCCAGGAAAATAGCAAACTCCATTAATGGAAAAATTTACTGCATGGATAAGGAGCATCAGGTTTACAGGGTAATCCATTCAGGTACTGATTCATCGATTCAGATTATTGATTTTATGCTAGCAAGGTCACCAATCATTGAAGATGATTTACAGATGCGAGATTTTACTATTAATGCTATGGCAGTGAACCTACAAGATCCACAAAAAATCATTGATCCCCTGCTTGGCGCTCAGCACTTGAGCCAAAAAGTTTTAAAAGGATGCAAATCTAGTACATTTTTTGATGATCCCATTAGAATTTTACGTGGGATTCGAATCGCAGCGGAAGGTGAGTATCAGATTGACAAGCAAACCAGAGAGTGGATGAAAAAGTCAGTCACTTTGCTGGGTAGCACTTCAGTGGAACGGCGGAGAGATGAATTTGTTAAAATAATGGTTTCACCAAAACCTGATGCAGCAATTAGAGCACTTCTCTGGTTGAATGCACTCGAACACCTTATTCCTGAATACAATGAGATTGTGAAGAATCATGGAAAAGGATGGAGGGATAAATACCTGAGCGATATAGTGAGTTCCAATATATTAATAAACCTACTTTTCCAAAGTGATCCGCATATAGGTGCACCAGATATTGTGCAGGGGATTGCAATCAATGAGCTTCGACCATACAAAAAACATATTTCTGATAAATTTATTAAAAATCATAATGTATCCAATCCACCTCTAGCGATATGGTACCTCGGATGGTTAGGGTATGTGATTTCTGCAGAGATAGGTCAGGCTGATTACTGTGAAAATTTTGCACAATGGCTTCATCTCTCAAAACAGGAGATGGAGACCTTTTCTTGCATTCCTCTTGGTATAAAGCATCTGGAAAAACTGGCATCAAAAGGAAACGCACCAGATAACCTGGATGTTTACAGATATTTTCGTGAAATTGGAGAGAATGGAATAGCGGTCAGTTGGATGTGGCTTTGTCATAAAATGGCAAAACAAAAAATCCAATTTGATCCAGACCAATGGGCTAATGATGTAATATTAATTTCAAGACTCTGGCAAAATTATTGGGTATGTCCAGAATTAATCAATCCTCCACAATTAATTAATGGTCATGATATCATTTCAGCTTTGGGAATCAATCCAAGTCAAAAAATCGGGGAGTTTTTAAAGGCGATATCAGAAGAACAAGTAATGGGTAGGATTAATACAAAAGATGAAGCGATACGCTTCATCAAAAAATATCCGAATAATAGTAATAACTAAACTAAATAGGGCTTAAGGATAGAGCTGCTCGAGGAAAGGTTCATAAAAACACCTACATCCTTCGGCATGTGAACATCCGGTATGCGGCAAAACTGGAACTTGATCCTTTGGATATGTACCCTGCTGTGCATGACACACCGGGCAAGCATCATTCCCCACACTGATTCTAATATATTGGATACGATCATTTTCTTTAAATTTTTTTAAAGCGATTGAAGTACTAGAGAAATCACGCAGATCGCTCTGGCAAGATACACATAGTAAAGCGCTGTCGGGTGATTGAGCAAAACATCGGGTACAGGTTTGCACTCTGTCCTCCTGAAATTGGATTATCCAGCTGTAGATAATTGATTTTGTGGGTTTATCCTGCGCATCAAATTATTTAGATGCGCAACAAGTATACTGCTCGTAACAGGTTTAATCAGATAATCATCTGCACCAGCGTCTAAGGCCTTGGATACAGCACCAGGCATATCTAACGCAGATAAAACTAGGATTGGGATGCTGCTGAAAACACGAATTTTTTGACAGACTTCATAACCATCCATCTCAGGCATCATCAAGTCCAGGATGATTATTTGAGGATCTACTTCTTTAATGAGTTTAATGCCCTCTTCACCACTATTTGCAGTAGTAACCGTTGAAACCGCAGGCTGTAATAATAGACGCAATAATTCGGTCATAGCCGGATCATCATCAATTACCAAAACTCGCATTTCCTTACCTGTATCGTTGCTCATAAGTCTATTATGCACCAGGGTAATCGGGCTTTACCTTGCAGTTACTTAACAAATCATACCGCATATTCCAAAAGAAAAGAAGCAAAAAGAGGGATTATTCTTACACACCAAACATATTTTTAATATTCAGAATACAAAATTCCTGTTGTCTGAACAATATCATAAAACAATGAAATGCTATGTTATAATCGCAAGTTTAACGGCTTAAATTTATACCCAATCAAACCGGGTTTAACATTAATTCCACACTCTCAAACGGAGGTATTATGGCTACAAAGAAATGGGTTTATCTGTTCAATGAGGTTGACCAGGCAGAAAAATACGCCAAGGGTGATCCCGATCGCGTTAAGGCATTATTGGGGGGTAAAGGCGCGAACCTTGCTGAAATGACTCGAATTAAACTCCCTGTTCCACCTTTTTTTACAGTCACAACCGAAGCATGCAATGAATATCAGAAAACTGGAGAATTTCCAGAAGGGATGTGGTCTCAGGTCCTAAAAGCATTACGAAAAGTTGAAGATGCATCAGGGAAAAAATTCGGAGCAGCCGCAAATCCCCTGTTGGTTTCCTGTCGATCTGGCGCAAAATTTTCCATGCCAGGAATGATGGATACCGTGCTGAATATTGGTCTTAATGATAAGACTGCAAAAGGTATGGTAAAACTCACTGGCAACGAGCGTTTTGTTTATGATTCTTATCGTCGATTGATTCAAATGTTTGGCTCAGTCGTTCTCGGCATGCCTGATGAAGCATTTGAAGATGTATTAGAATCTTATAAGCATCAGAAAGGTGCAAAATCAGATACGGATTTATCCGCAGCCGATCTGAAGACCCTCACTGAGAGATTTAAAGTCGTAGTACGTGAAGAAAAAGGTTTTGATTTTCCCCAAGAACCGCTTGAACAACTTAAACTTGCCATTGAAGCTGTGTTCAAATCATGGAATGGTAAACGAGCTGTCGATTATCGCCGTGCTACGAACATACCCGATGACCTGGGCACTGCTGTGAATATTGTCACCATGGTGTTTGGAAATATGGGATGGGAATCAGGCACAGGTGTTGCCTTTACTCGGGATCCCAATACCGGTGAAAACAAAATGTTTGGGGATTACCTGTTGAACGCTCAGGGCGAAGATGTAGTTGCGGGTATCCGCAATACTGAGAAAATCGAAAAAATGGTTAATGACCTTCCAGAAGCATACAAGCAATTCATGGATATTACTGACCTTCTGGAAAAGCATTACCGTGATATGCAAGATGTGGAATTCACCATTGAAAATCGCAGACTCTGGATGCTTCAGACTCGAAGTGGAAAACGTACCGCATCTGCTGCTGTTAAGATCGCAGTCGATATGGTAAAAGAGAAATTGATCAGTAAAGAAGAAGCTATTCTTCGGGTTACACCAGAAAACGTTGATACGCTACTCCACCCTCAGTTTGATTCAAAAGGTTTTGAAACCGCCAAGAAAGAAGGCCGTTTCTTCACAACAGGTGTGAATGCCTCGCCCGGCGCAGCAGTTGGTCAGATATATTTTGATGCAGATACCGCTGAAGCCAAGGCAAAAGAGGAAAAGCAGGATGTGATCATGGTTCGCCCCTTTACGAAACCTGATGATGTTCATGGTATGCTGGCTGCCAAAGGAATTCTCACCAGTGAAGGTGGCGCCACCTCTCATGCCGCAGTTGTAGCCCGGCAGTTTGGTGTCCCCTGCGTTGTTGGTGCATCCTCTGTCCGAATCGACCTTGATCGACGCCAGATGCAATGTAATGGTATCGTGGTGAAGGAAGGTGAATGGATTTCTGTCGATGGCACAACCGGACAGGTGTTCACGGGAAAAGTTGCTGTTTCAGTGCCCAAGCTGGAAGAACAGAAAGACCTGCTCCAGTTGCTTTCGTGGGCAGACGAAATTTGCGCAAAGAAAGATATCCGAAAAACAGCCCAGGGAAAAACCCGAGGTCTTCAGGTATGGGCAAACGCAGACTACCCCAAAGATGCACAGCGTGCGCGTTCATATGGCGCAGTTGGTATTGGCTTATGCCGAACTGAGCACATGTTCTTTGAACCAGAGAGGTTGCCAATCGTCCAGAAGATGATCCTCGCAGAGTCTGTAGAAGCCCGGAAAGAAGCCTTAGCCGAATTACTACCTTCACAACGCTCTGACTTTGCCGGATTATTTAAAGCCATGGTTGATAACGACACGGATAAAAATGGATATCCTGTCATTATCCGCTTGATTGACCCGCCACTTCATGAGTTCCTCCCCGCAGAGGAAGAATTATACGAAGAGATCATTACCAAGAGAATTGCAAATCTAGGACAGTATGCGATCGGAAAAGGTGATACGAAAGAAATTGCTTCTCTTGAAAAGATCCATGCTGCTGTAAAATCCATGCACGAAAGCAACCCCATGATGGGTCTGCGTGGTGTCCGCCTCAGCATAGTATTCCCTGAGATTGTTGAAATGCAAGTTAGGGCGATCTTTGAAGCTGCCTGCGACGTAGCAAAAGAAGGTTACAAGCCAAAAGCTGAAATCATGATTCCCCTAACCGGAACGATCAAAGAATTGGAATGGATTCAGCCGCGCCTTGAATCGATTGGTAAGGATGTAATGAAGGAAAAGGGAGTCACTGTTGAATACAAGTTCGGCACAATGATTGAAATACCTCGCGCTGCAGTCACTGCCGCCGAAATTGCCAAACTTGCTCAATTCTTCTCCTTTGGTACCAATGACCTGACCCAGATGACATTTGGTTATAGCCGTGATGATGCGGAACGCAACTTCCTTGTCACATATGTTGAACAGGGAATTCTACCCAAGAATCCCTTCCAACAACTCGACCGAGAAGGAGTTGGTCGTTTAATGCAGATGGCAGTAGATGACGGACGATCAACCCGCCCTGATCTTGAAGTAGGAATTTGTGGAGAACATGGTGGAGATCCCTCATCCATAGAATTCTGCCATATGATTGGTAATAACTATGTCAGCTGCAGTCCATTCCGTGTCCCGGTAGCCCGGCTTGCCGCTGCGCATGCTGCATTAAAACACAAAGCTGCTTAGCGAGTACGTTATCAAAAACCGGGTGAGCAGCAATACTCACCCGGTTTTTTTATTCACCAAACGCGGTATCATTAATTTTACAATGCAAATAAATCCACGCACACCTCTTGTACGTGAGTTCAATATGGCCTGGCAACTTTATTTATCAGGCAAAAACAAACCATTCCTGGCATCTTACAAATTAACATATGAATGCAATCTGGGTTGTGCGCCCTGTCCTTATCATACATATAAGTCTTCACAAGCAGATTATTTATCAACAATAAACACTTTGCGTAGTTTACGCCAACGAGGTAATCAGATAGTGGTATTTGAAGGTGGTGAGCCTCTGCTCTGGAAAGACAATCCTCATACCATTCACGATATCATTAGAACCGCAAAGAGCATGTTTCCCTGTGTTGGAATGACAACCAATGGAACATTACCCCTGGATGTAGACACTGATATTCTTTGGGTAAGCATTGATGGATTGGAAAACACACACAACCTCCTCCGAGGAGCCGATGTTCATCCAAAGGTTATAAGAAATATCCGCAACTCCTCCCACCGCCGCTTGCTGGTACATATTACAATAAATGGGTTGAATTATAAAGAAGTTCCGCTGATTATCCAATCTCTGGTTGGTTTGGTATATGGTTTTACCATCCAGTTATATTATCCATATACCGATACCCATCCTGAATTAATTTTAGGTCAAAATGATCGAAATTGGGTGTTGGACCAGGTAATTTCCCTAAAACATCAAGGCATTCCCATTTATAATTCATGGGCTGGTTTAAGCTCTCTAAAAGATAAAAAATGGGATTGTTTCCCTATGCTCGTTGATAATGCCAACCCTGACGGCACAATCACAAATGGTTGTTATTTAAAGAACCGCACAGAGATTAAGTGTAATTTGTGTGGGTTCTCTCCCATTATTGAAATATCTCTAACAAAAAATTTAAACTTATCTGCCATATTCAATGGCATGAAGCTGTTCTTCTAAATGATATAAGAACAATTCCAATCATAATGGTACAAAAACTAAGGTAGAATTATTTCGAAAGCCATGAAAAAATTATTTTTCTTATTACTAGCAATTATTTTGAGTGCATGCAATTTTCCATTGCGTGGCAAGATTACTCCAACGCCGAACATCACACAGGCGTATGAAACAATCATCGCGCAAATGTCTACATTATCTGCAGAACAAACTGCCTATCCTGGGTCTCCAGTTAAGACAATTACACCTCCCCCAAATTTCACTGCAATGCCCATACCTACTTCATTATCCAATCCGACCATTCCTGTGATCCCCGTAAATCCAACAGAAATTTGTGATAGAGCAAATCCGGGAAGTCCGTTAGACGTTACAATTCCTGATGATAGTGTCATTATCGCTGGCACAGAATTCACGAAAACCTGGCGACTCCAGAATGGGGGCGCTTGCACCTGGACTAAGAATTACCGGATCGTATGGGTTTCAGGAGATAAGATGGGAGCTGATTTATCTTACCCTTTACCTGATATTGTTGCTCCTGGTAAGACAATAGACCTCAGTATTGACTTTACCGCTCCAGCAGAAACTGGAACCAAACAATCAAATTGGATGCTTCAGAATGAATCTGGTGTTTATTTTGGAATAGGTCCCACGGGAAAATCACCATTCTGGGTAAGAATTCTAATCCAGCCAAAAGGAACTCCAACTGTACAGCCATCTGCAACACCATTACAACCGAGCATAATTTTTAGCGGGGTAGTTACTTTAAATAAGGATCAAGCAATTGATACATCAACTGGCAATATCAATATCTTAAGTCAAGACCTAAAATTTGATGGATCACAGATTATTCCAATTAATGATTCAGGAATATCAGCGATATATCCCACCAGATCCGATTATGCTACCTGTAAAACTCAAACATATTCACAAACCCAAACCAGTCTTAGTGCTGAAACACTCTACGGGTATTTCTGTTATAAAAATGGACGTGGTCAGATAAGTATTATGCGGATTCTGAACTATGAAAGTAACAACTCTCTCGTTTTGGATATCCAAACTTGGGGAAGTAATTAATGGGGGTTTTGTATATCGTATCAACTCCAATTGGAAATCTCGAAGACATCACATTGCGTGCGCTGCGAATTTTACGCGAAGTTCGTGTGATTGCTGCAGAAGATACAAGAATTACGCAGAGATTGCTCAGTCATTATGATATTCATACCAAAATGATAAGTCATCATAATGCCAATGAAAAACATGTCACAAAAAAGATTTTAGAATTTCTCGATACTGGAGATGTTGCAATAGTATCAGACGCTGGCACACCATTAATCAATGACCCAGGTTTCTTAATTGTTAAAGCAGCCATAGATGCGGGGTATAGAGTTGTTCCTATTCCGGGTCCGTCTTCACCCATCACAGCTTTGAGTGTTTCTGGTTTACCAGTGGATGAGTTTACATATTTAGGTTATCTTCCACATAAACAGGGGGAAAGATTATCGATATTAAGGAACAAAGCCGATCTCACTTCAACTTTAATCATATTTAGCACACCTCATCGGTTATTAGAGGATCTACAAGATATCCTCTTGTCCCTCGGAAATAGATCTATAGCAGTGTGCAGAGAATTGACAAAACTGCATGAGGAAATTTTTCATGGAAATATTCAAAATGCCTTGGAGTATTTCCAAGAGAATTCTCCCCTGGGAGAATTTGTTTTAATTATTGCCGGTAAAACAGAATTTTTTGAGTGGGATGATAAACAAATAGCCAATGCCATTGAAGCCGGATTGGCAGATAATCTTAAAAGCACAACACTTGCTGCAAATATTTCCAGACAAAGTGGAATGGCAAAGAAAGAAATATATCGTCGAATAGAAGACCGAAAAAAGAGGAAATAACATGAATTTGGATGACTTTGCACAATTTTCAACAATCGACAAGTCCAACATGCTAGCTGAAATACTGGAGTTGCCCAAGCAAATGGAAATTGGATGGCATGATGCATTCATACAAACTGAATCACTTTCTCCATTTAGAGACATGCAATCTGTCTTAATTTGTGGAATGGGCGGGTCAGCTATCGCTGGTGATATGATTTCTACATTCGTGCAGGAGTTTTGTTCAATTCCAATTCAGGTCTCCCGCGAATATGACCTTCCTGCGTGGGCGAATCCCAAACATACTTTGATAATCGCATCTTCGCACTCGGGTGGTACTGAAGAAACTTTATCTGCTGTTGGGCAAGCACTAAAAAAGGGAATAAGGGTTATTGGTATCACTACTGGTGGAAGGTTATCTGAAATCCTTACTGATAACAATCAAAATGTGCTAAGTTTTTCACACAGCGGACAACCTAGATCAGCAGTTGGGTACTCTTTTACATACATGGCAGCGATTTTGTATCGGCTGGGATTAATTCCAAATCCGGCTTCAGACATTGAAAAGGCGATAAATTCAATTCGCTCGCAGCTAGTACACATTTCCCCTGAAGTGCCGATTGCAGCGAATCCAGCAAAACGGCTTGCTGGACAGCTGATGGGGCGATCCATTGTAATATTTGGTGAGAATATCCTTACACCAATCGCCCGACGATGGAAGGGACAAATTAATGAGCTTGCCAAAGCATGGGCATGCTTTGATATCGTTCCTGAAGCCTGTCATAATAGTATCGCAGGAACCCAGTTCCCTGACCGTCCCATCTGCGATACATTTACCATATTTTTGCGATCAAAATTAGACCATCAACGAAATTTTCGCCGAAGTGAGTTGTTGCAAAATTTGATGATGGTTCAGGGTTTTATGACAGATGCCCTCATCGTACGTGGAGATTCACCGATTGAAGTCATGTGGAATGGATTAAGCTTTGGTGATTTTGCTGCATACTATCTGGCAATGGGATACGAAGTTGACCCAACACCGATTGATGCAATTCAAGGATTCAAAAAAGAATTGGGAGTTTTTCTCCATAATTAACATCATATATAGTCTGGATATGGTATAATACCTCGCGCTGCTAGAAAGGAGAGGTCGCATAGTCTGGCCTAGTGCGCTCGCTTGGAAAGCGGGTATACCGCAAGGTATCGTGGGTTCGAATCCCACCCTCTCCGCTGAATAGAACAGGCTCTTTAAAGAGCCTGTTCTATTGTTTATTCAGCTCTGCAGGATCATCTTAAAGGAACATTATCGTCTGATGCACCAAATTTTTTTCTATCTCGTAAATTGATAGTAGAGAAGAAACCGTTGTACAATCATTAAGGGTTACAAATACTATTCTTGGCTGGAGTAAGTATGGATAAAAATGAATTAATCAATATTTTTAACAATGCATCCAGAATTGAGCTTACGAGTTTGCCCCATATTGGCACCACGATTGCAGAGAGGATTGTTCATGGAAGACCATACTCCAATCTGGAAGATATCCGTTCTATCAAGGGGATTGGGGAATATCAAATCAATAAGATATTAGCAACATCTGACACTATCTCAATTTCCCCTCCTCTCCTGGCTGATAACCGGAAAGTATCCCAGGATAGCAAAAGTGAAACCATCCTATCAAAAAAGGGAAAAACAAAAGAGATCAAGAAGGATCTAACTCAAGAGTTATCTATACTGAAAGAGTCCGAAGATGACAAAAGCCAGGCCATTCGAGAAAACATGAACAACAGTTTGGGAAAACTAGGTGAGAAAACCAAAGATATTCGTGAGAATCTTGGAGAAAGCCTAACTGACCTAAGTGAAACTCTCAGCGAAAAAAAGCAAGAAATTAAGGAAACTTTTAGTACCCTTCCTGAAAAATTTGAAAAATCAACAAAATCTAAAGGACTATTTTGGACCATTCTAATGAGCAGTATGCTTACTGCTTTACTCACATTAGTTCTTGTGCTACTAATCTTATTGGTCATTAATGGGAGTTTAAAGTATGCAACAGGATCCCAATACAATTCACTAATAAGGCAGACAACCCTGCTCCAGGAACAAACAACTGAATTACAAACAGATCTGGGTACACTTCGATCCAGGTTGGTATCGCTGGAAGGATTTGGTGAAAGGACAGTTGCCCTAGAGAAGGCACAACAGCAACTATTAAGTGATGTAGAAGAAGCCAAACAAAAAGTTGACTCTATGCAAGACACTGTTGCTGGTTTGAGTAAACAGGTTTCTGGACAGGAACAAAGAACAATACGATTTGAGACATTCCTTAAAGACTTACAACGCCTGCTTGGTGGTTTATTCGCATCACAGGGAGAAATTCAATGAATGATAATGCTGACCTGACACCTACTTTTTCTTCACGTATGAGTAAGGCTTTCTCAAACTTGGTTCGCGCATTTCTCATTTTGATCATTGTTGCAGGAATCGCTGCTGCTGTATATTTTGGTACCCCGTTTCTCTATCAAAAATTTATACTACCTGTCGAGACTAATACTGCCCGCCTTAAAGATGTTGAAGACAAACAAATTGATGAAGTACAAAAAATTAATCAGCAGATAAGTGATCTCAAGGCGAGAATGGGAGTCTTGGAGAACAGCCAGACCTCAAATTCTACATCCATTGCTGAAATGAAAGGGCAGATGGATGCGCTGGAGATAATTGTTGACCGCCAATCGGCAACAATAAAACAACTGGACGACCTCCAATCCAGGCTTGAAAATTTACAGAAATCAAATGATATTCAGGAAAACATAATAGAAGAGCTTGATCGACAAGTAACTATTACACGTTCAGTTGAACTTCTTTCAAGAGCCTATATCTACCTAGTTCAAAATAATTATGGACTTGCCCGCGATGATCTACGGGCAGCATATTCGCTTCTTTCAAATTTAGAAGTTGAAAATACCCAAGCGCTGCAGAGTGTTTTAAAAAGACTTGAAATGGC
>Ga0228535_1002682_pt1 | contig 15864 bp, 14 predicted proteins | sample SJ1metagenome_FD_168457 | JGI IMG/M metagenome (GOLD analysis project Ga0228535, IMG submission 168457) | Enriched culture of PCE-dechlorinating microbial communities from Ithaca, New York, USA - SJ1 | ecosystem: Engineered > Modeled > Simulated communities (microbial... > Unclassified | place... | reverse complement strand
TTGATTAAGATGTCAATTTGGCTGTTACCGTGACGGTGAGGCAATTTCTCCGTCACGGTGCGGCTAAAACTCCGTGAAACCGTGGCTAAATGGCCGTGAGGATGAGGCTTTTGACCCGTAATTTACAGTAGGAAGATATAAACGTTTGAACGTGTGCACTGATCCTTCTGTTTATTACTTATAAGTCATTCAATTGTTGATGAACATTAAGTTGTTTATGTATATTCGGAAAGAAAATTATCAAAATACTTCTCGTTGTTTTTTGGAGTGATATTATGAAAGTAGCAATTTTATTATCATCATATAATGGTGATAAATTTATCGAGCAACAAATAAGTAGCATACTTAACCAAACTATAAATGGAATGATTCACTTATTTGTTAGAGACGATGGGTCATCTGATAATACTGTGAAAATTCTCAGGCGATTCAAGGCTGAAAGAAAACTTACTCTAATTGAAGGAGAGAATCTTGGTTATGTTAATAGCTTTTTCGAATTAATTAAATGCGTTTACGATTATGGTACTGAGTATAATTTTTATTCGTTTGCAGATCAGGATGATGTTTGGGATTCAGATAAAATAGAAATAGCTGTTGAAGCTTTAGGTAGAAATAATAATTCAATTCCGCTACTTTACGCTTCTTCATCTAGGTTAGTTGATGAAAACTTGGATATAATTGGTATTACCCAAGGTAGAATTAAAGAGATTTCTTTTTTTAATTCCATTATACAGAATTTTTGCCCAGGGCATACACAAGTTATGAACTATTCAATGCTTGAGATTGTTATGAAATATTACCAACCGCAATTTATTTATGTACATGACTCTTTCATTTTAAATGCTGCAATCCTTACGGGTAAACTCATATTTGACGACTCTCCACACACCAGTTATCGGCAGCATTCATCGAACCAACTAGGAATGAACAAGGACTTTATTTCATGGCTGAATGAAAGATGTAGACGTATTGTCCGGGGTGATGGAAAAAAATATGCGGAGCAGATAAATTTTATATTAGATTCTTTTAAGGACTATATGTTACCAGAACAAAAAGACGAAATGGACAAATTTCGAAAAATGCAGAGAAACATATTCACAAGAATAAAATATTCAATAAATACAAAATTATATAGGCAAAAGAAATTGGAGAATCTACTATTTAGGTTATACTATGTAATGGGTGGTTATAAAATCCCGTAATTAAATATTTTTCTTTATTATGGGATAGTGAACCTCTATTTTTTACAGATTATTCATTGAATTAGTTCAGAGAAGTCCACATTAACAGTAGAAATTTGACCTTACTCATAGGTGGATTTTTTCCGGAAATTTCATACCTATTTGACATTCAAGTATAAGAAATTCAATTACCTGAAAACGCTAATATTTATTTCATCTATTTTATGAAACAAATAGTAAAATTTATGTATTATTATTCTTGACAACGTGAATCTATTTATGGTAGACGGGCTACTAGATGCTGGTTCTAAAATACATTTTTTTAACAATCATAGAGCTTCTTTGGATAAGGGGATTATTATCATTTTGTTCTTGTACCGTAATGAAAACTCGAATTTTTAAAAAAATTTCTGAATGGGAGTTTATAATATGAAGATTATTGCGTTCTATTTGCCGCAGTTTCACGCCATTCCCGAAAACGATGCTTGGTGGGGAAAAGGATTTACTGAATGGACTAATGTTAAAAAAGCAAAGCCACTATTCAAAGGTCATTACCAACCAAGAATTCCCATAAACTCTAACTATTATAATTTATTGAATGACGAGGTTAAACAGTGGCAGATAGAACTAGCTAGTAAAAATGGCATATATGGGTTTTGCTTTTATCACTACTGGTTTGGCGGAAAACTAATGTTAGAGAAACCAATAGAACAGTTTTTGAGAAATAAAGATTTGGATTTTCCTTTTTGCCTCTGTTGGGCAAATCCTCCATGGACAAAGGTTTGGGCTAAGGAAGGTAATTCAATACTTCTTGATCAAAATTACGGTAATCAACACGATTGGGAAGAGCATATTCAATACTTATTACCCTTTTTTAGAGATAGAAGATATATAACAGATGACAATATGCCTCTACTAATTATCTATGAACCATCACAAATACCTTGTCTTGAAGACATGATTAGTTATATTCGAGTTAGAGTGACAGAGGAAGGATTCTTAGGGGTTAAAATCGCATATCAATACTATCAAAGTGCAGAAGATGATAAGAAAATTAGATGGTTATTCGATTATGTTATTGAGTTTCAACCCATTTACGCACTTGAAAATTTGCGTAATAATTTAATGAAGAGAACATCGAGCTTCGCTAGAACAATTACCGATTATATTTACAGAATTACAGGGAAGCATTTGTCTGATTATTTACTTAGAAAAATTAGAATATCAGATTATGACATGGTTTGGAAATCGATTTTAGAGATGCAACCAAAGGATGAGAAATCTATTCCCGGAGCATTTGTTGATTGGGATAATACACCAAGAAGGGGTTATTCTGGTAGAGTCTTTGTTGGTGGTAACCCCCAAAAATTCGAAGTGTATTTGACTCTTCAAATAGAGAGAGCGAAGAAAATCTATAAAAAGGATTATCTTTTTATTACAGCATGGAATGAATGGGCTGAAGGATCCTATCTCGAACCTGACGAGAAATATAAGTGTGAGTATTTACATGCAATTAAACGAGCGCTTCGAACAGACAATCCGGAGAATAGTAATGAATGAATTACTAGAAGTCTGTATGACATGATTGTCTCAATTGTGGTTAGAGAAGAAATTATACTTATGAGATTACAAACGGAAAATATTTTGAAGATGTAAGGAATTTTATTATGAAGACAGAGACTAAGAATAGTTTTTGGGCATCATTTTGGTTAGTTTATATCTTTTTTATAGTATTTACTATACCAAAATTACTTGGTTCAGGATATATATATTCTATCTTAATTCAAACAAGATCAATTGGTGAAAATTATCAATTCTATGGATTTACAGTTTTTGAGATACCCGTAATTTTCTTTGGTTTAATTACTTATCGAAAGAGTAAAAGTGTTAGATTCTTTCCTTTGTTTAGCTATATTTTAATTCAAAACCTTGTTCGAGTGTTATTAAACCTTTCTAACCCCATAGAAATGGAAAGTTTTGAGATGTTTCTTTCTCTATTAACGAGTTTTTCAGCCTGTATAATAGTCTGCTATTATTTCAAAAATACTAATGCCATCGAAAAGATTTTTGATGGTATAATATTATTAAATTTTTTGACCCAGCTTATGTATATTGTAATTGGTCGAGTTGGGAATGATGGTAGAGTTGCATGTTTGGGGCAAGATGCGGGCTCAATGGGGCTGTTTTGCGTATCGTACATACTACTAAATATTTTCTGCAGAAAAAATTTGCCTTTTTATAAGTTTCTCTTATTTACCACTAGCGCTTTTATTAGTCTTATCTTATCAGGATCTAGAACTCATCTAATAATTCTGGGTGTTTTTGTGGCTGTTTTTTTCCCTAGTCATATTAGTAAAAGGTTCAATGACATCAATAAGAGATACTTAATTTATGCTTTCTCTTTATCAAGTATATTTGCAGCTGTAGTTTTAGCGATCAATTCAGATATTTCGAATATCGCAATCCTGACAAAACTGAAGAATTTGTTCGCCGGCAATATTATTGATAACTTCTTAGAAGACGCTTCGTTTGCTGAAAGAATATTATCGTTGAAGGTTGCACTTGAAATTTTGAAGCAAAATCCAATGGGTCTATCGAACTCTTTCTTAGATTTACAAATCAATATGTTTTCAAGAGGATCGACTACTTTCCCACATTCATATCTGCTAAGCTATTTTTTACTTTGGGGATTTCCTAGTTTGCTTTCTTTTTCGTTCTTTATAAAGAAATTAATTATTTCAATTCAAAAATCAAGAGCTATAACCCCGTTGATTTTATACTTTATAGTAATCTATGTTATTAATGGAGGGCCCCTTTTACTGACAAAAGTATATTTTTGGCACTTTTTAATTGCTTCATATGTTAAACTATATATTAACGAAAATGTTAAGCAGAATATTTCGTAACTGTTATCGAAATAGTTTCAAATTTATACTCTCAAACCTTCATTTTCTCTTGGCTTTGTTAGCTTTTCGAATTACAGAATAGACATGAAACGCGCCTACAAAATAAATTATTTTCAAATAGGAAACTTAATCTTTAGGGAAAATTATCAATATAATCCTTGAATTTTTCAATGACTACAACAATCCTTGTAGATATTCGTTCCAAATGATTTTTTTCGTTGAAAACATCCACTTGTTACGAACCAACATTTCAACTAGCCTGGATTACGGGTTAAAGAATTCCGTTAACGGATCAATAAGGTTCAATAATCGTTAGCTCCTATTGAGGGTCTTTTAGTCATATGAATATTCTGAAAGCAATTACTCCCGGTAATTATTATCAACGGAATAATCATCCGAAATTTTACAAACAGTAGTCCAAATCAACTGAAACGAAAAACCGAACCAGTGTAATAGCTACTTTAATCTTCAACAATCATTCAAGATTGCGCGCAACGAAAATTCGATTTTCTTCTATGATCTATGACAACATTTCTGATCAGTGAGTATTCGAATATCTGTAGTACTAACTGGACATTTTTGACTCTAAACCCCGAAAACACCGATCTTCAAATTAAATGCAAGTGTTAGAGGAGAATTTGACCGAGGGTTTCATTTCTTGATCAAGTATTAAAACCACATTAATTCGTGGAGATATTTGTAAATTAATGTCTATTTTTAGTTCTCCTTGAATTTTCATAACTAGAGTCTCGATATATAATATTAGCTTTTCTAATAGCTATTAAAAGGTTGGTTTACATGAATGATAAAAACCCTAATAGGAATATTTTGAAAGCAGGGGTTTGGTATACGTTAGGGAGTTATTTTATTAAAGGAATTACTTTCTTAACAATCCCTATTTTTTCACGAATTATTACAACTTCAGATTATGGTTTATATAACACATATATTAGTTATGCAACATTGCTCACGATCTTTATTACATTCGCAATGCATGTAAGTCTTAAAAATGCAAAAATTGAATTTGGAGTTGATATCAATGGCTACGCTTCTTCATGTATAATGTTAGCTTGCTTGAGTTTAATTGCTTGGCTTTTTTTGTGTAATATATTTTATGAATTTTATAGTTCGTTTTTTGGTTTCTCAAGATTCGTCATCAATCTTTTAATAGTTCAAAGTTTTGGATCATCAATAATTGTTTTTTTTAATAGCTTTCTTGCTCTAAGTTATGGGTATAAAGCTTTTTTGAAAGTAGCAGCAATTAACGCACTTAGTAGTATTTTTCTATCTGTATTCTTTGTCTCATTTATTTTTAAAAACAATGCTTATTTTGGAATGATAATAGGTCATACAATACCCATCTGTCTAATAGCTATATATATAATTTGGGATTTTTTTAAAAAGTCAAAACCAATGTTTAACAAGGAGCATTTGAAGTTTGCCCTTAGATATAGTTTACCTATAATTCCTCATGGTATAGGCCAAGTTATTATTTCTCAATTTGATAGAGTTATGATTAACAGCATGATAGGACCTTATGAGACTGGTATTTACAGTTTTGCATACAATATATATCTATTAATTGATGTAACAGCAAAAGCGCTAGATAATGTTTGGAGTCCATGGTTTTTTGAAAAGAGAAACAGTAGAGATTTCGATTCAATAAGAAAATATAGTACTTTCTATTTATCGGGGATGGCTTTATTTACTGCTATAATCTTGTTGATTTCTCCAGAACTGATTTTACTGCTTGGAACCAAAAAATACATTGCTTCTACTGCTGTTGTAATACCCATTTTAATAGGAGGATTCTTTTCTTTTTTATATACACTTCCAGCACAGATTGAATACTATCATAAGAAAACGCACTTTATTGCACTTGGAACAGGTTTGGCTGCCGTGCTAAACATTGTGTTAAATGCCATATATATTAAAAAATACGGGTATATTGCGGCTGCATATACAACATTTGTGACATACTTAATTTATTTTTTGCTCCATCACTACATCGCATGGAAGCTTGAAGGAAAATTTCTTTTCTCAAACAAGGCAACTATTTTTTGTTCATTACTAGTTTTTGTCACGGGTTTTTTGAGTTTTGCATTCATGCAATTACATTTCATTAGATGGGGGTTAGCTATAATAACTGTTATTTTAGCAGTATTATTCTATTCAAGAAGAAATATTAGAAAACTATTCTACAAGTTTTAGTTATGAAAATTATGTGATTTTAAGAAGAAGGATGTGATACACTTGCTCGGAGCTTTAAAACTAATTAAATATGCTTTGCTTAATTTATTGGTGAGCATTATTAACCTCTTTATACACCGAGATAATCAAGTGATTCTATTCGGTTCATGGATGGGAGATCGTTTTGCAGATAATTCTAGATTTTGGTATCAATACTTACACCTAAATAAAGAGAAGTTCAACTTAAGAAAGGTAATTTGGGTTACAAGGGATCAAGAGTTATGTAACTTGCTTTCAGACACAAATTATGAAGTTTATATAATAAACTCTTTTAGAGGCATCTATTGGCATTTAAAAGCAGGGATACATGTTGTATGTAATACTTATGCACAAGCTGGAAAATATAAAGGTGATATTAATGGTCAATTGTCCTGCGGTGCGATAAAGATTCAGCTCTGGCATGGAGTAGGTATTAAAGCGTGTAACTTGTTATCAATAAATAATAATCCGCAAGGTAGAACATTTTTACAAAGAATGAAGATGCATTTAAAGAATTATAAGATCAACAAAATTCCTTTCCTGCATCCAGGTTGTTGGAATCGGCTTTTTTTTCTAAGTACTAGTACTGAAAACTCACGAGTTATCAAATTAGACTTTGGAATTGATAAGGAAAACATCATTGAGGCTAATTATCCTAGATTATGTAAACCTTTACATCTTTTTAACTCGGAATACAAAGTACTTAATGAGATTAAAAACCTTAAGGATAAGGGACTGAAGTTGGTGTTATATCTTCCGACTTTTAGAGAAAAGAGTCTAGAGGCAAGCAAATACATTAGTCCTCTTGATATATCTGGTTTTAGAGAATTCTTAAAGCATAATGATATTTATTGGCTGGAGAAACAACATTCCGTTTCGAACATCACAAATCCATTAGTTTCCGGTTGCAACACTTATTTTATAGAACCTAATTTCGATATTAATATTCTGTATTCAGAAATCGATTTACTTATTACAGATTATTCTTCTGCATCTAGTGATTGTATATATAAGGGTATTAAAACATTATCATATATCCCTGATTATGAGTATTATAGAGATAATGAACGTGGTTTTGTTAGTAATTATTACCTATACAATCCTGGTCCTCCTGAGTTTAGTCCCGATAATTTAAAGAACTCAATTTTATACTGTCTATCTGATCAATATTTTTCCGTTGAAATGCAGCAAAAGTATGATAAAACTAAAGCACTGCTATTCGACAATAATCCAGCAGATATGGAGTGGATAAGCTTCCAAATATTCGATCGGATTCGGAAGTAGAATTTGTCACAATAATGTAAACCCAGTTGATTCATTCTCGGAAAAGTATTTAGTGTTACACTTTTTATGAGAATGGTTATGGAATAAAAAGGAGGTTAAGGCGTTTAATCGTGAACTTTTAAGCGAAATCAATCAAGTATTCTCTGTCTAAATTCACAAAGCTGGTTTTTTAATTTTTTCTTATTGTGCAATAAGATGGTGTTACTCTTCCTATATGCCAATGCTTTAGCTTGATTAGTAATGAGGTTTTGTATTACTTAAGCAAAAGAAGAAGAAAGGAGAACATAATGAATACACTGTTATTTTTATCTGGAGGTAAAGGCCTGAGAACAAATAAGAATATACCTAAACAGTATATAAGCATAGCTGGGAAGCCTATGTTTATACATAGTTTAGAAAAATTCGACCGAATTGAAGGAATAAGTGAAATAGTAATTGTCTGTGAAAAAAACTATATAGAGTATATCAGGAATATTTGTAAACAGTTCAATATTAAAAAGAAGATTTTTTTTGCAGATGCGGGTAACACACGCCAACAATCTGTCTATAATGGTTTGAAGATTATAAGAACTCCTAGTGTAATCATACACGAAGCAGCAAGGCCATTTATTACTATAGAAGAAATCGAGAACCTAATTTCGATTGAAGAAGCAAATGTCGTATTTGCAATCAAGATACCATTTACTGTATTAAAAGGTGGGGAGTTTATCGAGCAAATTTTGAATAGAGATGAATTGTTCAATATCCAATTACCCCAAAAGTTTTCTGTTGAGAATCTTTTGCAGGCACACGAAATAGCAATTTTGAGAGAACAAGAGTTCACAGATGATTCTAGTCTTCTTTTTAACAACAGTTCAATGAAGATTAAAATCATCGAAGGTTCGAGTTTTAATATTAAAATTACAAACGAGGTTGATTTCATCTTAGCAGACGAAATACATAGAGAATATTTTTCAAGGAGATAATTATGAAAAGTTGCATAATAACTGGAGCGGGATCCGGAATAGGTAGAGAAGTAGCCATTAAATTAAGCGGGTATAACAACTTTGACTACTATGCCTTATTGGGTAGAAATCAGGAGGAACTACTAAGAACCAAACTATTGATGAAAAATGGCGAGGTTGAAATTTACAATATTGACCTAATCGACACTTCAAAAATCGCGGACGTTGTTTCACAGATTATTTCTAAGACTAACTCAATCGATTGTTTGCTAAATATAGCAGGTTTTACAGACCCGCAATCACTTCTAACAACTACATATGATAGCTTTGAGACAACGTATAAAGTGAACGTATTTTCACCCTTTCTTTTAATTAGGGAATGCGTTCGTTACATGAAGGAAAATGGCGGAAAAATCTTAAATATAGCTTCTACAGCAGGCTCATCTCCAAGACCAGGGTGGTTAAGTTATTCATCTTCAAAAGCAGCCCTAATATCAATGTCTCTGACTTTGGCAGAAGAACTAGCAGAGTATGGAATTAAAGTTTACTGTGTATCACCTGGTAGATGTGCAACAAAGCTCAGAGTAAAACTTGCTCCTCAAGAAGATCCCAGAATGATAATGCAGCCAGAAGAAGTTGCTCAAGTGATTTACAATCTATTAATAACTGATGACGGATGTTTAGATGGGCAAAATATCATTGTCAGAAAACAAGTAAAAAAACAAATATTATAAAGATTCTAGTTTTTTCATAGAAACCTTTAGCTTTTTTGAAAAGGTTTTTAATGTTAAGTAAGTATATTGTTGAATATCTATAGATTATATCATGGTTAAAACATTGAATTTTTGAGAATGGTGTAAACGAACTATTGTGTTTTATTACATATTCATAATACCTATTTTAAAAGGAGTTTTGTTGTGAAAGGAATTATTTTAGCAGGTGGGTCTGGAACACGTCTTTATCCACTAACTCTTATTACAAGTAAGCAACTTTTACCAATTTATGATAAACCTATGATTTATTACCCGCTTTCAACATTAATGCTTTCTGGTATTGATGAAATACTAATTATTTCGACACCACATGATTTACCGAATTTTCAAAAACTATTGGGCGACGGGTCTGATTATGGTATCAGCCTCTCCTACTTAGAACAACCTTCGCCAGATGGTCTTGCACAAGCCTTTATTATTGGAGAAGAATTTATTGGTGATTCAACGTGTGCTATGATTCTCGGAGACAATATCTTTTACGGTAATGGGTTTAGATCACGATTAAGAGAAGCAGTATCTTTAGCAAAGACTGGGGAATCAACAATTTTTGGCTATTATGTAAATGATCCCGAACGTTTCGGAATAGTCGAGTTTGATGAAACCGGAAAAGTAATTTCTGTTGAAGAGAAACCTCAAAATCCAAAATCGAATTATTGCATTACAGGTCTCTATTTTTATGATAAACGTGTAGTTGATTTTGCCAAAAAAGTGAAACCCTCTGCACGAGGGGAGCTTGAAATAACTGACATCAACCGTATGTATTTAGAGGCTGGTGATTTAAATGTTCAATTGTTGGGGAGAGGCTTCGCATGGCTTGATACTGGAACTATGGACTCTTTGATTGAAGCAGGTAACTTCGTTCAGATGATAGAGAAGAGGCAGGGAATTAAAATTTCTGCTCCTGAGGAGATTGCTTACATTAATCAATGGATTGACAAAGAGAAGTTATTAGAAGCTGCGAAGAAATACGGCAAATCACCATATGGAGAACACTTAAGAAAAGTTGCAGAGGGGAAATTTCGGTATTAAGTGAGGTTAACGTAAATGAAGGTTTCGCAAACAGGATTTAAAGGTTTATTGGTTATTGAAAACGATGTCTTTGGTGATCATAGAGGTTGGTTTACTGAATCGTATTCTAAGAAAAAGTATAAAGACTTTAATATTGATATGGAATTTGTTCAAGATAACCAATCGTATTCAGCTCAAAAAGGTACCTTGAGAGGGATCCATTTTCAGACGAATCCTATGGCTCAAACAAAGCTCATACGTTGCACGCAAGGTAGCATTACTGATACAGTAGTTGATCTTCGTAAGGGTTCAGATACTTATAAGCAATGGTTCAGTATTGAACTTTCTGCGGATAATAAGAAGCAATTATTGATTCCTAAGGGGTTTGGTCATGCTTTTTTGACAAATACTCCGGATGTTGAGGTTCAGTATAAAGTAGATGAGTATTATAGCAAGGAATACGACAGGAGTATCCTTTACAATGATCCTGAAATTGGTATTAACTGGGGTGTTGAAAATCCAATTCTTTCAGAGAAAGATCTTAAAGCCCCCTTGCTAAAAGATAGCGATGCGAATTTTTCTATTAGGGTTTTAGTTACTGGTATTAAAGGTCAATTAGGCCATGACGTTATGAATGAGCTGAAACACCGTGGTATTGATGCCGTTGGAGCTGACTTTGAGCAATTCGATCTCACCGATTCAGATGCTACAAAAAAGTTTGTATATTCAGTGAAACCTGATGTAGTTGTTCACTGTGCAGCTTATACCGCAGTGGACAAGGCCGAAGAGGAACAAGAATTAGCTTCGAAAATAAACGAGGTTGGAACGTTGACTTTAGTTAACATTTGCAAAGAAATTGATGCTAAGCTGGTTTACATAAGTACCGATTATGTTTTTAATGATTCTGGCTCCCGTGAGATTGCCGAGGAGTCCGACATTAACCCAATTAATCATTATGGTTACTCAAAAGCCATGGGGGAGAAAGCTGTAATCGAGTTCTTAGAGCAATACTTCATTATTAGGACTTCTTGGGTATATGGCAAAAACGGTAATAACTTTGTTAAGACAATGCTCCGTTTAGCAGAATCAAGAGACAGCATTAGTGTTGTGAATGATCAAATTGGATCACCAACTTATACAAAGGATTTAGCTGTGCTAATCGTCGATATGCTTCAAACTCGAAAATACGGTATTTATCATGCTACTAACGAAGGGTTTTGCAGTTGGGCAGAATTTGCCACAGAAATCATGAAGCTTTCTGGCAAGAATACTGTGATTAAGCCCATTACCACTTCTGAGTATCCTACAAAAGCAAAAAGACCAATGAACTCGAGGTTGTCAAAAAAGAATCTCGATTCTAATGGGTTTAAGCGTTTACCAACATGGCAAGATGCTTTGACTCGTTATTTAGATGAGATAAAGGATTGAGGTAGTATGATGAAAACCATATTAGTAACCGGTGGTGCTGGATTCATTGGCAGCAATTTTGTTAAATACTTATTAGGGCATAGAAAAGGGGACAAGATCATTAATTTTGATACTCTTACGTATGCCGGTAATCTTGAAAATTTGAAAGACATCTCTCAAAATGCAAATTACACTTTTGTCAAAGGCGATATTCGTGATCGTGAGTTGGTTAATCGTCTCTTTGAAGAATACGAGATCGACTTTGTTGTAAACTTTGCTGCTGAAACTCATGTGGACCGGAGCATTATTGAACCCGAGGTATTTCTTACTACCAATGTCATTGGAACTCAGGTATTGCTTGATGCTGCTAAAATCGCTTGGAAAGTCGATCCGGATGATAAGTATAGTAAAGAGTATAAGCCTGGAGTAAAATTCTTGCAGGTGTCGACTGATGAAGTATACGGGGCACTTGGAGCTGATGGATTATTTATTGAGACCATGCCACTTATGCCAAATAGTCCTTATTCTGCTTCTAAAGCCAGTGCAGATTTAGTCGTAAGAGCGTACCATGAGACCTTTGGCTTACCTATGAATATTACGAGGTGCAGTAACAACTATGGTCCGTATCAGTTCCCGGAAAAGTTGATTCCGCTCATGATCAATAACTGCTTGAATGAGAAAGCCTTACCAGTATATGGTGATGGTATGCAAGTAAGAGATTGGCTTCATGTGGCGGATCACTGCTCTGCAATAGATACTGTATTACAAGAAGGTAAAATTGGTGAAATTTACAATATTGGCGGAAACAATGAAAAACCCAATATTGAAATTGTAAAACTGATTATTTCAGCTCTGGAGAAATCCGAGTCTTTGATAAAATATGTTCAAGATCGACCCGGTCACGATAGAAGATATGCAATAGACAATACCAAAATAACTAGTGAACTCGGTTGGAAACCGAAATATACATTTGAACAGGGTATGAAGGAAACTATTGAGTGGTATGTAAACAATCAGGATTGGATTAAAAATATTGTTTCCGGAAGTTATAAAGAATACTACGATAAGATGTATCGGTGAAGTAGGGAAGGATACCTATAATGGTCTGAGAAAGGTGAACAAAAAAAGTGCGTGAACTAAATGAACCTGCTATAGTAAAAGAGACAAAAAGAAGGCAGGTAGAAAGCATGAAAAGAAGAAGATTCAGCGCAGAACTCAAGGCTAAAATCGTTTTGGAAGTCATTCGTGGTGAAAAAGAACTCAACCAAATTGCCAGTGAATATGAAATCGCACCAAATCAAATACGGAACTGGAAGAACGAATTTCTTAAAAACGCAGCAGCAGCTTTTGACGATAATCGAACGGAAGATCTTAAAGCAATCTTGCAAGAGAAAGAACGAGAATCGGATTCTTTGTATAAAAAGGTAGGTCAGTTAACCACACAGGTTGATTGGCTCAAAAAAAAATCTGAGGAACTGCTTGGACCTGAATGGGAAAGTAAGTTTACTCCGAGACCAAAAGGGCAGTAAAGACTTGCCCTTAAGCACGGTAGCGGACTTGTTAGGGATTAGTCGGACGAGTATCTATAGAAAACCACTTCAACCGGACGAACTGGAGATTAAAGCGAAACGCTTTATTGACGAGTTACACACAGCACATCCGACTTGGGGATCGCGACAACTCTCGAAGCAATTAAAAAAGAACGGTATACTCATAGGTAGATTGAAGACCCGAAACTACATGAATGAAATGAGGATTACCGCTATTTATCCAAAGCCAAATCTCTCAAAAGCAGCGAAAGGGCACAAGATTTACCCGTATCTGCTGCGAAATGCTGTCATAAGCCGACCGAATCAAGCTTGGTCTATTGATATCACCTACATTCGACTAAACCACGGTTTTGTTTATCTGACTGCGATTATTGATTGGTATAGCCGGTGTATCGTTGGCTGGGAGATCGATGACACTCTTTCGACAACTATGGTTTTGAGAGCGATGGATAAAGCACTTGAAGTAGCAAAACCTCTAATATTGAACTCAGATCAAGGAAGCCAGTTTACCGGTCATGAATATGTTGAATTTCTCAAACAAGAGAAAATACAAATCAGTATGGATGGTAAAAGCCGCTGGGCAGATAATATTATGATTGAGCGGTGGTTCAGGACACTCAAATATGAGGAAGTCTATTTGAAAGATTACAAGAATATAAAGGAAGCTAGGAAAGAAATTGGAAGCTTCATCGACAACTACAATTTTAACCGGCTCCATTCTTCCCTTGATTACCGAACACCAGGTTCCCTGTATTACCCCCTGTTATTGGAGCGAACAGCCTAATTGACCGTCGGACTTGACACCAATCGAGCAAATGAGGCTTTTGGCTCACGGGCGAGACGAGGTTATGAAGATTCGATCTACCAACCCGAAATCCCAATTTTATCATTTGCTTCTCTTGGTTTCAAGTCAACCTCCCAAGGAGGCGACTGCTTCGGGGGAAGTAAACATTCGAGCAAACAAGGTTATGTATCAGGTTCACTTAACAACATTCATTTTCTTGTCTTGATAATCGAGCCATTTTAGCCAATACCTCGCTACCCGTTGGTATTGGTATCCTTGTTCTCTGTTTTATTTAGTGTTTACCAACCGGTTCTTTGAACATCACTATGTTCCATTAGCTTTATGGCAAACTCATTGCATTGAACAAAAGAATTATAGAATTCATCAAGCAAATTCTTTCTTGGGTCAGCAAGACCATTCAGCTTCTGCCATTTCTTTTGGGCTTCATCGGCAAGGTTACGTTTATCGCGTATTGTTGAATACGTTGCTTTCACCTCAAACTCTATTTTGTTACAAACAATCGACTTAGCTGGTGTTCGAGATATCTGACTCGTGTAATCGATTTTTTCGTGCCAAAACAGACCATAGACGGGATCTCCATGAACTTGAGCACTTCGTACCACCAATGGAATGAAAGTATGTTTATAGGTGATAGCAAAGGGAACGGTACCGATTGTAGTGGTATTTTCGCTCTTACCGATTAGCCTACTCAGAGATTTTCTCCAGTGGGAAAGATATTGTTTGAGAATAAACGTGATTTGATTCTGACTTTCTTCGGTTTCACCATTTTCGTAAAAAACCTTGTAGAACGAACCGTACTGATTATATTGTGGGACAATGGCAACAATTAGGCCTTTTGAACTTGTGTATGTATAGTTCATAGGAAATCACACCTCTCTTTCTAAACGCATTTATTTTATTTAAATAAATAGAATTTGTCAAGCGAAACTTCTACATGGTTTATTCCACCAAATCTGCATATTTACGAGCAGCCTCAAAAGCTTTTTTAGTGTGCTCAGGAATTCCTTTGCTGCGGTATTTATCGGTCGCTTGTGCAAAGGCTGCTTTGCCTAAGTAGGACTCTACTTTAACCGGATTCAAGCAATAGTCTATTCCGGCTAACCAATGGTTTTTGTTTTCACCTCGGTTCCAGGGGTTATCGTTGATCGCTTTAAAAGCCACGCAAATCTGCTTTAGGGAGTATTTGCTCAGTAATTCTTTACAGGCTTCTTCTCGGTCTTGAGTAAAGGAGTGTGCTTTTTCCAAATCTGGGCAGTACTTTTGATACGCTAAAAACACTTCTTTGGGATTTGTTTCTGCTTCAGAACTCGGTGGTAAGATACTAAAATTCTCACCCAAAGGGGAGAAGGTATCTAGCTCGGAGTCTAGATTTTCTGGTAATGAGATATCGGCTGGCTCCTTTCTTAGGTTTTGTAGTGTTTCTTGTTCGTTGGTTGCTTCCTGTAAGGGTAAGGTGTTGCTGAAATCGGGTTTTGGTTCCTCGCTTTCTTGTATTAAGTATTTCCAATGCTTACCGTTGTTCTTGCGACGACGAACCACTTGAAAATAATGATTTTGGATTTCGTAAGAAGTTAAGACTTGGTTCTGTTCAAATTGTTCTTGGTCAAAAACTCCATAGGCAACCGCGGTTTTGATGATCTTGGTAGCTTCTGCAAATTTCGCAGAGAGAGCCACATTAACACGGCTAATTAGCCGCACCGTAACGGAGTTTTAGCCACACCGTAACGGCGATATAGCCGCACATAGATTTCCGCCGTATAATGAAGAAGCACGCAGA
>Ga0228535_1002679_pt1 | contig 15885 bp, 15 predicted proteins | sample SJ1metagenome_FD_168457 | JGI IMG/M metagenome (GOLD analysis project Ga0228535, IMG submission 168457) | Enriched culture of PCE-dechlorinating microbial communities from Ithaca, New York, USA - SJ1 | ecosystem: Engineered > Modeled > Simulated communities (microbial... > Unclassified | place... | reverse complement strand
CCGGGGTGGATACCAACGAGCGGGGCTACTTCATAGCCGACGACGACGGCCGGACCACCAAGCCCGGGGTGTTTGCCGGTGGCGACATCGTCACTGGCGCCGCCACCGTCATCCTGGCCATCGGCGCCGGCAAGAAGGCTGCCCGCGCCATCCACAGATACCTGGAGGACGGGGCCTGGCCGGTGCAAAGGGCGGAGGGAAGCTGACCGTTCCCTGTAACCGACATCCGTCACGCCTTCACGCTTGCTGGTGCAACTGCTAATTCTCTCCCTCGCCAAGGGTGGGAGGATATTCCGTAGGGGGGCGCCCCTTGTGGATGCCCTCGGTTGGGCAGGCACGGAGACCTGCCCCTACAACATCCACTCCTGACCCTCGCCCGTCGAGGGATGGTGGAATAATTAATTGTCGCTCTATTTCCCGGTTGACAATCGGGCAGCCGTTTACAAGAATTTTTCAACAATTGAATACCGACCCGTCCGGGTGCTCCACAGCCCGGTTTGTATTCGGACGTAGAACAAGGCGGTGAGGAGAAAACGACGCTGGCGTCCTCATCGTTTTTGGCGAAACCAACGCAGTTATGCGTTCCAAGACAAATCGGGCCGAGGTAAAAGGGAAGAGGGTGAAACTCCCTCACTGCCCCGCAACTGTGAGCGGTGATGAAAGCTGCACTAGGTGCCACTGATCTGAAATCGGGAAGGCGCAGCGAGTAAAGGGACCCGCTAGTCAGGAAACCTGCCCGGCCGACGCATGATGGACCTCCGAGGGAGAGGCGCCCGGGCCCACGTATATCCCGACACCCGCTTTGAACCCCGTCTCCCAGAGGAGGCGGGGTTTTTTCATGGCAAAAACCATATTCATCACCGGTGGCGCCCGGAGCGGCAAGAGCCGCCTGGCAGAGACCCTGGCCGTGGGGTTCGGGACGCCGCTCTGCTACCTTGCCACAGGCGAGGCCCGGGACGCGGAGATGGCGGATCGGATCGCCGCCCACAAGGCGCGGCGTGGCGAAGGCTGGCAGACCGTGGAGGAGCCGCTGCGTCTGGCCGAGGCAGTGAAGGATGCCGACGGCCGCTTCCGGGCCGTGCTGGTGGACTGCGTCACCCTTTGGCTGACCAACCTGCTGCTGGCCTCCGACGACCCCGACGCTGTCCTGGACCAGGTACGTGCCTTGGCGGAGATCCTGCCGGGGCTGACCACCCCCCTCCTGCTGGTCTCCAACGAGGTGGGGATGGGGATCGTGCCGGACAACGCCCTGGCCAGGAGCTTCCGCGACCTGGCCGGCAGGACCAACCAGATCCTGGCCGCCGCCGCGGACGAGGTGTACGTGACCTTTTCCGGGATACCGCTAAGGTTGAAGTGACCGACGAAAATTTGTCTCCCCTCACATAAAGGGGAGGAGAAATCTCCCTCGAAAGATGAATCTCCCCCTCTCACAGACAAGAGGGGGTCGAGGGAATTATGATTATGTAAGGACATATTACATGCAACTCTTACTCGACACCCTCGCCAGGATTCAGCCCGTTGACCCCGGACTCATAAAGCAGGCCCAGGACAGACTGGACCACAAGACCAAGCCCCTCGGATCGCTCGGCAGGCTGGAGGAGTTCGCCCGCCGGTTCGTCGCCATGACCGGGACCCTGGAGCCGGAAACCGGCAAAAAAGTCATCTTCACCTTTGCCGCCGACCATGGGGTGGTCGAGGAGGGGGTATCGGCCTTTCCGAAAGAGGTCACCCCCCAGATGGTGTTCAATTTCCTCCGGGGAGGGGCCGGCATCAACGTGCTGGCCAGGCACGCCGGGGCCGACGTGCAGGTGGTGGACATGGGGGTGGATTACGACTTCGGAAGCGTTCCGGGTCTCATCGATCGGAAGGTCGCCCGGGGTACGGCCAACTTCGCCAAGGGACCGGCCATGACCCGCGATCAGGCAATGGCGGCGCTTGAGACGGGCATCGGGCTGGCGAACGGCTGCCGGGAGGAAGGGGTCGCCATGGCGGGGACCGGTGAGATGGGCATCGGCAACACCACCGCCGCCTCGGCCATCATCGCCGCCGTTTCAGGGATTCCCGCGGCAAAGGTGACACACAGGGGGACCGGGATCAACGACGATGCCCTGGCCAACAAGATCCGGGTCATCGAACAGGGGCTGGAGCTGAACCGACCCGACCCGGCCGACCCGCTGGACGTACTTGCCAAGGTGGGGGGCCTGGAGATAGCGGGCATCGCCGGGCTGGTGGTCGGCTGCGCCGCAAACCGGATCCCGGTGGTGGTCGACGGCTTCATCTCCACAGCGGGCGCCCTGATCGCCTCGGAGCTGCACCCCCATGTGCGTGACTACATCTTCGCGGCCCACGAATCGGTGGAGATCGGCCACCGTTTCATGCTGCGGCACCTGGGTGCGGTGCCGATCCTGGACCTCAAGCTCCGGTTGGGCGAGGGGACCGGGGCGGCCCTGGCCATGGGGCTCATCGAGGCCGGGGTGAAGATCCTGAAGGAAATGGCCACGTTCGCGGAAGCAGGGGTGGCGGAAGGGGAATATTGAAAATATATGCGCCTCTACCTCATCGCCATGCAGTTCCTGACCATCATCCCCCTCCCCTTTTCCGTCCGCTGCGAGAAACGGGACCTGGGCCGCTCCCTGTCGTTCTTCCCCCTGGCCGGGCTGACCCTGGGGGCTATGCTGGTGGGCGCCGACTTTCTCCTTTCGCGGGCTTTTCCTCGCGGGGTGACGGACCTGCTGCTGGTCGCCCTGCTTGCGGTGGTCACCGGAGTGCTGCACCTGGACGGCCTGGCCGACGTCTGCGACGGATTTGCCGCACGGGGTGGGAGGGAGCGATTCCTGGCGGTGATGAAGGATTCCCGTACCGGAGCGGCCGGGGCGGTTGGGCTGATCCTGGCGCTTCTCTTGAAGTATCAGGCCCTGCTGCACGTTCCCGCGGACCTGAAGCGGGCGGCGCTGTTCTGCTTTCCCATGCTGGCCCGCTTCGCCCTGGTGCAGATGACCGTCGGATCCCGATCGGCACGCGGCGAAGGCCTCGGCAGCACCTTCATGGCGGGGGCCGGCTGGCTCCAGATGCTGATCGCCACCCTCATGACCCTGCCGTTTTCACTGCTCTTCCTGGGGATTACCGGTCTGTGGCTGTTCGTGGCATGCTACCTCCTCACCTGGCTGCTGAAGACGTGGTTCCACCGGAAGCTGGGGGGTGTGACCGGAGACATCATGGGCTTTTGTGGAGAGCTTACCGAGATCCTCTGCCTGCTGATGCTGGCGGCCCTGGCCGGAAAACGGATGTTTTTTGCATGACCGCACGGACGAGACTCTACCTGGTGCGCCACGGCGAGATCGCCGGCAGCGGTCAATTCCGCTACAACGGCCAGACCGAGGTTCCCCTGACCTCGCGGGGGATCGAGCAGTACCGGGCGCTTTCCGAACGGCTGAAGGCCGAGCCGGTCGCCGCCTGCTACACCAGCGACCTGTCCCGCTGCCTGCAGGGAGCGGAGATGCTCTGTGCGGGGCGCGGCATCCGGCCGATACCGAGGCCGGAGTTGCGGGAGCTGAGCTTCGGCGACTGGGAAGGACTCACCTGGTCCGAGCTGGAGGAGCGGTACCCGAAGCAGTGGCAGGCGCGCATGAACGACTTCGTCGGCTACCGGGTCCCGGGGGGAGAGAACCTGAACGACCTGCGGGAGCGGGTGCTGCCGGTGATAGGGGAGGTCGTGGAGCGGCACCGGGGTGGGCAGGCGCTGGTGGTGGCCCACGGCGGTGTCAACCGGGTGGTGCTGCTGGACGCCCTCGGCGCCCCACCCTCGTCCATGTTCCGCATCGAGCAGGACTTCGGCTGCCTGAACATCATAGACTACTACCCGGACGGCAATCCGGTGGTCAAGCTGCTGAATGGATAACACCTTGAGAACACTCGTCATCGCCGCGCCCATGAGCGGCTCCGGTAAGACCATGGTGACCCTCGGGCTGATGGAAGCATTCGGGCGGAAAGGGCTGGCCGTGGCGCCGTTCAAGGTGGGGCCGGACTTCATCGACCCGGGCTGGCATCGGCTGGTGACCGGCCGCCCCTCGATCAATCTGGACGGCTGGATGTGTCCGGAAGGGTTTGTGAGGGATACCTTCGCCCTCCACGCCCGGGGATGCGACCTGGCCGTGGTCGAGGGTGTCATGGGGCTGTTCGACGGCATGGACGCCGACTCTGACGCCGGCAGCACCGCCCAGGTCGCCCGGATCCTGGACGCTCCGGTGATCCTGGTGGTGGACGCAAAGAGCCAGGCCCGGAGCGCCGCGGCCCTGGTCCGGGGCTTTGCCGGGTTCGACCGGCAGGTGCGGGTCGCCGGGGTGATATTCAACAACGTGGGGAGCGACAACCATGCCCGGGTCCTTCGGGAGTCCGTGGAAGGAGCCGTCCCGGAGGTCAGGGTCCTGGGCTGCATTCCCCGCGACCAGCAGCTGAGCATTCCCTCCCGCCACCTGGGGCTGGTCACCGCCGAAGAGAACCCGTTGCCGGACGACTTCCGCGACCGGCTGGCCGCGACCATCCGGGAACACATCGACCTGGAGGGGCTGCTTTCCGTTCCCCAATCCTTGTGGGGTCAGGTCTCGACATTTGACACCGGTCTTGTCAAATGTCGAGACCTGACCCCACTACCGGAAGTCCGTATCGCCGTTGCCCGGGACGAGGCCTTCTGTTTCGTGTACGAGGACAACCTGCGGCTCCTGCGGGAGGCCGGGGCGGAACTTGTCGAGTTTTCCCCGCTCCGCGACGGCTGTCTCCCGGCCGGCATCGGCGGTATCTACCTCCCTGGCGGCTACCCCGAGCTGTTCACTGAGGCGCTGACCGGCAACCGAGGGATGATCGGAGCGGTCAGGAGTGCCGTCGAGGCGGACATGCCGGTCTATGCCGAGTGCGGCGGGTTCATCTACCTGACGGAAAATTTCGTGGGCGTCTTTCCGGTTGCAACCCGCATGCTCCAGCGACGGAAGGCCCTGGGCTACCGGGAGGTGGAGTTGACCGCCGACTCGCCCATCGGGCCGAAGGGGGCCGTTGCCAGGGGCCACGAGTTCCACTACTCGGAGATGGACGAGATGCCGGGCAGTGTGGAGCGCCTCTACCGGGTGCGCAGGAACGGGAGCGACCTGGGGACGGAGGGATACCGCTACCGGAACTGCCTGGCCTCGTACATACACCTCCACTTCGGGAGCTGTCCGGAGATGGCGGAGTCATTTGTGAGCAACTCCGTACGATTCAACCTGAATACGTGACGACTGAGCGCCGTGGCGAACAGACGCAGGCGCGAAGGCGTCACGGATGCAGGTATGAACTAACTGGGAGGGTGTGCATGATCTGTCCGAAGTGCGGGTTCGCGCAGCCCGAAGGACACGGGGAATGCCTGCGCTGCGGGGTGATTTTCGCCAAGGTCCGCGAGAGGGATTATGAGCCGCCCCTCCTGGAGGCTCCTCTACCGGAAATCGAGGCCGGGCCTGCGCGACGGGGACCCATGGGTAATCTCGCCTGGCTGAAAGAGCGTATCCTGGCGGTCGACCCGGAAGAGAGCGGGCCGTTTGTCGCGGGCCGGGCGCTGGTCTACCTGGTGCTGGTGGTCTGGGGAGCGCGCCTGATGACGCACCCGATTTCCTCCAACTACGTGGGAGAATCGTTTCTCCACCTGATCAACCTCCCCTTCCACGAGGCCGGACACATAATTTTCGCTCCCTTCGGCCGCTTTCTCCAGGTGCTGGGCGGCACCCTCGGTCAGTGGCTGGTGCCGTTCATCGTACTGTGCGCCTTCTTGGTGAAGGGAAACCCCTTCGGCGGGGTGGTGGGGCTCTGGTGGCTCGGGGAGAGTTTCCTGGACATCGCCCCTTACATGGACGATGCCCGGGCCGGCCGGCTGATGCTGCTGGGTGGCGTGACCGGAAGCGAAGTGGCCGACTACCACGACTGGGAGGTCATCCTGACGAAACTCGGCTGGATGCGGTATGACCACTTCATCGCCCGGCTGTCTTTCGGCACCGGCGTGGCGCTCATGCTGGTCTCGTTCGCCTGGGGCGGGTATCTCCTCTGGAGGCAGTTCCAATACCTCAGGCATAAGTAACGTGACGCCTTCACGCCTGCTCGTTGAAAAATCGCAGAAAAAACATTAACCACGGAGCGCACGGAGAACTCAGAATAAATATGTTAAAAAAGGAGTTTTGAATGAAAACCGCAATCCTTCTCATGGCCCACGGCAGCCGCATACCCGAGGCAAACACGGCGGTCAACCAGATCGCCGCCATGGTGCAGCAGTTCGGCGGCTACGAGATTGTCGAGGTCTCTTTCCGCGAAAGCCATTCCCCGAACATCCAGAAGGGGATCGACGCCTGCGTGGCCCGGGGGGCGGAGCGCATCCTGCTGGTCCCCTATTTCCTCTATATGGGCGCCCACGTCCTTGAAGACCTGCCCGCTGAACTGGAGCAGGCGCGGACCCGCTATCCGCACATCGAGATGGCCATGGGCAGACACCTGGGAGTCCACAAACGGCTTGCCAAGCTGGTTGTTGACCGGATCGAAGAGGCGTTTGCCGAAGAGGGATGGAGCTGATGTCGGTCCACCTGCGGCCTGAACAGATCGAGGCGGAATCGTTCCGCATCATCGACGCCGAAGTGGGAACCCATTCCTGGCCCCCGCGGGAATGGCAGGTGGTGCGGCGCGCCATTCACACCAGCGCAGACTTCGACTATGCCCGCACCATGGCCTTTTCACCCGGCGCGCTGGAACGCGGGATCGAGGCCCTGCGCAGGGGCCGGGGCCTGGTGACCGACACCACCATGGCCCTGGCAGGGATCAACAAGCGGCTGCTGGAACGCTTCGGCATCAGGACCTCCTGCTTCGTGGCCGACGTCCAGGTTGCCGAGGAGGCCGGCAGCCAGGGGATAACCCGCTCCATCGCCGCCATGCGCAAGGCGGCAGGAGACCCCGGCAACGGCGTGTTCGTCATCGGCAACGCCCCCACCGCCCTGTTCGAGCTGCTTCGGCTGGTGCGCGAGGGGGGGCTCCGGCCCGACCTGGTGGTCGGTATGCCGGTGGGTTTCGTGGGGGCCGAGGAGAGCAAGGAAGAGCTCATCCGTGAGGCATCGGTCTCCTTCATCACCAACCGGGGCCGGAAGGGAGGCTCCAACGTGGCCGCGGCGGTGGTCAACGCCCTGCTGCTCCTTGCCCTGACCCGGAATGAAAAAGGACCTTAGGCACGGCTACACCACGGGCGCCTGCGCCGCGGCGGCGGCCAGAGGAGCGGCCCTGATGCTGCGGGACCAGGCAACCGTGGACGAGGTGGACATCGTCCTTCCCCGGGGGGAAACGGTCCGCTTCCGGCTCCACGGACAGGCGTTCGACCGGGACGCCGCCTCCTGCTTCGTGGTCAAGGACGCCGGTGACGACCCGGACGTGACCAACGGCGCCGAGATCCACGCGACGGTGAGGTTGAATGCCGGTCTCTCGGCCAATTCCTCTCCCCCTCCCCCGATGGGAGGAGACAATGAGAAGGGTGAGATAATCATCGAAGGGGGTCCCGGCGTGGGCCGGGTCACCAAACCCGGGCTGGCCGTGGCGGTGGGAGAATGGGCCATCAATCCCGTGCCCCGGAGAATGATCACCGAAGCGGTACGAGAGGTTTTCCGCTCCCCGTTCCCCGTTCCCCACGTCCTGATCAGCGTCCCCAACGGCGGGGAACTGGTGAAAAGGACCCTGAACGCCCGGCTCGGCATCGTGGGCGGGCTCTCCATCCTCGGCACCACCGGCATCGTGAAGCCGGTGTCGGCCCAGGCCTGGACCGATACCATCGGCGCGGCCGTCGATGTGGCCCTGGCCTGCGGCTGTTCCACCCTGGTCCTCTCAACCGGCCGCACCAGCGAGCTGGCTGCCCAGCACTTCCTTGCCTTGCCTGAGGAAGCCTACATCATGATGGGCGACCACGTGGGCCATGCCCTGCGTGCCTGCTCCCGCAAGGGAGTGAAGGAGGTCGTCCTGGCCGGCCAGTTCGCCAAACTGCTGAAGATCGCCTGCGGCCACGAACAGACCCACGTCTCCTCGTCGCAACTGGACCTGCGGACCCTGTCGGAGTGGCTTTCGGCGTCCCCCCGCACCGCAGGCCTTGCGCCTCGCGCATCGAATTCCAACACCGCCCGGGAGCTGTTCGAGGCGGCCGGCGGCGACCCGGAACTGGTCGCCCTGGTCTGCGACAGGGCGGCACGGACGGCGACCGAATGGACCCCCGGTTGCGGGGTCAAGGTTTTTCTGGCGGGCTACGGTGGAGAAGTGGTATATTTCGGCTAACATTGACGGAAACCGGAATTCTGTTCAGGGGGAAAGGCAACGCAACAGGCACATTGCACAGTGTAACGAATTCAGCGTTGGCATTTTCCCCTCACCCGGCGCAATGCGCCGCCCTCTCCCTAATGGCGAGGGCATCATATTCTGTCCCTCCTCCATGAGGGAGAAGGTGTCCCGCAGGGACGGATGAGGGGGCGGAAAGAATGCTTCAAATCGGGTAATTTATGCTATTTGTTCGCGGACACCGCGCACGGGAGGGTAACCATGCCTGAACGAAAAATCTATCTGGTGGGAGCGGGCATCGAGGGATGGGAGGGGTTCGGCTCCAAGGCCATCGAGGTGATCAACTCTGCCGAGCTGCTCATCGGGCACCAGCGCCTGCTGGACATTTTCCCCGACTTCAAGGGGGAGAAGCAGACCTTCGGCGACCTCTCCATCATGCTGGATTTCCTCAAGACCACCGACAGGCGGGTGGTGGTGCTGAGCTCCGGCGATCCCAACTTCTTCGGCATCGCCCGCTTCCTGCTCCGCAACCTCCCCAAGGAGCGGATCGAGATCTTCCCCAACGTGACCAGCGTCCAGTACGCCTTTGCCCGCATCAAGGAACCGTGGGACGACGCGATCTTCCTCTCGGTCCACGGCCGCGGCCTCAAGGGGGCCGTGGACCGGATCATCGCCGCGGACAAGGCGGCGGTGCTGACCGACGAAAAGAACTCCCCGGCGGTCATCGCCCGCGAGCTGATCGATCGGGGCGCCGACGGGTACGACGTCTACCTGTGCGAGGACCTGGGGCTCCCGAGCGAGAAGTTCACCCGCACCGACGTACGCGGCCTGGCCGAGCTCTCCTGCTCGCCGCTGAACCTGCTGATCCTGATCAAGGCATGGGAGCCGACCCTGGCCCAGCACCCGGTCATGGGGATCTCCGACGACGAATACGCCACCGCCCGGAAGCTGATCACCAAACAGGAGATCCGGGCCGTGACCCTGGCCAAGCTGCAGCTCCAGAACGACCTGGTCCTGTGGGACATCGGCGCCGGGAGCGCCTCCATATCCATCGAGGCAGGGAACCTGATGCTCAACGGCAAGGTGTACGCCCTGGAGAAGAACCCGCAGTACCTGGCGTTCATCCGGGAGAACCTCAAGAAGTTCTCCTCCAAGAACGTCATGCTGGTGGAGGCGTTCGCGCCGGAAGGGTTCGACGACCTCCCCAACCCGGACCGGGTCTTCATCGGCGGCTCCGGCGGGATGCTGGAGGAGATCATCGACGCGGTGGACCGGCGCCTGAAGCCGGACGGCATCATCGTGCTGAACGCCGTGACCCTGGACACCCTGACCAAGGCGGTCGAGTTCCTGGAGGACCACGGCTACGGCGTGGAGGTGGTCTGCGTCAACGTCTCCAAGACCGTCGGCCTGACCGAATACAAGCTGTTCGAGGCCAACAACCCGGTCTACGTGATCTCGGCCCGGCGAGGCGAGGAATAGTGGCCCGGATCTACGCGGTGGGTGTGGGTCCCGGCGATCCCGAGCTGCTGACCCTCAAGGCCGAGCGGGTGCTGCGCCGGACACCCGTGATCTGCGCGCCGGTCGCCAGCGCCGGTGACTCCAGCCATGCCCTGTCCATCGTGGAGCCGTTCCTGGACCGCGCCCGCCAGGAGGTCATCGTGCGGGTCTTCCCCATGCGCAAGGACCGGGAGGGACTGGACGAATTCTGGGAGGAGGCCGCCGCCACGGTCCTGGACCGGATCCGCCGGGGGAAGGACGTGGCCTTCGTCACCATCGGCGACCCGTTCCTCTACTCGACCTTTCTCTACCTCTACCGCATCTTCCGCGAACGCCATCCGGACATCCCCATCGAGGTGGTGCCGGGAGTAACCAGCATCAACGCGGCTGCCGCGGCTGCCGGCATCCCCCTGGCCGCCGCCTCCGAGCGGATCGCCGTGCTCCCCGCCACCTTCGAGGAAGGGAAGCTCCGCACCACCCTGATGGAGTTCGACACCGTGGTCCTCATGAAGGTGAACCGGGTGTTCGATCAGGTCTTTGCCATGCTGAGGGAACTGGGACTGGAGGGGAACGGCGCCTTCATTGCCCGTGCCGGGACCGACCAGGAGCAGGTGGTGTTCGACCTGGACTCGCTGGTGGGAAAGAAGCTGGACTACCTGTCGCTGCTGATCGTGAAAAAATAGGGAGGTTTTCGTGCCAAAGGTCCATTTCATCGGCGCCGGCCCCGGCGACCCGGAGCTGATCACCGTCAAGGGCGCCCGGCTCCTGAGGGAGGCGGACCTGGTCGTCTACGCCGGGAGCCTGGTGGACCGGGAGCTGGTGCGTAGCCATGCCCCCGGGGCCGAGGTGTACGACTCATCCTCCATGACCCTGGAGGAGACCACCGCGGTCATCGCCGAGGCTGTGCCGGCCGGGAAAAAAGTCGTCCGGCTCCACACCGGCGACCCCTCCGTCTACGGCGCCATCCAGGAGCAGATGGCGGAGTTGGACCGGCTCGGCATAACCTACGGGGTCATACCGGGAGTGACCAGCGCCTTTGCCGCTGCAGCCGCCCTGAAACAGGAGCTGACCCTGCCGGAGGTTTCCCAGACCGTGATCATCACCCGGCTGGCCGGCCGGACCCCGGTGCCGGAGCGGGAGTCGCTGGGCGAAATCGCCCGCATCGGCGCCACCCTGGTCATCTATCTGTCGGTCTCGCTGATCGAGCGGGTGGTAGAGGAGCTGATGATGGGTTCCTATACCACTGAAACGCCCGTGGCGGTGGTCTGCCGCGCCTCCTGGCCCGACGAGCTGGTCATCGAAGGGACCCTGGAGGACATCGCCGGCCGGGTGCGGGCGGCCGGCATCGATAAACAGGCGATCATCCTGGTGGGTGACGTGCTCAAGGCGCGACAGGAGGGATTGAAGGCGAAATCGCTCCTGTACGACCGGGAATTTTCCCACGGCCGCAGGAAAGGAACCATCGTCTAACCACAGGCCAAAGGCAAAGGGCCAAGAGCCAAGGGACTTAAAATCCCTTTTGCCCTTTTACCTTTAGCAGGCTGTTGCGCGGAGCGTAACATGAAGACCGCCATCATCGCCATAACCGGCAACGGCGCACGGCTGGGCGCGCGGCTTGCCGAAGCCCTGCCCGACGCGCTGCTCCACCTGCCGCCCAAACTGGCCGACCAGGTCGATTCCTCCTGCTCCGTCTTTCAGGAATGTCTCAAGGAACTCGTGACGCGACTCTGGCGCGAGTACGACGGACTGGTCTGCATCATGGCGACCGGCATCGTGGTGCGGCTGATCGCCCCGCTGCTGGAGGGGAAGGACCGGGACCCGGCGGTGGTGGTCATGGACGACGCCGCCAGGTTCGCCGTCTCCCTCCTCTCCGGCCATCTGGGCGGGGCGAACCAGCTGGCCGAGCGCTGTGCCCGACTGGCCGACGCCACCCCGGTCATCACCACCGCCACCGACGCCAACGGCCTCCCCTCCTTCGACACGATAGCCAAAGAGCATGGGTGGGTCATCGAAGAACTCTCACGGGTCAAGGTCCTGAACTCCCTCCTCCTGGAAAACCGGCACATAGCGGTGGTGGATCCGACCGGGCGGGTGGAGCAGTCTTTCTGCGGCCGGGGGAGACTGACCTTTCACACCGATTTCAACTCCGCGCTCCGGAGCAGCGCCCAGGGGTTCCTGTTCGTCACCAACCGCAGCCTCCCTCCCCGGATCCTGTCGCCGGAGCTTCTCGTGCTCCGCCCCAGGAACCTGGTGCTCGGTATCGGCTGTAACAGCGGCACCTCCGCGGAGGAGATCGAGGAGGTGGTCATCGCCAACCTGAAGCGCCAGTTCCTCTCCCTCAAGAGCGTCCGCTGCATCGCAACGGCATCGGCGAAACAGGGCGAGCCGGGCCTGCTGGCCTTTGCGGAAAGGCACTCGCTCCCTGTCGTGTGCTATGAAAGCAGCGAGCTGAACTCCGTAACACCCCCCTCCCCACCGTCCCGACATGCCATGGATGCCGTCGGCGCGGTCGGCGTGGCCGAGCCGGCGGCGCTGCTCGCCTCCGACGGCGGAAGCCTGCTGCTGAAAAAGGTCAAGAGCGGCAACGTGACACTGGCTGTTGCGGAAATTATCAAAGGATAACACAGCGTTATGTCGAAACTGTTTATCGTCGGCCTCGGTCCCGGCGACCTGAAGCATATGACGTTCGAGGCCCGCGAGGCCATCGAATCCTCAGTTGTCGTGGTGGGCTACGCCACCTACCTGAAGCTGATCGGACCGCTGCTGGCCGGCAAGGAGGTCGTTTCCTCCGGCATGACGAAAGAGGTTGAACGCTGCCGGGAGGCCATCCGCCTTGCACGGGAGGGGAAGACCGTTGCCCTGGTCTCCAGCGGCGACGCCGGGGTGTACGGCATGGCCGGGCTGGTGCTGGAGCTGGCGCCGCCGGACGCCGTCGAGGTGGTCAGCGTGCCCGGCGTCTCGGCGGTGCAGGCCGCCGCCTCGGTGCTGGGCGCCCCGCTCATGCACGACTTCGCGGTCATCTCCCTCTCTGACCTGCTCACACCCTGGGAGCAGATCGAGCGGCGGCTGGAGGCTGCCGCTGCCGCGGATTTCGTGATCGCCCTCTACAACCCCCGCAGCAAGGGAAGGGTACGGCACATCGAGCGGGCCAGGGAGATCCTGCTTCGGACCAAGGCGCGGGAAACACCGGTCGGGATAGTACGCAACGCCTGCCGGAGCGGAGAGGAGCGGATCGTTTCCACCCTGGCGGACCTGCCGGTTGAGCGGATCGACATGTTCTCGCTGGTCATAATCGGCAACTCCGCCACCTACCTGGACGGCCTGGGAAGGATGGTGACGCCCAGGGGATACAAAACCGGGGCTAAGGGTCAAGGGCTAAAGGCTCAGGGAGACCCGGATATAACCTTTAGCCCTTCGCCTTTAGCCCTTCGCCTGGGCGCGGGACGCGCCCTCATGTTCGTCGGCACCGCGTCGGACGTGGGCAAGTCGGTGCTGGCGGCCGGGTTCTGCCGCATCCTCCGCAACCGGGGCGTTTCAGTGGCGCCGTTCAAGTCCCAGAACATGGCCCTCAACTCCTTCGCCACCCTGGAGGGGGGCGAGATCGGCCGGGCCCAGGCGGTGCAGGCCCAGGCCTGCCGCATCGCCCCTCACACCGACATGAACCCGGTGCTGCTCAAGCCCAACTCGGACACCGGCAGCCAGGTCATCGTCCAAGGGAAGGTGGTGGGCAACATGTCGGTGAAGGAGTACAACGCCTACAAGCCCGAGGCATTCCGTGGGGTAGAGGAGAGCTTCAAACGCCTGCGTAACGACTACGATTTCATCGTCATCGAGGGGGCCGGCAGCATCGCCGAGATCAACCTGAAGGCACACGACATCGCCAACCTGCGGGTGGCGGCAATGGCCGGCTGCCCCTGCATCCTGGTGGCGGACATCGACCGGGGCGGGGTGTTCGCCCAGATCGTGGGGACCCTGGAGTTGCTGGAGCCGGCCGAGCGGGAACTGGTCAAGGGGGTCGTCATCAACAAGTTCCGTGGCGACCCGTCCCTGCTCGCTACGGGAATTGAGTTCGTGGAGCAACGTACCGGCGTATTGGTGCTAGGGGTGATACCGTACTTCAGCCACTTCCGGATCCCCGAAGAGGACAGCGTGGCGCTGGAGCGGCGAAGGAACGAGGCCAGAGGCAAAAGGAACGAGGAAAGCAAAATCAACATCGGGGTGATCCGTTTTCCACGCATCTCCAACTATACGGATTTCGATGCGTTGGAAGCGGAGCCGGACGTTACCCTCAGTTACATAGAGGATGCAAGCGGGCTGGATGGCCTGGACGCCCTGATTCTGCCCGGGAGCAAATCCACCATTGGCGACTTGGCGTTCCTCGTGAAACAGGGACTGGATCAAGGGGTCAGAAATTTTACCGGTCCCGTGGTCGGCATCTGCGGCGGCTACCAGATGCTGGGAAGTCGGATCCTGGACCCGCACGGCCTGGAATCCGACCGTCGCGAGGCGCCGGGGCTCGCGCTGCTGGACGTGGAAACGGTCCTGCTCCCGGAAAAGGAGACCCACCAGGCCGAGGCCCGGCTGCTGCGGGGAGCGTCCCTGGCGGCGCCGGGGTGCGAGGGGATGGTCACAGGGTACGAGATCCACCTGGGAGAAACTACCCTCGGCCCCAAGGCCAAGCCTTTTGCCCAGTTGCTGCGCCGCTCCGGCCGGGAGGTGGCTATCACTGACGGCGCGGTCTCGCCGGACGGCCGGGTGTTCGGCACCTACCTGCACGGCATCTTCGACAACCACGGTTTCCGGTCGGCGTTCCTGAACCGGATCAGAAAGGAAAAAGGGTTGCCCGCGATGACCGCAGGCAGCGGAATGGAAGACCCCTTCGATCTGCTGGCGGAACACCTGGAGCGGAACCTGGATATGGAGAGTCTGTTCGGGATCTGTGGGATTAAGCCCCCTCCCTAGCCCTCCCCAGCGGGGGGAGGTCGGGAGGGGGGATCTAAAAACCGGACGTTCAATGTATAAAGAACAGAACCAGTACATGAATGCACCCCATCACCCCTGACATATTGTTCACCGCCCTCCTCCTGGACCTCTGCCTCGGCGACCCGCGCCGGCTGCCCCACCCGGTGGTAGGGATCGGCCGGATGATCGCCGGGCTGGAAAAGATCCTCCGGCGGCTGATTCGAAGCGAACGACTGGGCGGGGTGCTGCTGCTCATCGTGATCGTCGGGGTGACCTACCTCGCGGCGGTCCTGCTGCTGAAGGGAGCGTACGCCGTCCACCCCTACCTGGGTTTTGCCGTGGCTGCGGTCCTGTCCTGGACCTGCTTGGCGGCCCGCTCCCTGCACGTCGAGTCGAAGCTGGTGGCCGACCGGCTGACGGCCGGTGACCTGGAAGGGGCGCGGCTGTACCTGTCCCGCATCGTAGGACGGGACACGGACGGCCTCACCGAGCCGGAGATCTGGCGAGCTCTGGTGGAGACCGTTGCGGAGAATACGTCGGACGGGGTGATTGCTCCCTTATTCTACCTGATGCTCGGCGGTCCGGCCTTGGGACTAGCCTACAAGGCGGTGAACACCCTGGACTCGATGGTGGGGTACAAGAACGACCGTTACCTGCTTTTTGGTCGGGCCTCGGCCAGGTTCGACGACCTGGTCAACTGGCTGCCGGCCCGCCTGACCGGGCTGCTGATGGTCGCGACGGCGCCGCTGGTCCGCCTGTCCGGAAAGGGCGCCTTCCGGATCATGGTCCGTGACGGAAGGAACCACTCCTCGCCCAACAGCGGCATCCCGGAGGCGGCCGCGGCCGGGGCGCTGGGGGTCATGCTGGGGGGGACCAACCGCTACTTCGGCAAACCGGTCGAGAAGCCGACCATAGGGGACCCGCTGCGAAGCCTCTCGGCTGAGTCCTGGCGGGGGGTCGTCCGGCTGATGTATGGCGCCACCGCGCTGATGCTGCTTCTATGGGGTACGATAGACATAATGGCTGACAGTTGACAAAAAAAGACCTGCCCCTTGCAAACGTGGGTTATGTTGGAACCTCGTGAACCCCAACACAGAGCCATAACCAAGGAGG
>Ga0228535_1002678_pt1 | contig 15886 bp, 15 predicted proteins | sample SJ1metagenome_FD_168457 | JGI IMG/M metagenome (GOLD analysis project Ga0228535, IMG submission 168457) | Enriched culture of PCE-dechlorinating microbial communities from Ithaca, New York, USA - SJ1 | ecosystem: Engineered > Modeled > Simulated communities (microbial... > Unclassified | place... | reverse complement strand
GACAGGGGTACGGTTACCCGGATGACGATTATTTCTTCCTCAAGCTCTTCGATGCCAGTAGGAAAGTCTATGTCAGGAACCCTGCGGCTGAGAAAATCCCACAAGATTTATGATTGAGCCGAAATTTCTTGTTTTTGGGTAAGTCCGGCACACTGTTCTTTCTGGACATGTATCTTTCACCCTACCATCGGCTTTCTGATGCGTCAACAATGCCGCCATCCTGCTCCTAGTTCTTTTTCATGTTTTTTTGCTGTTTGAAGAAGAGGCCCAAACAAACAACAAACACGGCCAAGGCGAGGCACGTTGCAACAATGACCATCATGTACTGTGATGCAAATCCTTCTTGGGACGTATGCTTGATCAGAATGCCGGTATAAGCCCAGATCAGGGTGATCAGGTATGCCTTGTCCTTGGTTCTGAACGCCCAAGCCAGGCCGATGGCAACGCCAACCATCAAGACCGCCACCGTCCACACAGGCTCGGGGATTGAGAACCCTGTGAACTGTGCCGAAACAAGCAGTGTGGTGATGTTGGCTATGGTTGCAACGGTGATCCATCCCAAATACACGCTGAAGGGAATGCGTACCGCCCATACAAACATACGGTCCCCTTTCATGGTCTGAATTATAAGATTGATGCGTATCAACAGAGCAAGGATGCACAGCATCAACACTACCGAAAGGCCGATCTTATGGTAGTGCCAGCTGAAGATCCACAGGCTGTTGGCGACACTGGAGAGGGCGAACAACAAGCCGACTGTGTCCAAGGTCTCTTTGTGCTTGTTGGTGAACTGATAGATAGTATGCAAGGCAAGCAGCAAGTAAATGAAAGCCCAAATCGAGAAGGTGATGCCGGCTGGGGCGAACAGGTTGGGGTAGGAGTCGGATACGGCGCCAGTATTCATACCGCCGATCGGCAGAATGTTGGCAAGGGCGTTTACGGCAACCATGACCAGATAGCTCAGGGCGACAAGAACGGGAACTCGTTTCATACAACCTCCAAATTTATTATCGTATGCAGTCAGTCTAGCTATTGGTGATAGGGAAGTCAAAAGAAATAGAACAGGGGCGATGTTTCGTGTACACTAGGGTGTACAAGGAGTTGCTTATGTATAAACCAAACCCTCAGCGTTACGATGCCATGTTGTATAATCGGTGTGGCAAGAGCGGATTAAAGCTTCCTGCCGTCTCATTGGGACTGTGGCAAAACTTCGGAGACCAGACCTCATTGGTCAATGCAAGGAAAATGTTGCATACGGCATTCGACTTGGGAATTACCCATTTTGACTTGGCGAACAACTATGGTCCTCCTCCGGGATCGGCCGAGCTGAACTTCGGCAAGTTGTTGGCGCAGGATTTTGCCTCCTACCGGGATGAGTTGGTCATCTCCACAAAAGCCGGGTATCTGATGGGCCCCGGCCCCTACGGGGAGTGGGGGAGCCGCAAATACCTGCTTTCGAGCCTCGATGCAAGCCTCAAGCGAATGGGACTTGAGTATGTGGATATTTTCTATTCACATCGATTCGATCCCGATACCCCGCTTGAGGAGACGATGGGAGCCCTGGCCACCGCCTACCACCGCGGCAAATGCCTGTATGTAGGAATCTCCTCCTACTCGGCTGTAAAAACAAGAGAAGCATATGCCATCCTCAAGCAGATGGGCGTTCCCCTGTTGATTCACCAACCCTCCTATTCCATGCTCAATCGTTGGGTGGAAGCAGAGTTGCTTGCAACGCTGCAAGAGCTGGGAGTGGGAACCATCTGCTTCTCGCCCTTGGCGCAGGGAATGCTGACCGACCGATACCTGCAGGATATTCCCCAGGGAAGCCGTGCTTCGCGGCAAGGCAGCCCACTGTCACAAAGCATGCTTACCGAAGAGAACCTGTCAAACATTCGCTCTCTGAATGAAATTGCTCGAGAGCGCGGGCAATCCCTGGCACAAATGGCCTTGGCTTGGTGTTTGAGGCGCAAGGAGATAACCAGCGTCCTCATCGGGGCAAGTTCGGCCGAACAGATCATCGAGAACGTAGGAGCGTTGCAGAATCTTGTGTTCAGCGATGAGGAGCTTGCCAGGATTGACGTCTTTGCAAAAGATGGGAACATCAATCTCTGGGCCCGGTCGAGCAAGGATTGACAAGAATATTTGCTTCTGTTATATTGTTCGCAACTTAATTGAAAGAAAGGAAAGCCTATGGCAACCATATATGATTTCAAGGCAGTTGCGAACAATCAGATCGAGTTCGACTTTGCAACCTTGCAAGGTAAAACGTTGTTGATAGTCAACACTGCGAGCAAATGCGGTTTCACGTCCCAGTATGATGATTTGGAAAAGCTCTACCGGCAATACAAGGACAAAGGGCTTGTAGTACTAGGCTTTCCCTGCGACCAATTCGCCCATCAGGAACCCGGCAGCGATGCCGATATTGCCGAGTTCTGCAGGGTCAACCATGGGGTGACCTTTCCGTTGATGAGCAAAATCGATGTCAATGGGAAGGCTGCGCACCCTATTTTTACCTGGCTGAAACAGCAGGCCCCAGGAAAACTGGGCAGCGCCATCAAGTGGAATTTCACCAAATTCCTGGTTGAGAAGGATGGTTTGACGGTTCATCGGTATGCCCCATCCGACTCTCCTCTCTCCCTGATCCCAATCCTCGAGGAGGTCCTGTAATGGCCTATGACCAACTCCTGCTTTCCAATCAACTGTGTTTTCGTTTTTATGCCTTGGAACGGGAGCTCATGGCTGCCTACCGACCGCTGCTTGACCATCTGGGTTTGACCTATGCCCAATACATCACGCTTCTCTATCTGTGGGAGCATGAAAAGGCAACGGTTGGGGAACTCTGCACTGCCCTGAGCCTGGACACCGGAACCATGTCCCCGCTGCTCAAGCGCCTTGAGTCGGCAAAGCTGATCGAGCGTCACCGCCTTCCCAGCGATGAGCGGACTGTGGAGGTGCTGCTGACCAAAACAGGGCGGGAGTTGGAACAGAAAGCTGTTTCCATCCCGGGTCACATCGCAACATGCCTGCTCAGCAGCGACCGTGATGAGCAAGGTAAAAAATATGCAGAACTCAGGGAGATGCTCGACCAGACGCTTGAGCGGCTCAAGCGAACACGCAAAGAACGAGAGGCAGGGAAATAATATGAAGAAGGTACCTAAGGCAGCTGTGATTTCTGTCATTTTGACAGCGTTGGTTTCGCTTATCGGTTGTGCAACGGTAATTCCTGAATCAGAACGGCTTGAGACCGTCGATTCCTTGGATTTGAACCGGTATCTTGGTTCTTGGTATGAAGTGGCCCGATACCAGCACAGCTTCGAGAAAAACCTGGTTGGGGCGAAAGCCGAGTATTCGCTTCGCGACGACGGGCGCATCCAGGTGGTGAACAGCGGGCTGAAAAAGGATCTTGACGGAACGTTGACTTCGGTAAAGGCAGTAGCCTGGAGACCGGATGAGAGCGAACCCGGTCGACTCAAGGTGAAATTCTTCGGCCTCTTCACCTCCGACTACTTGGTCTTCGGCTTGGATGAGCAGAACTATCAATGGGCTTTGGTCGGCAATGACTCACGGGAATTTCTCTGGTTCCTTTCTCGAACTCCCACTGTCAGTGATGAGCTGCTTGAGTCGATGAAGAAGGTGGCCCAAGAGCAGGGCTACGACCTTGAGAAACTGTATTTGGTACCACAGAAGGAGCGATGATCGCACTTCTTTTTCGTTTTTCAAGCAAGGGCTTGCCGGTATGGCAAGCCCTTCTTGGGTCAACCGACTTTGCTTTCCTTCTCTTCACCAAGAGAGGTCATCAGGACCTTCAGCCCCTGTTCTTCAAACACCGATCGAGCCATTGCCAGTTGCTTGGCATCAGGTTCTGGTACATCCTTGAAGCTGTAGTGCAGCTTCAGCTGTTCCCACTTGTACCGCCCCAACCGATGGTAGGGCAACAGCTCAACTTGCTCAATGCAACTGAAGGCCGTTAAAAAACTTGCCAAAGCCTGCAACAAGTGTTCATCAAGGGTCCATCCGGGCACCAGTACATGCCGTATCCATACCTTCTTGCCGATGCTCTGGCAGTAGGCCAGGGTGGACAGGGTGAGTGCGTTGCCCATACCGGTAAGGCTGAAGCACATCCGGTCATCCAGGCTCTTGATATCCAAGAGAATCAGGTCGGCGGCATCAAGGACCGGCTTGGACAGCTGTAGCGGAACGCTGCCTGCTGTATCGAGGGCGGTATGCAAGCCTTCACTTTTGAGGCGATTGATCAGGTCGAGGGTGAACTCCGGTTGCTTCAGCGGCTCCCCTCCGCTGATGGTAACCCCGCCCTTGGCAATGAAATTCCGGTATCCCAGAATCTCCTTGACCAAATCCTCGCTGGCAGTCGGCTTGCCTCCCTTCAAATTCCACGTATCGGGATTATGACAATAGCGGCATCTGAGGGAGCACCCTTGCAAAAAGACCACATAGCGCAGACCAGGGCCGTCCAAGGTACCCAGACTCTCCACCGAATGGACAGATCCAATTACTGACATACTTCCTCCTGCTTATAGGGATTCGTGGAAGGTGCGGTGAATGACGTCAAGTTGCTGTTCGCGGGAAAGCTTGATGAAGTTGACCGCGTACCCGCTGACCCTGATGGTCAACTGGGGATATTTTTCCGGGTGATCCATGGCATCGAGCAGTGTGCTCTTCTCCATGACGTTCACATTGATGTGATGCCCGCTCTGGGCAAAGTAGCCATCCATGAGGGTTGTCAGGTTGGCCACCTGCATCTCCTTGTTCTTTCCAAGGGTGGAAGGAACGATGGAGAAGGTATAGCTGATACCATCCTGGGCATAGGCATACGGCAATTTCGCCACGCTTTTCATACTGGCGACCGATCCCTTCTGGTCCCGTCCGTGCATGGGGTTTGCTCCCGGTGCGAACGGCTCGCCCGCCTTTCTTCCGTCAGGAGTCGAACCGGTCTTCTTTCCGTAGACCACATTGCTGGTGATGGTCAGCACCGAAAGGGTGGGAATGCTTTGTCGATAGGTGGTATGTTTCTTCATTTTCTGCATGAACGACTTCACCAACTCCCGGGCGATGGAATCGACGCGCTCATCGTCGTTGCCATAGGAGGGATAGCTTCCTTCAATCTCAAAATCGATGGCTAGGCCGCTCTCGTCCCTGATCGGTTTGACCTTTGCATACTTGATGGCCGACAAGCTGTCTGCAACAACGCTCAGGCCGGCGATTCCGCCTGCCATGGTCCTGACTACCTGCTCATCGTGCAAGGCCATTTCCAATCGTTCATAGCTGTATTTATCGTGCATGTAATGAATGATGTTCAGCGTATCGATATACAGCTTGGCAAGCCAGCTGCTCATCGCTTCAAAGCGATCGGTCACGGTAGCATAGTCCAGGTATTCATCAGTGATGGGAGCCAACTTGGGACCGACCTGCTCCCCGCTCTTCTCATCGCGGCCGCCGTTGATTGCATAGAGCAAGGTCTTGGCCAGATTGACGCGTGCGCCGAAGAACTGCATCTGCTTGCCGATCCGCATCGCAGAGACACAGCAGGCAATACCGTAATCGTCACCGTAGTCGACTCTCATCAAATCGTCGTTCTCATACTGAATAGAGGAGGTTTCGATCGAGAGCTTTGCACAGTAGTTCTTGAAGGCCTGGGGAAGATTTTGGCTCCACAGTACCGTAAGATTCGGCTCGGGCGCCGGTCCGAGATTGGTCAAGCTGTGAAGGAACCGGTAGCTCATTTTGGTGACCATGTGCCTCCCATCGAGGCACATGCCTCCGATTGATTCGGTAACCCAGGTCGGATCTCCGCTGAACAGCTGGTCGTAGGAGGGGGTTCTGAGGAAGCGGATGATCCTGAGCTTCATGATGAAGTGGTCGACCAGCTCCTGGATCTCCGCCTCGCTGAAGGTTCCGGCCTTCAGGTCCTGTTCAGCATAGATATCCAGGAAGGTGGAGACTCGTCCCAGGCTCATGGCTGCACCGTTCTGTTCCTTCGTTGCTGCAAGGAAGGCGAAATACAACCACTGAATGGCCTCTTTGGTGTTCTTGGCAGGGTTGGAGATGTCATAGCCGTAGGAGAGGGCCATTTCCTTGAGCTCGGCGAGGGAGCGGATTTGCTCGCTGAGTTCCTCACGACCCTGGATGACCGCTTCGGTCATTGCATCAAAGGTATAGTGGTCCTTTGCACGTTTCTTCTGTTCGATCAAAAAATTGACACCGTAGAGGGGAACCCGGCGGTAGTCGCCGATGATCCTTCCCCGGCCGTAGGCATCGGGAAGTCCGGTGATGATCCCGCTGTGGCGGACTTTCTTCATCTCGTCGGTGTAGACATCAAACACACCGTCATTGTGCGTCTTTCGGTAGGTGAAGATCTTGTCGATGTCCTCGCCCAGGGTTCTGCCGTATGCCTGCAGTTCGGTATGTACCAGCCTGATGCCTCCAAAAGGCATGATGGCACGCTTCAGCGGCTCGTCCGTCTGAAGTCCTACAATCTGTTCAAGTTCCTGGTCGATGTATCCATTCTTGTGGCTGGTGATGGTGGAAATGGTTTTTTCGTCGATATCGTACATGCCGCCGCGCTGGCGTTCGACGGTGAGCAGGTCCTTGAGTTTGTCCCACAGGTGCAGGGTGCGCTCGGTAGGCCCCTGCAAGAAGGATGCGTCTCCATCATAGGGAGTGTAGTGATCTACAATGAAAGCTCTTGTGTTGATTTCGTACGTGCGGTCTTCTCTATCGTTCATGATGTTTCCTCTTTCACAGAATTCCCGTATACTTTTCTTGTCTTTGATATACCATGCTCGTTATGTTTATACTGTGATTGAAATCACAAATTGAGTATTTTACTAGGAGATACCATGGAAGTGTCCAGCCAGTGCCCGCATTGCACCAACGACCATTGCATCCGAAGCGTCCCCCTTTTTGCCTCCCTGGAGCCGGACGCAGTACACGCCCTTACAGCGCAGATGGAGCACAAACACTATCAAAAAGGGGAAATATTGGTGAGGGAGGGTGATACGGCCACCGGATTTACCGTCATCAGGCAGGGCAGTGCAAAAGCATACCGAACCAATGCCGACGGCCGCGAGCAGATTCTCTACATCTTTCCTGCAAATGATTACTACGGCGCACGGTTTCTCTTCACCGAGGAAAAAGTTCCCTACACAGTTGAAGCGCTGGAGGAGACCGATGTTTGCATACTCAGCAAGGCCCAATTCGCCCTGTTGCTTGAGAAGCACAGCTCTGTAGCCCTGCAGATCATTGGAGCAATGGCCAATCGGATGAGCAGGCTTGAGACGGCGATGCAGAGCATGGGCGGAAGGAATGCAGACTTGAGAATTGCCAGTCTACTGCTCGAGTTCAAGGAACCCTACGGACGATACAATGGTTCGCATCTGGAAATAACCCTCCCCTTGAGCAGGGAAGGGTTGGCGAATTACCTGGGACTTGCCCGTGAGACGCTCAGCCGCAAGCTGGTACAGTTCGAGGAGGATGGCTTGATCGAGCTCATCGGGCAAAAAGTGGTGCGCATCCTGGATTTGGAGCGTTTGGCCGGTCTCTCCGTCCTAGTGGACTAAGCCTTGGCTGTTTTCTCATAGACTGTCTCAATCTCCTGTTTCCCCACCAAGGCCTGCTTGGGAACCCAGACATCCAGAAGCCTCAAGAGGACAAAAATGGGGGGATCTTGAGTTGGTATGCCGTGGTGCTCAGCACCTGCCTGCCAAGCTCCTGATTGAAGAGCCCGAGGAGAATCAGGACAACCGATACAACCAAGAATAAGCGATATCGCTTCAAGACCTGTGCGATGACAAAGGCCACAAGGAAGGAGAAAACGAAAGCAAGGGCATTGCGATAGATTGCAAGCTTTTTGCCAAAATATTGCATCTCCACCGGGAGGGATGCTGTGGGGAAGGCCACAAACCCGAAAATCATGGTTACCGACCCAACGATGGCGGCAAGGAGTACGCCAAACCATCCCGATTCAGAACCTATGAGCTTGAGGATCATGTGATGGTCGAGCAGACTGAGCAGCAGGCTGACCAATACAATGACCACCAAAAACTGAGGAAGAATGTTTTCGAATGCCTTCCATGCTTTTTTGAGTGCATTCTTGGTTTTTCCCCTGTCTTTGATGAAGGAGAGGATGAGCAGCAAAGCTGTGACACCGTAGAGAATGGTGTTCCTGATAGGCATGTATATAGCAGATATGCTTGCCATTGGCAACTAACAAGCATGATACAAATCTTTGTTTATAGATAGAAAAATAGCTATACTACTATTTTAGTAGGAATTCCTATCCGGCCGAGCACAATTATCTTGCGCAATTGAGAAGCGTAGGGTACGCTTGCAGTAGACAGAGTGTGACTATTGACATAGTGGAGGTAATGTATGGCTAATGTACAATCGATTCTGGATCAAAAAGGGAAAACGGTAATCAGCATCGGACCAGATGATGCACTTTCACATGCCCTCTTGAAATTGACGGAGCATAAAATCGGTGCATTGTTGGTACTCAACGAGCAGGGTGACATCAAGGGAATCCTTTCTGAACGTGACATCATCCGGCATTTCTCCAAGAGACTCGAACACCTCAATACCGGCTCCATCAAGGTGCGTGAAGTGATGACCACCGGAGTAACGTATGTCAAGCCGCATCAGAGTGCCGAAGACTGTCTGCAGCTTATGACTGCAGGACGATTCCGCCACCTCCCGGTGGTGGAGGATGACAAAGTCATCGGTATGATATCCATCGGGGATGTGGTCAAGGCAGCCTTGGAGGAACGTGATTTCCAAATCGGCGAACTTGAGCATTACATCACAAATGCTTACTAGGTTTAATTTAGAATACGTTTCTTTTTTGAGAAAGCGCTTCCCTGGTGAGGCGCTTTTTATCTTACTATAATAGTAAGAATTCAAAGGGAAGGAGAAATAATGGACGAAAAAAAGATTACCAAGCTGAAAGAAATCATTGAAAAATTGCATAGTGGAGTCTCCAGTGATGCAGTGAAGCAAGAGTTTGAAGCTGAATTTGGCACGGTGAGTGCGGAAGAGTTGGCTGCAGCCGAGCGAAAACTCATGGAAAGCGGAGCCATCAAAGTGGAACAGGTCCAAAAGCTTTGTGATGTGCATGCCTCGGTTTTCGGTGGCAGTATTGAGGAAATTCATCAAGGCAAGCAAGCTGACAAGACTTTCGGACATCCGGCATTCGTCTTCATCAAGGAGAATGAGGGCCTGACCAAGTTCCTCGATACTCAGTTCAGCAAGAGTGTAGAATCGTACAAGCAGCATCAGGACGAGGCAGCCAAAGCGGATTTGCTTGCTTCGTTGAAGAGCTTGAGCAAATTGGACAAGCACTATGCACGAAAGGAAAACCTCTTCTTCCCGTATCTGGAGAAGGCCGGCATCACGGCTCCTCCGAAGGTCATGTGGGGAGTGGATGATGAGATTCGCGACCTCTGGAAGGCTTGCATCCGAAGCTTGGAGTCTGAAGGTACAGTAGAGACCGCTTCCTTGGACAAGTTGATCGAGCAGGTACGCAGCATGATCAACAAGGAGAACAACATCCTTATGCCGATGCTCTCAGGAGTGATGGATGGCGATGCCTGGCTGACCGTAGCCCGTGACAGTGCTGATATCGGATACTGTTTCAACGGCGGTATCGAGGGAGCGAGTCCATCTGACGCCCTGACCTGGTATCGATGGAATGCAAGCATGAGCGGCAAGCAGGACTTTGCGCCGAAGCAGGAGATGAGCGCTGAAATTGTACTGCCCAGCGGCCATCTCAATCTCGAGGAGCTGACTTGGATGCTCAACACCCTTCCCGGGGATGTGACATTCGTGGGAGCCGACGACAAGGTACGGTATTTCAGCGAAGGCAAGGACCGGGTGTTCCCGCGTACCCGCAGCATCGTTGGACGTGAGGTTGCTCATTGTCACCCGCCCAAGAGCCTGGCTGTTGTAGAGAAGCTGGTTGAGGATTTCAAGGCCGGTCTGAAGGACAGTGAATCTTTCTGGATCCAGAAAGGCACCCAGTTCATCCTGATCCGCTACTTTGCGGTACGCAACGAGAAGCAGGAGTATCTGGGGGTGGTGGAAGTGACGGAAGAAATCTCTGCTCTGAGGAGCCTGGAGGGTCAGAAGACCCTGCTCAGCTGACCATGCAGAAGGCTATAGGAGTGCTCATTGCTCTTCTTGCAGCCCTTGCTCTTTTTTAAGCTGGTTGATGAATGCCAGGTAGGCGTGGATTTGCCCTTGGATTTCTGCATTTTTCAACACACCCCTGCCACCCCAATCCTGGCCTTCATAGATGGTAAGGTGGTGTAATTCCCCTTCGATGTCGATTATGTTCTGAGCAGTGATTCTCTGCCTGGTCTCTAGATGATGCAGTGTGGTATCATACGCCTCATGGAAAGCATGCTGCTCTCCTGTAATGTCCGAATCGTGTTCATTCAATAGTGTGTTCATGCTAATCCCTATACAGAGCGCTTCGAAAGTTTGGCTAAGAGATTGCCAAGCTGTCTCTCAACCTGCGGATGCCCAAGACGCTTCATATCGGAAAGCGCTCGCATCTTGTATGATTCTGCAAGAATTTGGGCTTTTTGTACACCATCCAGTGAGGCTACCAAATGCAGCGCCCGGTCGACGGTTTTCTGTTTCAAAGGAGTCTTTGAGCTTTGCAACAAATCCCGTAATTCTGTGGTGCCATCCATCTGTTCCTGTTCCAAGGCATATATGAGCGGCAGCGTGGGGATGCCGCACTTCAGGTCGTTGCCTGTGTTCTTGCCAAGCTTGGAAGAGTTACCCGTATAATCGAGAATATCGTCCTGGATCTGGAAGGCCATTCCCATGCAGTATCCGATTCTATGACACAGCATCAGCTTCAGCGGTTCGGCTTCCTGCAAGGCGACCCCTGCATAACAACTGAGGGCGAACAGGCTGGCTGTCTTTCCAGCTATGCGGCGCAGGTATGCGTGTCGTGGGATGAAGAAATCACCTTGGCCGGCATCCTGTTCAAGCTCACTTTCACACAACCGCGACAGGGCGGCAGAGACTACTCTGCTATCCATTCCCCGCTCTTTTCCGCTGGTCAACAACAGGGCTTTTGCCAACAGGAAGTCACCGGCCAGAACAGCCTGCTTGGCTCCAAGTTTTGCATACATGGTGGATTTTCCCCTGCGTGTGGCGGCGGAGTCGATAATGTCATCATGAACCAAGGAAGCCAGATGGATCAGTTCAATGACCGATGCGACCCTGATGGCATCATCAGTGACGGAGCGCTCGCCAAGTGCGCTGGTGATCAAGACAAGCGTGGGTCGAAGCATTTTTCCCACCGATTGTACATGTTCGAGCAAAATCGGGCGGATGAAGCCGTGAGCAGTGGCCACCGTATTCTCGATGGTACTGCTCACGGTTTCAAGCTTTTCCTTGAGGTGGGGCTCGTCATTCCAGAAATCGGTCATGACTTCCTACTTTTTCCCCAACTTTTGTTCCATCTGTCTCTTGGTGAACTTTGGTTCATCGAGATAGAAGTAGGTTTTCTTGGCGAGCGGTGTCTTGTTCCACAATTTCTTCAGGTAGGGCATCACCCAGTAATCCAAACCGAAAGCCTTGCCGGCTCCTCCGAGCATGACAATCGATACTGCCATGTACCAAAGGATTTCCTTGCCAGCCATTGCTCCGATGAGGAACATGATCGAGAGTCCCAGCGATACGATGGCGGCAGGGAAGGTGAAAAGACCGGCAAAGAGTGCGAGTCCGATGCCGACTTCTGCCAGTACGATCATCAGCTGGAACAGATAGGGAGCCTGCGCTACGAAGGTTTCATTGATCCAGGTGAAGATTGCCAAAGGCTGGGAGAGCAGGGGAGGTGCAAACTGCTCTACTACACCACTCTCAGCTATCGATTGACTGACCGATGCCACTGTATCCACCACTGTCTGGCTTGCAGAAGCAGCAGTATCTACAACCCATTGCGTAGCGGAGGATGTCGCCTCAATCGCCGGCTGACTGGCCGAAGCCACAGCCTGTGGGGCAACAGTCTGGCTGACCGCAGCCACACTATCGGCAACCGCCTGGCTGGCTGATGCGACCGTCTCAGTAACACTCTGGCTGGCAGAAGCCCATGCATCGGCCGCCCCTTCTGCAGGAGCACCCCAATAGACCTTGCTGCCGGTTGTATCGGTAAGCCAGCCATTCTTGATCTTTCCGAAGCCTTCAATGAGCCACATCACGCCCAGAAACATTCGAAGGAAGGTGGTCCAGTAGGAGGGAACCTTGTAAACGGCCAGACCGCCTATCAGGGATCGTCCGTGTTTTATTTCCAAGATTTCATGCTTGATGTACGCCCATGCACCGTTTACGCCGCACACTCCGCTCTGGTAATAGATGTTTACCAGATGCTTGAGGGCCATGGCAAAGAAGCCGGAGAGGGACATGCCGGCAGTATGACTGACTGCATATCTTCCGCCGATGGAGACCATGTAGCCGTGGAAGTTCGACTTGAACGGCTTGGGGTGCTCGGCTTTCAAGCCGAGTTCGCTTTTTATGGCATAGATGACGCCGTCGGCAGCTGTTTTGGCGGTTTGCTCGGCAGCTTCCACTATCTGGGGAACCGCCCGGTTGTTTTCCAGGAACCACATGCCGTCTCCGACAAGATAGACGTTTTGGTAGTCGGGGCTCTGCATGTACTCATTGACGAGTTTCCTGCCGATCTTGCCGTCGGTAAGCGGAAGCTTCTCGCAAAATTCCGTGCCTCGGACACCGCAGGTCCAGACCAGGGTCTTGGTTTTGATCACTTCGCCGTTTTTGGTGGTGAATCCGTCAGCATCGACCTGGGTGATCAGGGAGTTGAGCTTGATCTCAACGCCTTTCTTCTCCAAATACTTGACAGCCTTTGCCCTGGGCTTCTCCGGGAGCATGTTCAGGATGCTTCCCAATGCCTCGACACTGATGAGCCTGCCTTCCTTCTTGAAGTCGATACCGTTTTCCTCGCAAAGAATCGGCAGCCATTCAATCAATTCACCCACCAGCTCGATGCCGGTGAAACCACCTCCGGCAACGACGAAGGTAAGCATCTGCTTGCGCTTCCCGGCATCGGCTTCGCGACTGGCCTCCTTGACGATTTGCTCAATGTGGCAACGGATGCGAAGTGCATCATCAAGGCTCCACAGGTAAAAGGCATGCTCCTTGACACCGGGGATGTTGAAGTCTGCCGTTGTGGCTCCTGTTCCAATGATCAGCTGGTCGTATGCATAGCTGGCCCGCTCGCCCTTGAGGCGTTGGTTCTTGAAATCGATGTCTACAATGGTATCCTGTACGACATTGACCATTTTGCCGGAGAAAATTCTGTCGAAGGAAATCTTGACAGAATCCTCTTCGACACGGTTGCCGGCAACTTCATGCAGCTCAGTCATGAGAATGTGGTGGCGGTTCTTGTCAATCAAGGTTATTTCGACCTTGTCTTGATGCTTCTTGAATGCTTTGTGCAAAGTTTTTGCAGCGTGTACTCCGGCGTATCCCCCGCCTAATACCACAATCTGTTTCTTGTCCATGGTTCCTTCCTTGATTGACCCACGTTGAAGAGGGTTTGCTATATGGTAAACTTGGTATAGCAATGCAACAAGGTTCTTTGCGGATGTATAGTCACTGAACCTTACTGCGTTGGCAGAAAAACACTCTAGCACAGAAGTAGGAATTTATGCAATTGTGTCATTTTTTATCGAATATAGTTTTTCATATTTTTTACAATAACACCATACTGTCTGTGTGGAAAAATCAAATAAATCTCTGTAGGGAACGATTTGTTACTAAAATATTAAAAAAAATTATCTATCGATATTTTTATATCTAAGTAAAGCAATCGGATTACTACACTATGGAACTCTTTGCGGTATAATCACTTATCAAGAATATTTTGTTATTGCTACTGGATATTGATAATTTTAGGACGATATTGCAAAACTGTAACAGTTCTGTATATGATTATATCTACAAACGTTGAATTTATCTAGGAGTTAATGATCATGAGAAAGAACGTGTTGGCTGTACTTGCAGCTGTTGTTTTGATCTCTCTGTTCGTCTTCACCGGCTGCTCAAAGTCTGAAGCGAAAACCACAGAAGCGGCCCCTGCCGCCGCTGCTCCGGCCGCTTCGGCTCCCGTTGCTGCAAAGTATGCCGACGGCATCTATTTTGCCGCCGATGATGCCTTCGCCTCTTCAGGCTGGAAGGAAACCGTCACCTTGACCGTCTCCGGTGGGAAGATTGTCAATGCAGACTGGAACGCAGTAAACATTGCCGGTGGTGCTGACAAGAAGACCTACGACAAGGCTGGAAAGTACAACATGGTCAAGTTCGGCAATGCCCAGGCCGAGTGGTACCAGCAGGCAGAGAGAGCGGAAGCATACCTGCTCAAGACCCAGGATCCTGCAGCGATCAGCTACAAGGATAGTGAAGGGCATACTGATGACATCGCAGGTGTCTCTATACATGTGAACGCTTTCTTTGACCTTGCAGCCAAGGCCCTCGCAGCCGGTCCTGTCGGCCGCGGCCCGTATGCCGATGGTGCATACTTTGCAATCGATGCTGCCTACCCCTCCTCGGGTTGGAAGGAGTACGTCTCCTTGACCGTTCTCAACGGCCGCATTGCAGCTGTCAACTGGAGTGCAGTAAACCGCTACGGGGATGACAAGAAGGCCTACGACAAGGCTGGAAAGTACAACATGGTGAAGTTTGGCAAGGCTCAGGATGAGTGGTATGTACAAGCTCAGAAGGCCGAGGAGTACCTGATCAAGACACAGGACCTGGATGCGATCACCTACAAGGATAGTGAAGGGCATACCGATGACATCGCAGGTGTCTCGGTGCATGTGAACTCCCTCTTCGATCTTGTCAAGAAAGCCCTGGACAACGGTCCTGTCGGACTCGGTCCGTTTGCCAACGGCGGCTACTATGCAACCGAGGAAGCGTTTGGTTCTTCCGGTTGGAAGGGATTCGTCTCATTGCTGGTGAGCAACGGCAACCTTGTCAATGTTTACTGGAGTGCAGTGGACAAGGACAACCGCGACAAGCAGGTAGTTGCAGCTGAGGGCGGCTACGGCATGATCAAGGCCAGCGCAATTGGCAAGGAGTGGCATGAGCAGGCAGTGGCGGTTCAGAACCACCTCCTCGCAACGCAGGATCCCAAGAAGATCACCTACAAGGACGAGGCCGGACATACCGATGACATCGCCGGTGCCAGCATACACGTAAACGACTTCTATGCCTTGGTTGAGAAGGCTCTCGCCAATGGTGTGAAGAAGTACTGACCGTAGAAGAAGCACTGTTTCAGGACCTCGGGGATATCTCTCCGGGGTCTTTCATTTTCATTGGGCGAAAAATGGTTTTTCCTGATACAATCGGTCGTATGCAGATAGACATTCTTGCCACCTTCACCTTCGCCTTCATCACCACGTTCACTCCGGGCCCGAATACGATCAGCAGCCATGCCATGGGGCTCAATTACGGCTATAGAAGGTCGTTGCCGTACTTCTTCGGCATTGCAACGGGTTTCTTCTCGATCATGCTGCTCAGTGCCGCCCTTGCTGCGGCTCTTGCTCACCTCATGCCGAAGGCGGTGTCCTTTCTTACGGTTGCCGGCAGTCTCTACATCTTCTACTTGGCCTACCATGTATTCACAAGCTCGTACTCATTCTCCCAGACAAGCCACAAGATGCTTGGGTATCGCAACGGCTTGCTCTTGCAGCTGCTCAACCCCAAGGTGATTATTCTTGGCTTGACGGTATATTCAACCTTCCTCAGCACCATGGCCCGCACTCCGTTCAATCTCGTAGCAAGCGCACTCTGTTTTACCCTGATGAGTTTTTCGGCCCTCTCAACCTGGGCCCTCTTT
>Ga0228535_1002677_pt1 | contig 15889 bp, 17 predicted proteins | sample SJ1metagenome_FD_168457 | JGI IMG/M metagenome (GOLD analysis project Ga0228535, IMG submission 168457) | Enriched culture of PCE-dechlorinating microbial communities from Ithaca, New York, USA - SJ1 | ecosystem: Engineered > Modeled > Simulated communities (microbial... > Unclassified | place... | reverse complement strand
CATCAATGGTCAAAGGCCGGGCCGGAAATAACTTCCGCAGCCGCAGCTTTGCCGGCCGCCGGAATGGACGGAAAACCCGGCTCTGTCCGGCATGGAAAGACAAAACGGCGGCAAGAGAAGAAGGCCTCTGCCACGGCCTGGGGAAAAGCAACCCTCAAACTAAAAAGCCTGATGCGGGGAATGACTGGTGGACCTGTCGCCAGGACAGGCCGCTCCCTCAGGAAGGAAGGGGATGAGCATTTAACGCCGGTATTTTTTGTAGCCGAACCAGGCCCAGATGCCGCCCCAGAGGACAACGGCCGGCCCCAGCGCAATCAGAAAATAAACGAAGACGTTGTCTTCCCAGGGCTTCAGATAGGCGGCCACGCCCGCCACCCACAAAAACGTGATGACAATGGCCAGACGCATCCAACCTGTCAAGACAACGCGGGGCAGACGAAAGCCGACCTGCGGCTGGGTTCGGGGCTGGGGCCTTGCCCTTTCATCCGACGGGGATTTGCGCCCCATCAGACGGGGAAGAAAAAAGATCGCCGCGGCAATGGCAGCCACGACCAGAATTTCCTGCATGAAAACACCTCAATCCATGTAAACTTCACGGTTCATCTGCTATGACAAACCGGCGGACTGGCTATAGCATACATTTTGCTTTATTCCTATTTTTTCCAGGGGGAAAAGAGCCGTTGACAAATATCCGGATTGGAAGCAAAAGAAAAGCATCCAACAACGCGAAAGGAGAAACAAGATGCATCGTTTTATGCAACTCTTTCTGGTCGCTGTTTTTGCCCTGGCCGCGGCAGGCGTTTGCCCGCCCGCGCCTCTGGCGGACGAGAACGCATCCGCGTCCATCGAACAGACCTTTCAAAAAGCCAAACAGGAATACCTGGATAAAAACATGACTGCCGCCGCCGAACAAATCCAGAAGGGCGCGGCCTACATGAAAGACCAGGCTTCCAGGGCTTCGGCCAAAGGCAAGGGTGCGCTTTCGGCATCGGCCCGGGAACTGGACCAGCTGGCCGTTGACGTTAAAAAGGGCGCGGTCACCTCGCAGAAAAAAATGGAAGATGCGTTTGCACGCGCCTATCTCGCCCTGGCCAACGACGCCCACGTCAAGTCAACGGAATCCTGGGCGAAGAAGAAAAGAGTCGAAGCGGCAGCCGCGCTGGAAACCGCCAACCGAAACCTGGAAAAAAGCATTGCCTGGACCGGCGGGAAAATTGAAAAAGGCACGAACGACGTTGTGAAAAAATCCGATGCGCTGGCGCTGAAGCTGAAGCAAAAAGGCGATCTGCTCGCCGACGACGTGAGCCGCGGCCTGCAGGAAGCGGGCAACGAAATCGAGAAATTCGGCAAGAAAATTTCTCCCCGGTGATGAGCGGAAAACAGGGAATGGTCCGGCAATTTTTCTCAGGCTGGATCGCACACCGCTTGAACCTTCCGGGTCGTCTTACCCGCTGTAGAGCTCATCGATTCTGTCGCCGTAGTGTTTGATGATTTCGCGGCGGCGCATTTTAAGCGTCGGCGTGAGTTCGCCTGCCGCCTCGGTGAAATCGGCGGGCAGAATCGTGAATTTTTTAATCTGCTCATAAGGGGCCAGACGGCTGTTTACGGCCGCAATATGGCCGGCAACGGCCTGCCGCACTTTTTCATGGCCGGACAGATCCCGGTCGGGCAGATTTTCCCGCCGGGCGAAATCGGCAAGTTCCCGCTCATTGAGCGTAACAAGCGCCGTCAGATATTTGCGGCGGTCGCCGTAAACCAGCGCCTGGCTTATGAGCGGCAGCGTGCGGATCAGATTCTCGATATTCTGCGGCGCGATGTTCTTGCCGCCCGCCGTCACGATCAGGTCCTTCTTGCGGTCCGTGATGGTGAGAAATCCCTCGTTATCCATCGCGGCGATATCGCCCGTGGCAAACCAGCCGTCGGCGTCGATGGCGGCCGCCGTCGCTTCCGGATCCTTGTAGTAGCCCTGAAACAGTCCCTTGCCGCGCAAAAGCAGTTCTCCATCCGGAGCGATCTTCGCCTCCATGCCGGGAATCAGCTGCCCCACCGTACCGAACTTGAAACATTCCGAGCGATTGACCGCCGCCGGCGCAACCGTCTCCGTCAGGCCGTACCCTTCCAGAATCAACAGCCCCGCGGCATGGAAAAATTCGAGGAGATAAAGCGGCATGGGCGCTCCACCGCAAAGCAGGTATTTGACCCGGCCGCCGAAAACATCCTGAATTTTGGAAAAGACCAGACGGTGGGCGACGGCGCGCCGAGCGGAAAGCCACAGAGGCAGCGGCCGGTTTTCCCGGTTGCAGGCGGCGGCCCGTTTCCCCACGTCCAGCGCCCAGTCAAAGACGCGGCGCTGCAGAGGAGAACCGGCCTCCAGCATCGCCTGGACCCGGTTGTAGATCCGTTCGAAGATCTGGGGCACGCTCACCTGGACAGTCGGGCGCAGCTCCTGAAAATTCTCCACCAGCTTGTCGATGCTTTCAGCATACGCGCCCACGATGCCCAGATGCATGGCCGCGTAAACGCTCATGCGCTGCAGCATGTGCGTAAGCGGCAAAAACGCGATGCCGAAGTCGCTTTCTTCGTAGGTGTGCATTTTCGTGGCGTTGATCGCCGTGTAATAAAGATTGGCATGGGTGATCATGGCGCCCTTGGGCGGCCCCGTCGTTCCGGACGTGTAGGCGATCGTCGCCAGATCGCCGGGCTGCACGGCCCGCCAGATCGCTTCGAACCGCGCCGGGTCGGCGGCGTGCGCGACCCGGCCCGTTTCCAGAAAGCTCTCCAGTGTCATCACGCCCGCGGGCAAGGCTCCGGCGGGAGGATCAAAGAGCACCATTTTTTCGGGCCGGCCGGTTTGGGCCCGGACCGCAAGCAGTTTCACCAGGAGCGCTTCGTCTTCTACAAAGCAGACCGCAAGGCCGCTGTGCGAAACCACGTGCGTGATCTCCCAGAGACTCGCGGAAGGATAGAGGCCGATGGTCACGCCGCCCGCCGCAAGAATGGAAATATCAACTTCGCTCCATTCCCGGCGCGTGCGGCTGGCAATGCCGACCGGATCTCCTTTTTTCACTCCCAGCGCCATAAGTCCCATGACGGCAAGGGGCAGGAGTTCCCGGGCCTGGCGCCAGGTCATGGATTGCCAGACACCGTCTTTCTTCGCCATGGACAAGGTCCTGTCGCCGAAGCGGCGGGCCTGCTGCATGAAGATTCCGCAAACGGTCGGAGGATCGTACAGGGGCTCTTCGGAGTTGATGGCACGTTGTTCTTTCACATCTACCAGCCTCACAGCCCGACTATACCCTTCAATCCGGCCTTGCGTCAACTGAGGAAACGGATACCCGGCAGATGCAAATGCCGGTGGACAAGCGGATGCTTTTCCGATAGTCAGAAAATAACGTCGATTTCCGACGCCGCTCGGGAGAAAAAACTTTGACCACGGACGATTCCATTTACAGACGCCTTCAGGTTCAACTGGACCGATATCCCATCGGATTTCCCGCCACGACAAGCGGCGTGGAAATCGCCATTCTGAAATATTTTTTCTCGCCGCTGGAAGCCGGCATCGCCCTGTGCCTCTCGCTTCGGTCCATCCCCGCCGCAACCGTCTGCAAACGACTCCGGAAGAAAGCCGGCGTTGTCTTATCCGCAGGGGAAACGGCCGCCGCGCTCGATGCCATGTTCATGAAAGGCGTCATCCGGCGTTCGGGCCGCGCCCCCAACGCCCGCTACGGCATTGCCATGCTGGCGATCGGCATGTTTGAATACCACGTGGACGACCTCACCCCGACGCTCGTGGACATGATGCACCGATACTTTGACGAAGCCTTCGGCGCCGAGTTCTTCCGGTCATCGCTGCCGCAGTTGCGCACCAGTCCGCATTTGAAAGCCATTCTTCCGGAATATATCGTCGACACATATGACAACATGAGGCACTTCATCACGCAGACAAAGGAAACCCTCCAGGTGGCAAACTGCGTGTGCAAACAGGGCGAAGCCCTGATCGGCAAAGCCTGCCGGCAGACGGACGACTACGCGGTCTGTCTGCTGATCGGCAATACCGGTTATGCGGCGCGGGGCCGCGCCCGAACCCTCTCCAAAGAAGAATGTCTGGCCCTGCTCGACGCGGCTGAAAGAAAAGGCCTGGTGCTGCAACCGGGCAATTCCAAAAAGCCCGCCTGCATCTGCCTTTGCTGCGGTTGCTGCTGCGGCGTCCTGACAACCGCCAAAAAGGACCCCCGCCCCGCCCGCTTTTTCGCCACGAACTATTTTGCCCGTATCGACGCTGAATCCTGCACCGGTTGCGGCGTCTGCAAAAAACGCTGCCAGATGGACGCCATCGTTGCCTGCGGGAACATCTTCCATGTGGATTTGGACCGCTGCATCGGCTGCGGCCTGTGCGTTACCACCTGCAAACCGGGCGCGGCCCGGCTGATCAAGAAAGAGCGCCTGACAGCGCCGCCCTTGAACACGGAGGCGCTGTACCTGAAAATTCTCCAGGAAAGAGCCGGCCGGAAGAAAATGCTCGTCGCCATGCTGAAACTGCTTTTCGGGAAACCCTTGTGACGGTTCAGGCGCGGACAAGCCGCCGCCCGAGGGGGAAAAGATATGTCTTGATAATTGTAATAATCCCGCCTAAGATTTTTCATCTTTGCGGACTTCTCCGGAAAGGAGCATCGCTTATGAAAAAAAGTCTTTCGCCCGCCGCCGCGGCCCTTCTTTGCGGCCTGCTGCTTTATGCCGGGACGGCGGCCGCCTACAACGTCAACGATCTGAATAAGTTAAAAGAGACGAATGCCTGCGTGTCCTGCAATCTCACCGGTGCGCCTCTGGCGGGCGCCGTCCTGAGCGGCGCGGATTTGACCGGGAGCAATCTGACTACGGCCACCCTTCTCAATGCGAAACTGGACAAGGCGAAACTGGCCGGGGCCAATCTGGGCGGGGCGCAGCTCAACAGCGCCGACCTGAAAGGGGCGGACCTGACCGGCGCCAATCTGACCGGCGCCAACCTGTCCGGTGCGACATGGATCGACGGCACAACGTGCAAGCCGGGCTCCTTTGGAAAGTGCCGAAAATAGAACTTACTTCTCCGGCAATCCGCCGCCGATGCCGAACCATTCCAGAAGGGTTGCGTTGGCCTCGCGCGGGTAGGTATGCGCCAGGTCGTCGACAAGCTGGAGTTTAATGTCCGCGTCCGCCTGCCGCAGTTCCCGGCAGGCCCAAACCGCCCGCTCGGGCGAAAAGATCCAGTCCTGCGCGCCGTGCACCCAGAATATTCTCTTTCCCCGCGCCTGGCGCAGATCCGCCGGCGGCAGGGCGCAGCACAGAGGCGCAATGACCGAAAAGGGGCTTTGGGGAGACAAGGCTAAAGCAAGCGCATAGGTTCCGCCGTCGGACATACCGGTAAGCAATATTCTGGACCGGTCCACGGCATAGCGGCTGCAGACGGACTCCAGGTGACGATGCAGCGGCTGTTCGTCGCGCTTGAGGCTGGTGATCGACCACGTCATGTCCTGCGAGGTGGGCGCCAGAACGAAAAATCCCCGGCTGCGCGCCTCGCGCAGCCAGCTCCAGAGAAAGTCCCGCCCGTGGCTGTAGCCGCCATGCAGCGCCACCACCAGCGGCAGGGCATAAGCGGGCGAATAGCTCTCCGGAACGTAAAGCGAATAGCCGCCCCGCGCATGAGGATGCTCCGACGGATCGCCATGCATCACGCCCGTCTCCGCCCCGGACAGTTGCTCCGCCGCCGGCAAGGCCGCTCCCGATTCCAGAAAGTAGCGGTTCACGTCGGGCCATGCACCGCAGAGCGGATACAGCGCTTCCTGCGCACGGCAGATCCGACGCGCTGAACGCAGCGCCGAGAGATACGCGGACTGAAGATCCTCCTCCGCGGCAAAGTTTTTGATCGCGGCCAGAAGAAAATCGCACGCACGCCGCAGCGCACCGGCGTCTTCGGGGGAAGCGCCGGAATTTTCCGGCGGCAGGCTCCGGCGGACGGCGGCGAGCGGCTCCAGATGAAACAGCAGATCCTTCCGGAGCGCGGACAGAGCGATCGGATGCAGGCGGCGCAGGGCGGCTTCAAATGCGGTTAACGCGGCAATCACATGGCTCATCAGTTCTTCCGGAATCATGGCTAATCCACAAAAAATTTTTACTGTACTGTTTTTATATTGACAAAATGCTTTTCTTGCAATATTTAGTTCATACGAACTAATTATAGAGAGAACCCATGGCGCGTACTTTAGTAGAACTTATCGAAATTATAACGAAACTTATTGGCGACGCAGAAATGCAGTTTGTCAAGCAATACACTGAGGAAGGTCTTACCGCGCGACAAATGGACTATATCGATACGATCAACCGGATGGGCCATCCTACACCGGGAGAAATCGCCCGCACGCTGCATTTCAGCAAGCCGTCCGTCACGGTTCTTGTGGATAAGCTCGTTGAAAAGGGTTACGTCGAAAAGTGCCGGTCGGATGAAGATCGCCGCTCTTTTCATGTCCATCTGACCGCCCGGGGCAGGAAACTGGCAAGACTGCACGACGCCTCCCATCAGAAGATTGCCGATTTTTTCGCACATCATCTGGAGGAAAAGGACCTGCGGACACTGGTGGCGCTTCTGAACAAGGTGGCGGCGAAGGTTTAATTTTTTTTGTTCTAATAGTTAGTTCATTCTAACTAAATATAAGGAGGTTTCCATGGACTGTTTTGACGCCTTTCAGGTCGTTTCCCTGTCGCTTTTCCTGGCAATTTTTTTCGGTCGGACCTACCGGCTCAGGCAGACGGGCACGGAAGTCATCCGTCTGGGAAGCGGGAAAAAAGGTTTTTCGCAACTTCTGGAAAAAGGCTTTCTCGTTTTTTTCCCGCTGTGGATTTTTGAAATTCTGATCTCTGCGCTGCATCTGGATATTCAGTTTCTGCCGGATATTCTGGTCAGGCCTTTATTCATCGGTATTGCCGTAAGAGCCGCCGGAGCCGCGCTGGTTTTCGCCGCGATCCTCCTGTTTGTCGGGGCGCTGGTGTCCTTTAAATCGTCTTGGCGGATCGGCATCGACACCATCGCGCCCGGTGGCCTGATCACCACCGGCGTCTTTTCCCGATCGCGCAATCCCATTTTTCTGTCAATGGATCTCTTCTTTTTGGGAACGTTCTTCATTTACGGCAGCCTGTTTTTTGGGGCGTGTTTCATCGTTATGGCGCTTGGATGCCATTTTCAGATCCGGCAGGAGGAAACGTTTTTGCGGCAAAGATACGGCGAAAGGTATTCCCTGTATCTCACACAGGTCAAACGCTACATTTAAAAAAATCAGGAGGTCCGGCATGAGATTGAGTCACGCTGAATTCACGGCCATGAATCATCCTTTGCGAAGGTTTGTGCAAAAACATTTGGAGTTTCGCAACTTCCAGTCGTTGGGACTTGTCGACAAACAAAGGAATATTATGGAAATCGGCTGCGGATCGGGCTACGGCGCCGTTTTGCTCTCGACCCTGCAGCCGAAAACCTATCTCGGCATCGACCTGATGCCGGAACAAATTGCGCTGGCCGGAAAATGGCATCTCCCGGGATGTGAATTTAAAACCATGGACGCCTCGGACATGGCGGACATCCCTTCCGGGAGCAAGGACATTATCGTCATCTTCGGCATTCTCCACCACATCCCGGCCTGGCGCAACGTGCTCAGCGAGTGCCGCAGGGTGCTTGCCTGCGGCGGCCGGCTATTTGCCGAGGAACCGGACGGAAATATCGTTCGCTGCTTCGATAAACTTTTTCATTGGAGGCATCCGAACGCGGATTTCAGTCTGGAGGCCTTTGAAAGAGAAATGCTGCGTTGCGGTTTTGAAATTGTCCAAAAAAGGAAGTTTGCGGGATTCGGAACCTATGCCGCGCGTCTGCCGCAATAAACCCGGATGAGCGATCAATTGGAAAAAACGTCCGGCCGACTATTGGCGTTGTTTAACAAATGCGGTAAAATAGATGTGGGGGAACCATGAACATTGCCTACGCGTTCAAGAAATCACAGGACCTTTGCCGATCCTCGCTGAAACTGATCGGGCTGAAACTGCACGAGCGATGGACGCCGGAGCGCCTGCAGGATTATCAGCGGCGGCGGCTTCGCGCGCTTTTTGCGCATGCCGTCCGGCGCTCGCCGTTTTACCGGGAGCTCTATCAAAACATCAAAATCGGCCCGGAGGTGCAGCTTCAGGAATTGCCCGTCATCACCAAGGCGATGATGATGGACGCTTTCGACCGGTTTGTGACGGATACCCGTCTGAAGCTTGCAGATCTTCAGACGCACATCCGCGATCTTTCCTGCGATACGTATTATCTGGGAGAGTATCGCGTCCTCACCACCAGCGGCAGTTCGGGATTCAAGGGCGTTTTTGTGTTCAACCGGAAGGAATGGAGCACTCTGATAGCAGGCTACAGCCGGTGCTCTTTAAGCACGGGAAAGCTGCCGCGCTTTCCCAGACGGTTGAGGGAATGCTCGATCTTCACGGACAATCCGGCGCATCTGTCCTGCCGCATCAAGATCAGCAGCGGGACGCCCCTGGTCCTCTCAAAACACCTGAACGCCGCTTCCAGCATCGCATTCCTCGTCGCCGAGCTGAACGCCTTCCAGCCTCACGTTTTATCGACCTACCCGTCCATGGCCTCGCTGCTCGCCGTCGAACAGATCGAAGGCCGCCTGAAGATTCATCTGGAGCTGGTCGCAACCGGCGGCGAAACCTGTACAGGCGAAATGACCGCGAGCATCCAAAAGGCATGGGGCATTATTCCCTTTAACGTTTATGCATCAACCGAAGGAGGCGCCTTTAACATCGGCTGCCCCTTTCACCGGGGAATTCACGCCGCCGAAGACCTGACCATCCTGGAAGTCGTCGACCGGAACAACCGGCCGGTCCCGGCCGGCCGAGCGGGCAGCAAAGTTCTTCTCACGAATCTCTTCAACTACACCCAGCCGCTGATCCGCTATGAAATATCCGACATGCTCACCCTGTCCGAGGAGCGTTGTCCCTGCGGACGTCCCTTCCGGCTGATCGCCGGCGTGGAAGGACGCTACGACGACATTCTGTACTTTCCGGACAGCCGGGGGCACAGCGTTCCCGTCCATCCCGTTCACTTTATAACCGCGCTGGGAATCATTCCCGACATTAAAGAAAGCCGTGTGATTCATGAACAAGACGGCCTCGTCATCGACGTTGTTTTACGGGACACAGGCGACAAAACGAAGGTGGTGGACGCCATCAAAACCAATCTGGCCGCCAGCCTCAAAATCCAGGGCATCGAACTGCCGGAAACGCGCGTTTTGTTTACCGATCACATCGAGCGAAATCCGGAGACCATGGGGAAGTTCAAACTTGTGGAGTCCGGAATGAAAAAGCCGGCGACGGGCGCTCCGCCTTAAGGCAAGCGGGGAAAGAGAATGAAAAAAAGGATCTTTTCCAATGTTGCGCTCATCGGACTGGTCAGCCTGTTCGTCGACATGAGCACGGAAATGGTGTATCCCCTGGTGCCGCTGTTTTTGACATCCACGCTCGGCGCAACGCCGCTGGTCGTCGGGATTATCGAGGGGATCGCTGAAAGCCTCGCTTCGCTGTTGAAGGTCTTCAGCGGCTATATCGGGGATGTGCGTTCAAACAAAAAACAGCTGGTCTTCACCGGCTATTCCGCCTCGGTCATCTACAAGATCGTTTTAATCCTGTCGATATCCTGGCTGGGGGTTCTGGCGGCAAGAATCATCGACCGGGCGGGCAAGGGGCTCCGCACAGCCCCGCGGGACGCGCTGGTCGCCCAGTCGTGCGGCGAAAACAATCGGGGCGGATCATTCGGCCTGCACAAAATGCTGGACATGCTCGGCTCCGCGCTCGGCGTCGTTCTCGCTTTTGTCTTTATCGCCGCCGGTTTCAGCTATTCCGGAGCGTTTGCGTTGGCGATTATTCCGGCGCTCATCGGATTGGCGATCATCCCCGCCATCCGGGAAGACCAGACCCGAAATTTTTCCTGCGACAGGCCCGCTTTTCGGAACGTGACGCTCGACGCCCGCTTGAAGCTTTATCTGGCCGTCATTTTCCTTTTTTGCCTCGGCAACTCATCGAACGTCTTTCTGCTTTTAAAAGCCCAGGAAAAAGGCTTTTCGGCTTCCAAGGTCATTTTGCTGTATCTGGTCTTCAATCTGTCGTCATCGCTTCTGGCCATCCCCGCGGGCCGGTTGTCCGACCGTTTCGGCCGGCGCCGCATCCTGGTTCCGGGATATTTGATTTACGGTCTGGTTTACCTGGGCTTTGTTTTTTTAGACGCGCAGGCGGGCATCGTCTTTCTCTTTGCCGCGTACGGCGCCTACAGCGCGTTTATCAGCGCTGCGGAACGCGCGTTCATCGCGGAAAACGCGCCTGACGGCTTTACAGGAACCGTCCTCGGCATCTACGGAATGCTGCAGGGCATCGGCCTGCTTCTGGCGTCGATTCTCGCCGGACTGATGTGGAACACCATCAATTCCGACGCGCCGTTTTTGTGCGGAGGCGTCATCGGCGTCGCTTCAGCCCTTCTCATCGCCGTTATCCTGAAGAAAAAATAAACCGTCCGGAATCGCTGCCGGGCATCCGCGGGTTGCCGGCACAAATCACCGGCGCGGAAGCCTGCCCGGAGAGGCGCTTGACGGGCCTTGCGGTTTCGTGCTAGCGTCCGGCATCAGTCACGGGGGCTTTTGCATGAGCGCGCTTTTGAAAATTCCGCACACCGCCGCAAAAAAGGAACTGTTTTTGTGAATCCGCAAAATCCTTCCCGGATCGTCCGGCTCCTGACCCGCCTGCGCGACTCGCGCTTTCTCTGGGACACCATGGGGTCGATTTACAACCGTCATATCTACGGCGCGGTTTCCGAACTCTATGAACACATCGCCCGGGAGATGAAACTCTCGGGCCATTCGTATGTGCTCGACGTGGGCGCGGGACGCGGCTATATCTCGCTTTTGCTGGCGTCCCGCAATCCCCGGGCCATGATCGCGGGGATCGACTATTCGCCCATGCAGGTCCGCGAAGCGGAGAAACACCGCCGGAAGCGCAACATCGCCAACTGCTCCTTTGGCCGCGGCAATGCCATGGCCATCGCCTTTCAGAGTGCAATGTTCGACGCCGCCGTGAGCGTCGGTTCGATCAAACACTGGCCCGACGGCGTCCGGGGACTCCGGGAAATTCACCGCATTCTCAAACCCGGCGGCTATCTGATGCTATCGGAAACGGACCAGGGCGCCTCGGACGACGCCCTCCGGTCGTTTATCCGGCGTTTCAGAATCTGGTTTATTCCGGATTTCCTGCTTTTCTGGGGATTGCGTCATGTGATTTTCGGGCAGAGCTATTCGGAGCAGACGCTGATCGCCGCGCTGCGCGCCGCGGGATTCCGCGAAGTCGAAAGTCAGCGGGTGCCCGACTGCCCCTACACGCTGGTGCGGGCGCTGAAATAGGCGATCCGGTTGCGGCTTAAATTTTGGCGAAGCCCCTTTCGAGATCGGCGATGATGTCTTCCACGTCTTCAATGCCCACCGCCAGGCGGAACAGTGTATCGATAATGCCCAGCTCATAGCGCTGCTCGCGCGTGTAGCGGTAGTACGTCACCGTGGCGGGATGTGTAATCAGCGTTTCGATGCCGCCCAGGCTGGGCGCGATATAAATCATCTCCAGCGCATCCATGAACCGCTTGGCCGCATCCAGGTCGCCCTTGACCGTGAAGGTGACCACGCCGCCGCCCCCCCTCATCTGTTCTTTGGCAATGGCATAGTGCGCATGGCTTTTGAGAAAGGGATAGTAGGCCTTTTCGACTTTCGGATGCTTTTCCAGGTATTCGGCGATGATTAAAGCGCTTTCGTTTTGCGCCTTCACCCGCAGCGGAAACGTCTTGAGCCCCCGCAAGAGCAGGTAGCAGCAGTGCGGATCGATCACGCCGCCCATGGACTTGTGCAGTTCGCGGACTTTGCCCACCAGTTCCTTCCTCCCCAAAAGGACGCCGGCCAGGATATCGTTGTGCCCGGCCAGGTACTTGGTACCGCTGTGGATCACCAGGTCGATGCCGTAGTCAAGCGGCCGCTGATTGTAAGGCGTGGCAAAGGTGGAGTCGATGATCGTGATGACCTTGTGCTTGTCCCCGATCTGCTTGAATTTGACCATGTCGAACACATTGAGGTACGGATTGGTCGGAGATTCCGAAAAAATAAACCGCGTATTTTTTTTAATGGAGGCGTCGAACGCCTCGTAATCGCCGAACGGCACGATCGTGCATTCGATGCCGAACCGCTTGAGATAGGTGCGGCAGAATTCCAGAGTTCTTCCGTAGCAGTCGTCGGTGATGACGATATGGTCGCCGGATTGCACGAGCGCCAGAATGGTGGTGGTAATCGCCATCATTCCCGAGGAAAACATCAGCGCGTCCTCCGCGCCGTCCAGCACGGCCAGGCGCTGTTCCGCCACCTTCTCGGTGGGATTGCCGTAGCGGCCGTATTCATAGCGCTTTTTGGCGTTTTTCGTGTAGGCTTCTATTTCCTTGCTGTCCTTGAAAACATAGGTGGATGACTGGATGATGGGCGTGGTGATGGAATCAGCATAGCGGGCCCGCTCCTCGCCCGCGTGAATGGACTTTGTAAAAATGGATTTTGACTGGTCTTTTTGAGTCATAGCTTCCTTTCAGAAAAGCAAAGATTTTGGGACTGCCCACTTGCTTTCAATTGCTCGCAGTATAAAAATTAGAGCAGGGTCTGTCAATGGACAAATTCGGCAGCGATTTCCGGCCGGAAGTACCTATCCGGGTATTGACTTTTGCCGCCATCATCTCTAGATTGAATAAAAAGCAACAAGGATGTGACGTCATGCCGATTTACGAATTTGAGTGCGATAAATGCAAAAAACAGTTTGAAGTGGTCACGCTGAGCCTGAGCGAAAAGCCCAACGCCGTATGCCCGAAATGCAAATCCAAGAAAACCCACAAGCTGGTTTCAAGGGTCGGCAAGGGTAAATACGGGTCCCTGAGCTCCGGAGGATCGCTTTCCACCGTTTCTTCCGGTTCAGGCTGTTCATCGTGCAGTTCGACAAACTGTTCCTCCTGCGGACACTAAGTCTTTTTTGAACAACCGACGCGAGCGCGGTCTTTCCTTCACAATCTGCGGGGAGGACCGCTGCCACACAGGTTTCCGCGGCGGCAAGCATGCATAACGGTATTTTCTTCGATGGTATTTTCTTCGATGGTATTTTCTTCGATTGACGATCTACCGAAAAGAGGTATAATACCTCATCCTTAAGAAGTGATGCGCCTGTTTGTATTTTCTCTTCTCCGCTCATTCCCTTCTGCGCCGAAGATAATTTTGCTTTTCTTTTCTCAGTAAGTCTTCTGATGTCATCATCTTCCCGGACTTCTGCGACTGCTTCATATCTCGCGTGTTCCAACAGCACGGCCGACCGGTAAAATCCGGCGGTCCCGAGGCGCCGATGACGGGCCGAAGCCCGCCTGTAAGGTTGGATGACCGGCATCGGGCCGGTGGGGAGTGTTGTTCTTCTCGAAACCCTTTAATTGAGAAAGGAGCGAAACGATGAGCATTTACAAGGTGATCGAAATCATCGGGGGCAGCGAAAAATCCTGGGAGGATGCTGCCCAGAAGGCCGTCGAAACCGCCTCGAAAAGCCTCAAGGAGATCCGGATCGCGGAAGTCAAGGAACTCGACATGAAGGTCGAAGAAAACAAAGTCGTGGAATATCGCGTCAAACTGAGAGTGTCGTTCAAGTATATCCCGGACTGAGTCTAACCTTTTATCCCGTGCCGAACCGGATACGGCCAGGCGCCGGATGATCCGGACGCCTTCGGGCGGCGGAATCCTTCCCGCCGCCGGAGGCAACGGCGCGGCGCCGACGCTGTCGGGATCGACCGAAAACCGATTCTTGTCCAAGGCCAGAATGTCCCTGATCGAGATGACAAAGAAAAGCGCTCCGCCGGCAATCGACATTTACAGCGCAAAACTTCCGGTTTACCAAACCCGGCGGGGCTGAAGCCCCGCCCTACATCGCCCAGGGTAAACCGTTTTCCTGTGGGGCGAAACTTCAGCTTTGCCAAACCCGGCGGGGCTGAAGCCCCGCCCTGCATCGCCCAGGGGTAAACCGTTTTCCTGTAGGGCGAAGCTTCAGCTTTGCCAAACCCGGCGGGGCTGAAGCCCCGCCCTACATCACCCAAAGGTAAACCGTTTTCCTGCTCGGCAAACCTTCAGGTCCGCTTAAACCCCGGCGGGGCTGAAGACCCGCCCTGCATCGCCCAGGGTAAACCGTTTTCCTGTAGGGCGAAGCTTCAGCTTCGCCTAAACCGGCGGGGCTGAAGACCCGCCATGCATCACCCAGGGTAAAACCGTTTTTCCACCTCACCGGTAGCCGTCGAAAAAAGCCGCGACTTCCGCCGCAAAAGCGACCGGTTCTTCCCAGGCCGCGAAATGGCCGCCCGCCGGCATCTTCGTCCAGCGGGTGATGTTGAATTCCAGTTCGGCCGCCTCACGCGGCGGCGGCGGAACAATCTCCACCGGATAGGCGGCAAAACCGGTCGGTACGGTGATGTAGCCCCGCGTAGGCTCTTCCTTTGTCGCGCCGTAATACAGCCAGATCGCCGAACCCACCGCGTCGTTCACCAGGTAAATCATGATATTCGCGAGGAGCTGATCTTTGGTGAACCGGCTTTCGATGCGTCCGCCCGTATCGGCCCATACCGTGAATTTTTCAAGCACCCAGGCGGCAAACGCCAGAGGATTTGTCGAAAGCGCGAGCGCTATGGTCTGCGGTTTTGTCTGCTGTTCATGCAGGTAGCCCCCGCAGCGCGCCATGGCGGCGGCGACCGCTTTACGCCACGCGGCAAGCGAAGCGTTTTCGCTTTCGATATTCAAATAAAAAATGAGGTTGATGTGAATGGCGGCCACCACGTCGGCGTGGTCGTGGGCCAGCGCGCGCGTCACGCCCGATCCCCAGTCGCCGCCCTGCGCGCCGAAGCGCCGATAGCCCAGAACGTCGACCATCAGTTTGCGCCACAAATAAGCAATGCGCCGTCGTCCGATGGGCGCTGCCGGGCGCGATGAAAAACCGTAACCGGGGAGCGAGGGAATCACGAGGTCGTATCCGGCTTCGGCAAGCGGCAAGACGGCCTCCAGAAACTCATAAACCGACCCCGGCCATCCGTGCGTCAGGATAATCGGGAAACAGTTCTTTCCCCTGCCGCGGACATGGTAAAAATGAACGTCAATATCCTCAACGCGCGCCTTGAACTGCGGAAAGCGGTTCAGTTCCGCCTCCGACTTGCGCCACGAATACTCCCGGAGCCAGTAGTCGCGAAATTCAGCGAGATACTGCGCGTCGGTGCCGTATTTCCAGTCCCGGTCGTCTCCGGGCGCGTAACCTATTTCCGCCGCGGCAAGACTTGTTCTTATCGCATCGATTTTCTTTTGCGGAATCTCAACTCTGAAAGGAAGGGGCATCATCCCGTTTTTTCTCCTTTTCCCGACCCGCAGGGTGATCACTGCGGTTCCATATGCAGATAGCGCTTTGATGAGCAGAAGTAAAGAGAGAAACGGCCGCTCCGATGCATGATGCATTTCATCGTTTGGGACGCTTGGGGCAGTTTTGACAAAGAGGATGGGGCTCGCGGCCGAAAGACTCGCGAAACTCCCGATAGGCGGAGCTCTTCCAGACGGCCGGCAGGGTTTTTCCGGCAAGCGAGCCGAAGGTCAACTTTTGATAACCGCTCCCTTCTCCTCCCGACGCACAGGACGTTTCCTGTACCGGGAGGCCGGCAAAAACACAGGGAGAGATGCTTCCGTCCGCCGACACAAAGAGCGCCCGGCGCGGATTTTCCGCGCAGTCTTCGCCCTGCGCCTCCGGG
>Ga0228535_1002674_pt1 | contig 15920 bp, 12 predicted proteins | sample SJ1metagenome_FD_168457 | JGI IMG/M metagenome (GOLD analysis project Ga0228535, IMG submission 168457) | Enriched culture of PCE-dechlorinating microbial communities from Ithaca, New York, USA - SJ1 | ecosystem: Engineered > Modeled > Simulated communities (microbial... > Unclassified | place... | reverse complement strand
AGAGCAACATGTAGTTGAAGAAGAGTTCACCCAGCGGGCTGAGACCTTCGACGATGTCCGGGAAGGCGCCACCCGAGTAGAACCCGAGAACCATCGCGAAGAGGATCGTCCAGATGTTCAGCAGCCAATGGGGAGCCTTACCGTTTTCACTCTTTCTTTTAATCTTCTTCTGACTGTTCCATACGACCACAAAGGCCAGCAATAGGATAAGAAAGAGCACTATCCATCTGTATGGATCTTCCAGCAGCAACTTTACACGACTCTCTGCTGAAATTTCTCGATGGAGCTTTGCGATCAACTCGTAATCGATGTACCTGTTCAGATACTCTCGCGTCCTGTTGTAGTTGCTGTCCAGAAACCGGTTGATCCACTCGAGCAGATCGGCGCTGGCGGGGTTGACGCCCACCACGATCTGATCCTCAGAAGGGAGACGGTAGATGGAATAATAGATCAGCAGAGAGGGATTCTTCACCAGAAAGGTCTCGGTCCAGAGATCGTTCATGAAAAAAACATCGTAATTTTTCTCGAAGAGAAGCCCGGCAAGGTTTTCCGTCGTCCCGATACTGAATATCTTCGCACCGGGGAAAAGTTCAAGGGCGATCCTCTCGTAAACAGTTCCCATCATCACCAGCACGGAGATCGACGGATCGTTCAGGCTCTCGACGAGCTTCTCGGGTGTGAGCTCATCGACTCTGTTTTTTATCCTCTGGAGCACCTGATTGTTTATCAGCAGCGACAGGTTCTGTACCAGATAATCGCGCGAGATATAAACCTGAGAGGCTCTGGAAGGGGAGTAGGAGTAATAGCTGAGTATTATGTCGCCCTCGCCTTCTTTCAGATGTGTGGCCAGCGTCTCGTGTGTCGCGATGGCCCGGATAAAGACAGGCTTCACCCCGAGTGCGGCCGCGATGTCCTTCCCAAGCTCGACGTCGATTCCCCCGAGCTTTCCCTCTTCGTCCAGATAATAGAAGGGATACCAGTAATTCTCAGTCTGGAGTATTCTCAGCTCTCCGGAAGCTTTTATAGCTTCTATACTCCTGAATTCACCCGCGAAAACCAGAGAAACGATTAAAACAATCAAGAAAAGCAAAATCCTTCTTCGCATTCGGTCTCCCCCTATCATTTCCGCCAATAACGAGAATTATAGCATTTACAGACAGTTATGAAGATCATAGAAAGGCACAAGACTATATACTTCTCCAGTTTTGAGGTCTGCGCGGGACGACCGGGCCAGAATGGAACTTGCCTTACTGTGTCGGCGCTCTCAAGTGTGTTTTCATCTGGCCTAATCAATGGCAGCGGTATTCATGTTGTTCTGCCGGTATTTCGGCCAGGGTCCGGAATCGAGACCCGTACTGGAGACGTTGATGGCAACGAGTTTCCCGGTTCCCTTTTCATCCAGCGGTTCGGAGCCGACCAGGAGCTTTCCTTCGTACAGAACCGGACTTCCCAGTATCCGGTAGTTTCCGAGACTGTACTTCCACTCTTCGACTCCGGTTATGGAATTCAAAGCGTGCACCGTCCCCGAACTGGTACAGATATATATCCTGTCGTCGTTGCCCAGAACCGGGGTTGAGTATACACTTCCGTTTGCCTGAAAGATCCATTTCCTCTTGCCCGATCTATCGAAGGCGAAGATTTTTCCGTTGTTGGCCGCCACATATACGAAGCCTCCGGAGGATACAACCGGACTTGCCGTCGCCCCTTTCAGATCCACTTTTTTGCCCTCTGTGAGATCGTACGTCCATTTTTTCTTCCCGCCGGCATCGATAGCGTAGAAATGGTCGATGTCATCGGTGAAATAGATTGTCGAGTCGCTGTCTATGGCGATCGGGGAGACCACTCTCCCGACGGTGGAGTATCTCCATCGCAAAGCTCCCACCGGATCAATATAGAGAGCTACAACCTCTTTGTTCTCTGTCCCGAAGTAGAGCGCGTTTCCCGGTCCGGTCATCGAAAACTCCAGCGGGAGGGCTATGACATTACTGAATAAACCTTTTCCCCTTTTTCCGTCGGCGCAGTTCAGCGAATAGATCATTTCTCTTCGAATGGCCATGACCGTGTCTCCAACTACTCCGAAATTGCCGAACTCGAAGCTGTAGAATGCCTCTTCCCAGAGCTTGTCGAAGCGATTGGCGTCGAAGGCGGTAATTCTATCGGTTGTTTCGTTGAAGGTCAATAAAATTGGACTCTCTTCATGACTCTGGTATATTACCGGCGTTCCGTAAGAGTTTTTCGTTGGCAGTACATACGCTGCTTCACCGCTTTCGATTAATAACCGGCGCAGGGTTCCCGATTTCGAGATCGCGAAGAGGTATCCGTAGCCATCAGCGGCCAGGCTGAGACCGAACGAGTCGTATATGGTCCATCTCTTCTCACCGGTCCGGGTAGAATTCACTTCGATTTTTGTGGTATTAGAGGTCAACACCTTTGGATGGGGTCTGAAACTGTCCCTCACAATTACATAGTATTCGCCTTCGTCTTCTACCTCGAGATTTTCGATAGTACAGGTAGATTCATTCGCGCCGGCTACGGGAAAGCCTCCTCGCATCCACTGGTAAGTATAAGGTTTTACTCCACCGGTGGCCTCCACCTCCAGCGTGACCTTCTCGCCTTCCATTCTGACGATATGCGGTGCGTTCTTCATGGTTATGGACAGGGAAGAGGGAATGTACGATATACCCGACGTGTTTTGACTGTTGTATGCGTACCTGGGCCACGATACTTCTCCCAATCCGCGCGCGTCAGTTTGAACGGCGTAGAGCTGCCAGTTTGTAGAAGGAACCAGCAGCAATCCCCCGTCGTTCATCGCCAGGCCTCCCTGAATGCTCCCCATATTTTCACCGGCGTTTTTCGGGAATCTCCAGAGCATCTTTCCCTCTTCAGCGATCTTTTTGCCGTCTTTATCCAGGATATCCCTCGTATGTTTTGCTTCAAACGTATGATTATACAATACAATTCAACGAATAGCTGCCGATCAAGTGCATATTTGGAATCGATTTACTCGAGTCTTTCTCCCGCACTCGTTCGGTTACCGCTCCGGAGATTGATATAATCTCAGTACAGGTCCTTTTTTTCGTGGGGAGTTGTTGCCAGATGCGCAGGCTATTGTTTCTTTCGTTCGGCGTTCTTTTGATTCTTTCCGGCTGTTTGCCGTTCTTCTCGCCCTGGAGCTGGACCTCCAGAGTCAGGGGATCCTTTCAGTTCAGCAGCCCGGCCATGAGTGGCGAGGGGATTGTGTACGCCGCCACGCAGGAGGATCTTTACGCTTTCACACATACCGGCAAATCCACTTCCATTTATGGTCTCGGATCGGGAGAATGGTTCGGCAGCAACCCCTCTATCGACGAATACGGAAACATATATATCGGAACAACCGGCGGCCGGCTGCTAAAAATCTCCCCCGAAGGGCTTCTGCTGTGGTCCTTTCCATCACAGCCTTCGGGAAACCACACCGTTCGCGACGCTTCGATCGACGGCGAGGGCAACCTCTACTTCGGAACAACCGGCGGCACCATGTATTGCGTATCGCCCAATGGAGTGGAACTCTGGCATTACGATACGGGTGAAGAGATCTGGTCCAAGCCGGCAATAGGGGGAGACGGAACGGCCTTCTTCGGCACGCTGGTAACAGGCGGCAGTGAAACTCACAGTTTTTTTGCGATCAAAGACGGGCAGCCCTTATGGGTTTTCGAGACTGAGGCTCCGTCGGTTGGTTTCTACTCCAGTCCAGCTTTGGACGAGGAGGGAAACGTATATGTCGCCTGCCACGACGGATATCTCTATTGCCTGGACACCCTGGAGGGGACGCTCGACTGGAGCCTGAGACTGGCTCCGTCAAAACCCGGTGGAGACAGCGCCATAGCATCCAGCCCGGTTGTAGGACTGGACGGGACTGTCTATCTCTGCACCAACGAGGGGACTTTTTACGCCATCTCTCCGGCCGGATCGATAAAGTGGACGGCCTCTCTCGGCACCACGATCTTTTCCACCCCGGTCCTGTCGTCCGAAGGCCTGGCTTATGTATTGGGCTGGGACGATTCAAGACTGTACGTTGTAGATCTCGACGGAGGAGTGTCAAAACTCTCCAGCATGGGGCGCAACAGCGCCGGCTCTCCCCTCATGACGGACGATGGTACGCTGTACTTCACCGCCACGCTCGTGGATATCGGTACCTGGAGCCAGCTAGTCTCTCTTAAAACCGATGGGGCCCCCGCGGGACTGTGGCCCATGTACGGAATAGACCAAAGGCGCACTGGAAGCATTGACTGAAAATATCCGCCAGAGATATTGAAACCCTCGCCTTTCCGCTTTCGGTGCATCTTTTTCTTTGAATCCGAAAAACAGGAAAAGAGTGTAACAAATGTTACCGCTGAATCCCGTCAAATAAGGTAGAATTAAATCGAAATACACGGGAGGTGTTGTTATGGGAGTGAAAATAAGCGAAAGCGTAACCTGGGTTGGAAAGGTTGACTGGGAATTGAAGAAGTTCCACGGCGAGGATTATTCGACACACAGGGGTTCCAGTTACAACTCCTATCTCGTGCGGGACGAGAAGGTTGCCCTCATCGATACGGTATGGTCGCCCTTCGGAGAAGAATTCGTAGAAAAACTGAAGAAGGAGATCGATCTCTCGAAGATCGATTACATAATCGCCAACCACGGAGAGATAGACCATAGTGGAGGTTTACCCGCCCTGATGCGCGAAATACCAGATACGCCGATCTACTGTACGGCCAACGCAGTCAAGTCCCTCAAGGGGCAGTTCCACGAAAACTGGAACTTCGTGACCGTTAAGACCGGAGATATTCTCAAACTCGGAAAAAAGACGCTCACATTCGTTGAAGCCCCGATGCTGCACTGGCCCGATTCGATGTTCGAGTACCTCGACGGCGAGGAGATTCTCTTCAGTAACGACGCCTTCGGCCAGCATTACGCGACCGAGCTTCTCTACAACGATCTGGTCGATCAGGCCGAGCTTTACCAGGAAGCGATAAAATACTACGCCAACATACTCACTCCTTTCAGCAAGCTCGTTACACGTAAGATCGAAGAGGTACTCGCTTTCAAGCTGCCTCTTAAGATGATCTGTCCCAGCCACGGAGTGATATGGAGAAAGGATCCGGCCCAGATCGTCATGAAGTATCTCGAGTGGGCCGGAGATTATCAGGAGAACCAGGTGACCATCGTTTACGATACGATGTGGGATGGTACGAAAAAGATGGCCGAAGCGATCGCGAAGGGCATCCACCAGACAGATGGAACCGTGACAATAAAGCTTTTCAACGCGGGAAAGAGCGATAAAAACGACATAGTGACAGAAATCTTCAGGGCGAAGGCCGTACTTTTCGGCTCTCCCACGGTAAACAAAGGGATCCTCGCCCCGCTCTCGGGAATGTTGCACGAGATAAAGGGCCTGGCCTTCAAGAAAAAGAAAGCGGCCGTTTTCGGAACTTACGGCTGGAGTGGCGAGTCGGTAGATGTTCTCAGCGCGTTCGTCAAAGATGCGGGTTTCGAAGTGGTTCAGGAGGGCCTCAAGAAGCTCTGGTATCCTGATGAGATTAACCTCAAAGACTGCGAGCGGTTCGGCAAAGAGTTCGCCGCAAAGCTCTAAAACATAGATACAAACAGGGGGTCGGATAATCGGCCCCTTGTTTTTTTATCCTGTTGTGTGTGGGCAAGACGATGCTAGATAAGGCCTTCGCGAAGGCACTCTTCCAGCGCCTGGACAACTATCGGGTCGTAAAGTGTGCCAGAGAGCGATTTGATCTCCCGAAGGGCATCTTCGTCGGTCATGGCCTCCCTGTACGGTCTGATCGAAGTCATCGCATCGAAAGAATCGGCAACGGCGATTATTTTCGATTCGATCGTCATCAGTTCTCCCGGAATACCATCGGGATATCCCGATCCATCGACTCTCTCATGGTGATGGAGTATGATGTCAGACGTGTCTTCAAGCGGTGTGTTCAATACCATCTTATAGCCATATATCGGATGCTTCTTTATGAGTTCGAACTCTTCGGAGTTCAATCTGGCTGGCTTTTTGAGTATTTCATCGGGTATATCTATCTTGCCTATATCGTGGAAAAGTGCGCCCATCGCCAGCCTTTCCAGCTTTCTGGAATCGAGGCCGAGTTTCTTTCCTATCGCGTGAGAAACATCTCTGACCCTCTTTCCGTGGCCATGCGTGTATGCGTCCTTCACTTCGACTTTTTTGAGTATCTCCTTGAACACGGATATGTTATGGCTTATGTGCTTAAAAAGGGCTCTTGAAGACACATATATGAGCTTAGCGTCGGTTTGCGGCTTTATTTCGACGGGTGCTTTCAGGTTATGGGCATAGAAGTAATCTCCCGGTTTCAGGATCATCTCGCCATACTCGCAATGGCAGTAAATTTCTCCTTCGAGAATGTAGTAAAATTCGAGAAGTTCCTCTCCGTATGGTTCGAGATAGCTTAAAGAACCTTCTTTAATCTCCTGTATAAGTATTTCCACGCCATCTCCCTGACCGAGAAGGGAAAGCGAACCGCTTTTTTGGACAACTCTCTCGATTGCTTCTCCGGACTTTCTAACGATAAAATCCGTCATAATCCCCCCGATAACAATGAAATCGATATTACTTTCCGGATATTCGTATCATCAATATAGAGTTTAGCACAGATATGGGTACCCCAATGCGCTTCAAATAAAAAAGGCCACGATTACTTCGCGGCCTGTATGGGTTGAAACTATTGAAATCAGTCGTCGATGATTATTATGGGATCGATCAGGAAAACCCGGTTTCCAAGGGTGATGGGAACATAATAGCATACGGCCTTATATCCCATCGTCGCGATCTTGTCGATGGCTGCCGAGCTGATTTTGAAGGCCGTTTCAGCCAGACCGGTACCGAGAATGTAGATTGTTCTGTTGTAATTTTCCTCCAGAAGAGACAACAAATACTCGCTATCTTTGAACGTCTCGGCGAGCTTCTTATAATTTTCTGTGAGGACTTCCGCAGTTTTTTCCGCGCTGGCGATCAGCGTCTCAACCGTCGAGTTAGCTCTATCCGCCACCGATTGCGCATCCTCGAGAGTGTAAGCAAAGACGCTCGTTGTCAAGAAGAGCAATAAAATAGAAAAAACCACTATTAATCGGGTCCGCATAACTGTCACCTCTTTTCTGCTATTTACTCATGCGTATAAATCATATCATAAAATCATTAGATTTCAAAATACTTCTTCAATCGCTGACGAATAGATCGGGACTATCGAGAAACCTCTTACCTGGAAACACTAGTTCGCAACAAATCAGTCAGAAAAACCGGTTATCAAAACCATATTATAGCTCAACTTTTCTTTTTGCGATTTAACAAACCAAGAGAATTTCGATATTGAAAGTGTCAGCCAGCAGGTTCCCCCTGATCGCTTCGATTTTCAATTGCAGCGTACCATTTTATTCTTTATTCACACCGGTTTTTTTGTGGAAAGGAGTCCGATGCGGAGTTCTTCTTCGAGCCTCCAGCCACACTTTATAAGTCTGCCGCGATAGGTTTGGCCGGAGAGATAAAAGATAGCAGTTGACGCTTCAAAAAGATAGAATAGATCCATGAAAGAAATGGTAGTGGTGAGTGAGTAGATTGATGTTTAAAACTAATTTCGTGTACAGGGGGAGAGTGTCATGAAATTTCTCAATTCAGTGCTGATTATGTTTTTGGCAACTGTATCTATAGCGGCTTTGCAGACACCTTTGCCAATCTTCTCTCAACCTTCGTTCGATAGTCAGAATGGGATCGTGGAGGTTTTTTGTGAAGAATCGGTCGACGCCTCGAAGATTTCGGTGACCGTTGTGTTCAAAGACGAAGATCATCCGTGCTGGCTGGCGGATATCCCGTACGATATTTACAGGTTTTTCAGATATGGCCGTATTTTCGATATCGAGACCTTTTATCTCTGCCTGAACGCCGACGGTTCCCTCCAGGGCATAGAGTTTCCCGGCGTTTATGCTGGCGATCACCGCTTCGAAGATACAAAAGATCTTCACGGCTCGGCATACATAACAGCCGATGAGATTCTCTTCCTAGGGCAGAGACCGGTTGTGTACGTGAACACGTGGAATCATATGTTCGGCCCGAAGCCCTCTTTCGATCGAAACGCCGAAACGCTTCTCTTCGAATATCCCCTCTCTCCTGGCGGAAGAGACGCTGCCGAAGTCAAATATTCATGGCGTTGGTAACGTAGTGCACGTGAAGTCGTCGAATCCAGACCGATTTTTAAGTCCTTTTTCACGTTGAAAGTGGGGAGGTAGTGTAGTTGTTCGAAGAGATACGAGAAATAGAACGGGCCATCGCTGGACTCATCGACGGTGCGAAAGTGGCGATGATTCACTCGTCGCTTTCAGCCATGGGCCGCGTTCATGGCGGCCCCTCGGCAGTCGTCGAGGCCGTAGCGAGACTCGCGGAAAGAGGGATCACGGTGATGATGCCCGCCCTTTCTTATGAGCACGTAACGCCGGAAAGACCTCTCTTCGATCTGGAGAGAACACCTTCCAACGTCGGAGTTATTCCCGAAGCCTTCAGAAAAAGTGAAGGGGTAATCAGAAGCGTGCATCCTACCCACTCTGTCTGTGCCTTCGGTCCGCTCGCGGAAGCCGTAACGGCTGAACACGCAAAGGACAGGACCCCGGTGGGCGAGAGATCGCCCTTCAGAAAGCTTGTCGAGAAAGATGGAGTCGTGATTTTCATTGGATGTGGATTGAGGCCGAACACACTGATGCACGGGGTCGAGGAGCTAGTGAAACCGCCGTACCTTTTCAACGGGGAGGTTTCGTACACCATCGTAACCGGCAAAGGATCGGAGTACTCCGCCAGTTACCTCACCCACGACTTCAAGGGGTACGTTCAGAGGTACGACAGGATCGCAGAGTTTCTTACGAAAGACGAAATGATAAGGGGAGGAGTGCTGAAGGCCGAATGCTACGCACTAAAGGCCGTTCCTCTCTGGGAGAAAGCGCTCAAAGAGATTAGGAAAAACGAACTGGCTTTTGTCGATAGGACACTCGAAGGGTAGAGATATCCGTCGGCAATACTTGAAAGGAGATATTTCCGGTTCGTTGCGAGAAGATGTGTCACCTTCATTCTCCGGGAAGCTTTTCCGGAGGTAATGTATAATTGGTCATTATAAGGATACGGAGGCAACGGCTTTGAGCGGGAACGTTTCTCTGGAGAAAGATGGCAACAGACAGCTGACTCTCAGGAGTCTCGTAATCGGAGCCATCGGCTCGATCGTGATAACCACCAGCTCTATGTATGTGGCCCTGCGGATGGGAGCCCTTCCGTGGCCCACGATTTTCGTCGCCGTTATGTCTCTGGCGATACTGAAAGCCCTGGGCAATACGAACCTCAACGAGGTCAACGTCACGCACACGGCTATGTCGGCAGGTTCGATGGTAGCCGGAGGACTGGCCTTCACGGTTCCGGGGATATGGATTCTCGACGCGAACGCCAGTATGAGTTTTCTTTCACTCCTCATCTTGACGCTCTCTGGAACGGTTCTCGGCGTTATTTTCACTGGACTCATAAGAAAGTACTTCGTAGAAAAGGAGAGACTCCCATTTCCAATGGGAATCGCCTCATACGAGACGATCGTCGCCGGCGACGAAGGCGGCAGCAAAGCCAGATACCTTTTCTCTACCATGGGAGTGGCGGCGATTTTCGTCGCCATAAGAGACTGGTTTGGCTGGATTCCAGGAGCCTGGTCCTCGGCCTGGCTTTACGCGAGAAATATCTTTTTCGGCGTCTGGATATCTCCGATGGCAGTTGGGATTGGCTATATAATCGGTCCGCTCTTCACGGGCGTATGGTTTCTCGGCGCCGCTCTCAGTTACTTCTTTATAATACCGGTCGGTGTCGGACTGGGTTGGTTTGCAGATATCGCTGCGGCCAGAGCCTTCAAGGACAGTCTCGGTATCGGTCTGATGGTTGGGACGGGTATAGGGATACTGCTAAAGGGCATCGCGCCGAAAGCGAGAGAGATTTACGGTCCGATCTTCAGACCGGAAAAAAACGCGAAAAACCCCCTTTCCGGCTGGATTCCCATTGTCTTCGCCGCAGTTGCGGTTTTTCTGACAACGCTGAGCGAGATGACTCTGATCCCGGCGTTGCTCACCATCATCGGAGTATGGCTGACAACGGCGATGGCAGCTTCTATAACCGGCCAGTCAGGAATAAACCCGATGGAGATCTTCGGTATCATCGTCCTCCTGGCCGTGAAAATCGTGGCGACACCCGGTACCATTGAATCGTTCATGATCGCCGGCGTCGTTGCGGTGGCCTGTGGGCTGGCCGGAGACGTATTGAACGATTTCAAGTCCGGGCACCTTTTGAAAACTGACCCAAAGGCACAGATCGTCGCCGAAACTGTGGGAGGTATAGTCGGCGCCGTCGTTTCAGTCGTAGTGCTTTTCATAATGTTCAGAGCATACGGCGCCTTCGGCCCGGGGACGGAATTGCCCGCCCCCCAGGCTTTCGCCGTATCTACTATGGTCGGCGGCTTGCCGAACCCTACGGCCTTCTTCTTCGGCCTTATGATGGGCATAGTCATCTACCTGTTGAAGCTGCCCGGAATGACTCTGGGGATCGGACTGTACCTGCCGATGGAGATATCGTCGGCGGCTTTTCTGGGCGGACTGCTGAACCTGCTGGTCGGAAAGTTCAGACCGTCGTCGAAGGATAAAGGCCTCGTGATTTCTTCGGGTCTTCTTGGGGGCGAAGGAATCGCCGGAGTGCTTATAGCGATAATAAGAGTCCTGACTGTAAGTTGAATTAAAAGGGGAGTTATCTTGAAAAGTCATTCTTTCGTGAGTCTTTCCGGATTGAACAAGACAGGAGTTTCTTTGAAATGGCTCTCTGTCGGAGTCGTAATAGGATTGGTTTCCTTCTTTCTTCTCACCTCTTCAGCGAAAAGAAGCGAGACACCCTACATAAGCACCCAGCTAGCGGCCGCCAGCTTGATGATGGAGGCCACTCGAGAGATCTCTTCATATAGACTTTCGCTCGGTATAGAGATAGACCCGCTTCTCGATCCCAACGGCACGGGACTCATAGGTCCCGAGTTCACCGAGCTCACTACGACGCTTGGAAATCTCGAGGCCAAGAGGACATCGACGAATCCGGATTTCGCCGCGCTGCTCGTCAAGTACTTCAAGGAGCTGGGTTTGAGGAAGGGAGACCCGGTGGCCATAGGTGCGAGCGGTTCTTTCCCGTCGCTGGTGCTGGCCACCCTCTGCGCCTGTGAAGCGATGAATCTGGAGCCTCTCCTGATCTACTCGATCGGAGCCTCGGAGCACGGGGCGACTCATCCGGATTTCACATTCATCAGGATGCTCCAAAGGCTCGTTGAGAAAGGCCTTCTGCGGGACAGTCTAATAGCCGTTTCTCTTGGCGGCAACAACGACAACGCCCGGGGTATGTTCTTCCCTGGGGCGGTCGAGAAAATGACGGAAATCGCTCTATCAAGCGGAAAGACTTTCATACACGAAGACACGCTTCAGAAAAGTATAGACGCGAGGTTCAAGATCTACTCTGAACACGCAGGAGGTCTTCCTAAAGTCTTCGTGAACGTCGGAGGCGCCAGTCCGAACTTCGGAGAGAGTCTCGCGGCCCTCAGTCTCGAGAACGGGCTTATAACTTCCCTCAAGAATATCCCCTCAGGCGAGGATAGGGGTCTGATTTTTGAATACGCCTCTCGTGGAGTGCCCTCCATTCACCTGCTCAACATCCGCGATCTGGCCCTAAAAAATGGAATACCGATCGACCCTGTGCCGCTTCCGGAACCCGGAAAGAGCGGCGTTTATTATATCGATAGCTACTCGCTACCCCTGGCGCTGCTTTTCCTGGCATTAATGATCCTGTCGCTTATCGCGGGCAAACTGGCGGTGAAAAATGAGTAACCTGATTCTTTCGTTCGTCGCGTTCCTCTCATTGCTGACGGTTCTCGTCGTCGAGAAGCTGGTCCTCAGACGACGGAGGAAGAGACTGAAGATCGTTGTCCAGGTCAACGGTACCAGGGGAAAGAGCGAGACTGTCAGGCTGATCCACGGTGCGTTGTCAGGGAACGGTTACCGTGTGCTGGCCAAGACAACCGGTACGGTACCACTCTGGATAATGCCCGATGGCAGTCATCGTGAAATAAAGAGGAGAGGTCCTGCAAATATACAGGAGCAGTACAGGGCGCTTAAGCAGGCCGGAAGATTGAAATGCGACGCACTCGTCGTAGAGTGCATGGCGATCAGGCCCGAGATGCAACTGGCCAGTGGAAAGATACTGGACGCCGATCTCACAGTGATCACAAACGCTTATCCCGACCACATAGAAGAGATCGGGGCGAGCGAAGAAACAACAGCCGGAGTACTCTCGCTTTCCGTGCCGGGTAACAAAAAGTGCCTCGTCGGCGATCTCGGCGATGGTGCCCTGAAAATTATGAGAACTCATTGTGAAAAAGTTGGAAGCCAGCTACTCGGCGTCGGAGAGGGAACGATTTCCGACAAAGGAATGGCCTTCACGCCGCATCCTGACAATTTGCGGCTGATCGAGAGGGTTATCGAGATTTTCGGGCTGAATGAAAAGGCTTCGATGGAAGGAATGGCGAGAGTACTGCCGGACATTGGCACGTTCAGATACCTCGGGCTGAAGCTCAATAGCGGCAGAGCGATTCTCGCGAATGCTTTCGCCGCCAACGATATACGTTCCACGACCTACCTTCTGGAGAAGACCTTGGCGGACTTCCCCGGCAGAAGAGTAGTGGGGTTCTTCAACTCCAGAGACGATCGACCCGACAGGGCACTGGTCTTCGAGCCCTTCACCAGAAAGTTCGACAATCTGATGATCAGGGGTTCGATTCCTGTGCACAAGTTCAAAGGTCTCAGTTACAGGAAGGTTAAAGACGGCGAGTCGATAGAGGAGTTTCTGCAAAAGGACGATATAGTTTTCGGATTTGGCAATATAAGAGGTCTGGTACAGTGGTTGAGCAATCTGGAGGTGATCGAATGAACCCGGCCATATTTTCGATAGGAGTAGTGATCAGTACGCTTTTCTGGTGGATCACGGGCCTCTCCGCAGGGGGCATCGTAACGCCGGTTTATCTCTTCATATTCATAGATCAGCCTTTGCGGCTCGTCTATACCTGGGCCGTGGGGCTTTTGACGTTCATCATTCTGAACTTCCTCCAGCGGTATCTGATACTCTACGGTAGAAAAAGGCTCGCTCTGGGAATAACGATGGGGGTCTTCGTGAAACTGGCTCTCGATACTCTTCTGGTGCCGAATTTGCCTCTCGAACTGTTTTCGACCGTTATAGGTACGGTGGTACCGGGTCTGATCGCCAACGATTTCTACAGACAGGGCGTTGTAAAGACCTCACTTTCACTGGCTTTCGTTACGCTCCTCGTGTGGGTTTTGAACATATCTCTTAAGGGGCTGTCTCTGCTATAAGCGCAGGCAAAGACTGAACGTTACGAGGATTATTAGTGGCCATCAGGCGTCCTGTGTCCCATCCTGTGTCCCAGAGCATGGACCCGTCCTTCGAAAGAGCGAGGAGCGGTTCATCGTTCCGACGCTGCGCGTCCAGGTTCTTGGTTAAAGATTCGAGATGAGGAGAGAGGAAGAGAGAGGAGAGAACGGGAAGAGCGGAACCAGAGGTGAGAGGGTAGAGGTGTGAGGCGAGAAGAGCGAGATTTTGATCTTCTTACCTCTGATCTCATTCCTCTTACCTCTGGTTAGAGACGAACGAGAAGAACGAGATCCCGTATAGGAGCATTACGGGATGACACGGGATGACAGTCCCCTCCCGTCATGCCGGACCTGATCCGGCATCTCCGTCCTTCGAAAGAGTGAGAAGAGCGGGATCCCGTATAGGAGCACTACGGGATGACAGGATGGGGGCGGTTAACGGGATGATAGTCCCTTCGGGTCATCCTGGCATGCTCCTAGCCAGGATCCCGGTCTTCGCGAAAAACGGGACAGACGTCAGGAGAATCGTCAGTCCCCATTTTCGCGGTCTTTCCTCCTTCACGTCATGCCGGACACCGATCCGGCATCTCGCTCCTACAACCTACACCGCACAACGGCTCTTAGAGGATTCTCGCCTTCTCGCGAGCGAGGCTAGCTCTGGACGCTCTTTCTCGACTCTTACAAAAACTCACCACACACCACCCACAACTCGATTTACTATCTGATACGCAGATTGCACATCAGTACATTTGCGGACACCTACTACAAGAAGACATGAAGACTATAATAATACAAAGGAGGTGTTTCGAATGGCCGGGAAAAGAACGTTCTTCGTTTTCTTTCTGTTTTTGGTCGCTTTCTCTGTAGCTCTATCCACCGAGCAGATCAACGAGGTAAGTAAAACAAACACCGTTGTAATCGATGGTGAGAACATAACATACAAAGTCACGGCGGGACTTCTCCCCGTGGCAGACCAGAATGGAAAAGAGATGGTACGGATCTTCAGCGTCTCGTACGAAAGGTTGCTGGAAAGAGAAGACCCCTCAAGACCCGTGACTTTCGCCTTCAACGGCGGTCCCGGTGTCGCAGCCATGTTCCTCCATTTAGGCGCCTTCGGTCCCAGAGTTGTAGACAGGAGCGGTGACGGCACTGAGATCCCCGCGCCGCCATACAGTCTGGTGGATAATCCCTACACTCTGCTGGACGTAACCGACTTGGTGTTTATTGACCCCGTTGGTACGGGATACAGCGAAGTTGCCGACGGAATCGATCCACAGCGTTTCTGGGATGTAAAGGAAGACGTGGCAGTCTTTGCCGGTTTCATTCAGTCTTACCTCGACTGGAGCGGCCGGCGACGTTCTCCCGTGTACATACTCGGCGAGAGTTACGGAGGTATTCGTGGTTCGTACCTGGCCAGCTATTTGCAGGACCTTGGAGTCTTCCCGGAGGGCATCATCTTCATCTCGCCGGTCTTCGATCTCGGAACGATTCAGTGGAGTTCAATGGACGACACCGCGCTGGCGTTATCGATCCCGACCTATACTGCGGCCGCCTGGTACCACGGGAAGTTGCCGGCTTACCTCATGACGGATCTTCAGAAAGCTATCGATTTATCCAGAGACTGGGTGGAAGAGGAGTACATAGTCTCACTGTGGAAAGGAAGCGGGCTTTCCGAGGAGAGAAAATGGGAGGCGGCTTCGAAGCTCGGCGATTTTACAGGAATCGACGTCGAAGTCCTTTATAAAAGAGATTTGAGGGTTAACGCCGTGGAATTCGCCACTCTCCTGCTGGAGGAAGAGGGAAGATCCTTGAGTATGTACGACGCCAGAATAACGGCTTTCGGCCCTTATGTAGGTGATTCGAACGATGAAGCCATGTTCGCTCTTTCTGGTCAGCTAAAAACATGTGCCAACGACTATTTCAAGAGAGAGCTAGGCTATCTTACTACATTACCCTACCGGAGCGGCAACGCGGAGGTCTATCTCAACTGGAACTGGGAGAGCGGCAGACCGGCTCCAGTGAGTCCCGACTCGCTAAACACGGGATACCCCGACGCCAGCAAGGCGCTCGCCCAGGCTATAATCAGGGCTCCGTACTTCAAAGTTTTCGTCGCCAGCGGTAGATTCGACCTGGAATGTCCCTACGAATCGGTGGCTTACAGTCTGAACCATCTGGAGATACCCAAATCCCTGCAAAAAAATATAACCCACAAAGTTTATCCCGGCGGACACATGATCTACTTCAATCCACAGGCTCAAAAGCAGCTCCTGGAGGACCTGCGGGATTTTTACAACAGATGAACTTACGGGAAGATTTCCGGCAAGCAAAAATAAAAGGAGAGTCAAAAGACTCTCCTTTTTGAAAACATCTGGGCGATACCTACTCTCGCATGCAGTTGCCCACATACTACCATCGGCCCGAGGCGGCTTAACTGC
>Ga0228535_1002672_pt1 | contig 15935 bp, 11 predicted proteins | sample SJ1metagenome_FD_168457 | JGI IMG/M metagenome (GOLD analysis project Ga0228535, IMG submission 168457) | Enriched culture of PCE-dechlorinating microbial communities from Ithaca, New York, USA - SJ1 | ecosystem: Engineered > Modeled > Simulated communities (microbial... > Unclassified | place... | reverse complement strand
GTCGAAGTATCCGATACTCGATCCATGAGCCGTGTACGAGGCCCGTACGCACGGTTCTGTGAGAGGACGAGGGGCTCCGCCCCTCTCCTACTCGATGGTTTCCTAAGGAGTAGGTCCCGGGTCAAAGCCCGGGATGACAGTACGGGTACACCACGGGATGACCCTGATGTCAACATCAATCGGAAATGTGAAAAGGAAAGAACATCTGCAGCGAAGTTTTGACCAGATCGGCAAGTTTTCTGGCAGACAATGAATGCTACCGGGACTTCATTCAGGATCATTCGAGGGAACTATAAAGGCATCTTTTGTGGTTTTCACAAAACCGGTTAAATCAAACCCGCCAATCTTGACGGACGATCTATTCATCTTGCCTATGAGTCGAAATTATCGACAAGTAGTAGTGATAGGCAACACTCACTTTCGTCACCAGGCTTTTAGCCTTTCACACCGGCGACTGTGGAATCCTTGGCGGCCTTTTCTATGAGAGAGTTCAAAAACTCCTCCGGGGTGGTGTCTGCCTGCTGGCTCAGTTCAGTGAGCATTTCCGAAGCCTCTTCGGACAGCTTAATGTAGTTATCCGCTTTTGGAGTAAGAGCTATCTTGCCGCCGAGGGCACTCACTAGCTTGTACATCATTTTGTACGATAGGTTCTGCTTCCCAGACTCTATCCTGGAGATATTCGGAACGCTTATACCTGTGAGTTCGCTAAGGTCCTTTTGGGTCATACCTTTCTCGACTCTGAGTTCGATCAGTTCATCTATGAAGTTTCTCAGTGGTTTCTTCTCATTATAAATTGCTGCAAACTCCGAATTCTTCATAAGATTAGCCTTGAGTTTATCGAATCCTGTCATCTATAACACCACCTTCTAGATTAGCTACTCACCTACATCAGTATATTATCATATATGATAATGTTAGTCAATGCCATATCTGTTTTACTCCTCTTTACCACTACTAAAAGTGTGGCTTGTTGTCCCAGTCCTGTTTATCCTCTTATTGAATGTGTTAGCTTTCCTGTTCATTGAGCTCTTTTTGATGTTCCTGGTATTAGCTTCACATATGATCTCTCTGAAAGGGTCTATAGTTGAGAAGCTTGAAGCTTCGCAGAAGATTGAGCTCAAAGACGACGACGCTGAATAAAAAAGAATACGACATAGTGGTTCAGCCACTGCCGCTTAGAGGGATCGCGATCTATCTTCCCTGCGAGAGCGTTACGATTTGTCGGGGTCTGAGGGCGATTTGTGAGACAAAATGAGCCACCGGGTAATTGGTCCCGCGGAGTGATACTGGCGAAGTCTTCACTGGCTGCGAATTCTTCTCATATTTATCCGTTTGAATTCACGAAAAAGCATTTTCCAGAAAATCCTTCAACTGTTCCACGTTTCGATGAATCTCTGATGAGAGACGAGCGGCCGGCTAATGAAGTTTAGAAGAGCATCATCTATCGTCCCTTTTTTCACAAGTTCTTGGCCTGCTTCCTCGACTTTGAGGAGTATCTCTTTCCCCTCATCTGTTGGCTTTCCTCTGTCAAACATTAGGTGAACATTTCATCTCCTTTCAAAAAGACGGGATCAGGTCTTCTAAACAGATTATATTCTTTAGATGAGTTATAAGGAATCCACAGAAAGATGCTGATCCTGTCACATCGACTCCTGGATCCAGAAGTGTGGATAAACGAATCAGCAAACGTACGACAGCAACCGAAATCTACTGGACAAAGACGGAATGATAACGATCGATACATCGATGGTAGTTGGATACAGACTGCCGACGGAGGCCGAATGGGAATACGCGGCCAGAGGCGGAAACAAAACTGAGGGATACAAGTACGCAGGGAGCGATAACGTCGGTGACGTCGCCTGGTACGAGTCAAACTCGGGGAGTAAGACACAGGAAGTGGGGAGAAAGGCGCCTAACGAGCTCGGGCTCTACGATATGTCTGGAAACGTGTGGGAATGGTGCAGCGACTGGTATGGAGATTACTCCAGTTCTGCGCAGACGAATCCATACAACAGTACAGCTGATTCCGGCCGGGGGGTGCGTGGTGGTAGCTGGGACGACGATGCGTCGAACACACGTGTGGCCAATCGCGACGGCGGCTTGCCCGCTGGCACGGATGAATACCTCGGGTTCCGTATTTGCAGGACAGTACCCTGATTAGTTTTTTGCCTTTTTTACTATTGTCCACGACACTGGAACTTCGGTGTTAGCGCAATAAAGCGGAACCGCGACTGCCTTCTGCGAGTTGGAAAGCCCGAACCACACAACACTGCCTATCGGATCAGGTAGCCAGCTACGACACTGGTTTATGTAGAAGCAGCTGGTGGAATTGGAGTTTCATGTATTCTGCACAACAAAGATGTTTAGACCTCTAGACGCTGCCTGGATTGTCGCCGGGGATAACTGTTCCAGAATCCGATAGATCAGATTGCACAATCGAGAATTCCAGTACAGTTTCTGACTGAAGGCGGAAGCGCCCACCAGTTAATTTCGGTTTCTAAAAATACTTTATGATCAGCGCCAACGAGTAGATTATTACAACAATCTCGGCAATAACAAAACCTACGATAAAGAGTGGGATTAAGCTGGCAATTATCATCATTTGATCACCTCCACGGTAATATAGCGAGCAAAAACCGTCTCCTTAAGGCGACAGATAATGCCACTGTTATTATATGCTTCTGTTTTGCTTTTGCCGATCCTCAAACAGGCCCATTTAATCCACATTCTGGCTGAGAATTTGAATTCTCGAGTTGCGAATTCACTTTTCTCACCTTATCTTGTTGGGTCACCATGGCCAAAAAAATTGTGTGAGCTTGGATTATCTGAAGTTGTGGCTTAAGTTAGTGAAGAACTTCCTGAAACCCGCATCGCAACCATTGCTGTTGATCATTCCCTTTTCATAGAGCTCGACGAAGTACTCGCCGCTGCCGATTTCTACCGATAGAGAGTCGAGGGGAAAGCCGGGTTTCCTTATCGCGTGGGGCTTATCGACGAGAAGGAAACTCTCGGCCAGGTCTTCCCCATCGTAAGTTATAACTTTCTCATGATCAATAATAAGGCAGATCGCGTTTCTATAACTCGCCCTCACCATTCCTCCGAGCTCCTTGACGAGTTTCGAGTAATACTCAATCATTTCTTCGTCGCTCAATTCTCTGCCGTTGACCCTTCTGACTCTCGGGCCGGGTTGTCTCTTCTCATCTAGACCCTGTATGTAGAGACCTGAATCGCATGAAAAGAGAGGTCTTCCGATAGCTTCATAATACGCTTTAGCCTTTATGTACGCATTTTCGGCCGGGGTGTCGCCTTCCTCAGGTACCTCCGGGAGCGCGATATCCCTGTCCGGCGCGAGTATATCGATCCCCAGACCGTCGAGCATCCTTCGCATATATTCTATTTTGCTTATGTTGGTAGTCGCATACGTCAGTTCCATTGTTTGACGACCTCCGTTGCATTTATGGAACCACAAAAGATATTATCATGACAAGGATTGGACAGTGAGAAGAGACATTAGCCGCTCTGGATATCGATCCTCCTTCCAGCATGCCGGGCACCGATCCTGCATCCATCGTTCCGACGCTGCGCCAACTCACCACCAGTAACGGTCCTTATGCTCTTACCCACAATCCAACACCGTTCCAGGTGGTATAAGTTTGCAACTTGCAAGTTGAAGCGTGTAGGAGTCAGTTGTATATATTTACCCGGTTCCATAACAAGATTTCCTTTCTGTTGTCGCATATTTGTGTGTTATATTGTATTAATGCCTTGAAAAAGGTTTGAAAAGGGAGGCGATGAAGTGAAGCGAATTTCGCTCAGGATACTTTTTCTTCTGTTGTTAGCGTTTCTCCCGCTTTCCATGGCGATGGCGCGGGGGGTGACCTTTCTCGTCAATCCGTCTTACAGCCCCTTCAGCTACGAGGAAAATGGCTCGCTCAAGGGTCTTGCGGTCGAACTTGTAAAATTGCTCTCGTCTGAATTCGGGCTTGAAGCGGAAATGGTCGCTATGCCCTTCGAAGAGGCTTACACGAAGCTGCAGGACGGCGGTGAGTACGCCCTGCCCACGCTAGTATTCACCCCGCAGCGGAAATCCCAGTTCAACTGGGTAGGTCCTATCGCGGTAACACCCACATACCTTTACGCCCGCGATGATTCTCGAGACATTCGTTCGATAGACGATGCAAGAAAAGCGGGGAAAGTCGGCGCCGTGCGGGGGTATTACTCCCAGCAACTCCTGGCCGAACAGGGTCTGGATACGGTGATCTTCGACGACGAGACGACTTTGTTGAAGAGCCTTCTGGAAGGCGGCATTGACCTGGCACCCTTCAACTACGATGTCTATAAGTATCTGACGGAGAACATACCTGAATCTTCAAAGTTGCACGCTACGATCGTTCTTGACCTCGATATGACCTATATAGGTTTCTCGAAGGATGTACCGCTCGATACCCTTCGGATGTGGCAGGAGGCGCTGGACAGTTTGAAAAGCTCCGGCGACTTTGCTGGACTTTATGAAAAATGGCTGCCGGGCCGTCCCGTTCCCGGTATCTATACCCTGCTCACTGAGGAGTATCCGCCCGTTACATACATGGGCGACGGAGAACCTGAAGGCTTTGTGATCGAGATAGTGAGAGAGCTCATGGATCGAAACGGTATGAAAGAAGAGATCTTCCTTGTTCCGTGGACGATAGGCTATGAACTGGCTTCGAACCTGCCCAACGTTCTTCTCTTCAGTATGGATCAGACGGAGTTTCGAAAGCCACTCTTCGAGTGGATCGGACCGGTTGGCAGGAACACGGCTTACCTTTACGGGCGGGCCGGTTCGTCAGTAGCTCCCGCCGATCTCGAAGAAGCCAGGAAGGTCGGAACGATCGCCACTACAAAGGACTGGTGGACCGAACAGCTCCTTATAGATCTGGGCTTCACGAATCTGAAGAGTTTTCTGGATCCTCTGGACACCGTGCGGCAGCTGATGAGCGGCGAAGCCGATCTCGCGATATTCACCGATCTCACCGTCACCGAATTGGTGCAGAACGCCGGTTACCAGATGGAGAATCTAGACCGTCTACTCGAAATCCAGACGAACTATTTCTACATCGCGGCCTCCAGAGGCACCGACCCGGAGACGGTTTTGAGTCTGCAAAAGACGCTTGACAGCATGAAACGCGACGGCAGTTTCGAAGAAATTCTTCGTAAATATGTTCCCAATGTGTTGATCACGCCGTTGCTATTTCAGTCTTCGACACCCTCTACCGTCATGCTGCAGTCGGTAGTCAACTCGCTGAAAATCGGGGAACTGGCAAGCTTGACACTCGAAGAAAATGGGAGCACCGGTTACGTTTGGGATGTGGGGATTTCCAACCCGAATGTGCTTTCACTGGCTTTTGTAAAACATGGTGTCGTAGATACTGGAAAGGAAAGTCTCACGGGGGCTCCCTATGAAGTGGAATGGACCTTCCGGGCCGAACGTCCGGGAGAGTGCGTGATCGTCTTTTCGCTGCGGAGACCCTGGGAGAGCGTACACCCGATAAAGACCTTCGCGATAAACGTCAAAGTGGAATAGTAGAAGTGGACAAAAAACGGCCGGGTTTCTTCCCGGCCGTTTCATTTTAGAGAGTCTATGATGGTATCGCTTCGAATCCTTCACAAAGAGATCGAGCAGTGCGTCTTCCATCACCGTTGATTCTTGAGAACTCGAGCTTCCACCATCAAAAGGGTCAGAGAGTATCTGCGAACCAGTCAACAGTCGCGGCGATGAGTTTGTTGAAAGCCGTCATGTCGCCGGTGAAGATGTTGAACGTATGGTCCGCGCCTTCTATCAGGAGTACTCTGGAGTTTTTGTTACTGGACGCATCGACTATGCGCTGTGCGTTGACTGGATCGACCACGGTGTCCATTGCGCCGTTGATAGCCAGCACGGGGGCGGAGGAATTAGAGAAGACCTGCAAAACATCAGTGTTATACACTTCTTCGAACCACTGAAGACCGAGCTTCAACGACGGGCGCCAGTCGAAGGTGAGTTCGTAATAGCCGTTGGCTTTGGCGATTTCATAGTTCTCGGCCGTTCCTATCAACTTGAGATCGGGGGCGCCTGCCCAGCAGACTACCGACCGGAAGGAGCGGTTATGGCCGGCGGCCAGCATGGCAATCGTGCCGCCCTGGCTCCAGCCCATAACACCGATGCGGTTGGGGTCGATACTTTTCAGTCCGGCCATATAATCGAATGCCGCGTTGGTGTCGGATACGGCCGACGTGAAGTTGTAGTTTATGTAGTCGGCCTTGCTGTCACCGTTGCCGATGAAATCGAAACGAATGCTGGCGATCCCCGCTTTTGCAAGGGCCGGCGCCGTCAAAAGATAGCCTCCGCCCGCTTCGTCCTTGTTCGAACCCGTTCCATGAAGCATTACAACTGCCGGGAAGGGACCGTCTCCGTCAGGCATGCACACGACCGCCGGAATTTCGTGGTCGCCGTTTGTGATCAGAACGGTCTGTTCCGAAAAGCTATGGGGAATCTTCAGAACCGTCCCCACCTTCAGGGAGTACTCGTTCTCGATACCGTTGAAGGATGCGATTTCCGTCCAGTCCACGCCGTACCTCCGGGCGATGCTCCACAGAGTGTCGCCCTTAACTACGGTGTACTGCTTTGTTGCAAAAGCGCTGGTAACAAACAAAACGATCATTGCCAGAAGCAATGGCAGGAACTTAATTTTCGCTTTCATCTCTTCACCTTCCTTTGTCTGCGGTCTGTGATCATAACAAGTATAAACTTCGGAGCGACTTTCGGCCAATACCATGAACCCACCGTCCGGACCGCGGTCTTTGCAGGTAAGTGAAGAACTTTTTCGGTTATTCCGGGAGTCTCGGGAAAGATTACTCTCCCATGTCGATGTTTCCTTGAGTTTTAGTCATCTATTTCGTACACAAAATCGGCGGCATTCACCCGTTCCCTCCAACCACGCGCCGTGTAAAAGCCGCGTGAGTAGGACTCTCTGTTCTTCATGTTAACCAGTTGCAATCTCGAGCAACCTCTCGATATACCCTCTTTGACGGCTTCGGAAAGCAGTTTGGAACCAACTCCCTTTCCTCTGGCGTCATTTTTGACAAACAATTCGGAGATGTAGCCTTCGGGACCGCCCATAAACAGGTACGGTATGAAGTGGATCGCCACGTAGCCGATAATCTTGCCATTCTCTTCGGCAACCAGTAACAGATGATCCTCCCCCTCTATATTCCAGGAGACCATTCTCTCTAGTTTTTGTATGAAACCCTCTTCGGCTATCTTGCCCTGATTGAACCACCCGATGTCTATGAGGAGCTCTCTCAGGCTGGCCGCGTCTTCCATTTTCACTTCTCTAATCGTCATTTTTACCTCCGGTAGTTTTCGTGTAATTCTCTTTATGCCCAGTGCAGGTGCTTTGCGTTGCCAGATCCCCGAAGTGGGGAGTTCCATTCGAAAACAACGGCGTCTTCAGGCGCGTCATTAACGCTGAGAGGCTTGGCTGAAGGGCTTTGAAAGATAATTATCGAACGCGGGTTGCCTTGACACCTTCAGGTCAGCGTGATAGAATGAACTCTGTAGGATGGAGAGATGGCCGAGAGGCCGAAGGCGCGTGCCTGCTAAGCACGTGAGGGTGTTTAACCCTCCGAGGGTTCGAATCCCTCTCTCTCCGCCATTGTATTGTTGTGGGTGCCCGTAGCTCAGCTGGATAGAGCGCTAGACTGCGGATCTGGAGGCCGGGCGTTCAAATCGCCCCGGGCACGCCATATCCCTTTATCACTTCAAAGTACCAACTCCTTGAGCGAATCCATGACTTTTCTGGGCTTTGATACACCGTAGATGCAGTTCTTGGGATTGGCCACGAATTCCTTTTCGGAGGCCGTGCTTCCTATGAAAGCCCCACCCCTGACGTTTTTCGTTCCGGTGTCGCCAGTGAAACCGCCGACGACTCCCTTATCGCCCGTTCCAATTCCCGAGGAGGTGACCGGTATGACGTGGCCCACTCCCAGAAGAAGCTCCAGGAAGTTTCGTTTGAGCATTACGTTGGTTATATGCTTGGACACTATCATATGAGTGTTGGCGCCGAAGAAGCCGAAGCTTATTTCGACGCCTTTCTCGCTGAGATCGTACTTGAAGGTGTTTCTGTACAGTTCGAGATAGATTATCGCTATCAAACTCACGATCATGAAGAGCAGAACTGGCCCGTTATCGAACACGGGTTTGAAGTCCATGTAGATATTCTCGGGAAAGATAAACCTTGCTAACCAGCCCGCCGCGTTGATCAGGGAGGGCCAGAAGAACCAGCCGAATCTCCTCCGCGAGAAGGCGAGAAGTACCCCCGGTATAACCGTGAGGGCTATCCAGCCGAAAATAAGAAAGAGCCTGTTGTTGCCGTCGATCCCCGAAAGGTCGAAATTCAAATAGAAGATGATGCCCAGAACGAAGTAATACGGAAAAATGATATACCTGATAAAAAACGCCCGTCTCGATGGCTTAAGATTCACCTCTATCACCCCCGCTTTCGACTATTTTCTCTATCAATTTCTTTTCGAAAATTTCCGGCCTTGCCAATCTCACGGTTTCGATCTCGCCGTCTTTGAGGAAAAAAAGCGTCGCCTCGACCGGCGAAAGAAATTCCCTCAGCATATAGAGATAGAACTCCATCTGGAACCTGTATTTGTCTATGTTCGACGGATTCTTTCGCGCGAATTTGAAATCTACGATCTTCCATTCTCCATCCTTCAGGTATAGTTTATCAACGATTCCCATCAATACGTACTTCCGGAAACCGTGTTGAAAGTGGACCTCGCTCATGGCCCTTTGACTCTCCTCTATCTCTTTGATGATTCTATGGTCTCTCAGTCCGTCCAGAACGCGCTTTACCCCGTTTAGGTCCTCCCGGGTGAATCTTATCCTGTCGACCGTGGCCGGCATTCCGCCGTCCAGTATCGCTCCGAGAGAGGGAGAGGTTCCATGTATGCCTCTAATTCCCAGCGGCTCCAGCAGACTATGGGCCAGCGTTCCCAGGTCCATCGACTTTCTGCCCAGCCCCGCGTCCCCGCCTCTGTCGGAGAGTTCGAATTCGTCGTCGATATCGGCCGTGATAGCCGTTGGGGAGAGATACTTGACGTAAGATCGGTCCTCGACGGGAAGCACATACCTTTCATCCGGCAACTCGTAACCTTCCTCTACCTCTCTCTTCGGAAGAGGCCCAAGCCTGACCGGCTCGAATTGAGAGACTATATCTTCCATCTCTGGCAGCAATTCGCCCGATTCGATATCCAGGAGCGTTCCCCCCAGCATCCTCGACCAGGGTCTGGTGGCGTTGCCCCTTCCATTGGCGCTCATGAGTAGCATGTCTCTGGCCCTAGACAGGGCGACGTACAGCGTTCTCTTCTCTTCCTCGAAACTCTTCTGCTCCTCTCTTGAAAGGAGCCTTCCAGGTACGGTCTCTTCTTCGTTCCTCCCGCCGGAGCTTTCCTTGACGATAATGAAGCCCCTGTCGTCGAAGAGTATCCTCCTGAGCGACCCCTTCTCTTTCCAGAAGAGATCGGCCAGCACGACGACCGGGAACTCCAGCCCCTTGGATTTGTGGACGGTCATGATTTTGACGCTGTCGGACTCCTCAGTCTCGAGAGAGGCCTCCGATTCCTCGCTAGAATCGACGAAGGCCTTGAGGTTTGAAGAGAGCTCGCGCAGAGAGCTCCCCAATCTGTCCAGTTCCCTGGCCAGTTCAAGCATCTTTCTAACGTTTGCGATCATTCTCTCTGCACCGTTCAGCGTCGCAAGTCTGGCAAGATAGTCGATTTCCGAGACGAATCTTTCCAGTATCTCGCTGGGTGAAAATACGTGCTTCAGTTGGGCGAATTTGTCGAAGAGCTCTTTGAGACGTATAAATTTGCTTTCTTTACTCTCCTGAATCGCGTAGTAGAGAGGTCTTCCCTTGGATCCCGGAAGGCTCCTCAGCGAGAGGATATCGTCCAGCGAGCAACCGAACGAGGGCGAGAGGAGGAAGGTCACGAAGTTCCAGTCGTCCAGCGGATCCACCAGCAGATCTAGCCAGGCCAACGGTCCGGCAACTTCCGGTCTGTCGTAAAAGTTCTTGCTTCCGACCGTGTAAAAGGGAATGTTAAGCTCCTCCAGCGCTTGTTCGTAGTTCGAAACCCTCGAGAAGGTCCTGAGCAGTATCGCGATATCGCCCGGCTTTATCTTGCGTTTCAGGCAGCTTCCATCCTTTCGCCTGAAGTGGATCTCCTCCTCAAGCAGCGCCCTGATGGCGGCGGCCACGGTTTTCGAATCGTCGGACGTTTCGCTCCGGATCAGCCTTATCCTCTCGAGCAGTTCGTCGCTTTCGTAAGGGAGGGCCTCTACCTCCTTTTCATAGACGGAGCGGAAGTAATCGCCAGAATAGTCGGGGGGCATGATCTTCTGGAAGAGGCGGTTTTGAAACTCGACCAGCACCGGGTGCGAACGCCTGTTGACTGTCAGGTGGAGCGCTTCCCGCCCGCTGGATTTGAATTCGTCCATAGTTCTGTTGAAGACCGTCACATCGGCTCCCCTGAACCTGTAGATAGACTGTTTCGCGTCGCCCACGAAGAGGCAGTGATTCATGCCCTCCTTCCTTAGGAGCGATACGATCTCGCTCTGCAGCTCGTCGGTATCCTGAAATTCATCGATCAGTATGTATTTGAAGCGTTCTCTGTATTTCTCCCTGACCTGCGGCATCTGAAGAAGCAGGTCGCGGGTCTTGGTCAGCAGCTGATCGAAATCCACCAGGCCCATTCTATAACTGCGGGCCTCGTACCTGTCGAGCAGTTCGCGGAAGTTCACGCAGAAACACTCCGAACCGGCCATGACTTTTTCGGCGTGTTCCCCCAGCTCCAAACTGGAATAGCCGGCGGGAGAGGGGTGAACGGCCAGCTCGTGTCTGAGTTTCGAAAGCGAGTCTCTGAAGATTTTGAAGGCCTCGTCGAGTCCGGTGAGTTCGATCAAGGGCTCCAGTTTTTCAAGGTTCTCTTCGAAAAAGCCTCGAACGGTCTGCTGCTCCAGCATCACCCTCTTCATGCCGCTCAGTATCTGGAAGCCCGGATCGATTCCCAAAAAGAGGGCGCTCTCGCGGAGAAGTCTCTCGCAGAAGGAGTGTATCGTGGAGATCCAGGCGTAGGTGAGCCTGTTTCTGAGAGTCTTCCATTTGCCGGGATGTCCAAGGGCGATTCGATCGTCGATCCAGCTTATGACACGGTCTTTCATCTCTTTGGCCGCTTTGTTGGTGAAGGTTATGGCCACTACGTTGTGGACATCCAGGGTTTCGCCCCGTCTGAAGGCTTCTTCGAAGACCTCTATATAGTTCTTGACAAGGTTGTAGGTCTTTCCGGTACCCGCCGAGGCGGATATGAAGATGTCACTCCTCATCGGCAAACTCCTTTCCATCCCTCCATGTGGCCACACGTTTCATCTTCTTGAAACGGCAGTTGAAACACTTGCCGCTCTGGGAAAGGCAGACCGGGGTGAACTTCCCTGCGTACAATCCCTCCGTTATCCCCCTAACCCAGGCCAGCGCATCGCTCTCGCTCCAATCGCCGCCTTCGCCGCGACCCCCGACGAAGCGCCAGACCCTTTCGCCGTTGATCGTCTCGACTTTGAAGGCCGCCCTGTTGACGGTGTTTCCGGTCAGCGTTTTGAAGACACCGCCGGCAACGGTATAGCCGCTGTCGGCGAAGAGCGTATCCGCGGCCAGCGAGTAGAGGATCAGCTGCTCTTTATCTCCGCTGTTGCCCCTTTTGTAATCTATGATGTATATAGAATCGCTCGTCTCGTCCAGATCAACCCTGTCGATCTTTCCTCTGAGATAGACGCCGGGGATCACTTCCACCCTTGCGGTGCCGTTGAGTCCGAAGCCCTTCTCGAAATCGAACGGGTAGTACTCTCCGCTCATCAGCCGGGGCCTCTTCGATTCGCGGATCGTTATATATTCCTGAAGGATCTCTCTCAATCTTGCGAACTCGAATTTGAAGACGACGCTGCTGTCGTGAAGGAGGTATTTGGTGAGGTTCTCGGCCAGTGAGCCCTCCCACTCTTCGCCCCTACCAGAAAAGTAATCTCTCAACACTGCGTGATAGACGTTCCCTTCGTCCAGGGGAGTTAGCTCGAAGATGTGGTCGGTTTTCTGATCGAGTCCGGCTACGTACGAGAGGAAGAAGAGAAAGGGACAGTCGTCGTAGGATTTAAGCCTCGAAAAAGAGAAGGTCTCCCCCAGATGTTTGCGGAGCTTTTCGAGATCCCTCACTTCCCAACTGAACTCCCTGTTGAAATCTATAAGCGAGGCCTCCAGTCTCTGCAGGTCGAATCTTTCCCTCAATCCGGACCAGAAGGGACCATCGAAGTATTTCGAGGCGGCCACATCCAGTTCCAGACGGCTCATCGCGTCTTTCAGCTCGGGAATCAGTCCCTGACGTTTCCCAGCTATCAGGCCGCGCTTTTGAACGGTCGCCCCCGAGCTATCCAGTATGTCTTTGAGATACGGAGAGGGCAGGATCGGCTCGCCTTCGACCGTCGATTCGGGGAACGTGAAGTGGATCGCGTCGCCTGCTGTCGTTATTGAGAGATAGAGGTTCAGCCTCTGTTGTTTCTCGCGCGTGAGAAGAAGATCCTTCGGCCGGCTCTCGCTGTATTGCGTGAAGCTGTACAGCGGATTCAGTTTGACGTAGGGGTACGCCCCGTCAACGAAACCCAGGAAGATCTTTACCTTCCTCTTCGAGAAACGCGACTTGAGGAGCGACTGTATCTCTACCCTGTTGGCTATGCTGCGTGAGGCCGGGTAGCTCTCTTTCCTGAGCATCAACATGAGATAGGAATAATACTCCGCCGGAGCTATCCGGGGACGATTCATAAACAGCAGAATGCGTTCCAGTTCGGGCAGAACCCTGTCGAAGAACTCTTTCAGAGCCCGGAGTTCGCCCTCGCCATCGTTCCGGTCGAGTTTCCTGTACGAATCGATTATGGCAAGATCTCTCTCCCAGCCGGCGAACATCTGTGAGTACTCCCCGACCGGTCTCATACGCATACTCTCGAAGAGCCGGAGCTTATCGAAGATCCTGCCGACGGCCGGAAGTAAATCCTCCCTCACCCTGCGGATAGTCTCGTCCATCTCCAGGGCCGCCGTGCTATCCAGGTCGTCTTCAGCCAGTGAGAGAACCGCGTCACGCCTTCTGGAGGTGAATTCAATGAACTTTTCCAGCCGCTCTACCCACGAAGCGCGCCTCTCTTCCAGCTTCAGCCTGATGTGGGTCCTGTCGTATATTATTCGCGACATGGTGGCCGCCATCTCGAGAAACCTGGCGTCGATCTCCCCGCCGTAGCCACTGTCACCCATGGCTATAATCTTGTCGGGCGGAAAGCCGAGGACGGCAGCCTCAAGCGGCAATATAAGCTTCTTGACGGCCAGAGAGGAGAGCAGCGGCTCATCGCCTTCGCTTCTCCAGGGGACGCCGTATTCGCGCAATTTCTGGGAGAGGAGCCTGTCGTAGATCTGGAAATCGGAGGCAATCAGTGAAATCTCTCCCGGTTCATAGCCATCGACCAGGTATTTCTTTACGAGCCTGGCGGTCCATTCCACCTCCGAGAAGAGATCCGGAAAGGCCGTTACCTCCACGGCCGGGCAGAGTCCGGCCTTTTTATTCTCACAAAAGAGATTCGACATGAAGTGTTCTAGTTTAACCGGGTAATGCTTCTCCTTGAGGAAGATCCTGCTTACCTCGATATCTGGAGTCCGCTTCTCGAAATCCTCTATGAATCTCCTGATAGAGGCGACCTCCGAATACAGTTCCTCCCTGTCGGGGTCGTCGGGGATAGTTATAAAGATCTCCTCGAAAGAGGGGAAGACGGAGCCGAAGAATTTCGAAATAGCCGGGCTAAAATCGTGAAACCCGTCTATGAAAAGGTACCTGCCGAACTCGCCTTTGTGTATCTCGTCGGCGCGTTCCTCTATCCCGGTGTAAGCGTCGAACGTGTCGAAGATGGTGTTCTGCGCGAACCTCTCCTGAAGGGTACGGTATATATCAATCAGCGTCGAGACCACCTCGTCGTCGCTGGCGAAGATCTCGGTGAAACCTCCCTGCTCCTTCACGTCGTGTATCATCTCGAGTATGTAGTCTATGAACATGGTCGAGTCTATGAGCTCTCTCTTTCCCATCTTCTCGAGGACGTTTCCGATTTCCAATCTTATGATGTAGTCGCTTATATGATAGGAACCGGGATTCAGCAATCTGAATATATTGACGGCGAACTGGTCCATGGCGAGAAACCTGGAGGAGTTAATCGTGCCAACCCTTGACACGAAATTCTCCCTGAAATAGCGTACATGGTCACCCGACGGACCGACGAAGTAATAAGAAAAGGGATCGGCCCTGTGGACTTTTTCGAGCTGTGAGAGAATAGTTTCTGTCTTTCCCGAAGCGGTCGGTCCGAAAAACAAAGACAACTTCATGGGACACCCCCTGTCAGCGATACAATTTTATCACCTGTAACGTTGAAAGGGCCTGTCGGGATTCTTTTCCCGCTTCCTCAAAGTTCCATTGGTCACGGCTCAAAACGGTATATGATGGCCGGGGCGTTATTAGGCGAGAAAGATTGTCGAGTTCTCGCCTGGGATGAAGTACTGAAGCATGCCATGAGAGCCGGCCGGCCGTAAATTCGGGTTCATTCGAGGGTTTTGGCAGCCGGAGACGGTTTCTCTTTCGGTTTCTTGCTTCTGAAGAGCTGCACCGCCGCGAAATTGTTGATCATCATGCCCATAACCTCGAGCCTCCTCCCCGTATACATCCATGGCAACATGAAAAAGATCGCCTGTGTCGGCGGTATGTTGAAGGGAAGAACGACCATGGAAATGGTGAAGAGGTCCAGCGGACTTGGAACTCCTATCGTCGCTATAACGGCGATGATCGAGGATATGGCTATATACAGATAATCCACAGGACCGAGGCTGCGACCCAGCAGCTGGAGGTTGAAGATCGCCACGACCGCAAAAAGCGAAACGGTGTGCGGCTGAAGCATAACCACCAGAAGCGGCAAAACCCCCCTCTGATTCTCATCGTTGAATTGCTCTACCTGCTCGCTCGTGTGAAGGGCTTCGGGGATCACCGCCACCGAGGACATGAGGGCGAAGAGAAGCATCGTCGGCTTTTTTATGGCTCCAAGATACTCGAGGGGCGACATTTTGGCCAGTTTCGCCCCCAACACTGTCGAGAAGACAAGCCAGATGGCGAAGCAGAGAAACTGACAGCCCATAAGCATTATGAGCGATTTCATAACGCTGGTGTCTCCGGTGAAGACCGATGCCTGGCTCAACATGAGACTGAAAATGCCGAAAGGAAGTATGTAATAGGAAAGTCTGAAGAGAAACATGAAAATCTCTCCGACCGTCTCCAGCGAATTGATTACCACTTCTCTCTTGGAGTCGTTGACGAATTTGATGGCAAAGGCCAGAATGATCGAGAAGAAGACGATGGCAAGCGTCTTGTTCTCGGCGAAGGCCCTGATTATGCTGTTGCTTATCATGTTGGTTGGAAGGGACCAGAGGATCGAGCCGGTCGTTACGTTCACTTCCTCGAAGGGGTTGGTCGCCTTCATGGATACCACCAGCGCCTCCTGCGATTCTTTGGGGACGCCTGTTCCCGGCTCGACTATCATCGCCACGACGATTCCGATCAAAGCTCCCAGGACGAAAAAGACGAGCATCACACCCAGAAATTTCAAAAGGAAGCCCCCGCCTCCGGATTTCATGAGAAGCCTGAGGATGTTCAGCGTGACCACGCAGAACAGTATCGGAAGGCCGCAGAGCAACATGTAGTTGAAGAAGAGTTCACCCAGCGGGCTGAGACCTTCGACGATGTCCGGGAAGGCGCCACCCGAGTAGAACCCGAGAACCATCGCGAAGAGGATC
>Ga0228535_1002670_pt1 | contig 15947 bp, 15 predicted proteins | sample SJ1metagenome_FD_168457 | JGI IMG/M metagenome (GOLD analysis project Ga0228535, IMG submission 168457) | Enriched culture of PCE-dechlorinating microbial communities from Ithaca, New York, USA - SJ1 | ecosystem: Engineered > Modeled > Simulated communities (microbial... > Unclassified | place... | reverse complement strand
TTCGGAGAACGTGCAGTCGATCGCGGCGACGATGCAGGAGCAGTCGGCGAGCGCGGAGGAGATGACGGCGGGGATGGACCACGTTGCGCGTTCGGGAGCGGAGATCGCCGAGCAGGTGGAGAGCATCAACCGTTCGATGGACGAGCAGGGACGGATGACGGAGAGCATCGCCGCGACGGCGGAGGATCTCGTGCGTCTGTCGGAGGAGATGCAGCGCTCGGTCGGACGCTTCAAGGTCGCAGCCGAACAGAGCGGCCTCGTCGCAAAAAAATAACTGCGAAGCGAAAAGAAGGAAGCCCCCCGGATGCGGGGGGCTTCCTTCTTTTCGCTTACCGACTGGAGACGGCTTCTTCCTTTTGCTCCATCTTCTCCTCTTGCCGCTGCAACTCGCTGCATGCGGGGCATAGCCCGTAGAGCGTGAGCTGCTGCTTCAGAATAACGCAGTCCGCGAGTTCCGAGGAGGACTCCGCCACCGGGGGGAGCGCCAGGTCGACGTCGACGAGCGCCCTGCACCGAACGCAGAAGAAGTGATGATGCGGTTCCCCCGTCGTATCGTAGCGTATGCCACCGTCGCTCAGATCCTGGACCTCCGCGACTTCGCCGAGGTTGAGCATCTCACGTATCGTATTGTACACCGTGGTTCTGGAGACTTCCGGCATCGTCTCCAGAACCTTTTTGTAGACTTCCTCCACTGTGGGATGCGTCCTGTCGTGGAGCAGAATATCGATGATAAGACGCCGCTGCGGCGTAAGTTTCAGCCCTTTTTTCCGAAGCAGTTCGGCGATCTGTTCGACCGAGCGCATGGAGCACCACTCCCTTTCTCTTGATGCAACTTGTAACTATTATAAACAAAAACAATTTTACGTCAATCGGTAAAACAACGAAGGCCCCCGAAAGGGCCTGTATTCCGAGAGGGCGGACTCTGCCCTGCGGAGCTATTTATCGTAGAGCTTGAAGAGCGCGTGCGTGCCGTCGTTTTCGTACCCCTCGGCCGCAAGCTCCTCGTAGAGCGCGAAGGCTTGCGTGAGTCCGGGGGTTTCCATGCCCATACGGCCCGCCTCTTCCAAGGCGATCCTCATATCTTTTATGAAGTGCTTCACGAAAAAGCCCGGGGCGAAATTTCCCGCGAGGATCCTGGGGGCGAGGTTGGAGAGCGACCAGCTTCCGGCAGCTCCGCCGGAGATGCTTGCGAGCACTCGTTCCGGATCGAGCCCTGATTTCTTCGCATAGGCGACGGCCTCGCAGACCCCCATCATGTTGGAGGCGATGGCGATCTGGTTCGCCATTTTCGTATGCTGGCCGCTGCCGGGACCGCCCTGCAGGACGACGTTCTTCCCCATCAACTGGAAGAGCGGAAGCATCTCCTCGAAAACGGCTCTATCGCCGCCGACCATTATGGAGAGCGTCGCTTCGCGCGCCCCTTTGTCTCCTCCGGAGACGGGCGCGTCGAGCGCGAAGAGCCCCTTCTCGGCCGCAGCGGCCGCGATTCGCTCGGCAAGCTTCGGGCTCGAGGTCGTCATGTCGACGAGGACGGTCCCGGGCCGGGCGCCTCCGACGATTCCCTTCTCGCCGAGGTACACTTCCTCGACATCTTTCGGGTAGCCCACCATGGTGACCACTATATCGCTCTTCTCCGCAAGCGAGAAGATATCGTCCTTCCAGACGGCGCCCTGCGTCAGCAGGTCGAGCGCTTTCTCCTTGGACCGGTTGTAGACCAGGACGTCGAAGCCCCCGCGCAGTACGTGTCCGGCCATGCTGTGCCCCATGACGCCAAGGCCGATGAAGCCGACCGTCGTCTTCCCCTTTACGAGTTTCATTCCCCCACCTCCGGCGAGTATTTGGTATCTTTTTTCAGGTCTTTCGTTTTTTCTTCATTCACAGAGCGCCCCTTGTCGGGTACAATCTCCTCAAAGGCTTTCTCCGCAGAAGGTTTCTCTTCGAGGGGCGCGTTTCATTGTACCCTCGTTATTTCATATTGAAAAGGAGGCAGATTCATGAAGACTATCGAACGAATAGAACAGCTGCTGGGCAACGAGGCAAAGGATCTTCTGGAACACAAGTGCGCAACCATCGACAAATCGATGCTCACCCTTCCCGGCCCCGACTTCGTCGACCGGGTGACCGCGATCTCCGACCGCTCCATCCCGGTGATGCGCTCGATGCAGGCGCTCTTCGACTCCGGACGTCTCGCCGGGACAGGCTACCTCTCCATCCTCCCCGTGGACCAGGGAATCGAACACTCCGCCGGAGCCAGCTTCGCGCCCAACCCGATCTACTTCGATCCCGAAAACATCGTCAAGCTTGCGGTCGAAGCGGGATGCAACGCCGTGGCGAGCACGCTCGGCGTTCTCTCCTCCGTGGCGCGGAAGTACGCCCACAAGATCCCCTTCGTGCTGAAGATCAACCACAACGAGCTGCTCACGTACCCGAACAAGCACGACCAGATCCTCTTCGCGTCGGTCGAGCAGGCCCGCGACATGGGCGCCGTGGCCGTGGGCGCGACGATCTACTTCGGCAGCGACGAGTCCGCCCGCCAGATTCAGGAGATCAGCAGCGCCTTCGAGATCGCGCACCAGCTCGGCATGGCGACCATCCTGTGGTGCTACCTGCGCAACAGCGCTTTCAAGACCGCGGAGAAGGACTACCACGTGGCGGCCGACCTCACGGGCCAGGGGAACCACCTCGGCGTGACCATCGGGGCGGACATCATCAAGCAGAAGCTCCCCGAGAACAACGGAGGGTACACCGCGCTGAAGTTCGGCAAGACGCACAAGAACGTCTACGACAAGCTCTCCAGCGACCACCCCATCGACCTCACCCGCTACCAGGTCGCCAACTGCTACATGGGCAGAGCGGGCCTGATCAACTCGGGCGGCGCGTCGAGCGGCGAGGCCGACATGGCGGAAGCCGTGAAGACAGCCGTGATCAACAAGAGAGCCGGAGGCATGGGGCTGATCCTCGGCCGGAAAGCCTTCCAGCGCCCGATGAAGGAGGGCGCCGAACTCATCAACGCGGTGCAGGACGTCTATCTCGAGGAGCAGGTGACCATAGCCTAGCGCCAGCCGACCGGGAAGACTGAAAGAGCCCCTTGAAGAAGGAGCGTATGTTCTCTCCGAGAAGGCGGGTATTGTACCCGCCTTCTTGGACGACGAGGACCGGCAGGTCGAGCGCGCCGAGGAGGCGGCCGTTGATCTCGAAATCCTTCGCGGCGAGGCTCCACGTCCCTGTGGGATCGTTTTTGCAGGTGTCCCCTCCGAGCGCGACGACGAGAAAGCTCGGCGCGAACTCCTCTATCCGACGGATGGCGCGCCGCAGCGGGTCGACATAGTCCGAACCGGACATCTTCTCGGGCAGGGGGATGTTCAGGTTGAAGCCCCGCCCCTCCCCCTCTCCCTTTTCATCTTCGAACCCCGAGAAGTACGGGTAGGCGAAGCGCGGGTGTCCGTGGAGCGAAACGGTGAGCACATCTTTCCGCGCGTAGAAGATGTCCTGCTGTCCGTTGCCGTGATGGTAGTCCAGGTCGAGCATGACGACCTCGCCGAAGGCGGAGAGATACTCGGCGGCGGCGGCGGCGCTGTTCAGGTAGCAGAAGCCTCCGAAGAGCCGCCGTTCGGCGTGGTGTCCCGGCGGGCGGACCAGCGCGTACGCCAGATGCCGCCCTTCGACGAGCGCCTGCGCTCCCGAGAGCGCGCAGTCCACCGCGCCCAGGGCCGCGAGGAAGGCGTTCTTGTTCAGCGGAGTGAACGTGTCCATGCAGAAGTATCCGGCGCGCACCGAGAGATCCTGAGGCGGTCGGGCGGCGTTCCGCACCGGAAAGACGTACGGGTAGACGGACTCCCCCTCCGGCATGGAGAGGCAGACCTTTCTCAGGTAGTGGAAAAAGACGGCGCCGTGGACCTTCAGAATGTGCCGCTCGCCGAAGTGACGAGGCTTCTTCTCGGAAAAGAGCCCCGACGGGAGGATCTCCTTGAGTATGGCCTCCACGCGGACCGGCGATTCGACGTACCCCCGCTCGCGGACATGGTGGATCGCATGGTCGCGATTCACGAAGAGGGCGACGCGCTCGTTTTCCGGGAGTTCCGAGGCGACCGCGACGCGCGTCGGGGCGCCGACGTAGCGCAGCGGGCGCAGCTTCACGGGGTCGTCCCCGAAGGAGTCCATCACCATGCGGATATACTCGGGCGAACAGAGGGCGCCGTACTTCTTTCCGAGGATCGCCGCGACGACGAGCCGCGCCTTCTCCCTGCGGAGCGGTTCTTTTTTCCCGAGGCCGTCGAAGAGCAGATACGGAGGGTTGTCCCCTCCCGGCTCGAGCGGCGTTTCGTACTTCGTCCCGACGACCGGCGTCGCCCCGTACCGCTCGTAGAAGCGCAAGCGGGCGACGTTCTGCTTTCGCACCGTGTCGTTCCGGCTCAGCGCCGGGTCGTCGGGGAGGCATTCGAAGAAAACGCCAACGCATCCAAGGTCGAGGGCTTCCTTTCGCACCCTCTCGTAGAGAATGCTTCCGAGGCCGCTCCCCGCTTCGCGCCCCGCCACGGCGATATAGTCCAGGTAGCAGAACTTCAGCAAGGGATCGTAGAGGACGAGGGCGAAGCCGTGCACTTTGTTCTGCCCCTTCTCCGCGACGAAGAGAATCGTCTGGAAGCCGTATTTCAGATGGTTCGAGAGCTTCTCCGGGATCCCGTCGGCCTCGCCGGGACGGGCTTCGGGAAACTGCTCCCGCAGGATCTCCTGGACGCGTCCTATCGCCCTGACGTTCGCCGGGGAGCGCGTGTCGAAAACCCTCCGGATGCGGAACATTTCCCCGTCGCCCCGCGATCAGGCCGGACGGCGGGCCTTCCCCGTCCGGGAAACCGGATCGAGCCGGAGCACGATCACCGCCCCCAGCTCCTGCTCCGTGAACTCATGAGAGAAGGAGTCGCCCGCGCACTTCTTCATCAGCGCGGTCAACCCGCGGGTCTTCTCCTCGGCGGACTCGACGACGGAGACGACGCCGGAGACGACGACGCTGCGGTAGAGCATTCCCCAGCCGCACGCCCGCGTCGAGGCGACGAGTTCGGTATCGGTCTCCACCTGGAAACACGCCTTCGGATTGCGCCGCAGCACGTCGAGCTTCCGTCCTTCCGGGGCGCAGTGAAAGTAGATTGCCCCTTCGGAGACGCCGAAGTTGACCGGGAGGACGTACGGTTCGTCGCCGTCGCACACGCCCAGGTGCCCGAAGAGCGCCTTCCCCAGAATCTCCTCGATCTCCGCAGGATCATCGATCTCCCTGTCGTTCCGCCGCATTGGATGTCCCATCGTTTTTCCTCCTTCTGGTGTATCGTCTGCTCCCGATGAGGGATTGCGTCGCAGAATATGGTATCATAAACACGACATTTCGCACGTCGGGATATCGTTCAACATCGTGAAGAGAAACAGTTGAACGCACGGAGAAGCGGAGGATGATACCGAATGAAGCTCGTTTTTGAACGGTGGAGGAACAACCCGCAAGTACAGGAGGCCTCGGAGAAGTTTTCGGCGGCCGCCGACCGTTTTCTGTCGGTTCGCGACTCCTCCGAGACGGACGACCGAATCGCCGCAAGGAGATTCTGGTCGGATCTTTCCTCGATGTACTGGACGGTGACCGTCGCTCTCGTCGACGCGCAAACGGAGACGCTCCCCGACGAACTCGTCTTCGACGAGCAAGAACGCCTCTTCCTCGATTTCGGCGTCGTCGATCAAGAGCTGACCCCCTTCCATCCGGAGCTTCCGGGCCTGTTGAACTCCAGAGCGCCCGCGGGGCTCTTCCAATACTATTCGTTCTCCGACCATATAGCGGAGTGTTACAGCATGGTCATGGCGAAGCCGGTCACCCCGCCGCGCAGCGGCTTTTCAATCGAGGAGAAACAGGTACAGCTCGGCAGGCAGCTCGACGCTTTGAAAACCAGAACGAAGGTCATCCTTCCCGTAGTGCTCTCCAAGGTCGGCGTCACCTCGTCGGAGGCGGAGTCGATACTCTCCGACCTCCACCGTTGTCTCGACACGTACACGGAAGTGCAGATGCGCACCAGAAAGTACAGAGAGGCCGAGGAGAAGGAGCGCCAGCAGATGGCAGTGCGCAATCACGCCTTCATCGAAGCCGAGAAGCGCATCGCAAGCGCCCTGAAGGGAAACGGAGAAGAAGCGGGGCTTGACGAAAACGAGATCGCCAAGGTCACGAAGCTGCTGGAGAGCGCGAAGACGCTCGCCCGGAACATCGTCTACGTGGGGCAGGAACTCGTTAAATGGGATCGCAAAGTGAAAAAAAAAGCGGCCGATCTGGAGGCGGAGGCCCCGGCGTTCCGGCGCAGGGAACTCCGCAACATGATCGAGGCGAAGAAGGAGTATATTTCGCTCACGGCGAAGTCGGCCCGTCTGGACGACTCTCGGATCTGCCAGAGCGACAGGCTTCCTTTTGCCATCGAAAAGGCCGCCGCGATTCTGGAGGAGATGATCGCGCTCGACCCGGAGATGCTCGTCGTGGCAAGGGTCCGCATGTACGGCATTCCACGCGTGATCCTCGTGCCCGGACAGGGGTACGGCACGTACGACTGGAACGACCACACGCTGCTGATACCGGCCTTTCCCTCCTACAGCCCGGAGCGGGCGGCCGCCTACGCCCTGGGGACGTTCCGCTGGGACAGCGACGAGGACCGCGTCATCAAGAACAGCTACGAACTCATCAAGGAGAACCGGGACAAATCCATCCTCGACCTGAACACGTCGTTCTACAAGGACTACTTTCTCTGGCTCACGAAAGAGAAGAAGGGGTACCGAATCCTGCCCCGCAACACGCACAAGGTCTTCATCCAGATGTTCGCACCCCAGAAACAGGAATGAATACAAAAAAAGGAGAATCTCATGTTTGAACGAATCATCATTCTGATCCTCGGAAGCGCCATCCTCTATCTTCTGCGCTTCAAACTGCTGAAAAAGCCGCTTTCACCGGTGCGCTCCATTCTCGTCGCCGCAGTCGTCATGGTCGCGGGAATTCAGTTCCACTACGCCTTTCTCCCCTACGAGACGTTCCGGGGGGGCGTCACCTATACATCGCTCGCATTCATCGCCTTCCTGATGCTCCCGTACGGCTACCGCAAGACCGCCCCTTCCAAGAAGGAAAGCGTGGAAAAGTAGCCGTCCCACTGCATTCTTCATAAGAGGCGGAGCGGAAATGGAGAGAAACGAAGCGATGCACGCATCAGCCGTTGCGGGGAATTTCAAGAAGACGCTGCTGCTGTGGGGGGCGCTGCCGACGTCGAGAGCCGAAGAACGCGGCCCCTGCGTCTTCGTGTCGACTGGAACGGCCATACCCGACCAGAACTACGCATACAGCTCCGGAGAAGAGGACGCCGAAGAGAATGTTCTTCGGTCCGCACGTTTTTTTACCGGGCAGGGAATGCCGTTTACGTGGTGGTTTCCCCCCGGAACACGCGGAGAACGATTCCGGAGGGCGCTTGAGGAGCGCGGGATGCCGGAGCGATGCGCGCCGCCCGCGATGTTCATGGCGCTCCACGCTTCCGGGGATCGCCCCCAGCTTCCTTCGGAGTGCGCCGTCCGCAGGGCGATCTCGCCCGCGGAGGCCGGAGAATGGGCGCGCTCCTCTCTCGAAGGGTTCGGCTCGGGGCCGGAGCATCAAGACTCCTTTTCCGCATTCTGCTCGTCGCTCGCGACGCCGCCTTTCGCCGAGCCGTTCAGGCTGCTGACGCTCCGCGTCGGCGGGAATCCGGGCGCGACCGCCCTTCTCTCTCTGACCGAGGGCGTCGCGGGGATCTACTACTTCTCCGTTCTCCCCGCCTTCCGCAGGCGCGGACTGGGGAGATATCTGCTGTCGGAAACGTTGGAGGAGGCGCGGCGCTCCGGCTGCCGCACCGCCGTGCTCCAGGCCTCCCCCATGGGATATCCGTTGTACGAAAGCGCGGGTTTCGCAGCGTGCGGCCGCTTCACGGTCCACTCCGCCGATCCCGACGCATGTTAAGGCGTTTACCGTCGGACCTCCATAAGGTCGCGCAGCGTTTCACGGACGCGACGCGCACGCCGTCCGTCCACAAGCGCCACGATCTTGTCGCCCGCCGCAAGCGCCGTCTCTCCGTTCGGCAATATCTCCTCCCCGGCCCGATCGATGCTCACGAGCAGACAGCCCGAGGGAATCCCGGCATCCCGTACGCGCACGCCGTCAAGCGGCGCTCCGTGAGAGACCGTTCCTTCGAGCAGCACCTTCCCGGCCTCGTTGCACGTATCGCACTTGCGGAGCATGCGGAGAAGGAGCGAATCGTAGATCGGCCGCGCGCGCAGAAGATCCGCGACCACGTAGGCGGTCACCGCGACAGCCGAGACTGAGAGCAGGTGCGTGAACGACCCCGTCATCTCCGTGATGAGAACTATGCCCGTGATCGGCGCGCGCACCACGGCCGTGAAAAAACCCGCCATGCCCACTATGAGAAAGTTGAGCACCACCGCCTGGTCCAGACCGTACACCTGCGAGGCGACGGTCCCGTAGAACGCGCCGAGGGACGCGCCGACGGCGAGCATGGGGAGGAAGATGCCGCCCGCGGCCCCCGAACCGAAACAGATCGATGTGAAGAGGAGCTTCCCGGCGAAGAGCAACAGAATGAAGCTCGCAGGACGCCCCCCATGGCCGAGATACTCCACAAGCGTATGCCCCCCTCCCAGAATTTCGGGAAGAAAGGAGGCGGTCGCCACGGCGAGAAGCGCGGGGAGGACGACGCGGCAGGACGCGGGAAGCGACAGCTTCCCGTAGAGCGTCTGCATTTCGAGGATGGCGCGGCAGAAGAGCGCGCCTCCGACGCCGCAGAACGCGCCCAGCACGAGAAAGTGTCCGTAGTACTCCAGCGGCAGGGGAGTCGGGACGCCGAAGGAGAACACCGGCCCCAGCCCGAAGAACTTCTTCGACAGGAAGTCCGCGCCCAGCGAGGCCATCATCGCCGAGAGCAGAATCAGGGGGGAGAAGCTCTTGTGCACCTCTTCGAGTGCGAAGATCACGCCCGAGAGCGGCGCGTTGAACGCGGCGGCGAGCCCCGCCGACGCGCCGCTGGAGAGCAGCAGCCGCTCCTCCATCTTCGTCTTTTTCTGAAGACGGGCGAGCCCTTTCCCGACCGCCGCGCCGATCTGCACCGACGGCCCTTCGCGCCCGAGCGAGAGCCCGAGGGCGATGGCCAGACCTCCGCCGAGAAATTTCGCCCCCAGCACCCGAAGCCAGTTCATCGAAACGCACCCTAAAAGCTCTCCCTCGACCTGCGGAATGCCGCTTCCCCGCGCCATCGGTTCTTTTTCCATAAGCAGGCCGATGAAGAGCGCCGCGAGCGCCCAGACGCAAAGAAGCACCGGCGTCGGAAGGGCGAGCCCGCCGGTGAGCGCTCGAAGCGAAAAGGCTTCCGCATGCCCCAGGAGTAGACGGTAGCAGATCGAGGAGAACCCCGCCGCAAGCCCGACGGCGATCCCTTGGGAGACGATGTGCACCCGGAAGCGGCTCTCGGCCGTCAGCAGAGCGTAGCGCCGCATTGGCGAAAAGGCCCTATTCGCCGGGTTCCAGCAGCTCGACCACCGACGCGAGATGTTCGCGGATCGGAAGATTCTGCGGGCACTTCTCTTCGCAGGCGCCGCACTGAACGCAAGCGCTCGCTCTCGCCCCCGGCTTCAGGAAGACCGGGTAGGTCGCCTTCGCCCGCTCGACGTCGTCGAACATGAAGGCGATGTTGTAGCGGTTGAAACACTCGGGGATATTCACCCCCGCGGGACAGGGCATGCAGTACTGGCATGCGGTGCACCCCACCTTCATCCGGGTGCGGTACTCCGTCGTGACGCGGGAGATCATCTCTCGCTCGGCCGCCGTCAGCGAGTTCGGCGCGCCCTCCTCCGCGGCGGAGAGGTTGTCGTCGAGGTCGCTCTCAGTAGTCATGCCGCTGAGCACCACGCCGACCTCGGGGTGATCCCAGATCCAGCGGAGCGCCCACCCTGCGGGCGTGAGCTTCTTCGGCGATTCGTTCCATATGCGCATCATCGCATCGGGGACGTTCTGCGCCAGGTTTCCCCCTCTGAGCGGCTCCATGATCACCATGCCGACTTCCCGCTCCGCGGCGTACTTCAGCCCCTCCGTGCCCGCCTGGTAGTTCGTGTCGAGGAAGTTGTACTGGATCTGGCAGAAGTGCCACGACCAGTCGTCGACGATCTCCTTGAAGAGCGGCAACCGGTCGTGGAAGGAAAAGCCCGCCCGCCGGATCCGTCCGTCGGCGAGGGCTCTTTCGAGGAACTTTCCGTAGTCGTTCCGCTTCATGATCTCCCAGCGGTCCGCGTTCAGAGAGTGGAGCAAATAGTAGTCGATATGGTCCGTACGGAGTTTCTTTAATTGCTCGTCGAGGAGGCGATCCATGTCCGAGGGCGTCTCCACCATCCACGTGGGAAGCTTCGTCGCGAGGAAGACCTTCTCGCGATACCCGCCCTCGAGCGCGCGCCCGACCACCGGTTCGCTCTCTCCGCCGTGATAGGGCCAGGCGGTATCGATATAGTTCACGCCTCTGTCGATGGCCGAATGAAGCATCTCCGTTGAACGCGGTTCGTCGATCTTCCCCTCGCCATCGAGAGGGAAGCGCATACAGCCGAAACCCAGAATGGACACATTGTCCCCTGTCCGGGGCATTGTACGGTAGAGCATAGAATACACGACCTCCTTTACAGTCTCTCAGGCACGCCGGCACGGGTTTTCAGACTCCGCGAACCGGCGCGACGAGCATCCTCTCGTGTCACATACCTATTATCGCATACATACTTCGCCAACGCAGCCGTGCCGCATCCAAAGAAAAGGTCCGGAGCATCGCCCCGAACGGAGCGATGTCCGAACCTTTCCGTATGACGCGGGCAACGGAAGCGGGGGCCTCCGCCGAGGCGTTCTCAGAAATTGAGCAGAGACAAAATCTCGTCGATCTCCGCGTCGGTGATGGTGAGCGCGGGAAGAAAACGGATTCCGCCTCCGGTGACGTTCAGCAGAACGCCGCGCTCGAAGGCCTTTTTTTTCACCTCGCCGGGGTTCTCGGCGCTCACGCCGATCATGAGCCCCGTCCCCCGGGTCCCGCGCGCCCATGAAAGCAGCGCCAGCCGTTCGCGGAAGCGTTCCCCCTTCCGTGCGACGTCTTTCAGAAGCGAGGGGGTGATCAGCGAGAGCGTCGCTCTTCCGGCGGCGAGCGACACGGGATTCGGCGCGAAGGTCGAACCGTGTTCCCCGGAGGCGAAGGGCGACCATTCGCAGAAAATCGCCGCTCCGAGCGGAAGCCCTCCGCCGATCCCCTTCCCCATGGCGATGATATCCGGACGGATGCCGAAGTGTTCGTAGGCGAAGAACTTTCCCGTGCGCCCCAATCCGGCCTGAATTTCGTCGGCCACGACCAGAACTCCCCGCTCTTTTTGTAGATCCGTCACCGCCTCGGCGAGATCTTCGGGAATGGGGAAGACTCCGCTGTTTCCCTGGATACACTCAAGAAAGACAGCCGCGATCTCGTTCTCCCGGGCGAACTTCAGCAGCGCATCTCCCTTGAGAGGAAGGAAAGCACAGTGCGGGATCAGGGGGTCGAACGGATGGCGGATCGACGGCCCCCACGTGACGGAGAGCGCGCCCAGGGTACGCCCGTGGAAATTGCCCTCGAAGGAGACGAGCGCCCCCTCCCGGTTCTTCTTCACCGCTTTCAGCGCGGCCTCTACGGCCTCGGCCCCGGAATTGGCGAAGAACACCTCGCCCTTCCGCCCGGTCATGGCGAACAGCATTTCGGCAAGCGCGGGCGCGTCCGGGTCGAGGAAGTAGTTCGACAGGTGCGTGAAGCGCTCGGACTTCTCTTGGATCGCTCTGACGACTTCAGACCGGCTGTGACCGAGCGGCAGCACGCCTATGCCCGAATACGTGTCGAGGAAAACGCCCTTGTCGGTGTAGATGCGCACGCCCTCGGCGCGCTCGACGACAAGCGGGTACGGAGCGTAGACGGGGGAGAGCATTGCGCTACTCCCCCAGCCCGAATTCGGCCACGAGCGCGCGGAGCGCCTCGTCGCCCTCTTCGCGGGAGACCAGCGCGGAGATCTTGATCTCCGACGTCGTGGTCCCCAGCATCTTGATACTCTTCCGGGAGAGCGCGCCGAAGAAGCGGGCGGCGACGCCCGGCGCCGATTTCATCCCGACGCCGACCGCGGAGATCTTCGCCACGTTGCGGTCCTCCGTGACGCTCCACCCGTCCCACGGAGCGAGCGTCCGCCGTACGGTCTCCAGCACGGCCTTCTCCTTGGCGTCCACAACGGTGAATGTTAGATGGGAGTGGCCGTTCTCGTTCACCGTGGAGATCATATCCACGTTCACCCCCTGCGCCGCGAGACCTTCGAAGAGCGCGCTGACGGCCTCCATGGAGGCGGGCATGCGGACGATGTTCACCCGTATCTGATCGCTGTCCGTGGTCACTCCCGTGACTACGGGCTGTTCCAGCCACTCGGGAAGGCTGTTCACCACATAGGTCCCCCTTTCGTCGGAGAAGGTCGATGCACAGTACAGATCGACCGAGTATTTTTTCGCTATTTCCACCGCCCGGGAGTGGAGCACCTTCGCCCCCAGCGAGGAGAGTTCGAGCATCTCGTCGAAGGTGATGTACTCCAGCTTTCGCGCCCCCGGGTGTTTGTTCGGGTCGCAGGTGTAGACCCCCGCCACGTCGCTGTAGATCTCGCACGGACAGCCGCACTTGGCGGCGACCGCGACCGCCGACGTGTCGGAGCCACCCCGCCCCAGAGTGGCGACGTCGCCGTCGGGGGTGATCCCCTGGAAACCGGTGACGACGACGACGCTTCGCATCTCGAGCTGCCTTTTCAGCTTGTTCAAGTTGAGATCCATGATCCGCGCGTTGCTGAAATCGCCGGTCGTGGTCATCTCGAGCTGGAACGCGTTGTAGGAGAGCGCCGGAATTCCATGGTCGCTCAGCGCCATCGCCAGGAGGGCGGAGGTCATCTGCTCTCCCGTGGCGAGGAGCATGTCCAGCTCGCGGGGCGACGGATCGTCCGACACCTGCTGCGCCAGCGAGATCAGCGAGTTCGTGGTCTTCCCCATCGCGGAGACCACCACGACCAGCTTCTCCCCCGCGTCCACGCGCTTCTTTATCCTGGCTGCCACATTTTTTATTTTTTCGGGCGTGGCCACCGACGACCCGCCGTACTTCTGCACGATCACTTCCGGATCTCTCCCCTTCGTCCGACCAGTTCGATCACTTGAGCGTGCGGAGATCCTGGACTATCTCCGTCTTCGACTCCGTTTTCGCGTCGACTTCCTTGATCACCTTCGCGGGCGATCCCGCCACCACGGTGCGCGGCGGAACGTCCTTCGTCACAATGGCTCCGGCCGCCACGACGGCGCCCTTTCCGACCCGTACGCCCTCCAGGATGACCGCGTTCGCGCCGACGAGTACGTTATCTTCGATAACCACGGGCGTCGCGCTCGGGGGCTCGATCACCCCCGCGACCACCGATCCGGCGCCGATATGGCAATCCGCGCCGATCTCGGCCCGCCCCCCGACCACGACGTTCATATCGATCATGGTCCGTTCGCCGATCACCGCGCCGATGTTGATCACCGCGCCCATCATCACCACGGCGCCCTTGCGGACGTCCACCATGTCGCGGATGATCGCGCCCGGCTCGATGCGCGCCTCGTACTTCGTCAGGTCGGCAAGGGGAACGGCCGAGTTGCGGGCCGTAATCTCCACGTGGGCGGAGCGGATCTTCCCCGCGTTCTCCACGAGCACGCGCTCCACGTCGTCGCGGTCGCCGAGCAGAATGCCGAAGTCCTTTCCCCCGATGAATGTGATCCGCTCGCCGTCGAGTCCCTCAAGATCCCCGGCGATGTACGCCTTGGCGGGCGTTTTCTTCTTCGACTCCTTGATGAGCCGTATTATCTCTTCAGTCCGCATGAAAGGACCTCCTCGAAAGTGTAGAATCCCGGCGCCGCGGAGACCGCGAACTCCGCGGCCTTCAGCGCGCCGAGGGCGAAAACGCTCCTCGAAAGAGCCCGGTGCGTCAGGGAGAGCACTTCCCCCTCGTTCGCGAAGAATACAGTATGGTCTCCCGGCACGCCTCCCATGCGCAGCGAGTGCGTCGGGCAATCGCGCCCCGTCGCTTCCCGAAGGAGAATCGCCGTCCCCGAGGGAGCGTCCTTCTTTTTATTGTGGTGCGTCTCGCTGATCTCCGCGTCCCAGTCGGCGAAGAACGGGGCGAACTCGCGGAGCATCATCTTCAGCAGCGTGACGCCTGTTGCGAAGTTGAAACTCTGTACCACCGCGGTCTGCTCCCCGAGGATTCGCACTTCGGCCAGCTGCTCCGCGGAGAGACCGGTCGTCCCGATCACCAGCGGGCAGGCGAAACGCCGCGCCGCCGCAATAGTCGAAGGAAAGGCCGCCGGAAGGGAGAAGTCGACCAGCGCCTGCGGCGTCCCGGTATGCGTTTCTCCGTCGACGTCAAGGGTAAAAACGAGGTCGTGCGCGGCGAAGGCTTTTCTGATTTCGCCGCCCATCCTCCCCGCGGCGCCTACAAGACCGTACCTCATAGCGCCGTTCCGCACTCCTTCATGGAGGCGTCTATGATCGCGACACACTTCTCCGACGCCGGAACGAGCGGCAGGCGAAGTTCGTTGCGGCAGAAGCCGAGCCTGCTTGCCGCGTACTTCACGGGGATCGGATTCGCCTCGACGAAGAGATTCTTCATGAGGGGGAACATCCTGTGGTGCAGCTCGCGCGCCTTCTCCACATCGCCCGCGAGGGCCAGCCGGATCATGTCGGACGTCTCGCGCGGCATCACGTTGGAGAGCACGGAGATCACGCCGTCGCCGCCGCTGTTCACAAGGTGGAAAGCCTGGTCGTCGTTCCCCGAGAGAATGGCGAAATCGGGGCGTTCCTTCTTGATGAGGCGTACGAGCATGTCGATCTGGGCCATGTCCCCCGCCGCCTCCTTGATGCCCGAGATCATGCGGAGCTTGCTCAGACGATGGACCGTCTCCGGCGCGATGTTCGACCCGGTCCGCCCGGGCACGTTGTAGACGATGATCGGCGTCTTCACGTTCTCCGCGACCGCCTTGAAGTGCTGATAGAAGCCCTCCTGCGTCGGCTTGTTGTAGTACGGCCCCACGATCAGGAGACCGTCGGCGCCCAGTCCTTCCGCCTGCTGCGACAGCAGGATCGTGTTCGCCGTGGAATTCGTCCCCGTGCCGATAACGACGGGAACCCTTCCCGCAGCGATCTTCACCGCGAACTTGATGATCTCGGCCCGTTCGTCGGCGGTGATGGTCGGACTTTCACCGGTGGTTCCAAGGACGACGAGGAATTCCACGCCCCCTTCGATCTGCCAGTTCAAAAAACGCTCGAAACTCTCGTAATCCACGCTCCCGTCCTTGAACGGTGTTATCACCGCGGTACCTGTTCCTCCAAACATCGCTCGCACCTCCTGATCGTAGTGTCGGTTCCCTATGCAAAAAGGCCCGTCCCCGAAAGGGACGAGCCTGAACTCGCGGTACCACCCTGATTGGACATGTCGAAATATGTCCCGCTCGAACCTTGTGACGGAGGTCCAGGCCGTGAACGTACTCCGACGAGCGCCCATGTGTACGGGCGCGTCTTTCCGCTCCAGCTCACCGGGCTTTGGGCCTTTTCTCCGCCGCTGGAACGTCTTTCAGCCGATGAACGTTCCTCTCTGTCAGCGACGCTTCGTAAAAAAGGCGATCCGGTTCATCGCTTTTTCGAATCTCTCGATATGTTGAGTGATTTTAGGCAAAGAACGCCGATTTGTCAACTGCGAATTTTTACAGCTGTGACGGGACAGCGATAATGTCATCCCTAAACGGGACAGGGGAAATGTCATCTGTCATTCTAAGTGAATGATGAGGAGCGATGTTTTCTTGAGTCTGA
>Ga0228535_1002667_pt1 | contig 15966 bp, 11 predicted proteins | sample SJ1metagenome_FD_168457 | JGI IMG/M metagenome (GOLD analysis project Ga0228535, IMG submission 168457) | Enriched culture of PCE-dechlorinating microbial communities from Ithaca, New York, USA - SJ1 | ecosystem: Engineered > Modeled > Simulated communities (microbial... > Unclassified | place... | reverse complement strand
ATACGAACTGAGGGAGGACTTCCCGGACTCCGTGGGCCGGGTCCTGGCTTTCCACGGACATTTCGGCGTCCTGGTCCGGGCCTACAGCTACATCCGCTCCATGGGGCCCGAGGGGCTGAAGATGGCCAGCCGCCTGGCGGTCCTGAACGCCAACTATGTCCGCGAGAGGCTCAAAGGCACGCTCCACCTGGCCTTCGACAGGCCCTGCATGCACGAGTGCGTCTTCTCGGACCAGGACCAGCAGGCCTCGGGGATCATGACCCTGGACATCGCCAAGCGCCTCATGGACTACGGCTACCATCCGCCGACGATCTACTTCCCCCTGGTCGTCCACGGGGCGCTCATGATCGAGCCCACGGAGACCGAGTCGAAGGAGGACCTGGACCGGTTCATTGAGGCCCTCCAAGAGATCGCGAAGGAGGCGGCCGAGAATCCGCAGCTCCTCCGGGAGGCCCCGGGCCGTTGCAAGGTCCGGAGGCTCGACGAGACCGCGGCGGCACGGAACCCCTGCCTGACGGGATAGGGAGGGGGATGTCTCGGGGAGGGATTTCGCGGAGCACGGGACCTTTTTTCGACCCTGCACGTCCTCACTGCGCTGCCGGGAAAAAATTCGCACCTTCGGTGCTCAGACAGTTTTCCCGGCGGCCCTGCCCCCGCAGCGTAGCGAGGGGGAGCAGGGTCGGAAAATGTCCACCGCGCGGAGGGATCGCGTTTCCCGGTCAGGACGATGATGGGTTATGACTCAGGGACGTAAGAGCGAAACGTACATCCGGAAGCCCGAGTGGCTCCGGCGGGGGATTCCCGACGATCCGGCCTTCGCCAGGATGGGGACCCTGCTGGGCGAGGGGCGCCTCCACACGGTCTGTCAGGAGGCCCGCTGCCCCAACGCCGGCGAGTGCTTCTCCCGAGGCACGGCGACCTTCCTCATCCTGGGCGATGTCTGCACGCGCCGCTGCCGGTTCTGCGCCGTTACCCAGGGGACGCCGGCCCCTCCAGACCCCGACGAGCCCCGCCGCCTCGCCGAGGCGGCCGCCCGGCTGGCCCTGGATTACGTCGTCATCACCTCGGTGACCCGCGACGACCTGGCCGACGGCGGGGCAGGCGCCTTTGCCGCGACGATCGTCGCTGTCCGCAAACAGCTCCCCAAGGCCAGGATCGAGGTCCTCATCCCCGATTTCCTGGGGGATGCGGACGCCCTGGGCAGAGTGGTCGCCGCCCGGCCCGACGTGATCAACCACAACCTTGAGACAGTGGCGCGCCTCTACCCGGTAGTCCGCCCCCAGGCCGACTACGGCCGTTCCCTGGAACTCCTGGCCCGGGTCTCCCGCGCCAACCCCGGGATCGGCGTCAAGTCCGGGATGATGCTTGGTCTCGGCGAGGAGCCGGAGGAGGTGGAAACGGCGCTTGCCGACCTCCTCCGGTCCGGCTGCCGGATCCTCACGCTCGGACAGTACATCCAGCCCCGGAGGACGGCCCTGCCGGTCGCCCGCTACCTCCTGCCTGGGGAGTTCGAGGTCTGGCGGGAGAAGGCCCTGGCAATGGGGTTCGACCGCGTGGCGAGCGGGCCCTTTGTCCGCAGTTCCTACCATGCCGAGGCCTGTTTCACCGGGTCTCCCCGGGAACTTCCGCAGGAGCAGGGCGACAGTCCGGCCGGCACCGCGAGTCCGGTCCCCTGACGACAGGGGCGGCTCTGAAAGGTCTCCCCTTTCCGGGGGGAACGCTTGGGCGAACCCCGGTTTCCCGATCCCTTTTCAAGGGTTTACTTTCCCGCCAGGATCGTCTATAAACGCCCAGAAGAGGCGGAAATGCTTTTTCCGTGAGTCCGATGGATGCGCCCCAAACCGCACGGTTGTTGGGCGCTTATCGGTCTTTGCTCTGCAATAGACGGCGTCTGGAGGGTGTCATGGGGTTGTACGCGGACAGGGCGGGACGGATCGACAGCGAGAATGCATTCAAGGTGGGGCCCTATATCCGGGACGTGGAGGCCCAGGGGCACGATGTGGTCCGGTGCAATCTGGGCGAGCCCGACTTCCCGATCCCGTCCTTTATCAAGGAGGAGGTCAAGCGCCAGATCGATCTGGACAACACCCACTACTGCGATCCCCAGGGGATCCCCTCCCTCAGGGCGGCGATCGCCAGGCAGATTTCCGAGACGCGGGGGGTCCCGGCGGATCCGGAGCGCATCGTGGTCTTTCCGGGGGCCAAGCCCCCCATCGGCTTCTGCCAGCAGACCTACTGCGATTCCGGGGACGAGGTGGTCTATCCCAGCCCCGGCTTTCCGATCTACGAGTCTTTTATCCCCTATGTGGGGGCCCGGCCGGTCCCGGTCCACCTGAAGGAGGAGAACGCCTTCTCCCTCTCCGGGGCGGAGCTCGCCCCCTGCCTGAGCGATAAGACGAAGCTCATCTTTTTGAACTTTCCCTCCAACCCAACCGGAGGAGTCGCCTCGCCCGAGCAGCTCCAGGAGCTTTCCGACGTGATCCGCAGCCGGTGCCGCGACGACGTCCGGATCTTTTCCGACGAGGTCTACGAGCACATCGTCTTCGACGGCTATCGCCACCACAGCATTCTGGCCTGTCCGGGGATGGAGCGAAACACGATCCTCGTGGGAGGGGCTTCCAAGAGTTTCTCCTGGACCGGCGGCCGGATCGGCTGGGCCCTCTTTCCCACGCGGGAGGAGGCGGAGGTCTTCAAGAACCTCAACATCAACTACTTTTCCTGCACGGCTGCCTACAACCAGGAGGGGGTCCGGCTGGGGCTGGAATCTCCGGAGACCCCGGCTGCGATCCGGACCATGGTGGACACTTTCCTGCTGCGCCGCGACCTGGTCGTGGACGGCCTCAACGCCATCCCCGGGATCCGCTGCCTGAAGCCGAAAGGGACCTTCTATGTCTTTCCCAACGTGGAAGGCCTCTGCCGGAACCTTGGGATCTTCGATGCCTTCGCGAGCCTTCCCGAGAAGATCCGCCAGAGGACCAGCCCCTCCACGCTGCTGCAGATGTTCCTCCTGTTCGTCCATTTCGTGGCGACCATGGACCGCAAGTCCTTCGGCCGGATCGGCGCCGAGCCCTACCATTACCTTCGGCTGTCGATCGCCACGGAAACAGAGGCCCTCAAGAAAGGGGTGGAGCGGATCGCCGCTGCCGCCAGGGACCGGGAGGGATTCAGGCGTTTCTTCGAGAAGGGTGAACATCTCTACTGAGGCGCTGCATGGGTCTGCATCGTTCCGGGTTCTGCGAGCGGTCGGTTATGCCCTGATCAGCATCAGCGGCGGGCGGCGGCGGGGCGTTGGATGCAGTGACGCAGCCGGGGTCAGGCCTTGGTCCCGTCGTCCGGTTCGAAGGCATAGAGCCGCCCGGAGACGACATGCCTGAGGATGAGCCTGGAAGCGGGCGACTCCGGTGTCGCCGCCGGATCAGCGTCGCGCTTTACCTCCTCGGGGATGTCCTCTTCGTTCTTCCTCTGGCTGCCGCCGGTTCCGTCGGGCGGCCAGTCGGCCGCCGCTGAAAGACCGTCTCCGGCGGTCGGCTCGAAAGCAGAACAGTTCAGACGAGCGGCCATGGTGCGGCCCACGAAGAGGATGTCCTCCCGGATGGCCGCAATTGCACCGGCCGCGTCCCTCCTGCGGATGCAATCGAGCGTCCTACGGTGGTAGACGGTGACGGCCGCGTAGAAATCGGCCCCCAATCCCCCCTTGATCTTGATGTCGGCCACCAGGTTGTCGATGAAGTCCATCAGCAGGATCAGGATGGGATTGTGGGTGATCCTGGCCAGATAGCGATGAAAGCCGACTCCCTGGATCGGGCCGGCGGTCTCGGGGCCCGACTCGCTTTGGATCAGCGCCTCGATCCGGTCGATGTCCGCCTCGGTGACCATGGGGACGGCGATCCGGACGATGGCCGGCTCGAGGAGGTAGCGGGCCATTGTGATGTCCCGGATGGAGACGGACTGGAAGTGGAGAAAGTTCAGGACCCCGGCCAGGGTGGTCTTCATGTCCACCTCGGCGACGAAGACCCCGCCCGCGAGGCCCTTGCGGATCTCGATAATCCCCATGGATTCCAGGACCCGGAGGGCCTCCCGGAGGGTGGACTTGCTGACGTTGAGCTGGGCCATCAGGTCCTTTTCAGGACCGATCTTGTCGCCCAGCTTGAAATCGCCCGACATGACCGCGTCCCGGATCTGGCGGACGATGCTGTCGGAGATCTTCTTCCCCCTCTCGGGGGCCTTCAGGATCATGGAGAACCCTCTCTATTTTCTGGTGATGGTACCTTCCCAGGTGCTGATGGTTTTTTCCTGTTTGTCCTCCTCTGAGAACCATCTGGAGGTGACGCACTTGGCCTCGGTGTAGAAGGCCACGCCGTCGCGCCCCATCACGTGCAGGTCGCCGAAGAAGGAATCCTTGTGACCGGCAAAGGGGAAGTAGGAAACCGGCACGGGGATCCCGACGTTCACCCCCACCATCCCCCCGTGGGTCCGGCGGGCAAACTCCCGGGCATAGTGGCCGTTCTGCGTGAAGATGCAGGACCCGTTGGCGAAGCGGTTCCCATTCATGATCGCCAGCCCCTCCTCGAAGTCCTTCACCCTTTTAACCGTGGTCACCGGACCGAAAATCTCGCAGTCGCCCACACTCATCCCGGGCTTGACGTGGTCGAAGATCGTCGGACCCACGAAGTGCCCGTTCTCGAAGCCGGGGACAACGATGTCCCGGCCGTCCAGGATCAGCTCCGCCCCTTCCTCGACCCCCTTGTCGATCCAGTTGATGACCGACTGCTTGTGTTCCGCCGAGACCACGGGCCCCAACTCCGTCTTGGGATCGTAGGCGCACCCCACCTTCCGCGCCTTGGCAAACTTCAGCAGATAGCCGATGAATTCGTCGGCGCAGGCCTCCTCCACGCAAAGGGCCGGAAGGGCCATGCAGCGCATCCCCGCGCACCCGAAGGTCGAGTTGATGATCCCCAGCGCGGACCGCTCCAGGGCCGCGTCCCGAAGGACCAGAGCGTGATTCTTCGCCTCGCAGAGGGCCTGGACCCTCTTGCCGTGCGCCGCCGCCGTCGAATAGATGTGTAACCCCACGGAGGTGGACCCCACGTAGGAGATCCCCCGGATGTCGGGATGCTTCAGGAGAAGCTCCGCCTCGGTACGGCTGCAGGTGACCAGGTTGACGACCCCCTTGGGCAGGCCGGCCTCGATCAGCAGCTCCAGTGCCCTCATCGAGGTCATGGGGGTCAGGCTCGCCGACTTCAGGACAAAGGTGTTGCCCATGGTGATGCACAAGGGGATCATCCAGCCGAAGGGAATCATGGCGGGAAAGTTGAAAGGGACGATCCCGGCGAAGACGCCCAGGGGCTCCCGGTACATCACCGTGTCGTGTCCCGTCGAGACGTTCATCAGGGCGTCCCCCTGCATCAGAATCGGCGCCCCGCAGGCCATCTCGACCACTTCCATCGATTTGATGATGTCGCCCCGCGCCTCGTCCAGGTTCTTCCCCAACTCCTGGGAGACCGACCGGGTCAGCTCTTCCAGGTGAGCCTCCAGGAGGGCTCGGAAACGGAACATGACCGCCGCCCTGTTCTGGATCGGCGTCGACGACCAGCCCGGAAAGGCCGCCCTGGCCGCCGCCACCGCGCTGTTGACCTCCTCCACCGTGCAGCAGGGGGCCTCCGCGATCACCTCCCCGGTGCTCGAGTCCGTCACCGGCATGTAAGCCTTCTGAGTCTTCGAGTCTCGCCACTCATTGTCCACACAGTAACGCAGTCTCCTGGGTTTGGTCATGGTGCCTTCTCCTTAAAGTGTAGTGGTGGGAATCCGCTCACCCTTCAGGCCGCCGTTCTGTATTTATGTAATAGGCGTTGGCCGGGCCTGGCATGAGAGAGATGGGCCATTATAAGGACAGTCCAGGAACGAAATCAAGCTAAATTTAAATATATTTTAATATAATAATATTTTACATGTCCAGATTCATGCTGGAAAAATTGACTTTTGGGGTTTGCATTGAGGAAAGTCAGAGCCTGTTGGGGAGGTGTCTTGAGGCGTTGCGGGATGGATCAGCGTTGTTCCACCATTTTTTGTCCCCTGGAACCCTTGGAAGACAACCAGGCAATCTCCAAGGGTTCAGAATTTCAGCCAATTAGGCATTCATTTTTCTTTCGGTTGTCCTTTCTTTCCCGGGGCTGTGGTAAGAAGACTGCGACCGCTTCTTGCGTCGGACCTTCTTTTGCCTTTCACCGTCCTCCCCGTAATAATAGTAGTAATATTGGTAGTAATAGTAACTGTCGCGCCCCATCTCCACGCCGTTGAGGATCGCCCCGAGGATGTGGGCATTGGCATGCTGAAGAAGGCCGATTCCGTTCCGGATGATTTCCCGGTGTGTTTCTCCAGCTCTGACCACTAGAAGGACACCATCGACGAGCCTCGAGAGGATCACTGCATCCGTGACTGCCGTCACCGGTGGGGAGTCGATGATGATCAAATCATACCGGTCGCGAAGAGCTTTCATGAGTTCGTTCATGGAGTTCGAACCCAACATTTCAGAGGGATTCGGAGGGACAGGTCCCGAGGGGATCAGGTCGATCCCGGGGATCTGGGAGTGGACGATCGCTTCGTTTATCGTGCAGCTACCCACGAGGATGTTGGCGATCCCTCGGTCCCGGGGGATATTGAACACCCGGTGGAGTCTTGGTCGCCTTAGATCGCAATCGATGATCAGGACACGATTGCCCGCCTGTGCCATGGTAATGGCGAGATTGGCGGCGGTGATCGTTTTTCCTTCCGATGGGGCGGCGCTCGTCACCAGGATCATCCGCGGTGCCGCGTCGGCCGCGGAAAAGAGCAGGCTTGTCCGTATGCCCCGGTAGGCCTCGCTGGCCGTCGATTTGGGAGAGGCCAGGGTAACCAGATCCGCCTGCGGTTTTCTTTCCAGGTTGCCGGGATTGCCGTTGCCCTCTGCAAAGGACGGGACCGGACCCAGGTAGGGGATCTTCAGTCGCTCCTTGATGTCCTCAGGGATCTTGATGGTGTTGTCCAGGTACTCCAGGAAAAAGGCCAGGCCGACCCCCAGAGCCAGGCCTACGATCAGACCCAGGAGGATGTTCTGCATCTTTTTAGGTTTCACCGGCGCTTTGGGGATCTCTGCCGCATCGACGATGCGGATGTTCCCTGTCCGAATATTTTCGGTGAGGGATGTCTCCTTGAAGCGTTTGATGACCAGGTCGTACATCTCCTTGGTGCTCTCCGCCTCGCGTTTCAGGACGCTGTAGTTGATCGCCTTCTCGTTGAGGTTGAAGCTTTCTCCCTTCTGGCGTTCCAAGGAGCCCTTCAGGGATTGCTCGCGTGCCTGGGCGACCTTGAAACTGTTATACAACGAGTTGATCACCCGGTTGACCTCTTCGGCCTTCCGGCCCTGGAGAGTCGCCAGTTCGTTCTGAATGGCGACGATCTGGGGATGGTTCGATCCGTATTTTTTTGAAAGTTCGGAGCGGCGCTTGTAGAGTTCCACCTCCATCTGCTTGATCTGGCGGATCAGGTCGTTGTTGAGGACCTCGGGGATCGAGTCGAGCATCTCGGGGGTTTTCTGGAGGGCTACGGCCTGTTTGTAGCGCGTTTCCGCCTCCACCCGTTTGGTCTCCGCCTCGACGACCTGCGCATTGATGGCGGCCAGCTTCTGGGCCGTGATGGTCTCCACGTCCTTTGAGAAATCGGTGATGATGTTGTGCTCTTCCTTGTAGCGCAGAAGCGCCTGTTCGGCCTTTTCGACCTTCTTGCGCTCCTCTTCGATCCGGCTGTTGAGCCAGTTCATCGCGTCCTGGGTGGCCTTGAGTTTGGTCTCCAGGTTGAGGTCAATGTAGGCCCGGGCGAGGTTGTTGGCGATCTTCGCGGAGAGAATCGGGTCCTTGGCCTCGAAACCGATATCGACCAGACGGCTGTTCCGGATGGGCGTCACATGGATCCGGCCGATGAATGCGGAGACAAGCGGGGATTCCTCCTCGATCTCAGGGACCAGGACCCCACCCTCGGGCATCTTCTTTTCGGCCCTTATCATCGACTTGACGGCATCGATCATCTCCGAGATGGAACGCCCCATTCTCCCCAGTAACGTGTCCTTGGGTTTAGGGACGAATTCCTCACTTTCCGCCAACTTCATCCGTTTGATCACTTCGCGGGCCACGGCGCGGCTCTCGATGATCTTGTACTGGGTCTGGTAGTAGTCCAGGCCCGAGGAATCGACCGTCATGACCTCCTGGATTGAGACGACCTTGGGATCGTCCTTTTCGATGATGACGCGGGCCGTGGCCCGGTAGATGGGGGTTGCCGTGAAGGTAAAGATGATCACGCTGACAAAGACGACGGCAAAGACCGTCAGAATCGTCCAGCGGTGCTTGAGGACGACCCTCAGGTAATCGTATAGGTTGATCTGGCGATCTAGGATTTCCATCAGAAGAAACTCTCCGGAACGACGATCAGGTCGTTGGGCTTGATCGGCACGGCCTGGATCATCTTGCCGGCCTTGGTGATGGCGTCGACCTTGACGTCCAGGATCTTTTCCACGCCGTCCTCGATGCGGACGATCCGCGTCTGATTGCGGGCGGCGATGCGTGTGAAGCCGCCGGCCATGCTGATCGCCTCGACAATGGTGATGTCCTTTTTCGTGAAGGCGTAGGAGCCCGGGCTCTTGACCTCGCCGATGATGTAGAAGAAGTCAGCCTTGGGGATGTACAGGACGTCCTGATCGGCCAGATAGATGTTGGCGAATTGATCGCGTCCCTTGAGGAGGCCCTGGAGGTCGATCTGGATCACGATCTTGGTGGCGTTCGGCAGTCCCGGATTGAGCGTCCGGATGACCATCGCGGTTTGTGCCTCTCCTGCCAGGATACGGCCCTGGCTATCGCTTTCTGCAGCAAGGCCGCTGGCCTTGGAGAGCCCGTCCAGGACCCGCTCCTTGGCCTGAAGGGGATAATTACCGGGATTCTTCACCGCTCCGAGAACGGAGAACTTGCGTCCCTCGTACTTGCTCACCATGACGGAAACATGGGCGTCCAGGAGGTAATCCCCCTCGGCGAGCTTCTTGGCGATGAGCTTCTCTGCCTCCGAGGTCGTCAGGTCGGCCACGCGGAGCCGGCCGATCAGTGGGAAGGAGATGAAGCCGTCGGCCGATACGCGGATCGATTCAATCGTCAGGTCCTTCTCCTCGTAGACGGTGATCGAAAGGACATCGTAACCGCCGATCCGGTAGTCCTCGCCCAGATCCTTGCTGTCCGGGTATTTCGCCAGGTATTCCGGCACGGTGAAGGAAGGGGTCTTTGCCAGGAGTCCTGTCACGGCGGCATCGCCGCTGTCCTTCTGGGTAAGGCTCTTCTTGATTTCCTCGATCTTGGCCATGTCGTCGCGCTTGAGGCCCTCAAAGGGGTTCTTTGCGACCTCGGTGACCGTGACCACCTCGCCATCGAGCGTACTGCAGGCCAGGAGCAGGATCAGGCAGGCGGCTGCCGCCAGGAGCCGCCAGACCGGCCCCTTGAAGATTCTTGAATATGATGCCATATGCTGCAAGGAAGCTTTCTCTCCATCTTTCTGTTAGTCAAGTTAAATCTTCTAATATGGCTTAAAGAAAAAAGCAAGTCCGATCATTTTAATCTTTTTCACTTTTCCGATGTCACAGCCATAAAAAGAGGGGACGGGTCTGGATAACCCGCACCCCTCTTCAAGCCCGTCGAACCCGCCTTTGCCTGTCCTACCGGCTGGGGTGTTTGACCGTCGTCGTCGTCGAGGTTGTCGTGGTCGACTTGATGGTCGTCAGGATCGAAGTGGTCGTGGCAACCGTTGTTTTCTTCTCCTTGTCTTCCTTGCCCTTGACCGTCGTCGTGACTTCTGTGGTCATCGCCGTGGTTGTGGCGGCTGTGGTTTTGGAATTCCCATTGCCGTTGTCCGTATCCTTGGCCTTCGACTGATCGACCGTCGTCGTCGCCGCTGTGGTCGCCGCCGTTGTCGCTGCCGTGGTCGCCGCCGTGGTCGCCGCCGTGGTCGTGACCACGTTCTGCAGGATCGTCTTGGTGTCCTTCTCTATCGTCTTGGCCTTTTCCGCCGCCTTTGCCGCGTCTTCAGCGGCCTTCTTGGCCTTTTCCAGATCCGCGGCCAGGGCTGCTGCTGCCGCCTGCTTGGCCGCCGCCGCCGCCTCTGCCGCCCGCTGTTCGGCCAGGACCCGATTCTGTTCGGCCTTCCTAGCCGCCTCCTCGGCCTTCCTAGCCTCCTCGGTATCGCCCCGCCGCCTCGCTTCAGCGGCGGCCTGTTCCGCACCGGCCTTTTCCTCCTTGATCTCTTCCACCGCGACCTTGGCCGTTGCCGCTGCAATCATGGCCTCGGCGGTCTGGCCGATGACGGCGGCCCCTTTCTTGACTGTGGAATCCGGGTTGGCCTGGAGGACCTGGGAGACCACTCTGCCGACTTCCATGGCCGTCACGCCGGCCTGGGCGATGGCCACCCCGCGTCCTGTTGCTGCGGCCTGCTGGGCCTGTCCATAGGCATTGGCCAGGGCCTGGTAGACGGCGCTCCGCTGGGCCGCGGTGACCCCGGGATTGCTGAACAGGCCTCTGATCACACTTCCGAGAACCGCCGCCTCGCCTGTGTACATATGGAGGTAGCTGTTGAGGTTGTCGAAGCCGATATCCCCGGAGGAGCCGCGGATGCCGGCGACGGCGGTTGGGGTCTGGAGGTAATTGCGCTTGCTGGAGACGCCGGACTGAAAGAAGAGCTTGCCCAGCATGCAGGTAATCCGGCGGGCCTCCTGCTTGGTCTTGAAGATCCAGAAACCGCTCTCCTCGGTCTTTTCCTGGATCATGGCATTCGAATAGGGGTTGAGTTTCAGGATGGCCCCGTCGTTGAAGAGGATCTCGACCGTCCCTTGCTTCGTCTGGACCAGATCGCCGTCATTCAGGGGATGTTCCAAGGCGCGAAGGGAAGCGATCCGCTCCCCCGATTGGACAATGACTTCACCGGTGAACTTGGATACCTTTGCGATGGACGCCTGCACCTCGACCGCCGATCCGCTGGGGGAAACGGTGGCGGCCATGAGGAAGACGACGGCCCATAGGACTGCCTTGCCCGTCCTCATGTCGAAAAACCTCCTTACTACTTCTTTCGATCATACGGCAGGACCGTCCCCCCAAACGGACCCCGATGGGATATGCCTCAGTAATAGAGCCTCAAGGAGGCCATGAACTTGTTGTCCGTGAAGGAATTGGTTTCGATATTGGAATCCTTCCGGTTGTAATTGTAGGCCACTCCCACGCCGATCCAGTCCTGGATGTTATAATCAAGACCGATATTGGCCAGATAGTTGTCGTCTGTCCGGGCATTGGCGACGGGGAGGTTATACTCGTTCTTGCTGTAGGTAAGGCCGGCGTTGAGAGCGAATTTCGTCAGGATCGTCTGCTGCACGCTCACGCCGACCGACGTATCGGTGAAGAGCTCGTTCGTGTCCGAGGCCGTATCGCGGACGGCCCGGCTGAGGTTGAAAGTAAAGAAGGTCGTAACCGTCGGCTGGAAGTTGATCGATGTCGCCGCGACCCAGGTGTTCTTGTCGTCGCGCCGCGACGTGTGCGCCGCGGAAGTGTACTCGTGGTCGTATTTGCGCCACTGATAACCGACGTTCAATTCCCCGCTGAGCTTGGCATCGGCGTCCCAGGTCAAACCGGTGCTGACCCGATGCCACTTGGAGTCCGAATTGAAGGCGTCCGTCCCACCTGCGGGGATGGTGTTGTAGCCCCTCACCCCGTAATGGTACCGGAGGAATCCCCAGGTCTTGGGAAGGAAGCGGGTTTCCGCACCGACGCCGAACTCGTTGTCCGTATAGTCCTGGGAGTAGTCGGCGATATCCTGATACTGCTGCTTGTAGTTGTTGTAGTAAAGGAAAGTACGGAAATTCGCCATGATGTTATAGCCGACCCTGGTCTTGAGGTCGTTCGTCCAACGTTTGGTGACCCGGCCGACATTGTACTGATCGGCGCTGCCGTAGGGGTCCTCCGAACGGACGTAGAGCTCGTTGACCCCCAGGATCAGGCCTCCCGGGGCCTTGTAGTCGACCATCAGGCTTCCCTGGTTGTTCTTCCAGTTGTTGCTGGTGTTTTTGTCGTAAAATGCAAAATCTCCCTGATAGCCGAGGTTGACCGAACCCCTTTCGGGAAGCACATAGTTCAATGCCAAACCCGGTTTGAGATGGGTGATCCAATCGGATTCCTTCTTTTCCGTCTGGGTCTGGGCGGGGTCTGCCGGATAGTCCTTGCCGTTTCCCATATAAATGTTGTCGTCATAGACCCCCTGCGTTTCCAGGCTGGGAAGGACGGTCAGATTGCCGAATTTCAGTCTTCCCCCCTGCTGCTGTGCCGGAAGCTGTGAGGGGAGGATCATCAGCAGCGCGACAATGGCCAAGGCAAACATCCATGTCTTTTTCATTGGCATGTCCTTTCAGTGCGTGAACCAAAGATCATGAGAAAAGTATCAATATCCTTCGTCTGTTCCAGGGGCTCCGCGTCCGGTGTTACAGGCTGGGATGCCTGATCGTCGTCGTCGACGAGGTCGTCGTGGTTGTGCGGATCGTCGTCAGGATGGTCGTTGTCGTGGCGACCGTGGTTGGCACGACCGTTGTGGCTGCCGTCGTGGCTGTGGTCGTGGGGCCAACGGTGGTTTCCGCAGTGGTTTCCGCGGTCGTATCACCCTTGGGCGTCGGGGCGGTCGTGGTCGCCGCGGTCGTGGCCACCGTCGTGACGTAGGCCTGGGTCACCCTCGGGGGAAGACTCTGGACCACGGTTGTCACCTGGGTATAGGTCGTCTGGACGGTCTGAAGCGCTGCAGCCGCAGCCGCCGGCGTCGTCGCCTGGCGGACCTGGGCCACCTGCTGGTTGACCTGGACGACGCGCACCTGGGCCTGACGGACTGCCGCGCTCAATGCCTGAACGGCTGCCGTGTCCCCGGCTCTCTGCGCCGCCGCCAGGGCCTGAGTCAAGGAAGTCAAAATGTTCTGGGCATCCTGCTGGGTCTTCTCGGCGTCTGCCACATACTGAGCAAGGGGATCACCCGTTGGTTGTGCCGCCTGCAATTGGCTGTAAAGCACGGAAACCACCACCACCAGAAGAAATAGGATTCCCAGGGACCCGTGTTTTTTGAACATAGCGATAGCTCCTTTCCTTACGTACGCGGCCTGCCGCCCTTTCCGGGAGGCCATGAAGTCTCCGGTAAAATTGGGCATGCAAAAAAAGAACAGTAGGCCAGTGATTGCCAGCGGGAAGATCCTGCATGCATCAATATGAAACGAACAAAAGAACCTTGGATCCTGCAAACATGTTGAATAGGGTTTACAAACCGAATGCGTTAAGTTATAGTCCTCCGTTATGCAAAGTCAAGTTTTTTTTTAGGAAAGAGCATGGGTTGCCGGTCCGGATGTCGGGGGGAACCCCAGGAAAGGATTATTCCCAACGATGCAAGAGCTTCCCGAAAGTCGAAACCTTATAACAGTGGTCATTCCGACCCTCAATGAGTCGGGGACCCTTGCCGATGTCGTTGCCCTTGTCCGCCCCCATACGAGCGACATCCTCGTCGTAGACGGCCATTCCCCGGACGGCACGGCAGAGGTTGCCCGATCTCTGGGGCTCCGGGTCGTCTTCGACCATGGCCGGGGGAAGGGGGAGGCCATCCGTTCGGTCATCCCCCATCTCGATCGGGAGATCACGGTGTTCATCGACGCCGACGGTTCCCACGATCCGAAGGATATTCCTTCCCTTGTCCAGCCGATCCTTGAGGGCAGGGCGGACCACGTTTCAGGCTCTCGCCTCATTGGGGGATCGAGCGAGCTCCACGGCGGTTTTGACGAATGTTTCCGGCTCATGGGTAGTTCCCTGATTACGGCCTGCATCAACCATCGCTTCGGCGTCCGCCTCTCGGAGAGCCAAAATGGCTTTCGGGCGATCCGCACGGCGGTCTTGCGCGACCTGGGGCTTCAGGAAGACATCACGACGATTGAACAGGAGATGATCATCAAGACCCTGAAGAAGGGCTACCGGATGGCCGAGGTCCCCTCCCATGAACACAAACGCAAGGCCGGCTATTCCAAGATCAGCGTCCGGAAGGTCGCCTTCCGGTACGTTTGGAGCGTGATCCGCTATCTCTACTTTTCATAGTGACGAAGCCCTTTTCCCCCATTTCCGGCTGAGGGGCCTGGGCGGATGCGGTATATGGGGATTGCCTTGAAGCGGGAGGGTGATCGGGCATCCCTCCTGTGACATGGATGGTTTATGATTCGAGAAGTCCTTCTCTTCAATCCCCCCGCCCCGGACGGCCGGGGCTATACGCGCGAGGGGCGCTGCACGCAGGAGGCCGGCGTCTGGGGGACCCAATGGCCTCCCCTTACACTGGCGACGGCCGCGGCCCTGCTGCGGCGTGACGGCCACCGCGTGACGGTCCGTGACTACGCCGCCGTCGGGGCCGGCCTCGGAAAACTGGCCGCGGACCTGCGGACAATACGGCCCGATGTGGCGATCTGGGGAACCGGGACGCCGACGATCGCCTCCGACCTCGCCGTCGCCCGCACCGTCCGCAGAGAGGTTCCCCGGGCCCTGACCGGCGTCATGGGCACCCATGTGACGGTTCTACCGGACGAGGCCCTCAATGAGCCGGCCCTGGATGTCGTCATCCGGGGAGAGCCGGAAGGGGTGATTCGGGAACTCTGTCGATCCGGCCGTCCCCTCGCTGAACTGGCCGGGATCTCCCGGCGTGACATGGGTGATGGCGCGGTTTGCCACAATCCGGACGCCACCCCGCTCGCCCCTGAGGAAATTCCGGCGCCGGACTGGGACGGCATCGATCTGGACGCCTACCGGCTTCCCCTGAAGGGGCGGCGGTTCCTCATGGTGGCCCCCGTCCGGGGCTGCCCCTGGCGGTGCAGTTTCTGTACGGCGCCTCTGTACTACGGCAGCCGCCTGCGTTTCCGTCCCGTTGAAGCGGTGGTCGACGAGATGGCCGGGAACGCCGCCCGCTTCGGCATCCGGGATTTCTTCTTCTGGGCCGATACCTTTACGGCCGACCGCCGTTACGTTCAGGCCCTCTGCCGGGAAGTCGTCAAACGCGGGCTTCGGGTCGCCTGGGCCTGCAACGGCCGCGTCGATACAGTGGACCGCGAAACCCTCCTGCTGATGAAAGAGGCGGGGCTCTGGATGATCAGCTTCGGCCTGGAATCGGGCAACGACGCTATCCTGGCCGCATCGGGGAAGGGGATCAACGTCGCACAATCGCGGGAGGCGGTCGAACTGGCCCACAACCTGGGGATCCGCGTAGCCGGACACTTCATTTTCGGCCTTCCCGGCGAGAGCGGGGCCACGATGGGCGAGACGCTCTCCCTGGCCCTCTCCCTGCCGCTGGACATTGCCCAGTTCTATGCGGCCGCCCCCTTCCCCGGGACCGCCCTCTACCGGGAGGCCCTCGATCAGGGGTGGATGAAGCGATGGACGCCCGGATGTCCCGCCTCCCAGGGGCGGGCCGTCATGGCGTTGCCGGGGCTCTGCGCTGAACGGGTCGACGCCTTCCGGCGCCATGCCTTCCGCCGCTTCTATCTTCGGCCCCGGGCTGCAGTCCGCCTGCTTTCGATGGCGGAGATAGGGGCCTTGAAGGGCCTGATGCCGGCCCTTGGTCGCGTCACGAGTTGGATGCAATAGGAAACGGAAACCAGGAGATGTCGGCGTTGAGAGACAGAATGATTCTGGGAATCTGGGACGGACACGACGCAGGGGCCGCCCTCATCGAAGGGGAACGGGTCCTATTTGCGGTTAACGAGGAGCGGCTCACCCGCCGCAAGCTCGAGGTCGGCTTTCCCGAACTTTCCATCACGGCCTGCCTGCGGTCCGCAGACCTCGCCCCCGCCGACATCCCGATGGTCGCCGCTTCCACGACCGATCCCGCCAAGACCCTCACCCGCCTGCTGCCCGGCCT
>Ga0228535_1002666_pt1 | contig 15966 bp, 12 predicted proteins | sample SJ1metagenome_FD_168457 | JGI IMG/M metagenome (GOLD analysis project Ga0228535, IMG submission 168457) | Enriched culture of PCE-dechlorinating microbial communities from Ithaca, New York, USA - SJ1 | ecosystem: Engineered > Modeled > Simulated communities (microbial... > Unclassified | place... | reverse complement strand
AATTCCGGGCCTTTTGGCCCCTGGCCGCGTTCCGGCTCCTCGGCTTAGACCCCGCTAGGCCTGTGTCGCCGCGCCTTGCCAGGAACCAAAATTCCTCGGAATTCTTGCGGTGAACTAACCGCACAGGACACTAGTGCCGGATTGGGTCTTTCACGGAGCCTCTCGTAATCGGTCACCATCATTCGCACGGATCGGTTCCTCTGCTGAAATCAGGCGCTTTCCCGCTATTCACCTGATTGCATTGAATCCGTACGAGAGGCTCCGTGAAAGACCCAACCCGGCCTTGGGCAGCATTTCCAACCGGAGTATACGGATGGAAAAATTTGTCTGGCAGATATGGTTAACCGATGCTAATATCTGCGCCATGCCCTCGCATCCGCTCTTCATGCCACTGGTCTCGATTATCGCGGGTCTATACGCGGCGTGGGAGTGGGGGTGGTTCCTCCCCAGGCCGGTGCTGCCGGCTTTGCTCGCGCTCTGCCTCGCTCTGGTGTTCGTGAAGAACAGGCTCCCCTTCCTGGCATGTCTTTCCTTCTGTTTCTTCGTCTGGGGGAACCAGGCGCTGGAGCCGCTGCTGTCGCCCGGGTTTCCCGGGGACTCCGTGGTTCGCTTGGCCGGGAACGGGGCGTGCCTGGTGGAGGGGATCATCGATGCCCGCCCGGAATGGCTGGATGCAGGGGGAAAGATCTCCCTGCGGGTTACCAGGGTCTTTCACGGCGCGCGGTCGTCTCCCGCCTGCGGCAGGCTCCTTCTCTACATCGGAGAGGGACGGGGGGAGTTCCTCAGCGGTGATCTCGTCAGGTTCGAATCACGTATCCGCAGGCCGAGAAATTTCGGTATTCCCGGAGAGTTCGACTACGAGCTTCACCTGGCGCTGCGGGAGATCTACGCGACCGCCTTCGTTCCGACGGCCTCCCACGTGATCCTGATAAGGAGCCGGGTCTGTTACCCGGTCCGGAATTTCATGGACCGGCTCGCGGCGGATCTCGGGGGCCGCATGGACCGTCTCGTTCCGGGAGCCGAAGGCGCGGTGTTGCGCGCCCTTGTCCTGGGAGGAGGGGGAGCGGTCCCGGAAGCGGTCAAGGAGCTCTACACCCGGACCGGGGTGAACCATATACTCTCCATCTCCGGCTTTCACGTGGGGGTCATCGCCTTCTTCGTGTTCCACCTCCTGTTCAGGACCTTCCGGCTCTCCCAGTTCCTCCTGCTTCACGGCAACCTCAGGCGCTCGGTGCTGGTGCTGACCATACCGATCCTGCTGTTCTACCTCTTCCTGACCGGGGCCGCGCCGGCCACGGCCAGATCCGTGATCATGATAACCGCCTTCATCCTGGCCATGTTCCTGGAACGGGAGTCGGACCCGCTGAATTCCCTGATACTCGCGGCCCTGTGCATACTGGCCGTATCTCCGGCCGCGCTGTTTGACGTCTCCTTCCAGCTTTCCTTCATGGCCATCTGGGGGATACTCGTGCTGACCCCCGTGCTCATGGCCCCCTTCGTGGGCATGGAGGAGGGGATCCCGCGGAAGCTGCTCCTGTTTTTCATGGTATCCGTGGCCGCCACCGCCGCCACCATGGTTCCGGTATCCCTGTATTTCCACCGCGCCACCCTCATCGGTCTCATCGCCAACTTCCTTATCGTGCCGCTCATGGGGTACGGCGCGGTGGTGCTCGGTTTTTCGGCGCTCCCATTCCTGGTGCTTTTCCCCCTGGCAGCGAAATTCCTGCTGGTATCGGCCGGTTTCCTGGTGCGTATCTCCGGGGTTTTTCTCTCTTTGCTGGACCGGCTCCCGCAGCTTCCCGTCTGGAGGACATCCGGCATCGACCTTCTCCTGGCGCTCCTTGCCCTGGCGTCGATCGGCTTTCTTCCGGGCAGACGTGCGCGGATCGCCTGCTGCTGCGCGCTTGCGGCGTTCTGTGTCGCGGTGAGGATTGCCGCGCCGGTTGAGGCAACGGGGAAGCTCAGGATCGATTTCTTCAGCGTGGGCCAGGGGGAGTCAACGCTTGTCACCTTTCCCGACGGAAAGAGGATGCTGGTGGACGGTGGCGGAAACCCGCGGGAAGGGGGGAGCGATCCCGGAGAAAGGCTGCTGGCCCCTGCCCTCTGGAGCATGGGCATCGACAGGCTGGACTACCTGGTCCTGACCCATGCCCATCCCGACCATCTGAAGGGGCTGCTGTTCCCGGCACGCGTCTTCCGGATCGGCGAGTTCTGGGAAAGCGGGCTGAACGACGGGGGGCGCGACTACCGCAAGCTGAAGGAGATCCTGGCGCTACAAGGCGTTCCGGTGCGTCTGGTCGACGCCTCGACTCCCCCCTTTGCCGTAGGGCCGGTAAGGATCGAGTTCCTCTCCCCTTCCGGGCCGGAGCGACGGTTCGCCTCGGGAGAGGACGGAGACCTCAACGAGGGTTCCCTGGTATTCCGCCTCACCATGGACGACTTCGCCGTACTCTTCACCGGCGACATGGGTCCGGCGGCCGAGGCACGCCTTTCGCACAACCCGGCGGCGCTTCGATGCACGGTCCTCAAGGTACCGCATCACGGCAGCGCGAGTTCCTGTTCGGAGCAGATGCTCGCCGCCGCCTCACCCGTTTGCTCGCTCATCGGGGCCGGGTACGGGAACCGTTTCGGCCTCCCGGCGGCCGCGACCCTTTCACGGCTGCACGGCAGGGGAGTAAAAGTCTTCCGGACCGACCTGGACGGCACCATCACGGTGAGTTACGGAAGCGGGGAATGGGCGGTCTCCACTTTCAGGGGGTCACGGCATTTTCATTGACAAGCTTCCGAATTCTTTGATAGTTTGAGTGCCGGTGAATCACACCCGCCGGGGCTCCGGCAGGCGGGCACTCGGCGTTCGAGGTGGCGTTGCATGGAAAAGATACTTGTCGTTGAAGACGACCGGTTTTTCCGGGAGATGTACAGTCACCTGCTGAGCGGTGACGGTTATGACGTGCGGACCGCCGCTTCCTCCGACGAGGCCATGGAATGGCTTCTCAAGGAGGATTTTCACCTGATCATCAGCGACCTGGTCATGCCGGGGGAGAGCGGGCTGGACCTCCTGTTCCGGGTCAAGCGGCACAATCCGGACATCGACGTCATAATGGTCACCGGCGACACCAATGTCGAGTCGGCCATCAATGCCCTGAAGAACGGAGCCAGGGACTACCTGCTGAAGCCGGTAAACCACGACGAGTTCAGGCACACGGTGGCCCTCTGTATCGAGCAGCGGCGGCTTCTGAACGAGAACATCGAGTTGAAGGGGCTCGTGCATCTTTTCCAGGTGGGCCAGACCATATCCAACTGCCTGGAGATGGAGCGGCTGGCCACCCTGGTGGTGGATTCGTTCGCCAAAGAGGTAGGGACCGAGCGGACGCTCGGCATCTTTCCCGAAGAGGACGGTACCCTGCTCCTGCGCGAGATCCGCGGGTTCGACCCCGAGGAGGCCGGGAGGCTCGGGGATGCGCTCATCGCCCGCGGTTCCGGGAGCGACAGCGCTTACTGGGAGAGATTGAGGGTTGCCGATCTCTTCCCGGACAATCCCGGTGCAGATCCGCAGCGCGGTTCCGACGAGTTGCTGGTCTTCCATATACGTTCAAAGAAGGTCACCCAGGGAATCGTGGCCCTGTTCGGACCGGAGGGCGGGGCGCTTCCGGCGGAGATCAATTTCAGGAATCTCCACTTTCTCAACGACCAGTCGTCCCTGGCCTTCGAAAACGCCTCCCGGTTCGCCTCTGCCAGGAATCTCCTCTATATCGACGAGCTGACCGGACTGTTCAACTACCGCTACCTGGACCTGGCCCTGGAGCGGGAGCTGAAACGGGCCGATCGTTACGGGTCCGGCATTGCCCTCCTCTTCATCGACCTGGACCTGTTCAAGGTGGTGAACGATACCCACGGCCATCTGATCGGCAGCAGGGTGCTGGGGGAGGTGGGCGCACTGCTGAAGAGGTCGGTGCGCGACGTGGACCTGGTAATCCGCTACGGCGGCGACGAATACACCATCATCCTGGTGGAGACCGAGTCCGAGGACGCGGCGGTGGTTGCCGAGCGCATCCGGACCACGGTGGAAAATCATAGGTTCCTGGCGGACGAGGGGTACGACATCCATCTGACGGTTTGTGTCGGATACGCCTGTTTCCCCGACGATACCAGATCAAAGGTCGAGCTTCTCGATGTGGCCGACAAGGCCATGTACCGCGGCAAATTCAGCGGAAGGAACCGCGTCTTCCGGGCTCGGCACGAGGAGTAGCCGGATACGGGTTTCCAGCAGAGTTTCCACCCGGAAGGAGCCGAGAGGGGCCGGGATGGAACTTCCCCGAAGCCTCTCGTAGTCGGTCGCCATCCTCTGCACGATCGGATACCCCGCTGAATTCAGGCGCTTCCACGCGGTTCACCTGCTTGCATTGATGCCGTACCGGGGGCTCCGTGAAAGCCCCGACCGGGTCCCGAGCGGCATTCTCACCCCGGGTTTCCAGGTGTGAAACAAACCCTATCAAGACTAATCAGACAGGCACGAAGGGAAAAAACGTGGCAATTACCGGAATCAAAGGTTTCAACGACATACTTCCCGGCGAGGTCCGGAAATGGCAGCACGTGGAGCAGACCGCCCGCCGGGTGTTCGAGCTCTACGGCTTCTCCGAGATCCGGGTCCCGATCCTGGAGAAGACCGAGCTGTTTGCGCGCTCCATCGGGGACGCCACCGACATAGTCGAAAAGGAGATGTATTCGTTCACGGACAAGGGCGGAAACAACGTGACCATGCGGCCCGAGGGGACTGCGGGGGTAATCCGCTCGTTCATCGAGCACAAGCTCCATGTCTCCGACCCGGTGGCCAAGCTCTACTACATGGGGCCGATGTTCCGCTACGAAAGGCCCCAGAAGGGGCGCTACCGCCAGTTCCACCAGATCGGGGTCGAGGTGGCCGGGGTTTCCGACCCGAAGATCGACGCCCAGGTCCAGACCATGCTGTGCCATTTCTTTTCCGAACTGGGACTGGACGAGCCCAGACTCCAGATTAACTCCCTCGGCTGCCACGAGTGCCGCCCGGCATACCGCCGGAAACTGCGGGAGTTCCTCCGGGAGCGGCTCGACCGGCTGTGCGACGACTGCAAGCGGCGATACGAGACCAACCCGCTCAGGGCGTTAGACTGCAAGGCCGCCGGCTGCAAGGAGGCGACCGCGGGAGCTCCGTCGGTCCTCGACCATCTCTGCGAAGGCTGCGCGGAACACTTCGCCAGGACCAGGGGGTATCTCGAATCGGCCGGCACCGGCTACGACATCAATCCCCGCATGGTGCGCGGTCTGGACTACTATACCAGGACCACCTTCGAGTTGGTTACCGGGCTGCTCGGCTCCCAGAGCGCCGTGGCCGCGGGCGGGCGCTACGACCATCTCATCGGGGAACTGGGCGGGCCCGCCATCCCCGGCATCGGCTTCGCCCTCGGGGTCGAGCGGGTGGTCCTCCTGCTGGACCGGGAGGGGTTCTCCACCAGGCCGGACCTGTTCATCGCCTGCCACGGAGAGGCGGCAGGGGACGAGGCGTTCCGCCTCATGAGCCGCCTCCAGCGTCTCGGCGTCTCGGTGGAGATGGACTACGAAGGAAAGAGTCTGAAGAGCCAGATGCGCCGGGCCGACAAGTTCAACGCCCGCTTTACCCTGATCCTCGGCGAGGACGAGCTGGGCAGAGGGACGGCGGCCGTCAAGGATATGGACCGGGGTGTTCAACAGGACGTCTCGCTCCAACCCGAGCGGATAGCGTCCGTGGTGCGGGGAGGGGACGGGAGCTAGCCCTTGGAAATTCTCTATCTCATCATCGGGGCCGTGGTCGGCGGGATCTGCACTTGGCTGGCACTCAGGTCCAGGTCGGAACTGGCGCTGGCCCGGCTGAAGGCGGAGCGGGACACCGCGGCCGCCACCCTGGAGGAACGCCTCAAGGGGAAGGAGGAGCAGCTCGGGGGACTGTCCGCCGCACTGGCGGGGCGGGACGCCCAACTGGCCCGGCTTCAGGAGGAGAACGCCTCGCTGGGCGCCAGGGTCTCGGAGCTCTCCACCCTGATCCGGGAAGAGCGCAAGGCGGCCGAAGAGAAGCTCGCCGTGCTGGACTCGGCCCAGGTGAAGCTCTCCGACGCCTTCAAGGCACTCTCCGCCGAGGCGTTACAGAGTAACAACCGCTCGTTCATGGAGCTTGCCAGAACCATCCTGGAAAAATTCCAGGATGGAGCCAGGGGGGACCTGGAGCAGCGTCGCCAGGCCATCGACGAACTGGTCAAGCCCCTCAGGGAGTCCCTGGACAAGGTGGACGGCAAGATCCAGGAACTGGAGAAGGTCAGGACCACCGCCTATGTCAGCCTGGCCGAACAGCTCAAATCCCTGGCCTCGACCCAGGCTCAGCTCCAGGGGGAAACGGCGAACCTGGTCAAGGCACTCCGGACGCCGACCGTGCGGGGGAGGTGGGGCGAGATCCAGCTCAGGCGGGTGGCCGAGATCGCTGGAATGGTCAATTACTGCGACTTCGTCGAGCAGGAAACCGCCACCGGTCCCGAGGGGCGGCTCAGGCCCGACATGGTGGTGCGGCTGCCCAACGGCAAGAACGTGGTGGTGGACTCCAAGGCCCCGCTGGCCGCCTACCTGGAGGCGCTCGAGGCGGACGACGAGCAGGTCAAGCTCCACAAGCTCAAGGACCACGCCCGCCACATCCGGGTCCATCTCGGCAAGCTTTCCGCCAAGTCCTACTGGGACCAGTTCAAGGCAACCCCCGAGTTCGTGGTCCTGTTCCTGCCCGGGGAGACCTTTTTCAGCGCCGCGCTGGAGCAGGATCCCTCCCTCATCGAATTCGGCGTGGAGCAGAAGGTGATCCTCGCCACCCCCACCACGCTGATAGCCCTGCTCCGGGCAGTTGCGTACGGTTGGCGGCAGGAGCATATCGCGGAGAATGCCCAGGCCATCAGCGACCTGGGGAAGGCCCTCTACGACCGGGTCTCGGTCCTCGCCGGTCACTTCGCGGACCTCCGAAAGGCGCTGGAGCGGTCGGTGGAGTCGTTCAACCGCGCGGTCGGCTCACTGGAGTCCCGGGTCCTGGTCTCGGCACGCCGCTTCAAGGAGCTGGGCTCGTCCACCGGCAAGGACATCGAGACCCTGACGGCCATCGACACCAGGCCGCGGACTATGGATTTCCCCGACCTCTCCCCGGAAGACGAGGAAACGGTGGGATAGTCCGTCCACGTTTTCCCGCTTCCCTGTTATCGCGTTCCTCCCACGGTTTTTCATTTCGGAACGGAATGATCCCCCAAAGAAGGTTGTGCGATTCGTATGCCGGAAATGGGGAGAACACCTGGTCTGAGAGTCCCTTCAGTTCGAATCAACGGGAGAAGAGTGAACGCCGGACCCCGGGCGACACTTTCCGGATGGAAACGAAATAAGTTCTTGAAAAGTCCGGGCCGGCATGTAAAATTACCTCCCTGTTTGCCAAAATGGAGGGTAAAAATGGTCAGGGAAGGGGATCTGGTGGCGATTTTCAATAATATCCACCGGGTCATGAAGGCTGAAAAAATACTCAAGGAACGCCGTCTGGATATGCTGCTCATCCCCGCGCCCCGTTCCCTCCAGTCCGACTGCGGCCTTGCCATCCGTTACGCGGAGAAGGAACGGCAGGAGATAGAGGCCGTTCTGTCGGAGGCCGGGCTTCTGCCCGAGGAGCGGTACCGCAAGGCGGGTGACGATTACGTAAGGATAACGGAGCAGGGGCCGGCGTTGAAAGAGGTGGAAGGTTAGGCGTGTGAGAGGCGGTTGGGTACCCGTCACGGCCGCTTCGCCTTTTCCCTTGACAACGGGAACAATGTGCTATATAAACTACCGTCACATGAGGCCGCGAATCCCTTGCGGGAAAACAGGTCGGGTTCTTTCCAAAGCGTTGTTGGATGTTTACCGATACACAAAATGCCTCTTTGGTATGCCTCCAGGGAGGTATTTTTTACTGAAACGCACACAGAAATGACTTTCGGCGGCGTAGCTCAGCTGGTTAGAGCACACGGCTCATATCCGTGTTGTCCGGGGTTCAAGTCCCTGCGCCGCCACCAAATACCCCCTCTTTTCCCGGAAAAGAGGGGTTTTTGTTTTGGGCCGATATTTTCCTCGAACAACTGCTGCCGCCCGGCAAGCTCCCGTGGATTCCGGGGCGTTTTCCGGAGGGGTTGTTGACTGCGAATTCCATACTCAAAAAGGTTGCCAGGGCCATTGAAAGGCACGGCCTGTTCAGCCCCGGCGACACGGTCATCGTGGCGGTGTCCGGCGGAGCGGATTCCGTGGCCCTGCTGGACATGCTCGCCTCCCTGGAACGTCTGCGCCTCAAACTGGTGGTGGTCCACCTGAACCACGGCCTGCGCGGCGCCGAATCGGACGGCGACGCCGACTTTACGGCAGGGCTGGCCCTGCATTACGGTCTCCCCCTGGAGTCGGGGACGGCGGATGTGCGTGAAATCGCCCGGCTTGGGGGGCTCTCCCTGGAGGACGCGGGACGGAAGTCGCGCTACCAGTGGTTCGACGCAGTGGCGGAAAAGCACCGGGCCCGGAGAATAGCCCTGGGGCACCATGCGGACGACCAGGCCGAGACCTTCCTGCTGAGGCTCCTGCGGGGAGCCGGGACTACCGGGCTCGGCGGCATGCGACCCCTGTCGGCCGACAGGTACGCCCGTCCCCTGCTCGGCGTCTCCCGCGCACAAATCCTGGACTATCTTCATAAAAGGGGCCTGTCCTGGCGAGACGACAGCAGCAATGCCGACACCGGTTTCCTGCGCAACCGCATCCGGAACGAATGCATTCCCTATCTGGCCACCTATAATCCTGCCATAGCGGACCGGCTGAACGCCGCCGCCGAGATACTGGCCGCGGACGAGGCGGTGCTGGAAGGGGTAACCGACCGGGTGTTCGAACGACTGTCCCTGACCGCCTCTTCCGGCGTAGCGCTGGACCTTCCCCTTGCCGCAGCCGAACTCCCCGGCATCCGCTATCGCCTCTACCGCCGCGCCATCCTGACCCTGAAGGGAGATCTGGCGCGTATCACCGGTTCCCACCTGAAGCAGATCGATAACCTGGTCTGTTCGGCCAGGGTGAACGGCGTACTTTCCCTTCCGGGGGGGGTGACGGTGCGACGGAGTTACCAGACGCTGCGTTTTGTCATGCCGGGTGAGGAGCCTGAAGCCGGGCCCTGGGAGATTATCATAGCCGGACCCGGCCGCTATCGGCTTCCGTGCGGCGGTGACCTCACGGTGCGCCTGACCGCCCCCCCGGCGACATGGGCGACCGTTCCCGCATCCAGGGCCTATTTCGATCCGTTCTCAACGCCCTTCCCCTGGACATTGAGGACCTTCCGTCCCGGGGATCGCTTCCGCCCTTTCGGCATGAGCGGGACCCGAAAAGTTAAGGAGTTTTTCATCGACAACAAGGTCCCCGCGACCCTGCGCCGGCGCATCCCGCTGCTGTTCGGCAAGGGTGAACTTCTCTGGATCGGCGGCTTCAGGATCTCCGAAGCGGCCCGCATCCATCCCGGCGCCGGAGTGGTGGCGGAGGTTGATATTCCTGAAATCACGACTTAAATTAACTTGTAAAACAACCGCCCGTATGGTATTTCTCCAATAATGTCGCAGTTTTTTACTCTAACCTGGCGCGCATCTCGCGGCGCTCGCACGATTTCCGGGGGTAGCATTGAATCAGTTTTATAAAAATCTTGCTCTCTGGCTTGTCATCAGCCTGATGGCGATCATGGTTTTCAACCTCATAAACAAGCCCAAGGGCAATCAGGAAAAGGCAAACTATACAGAATTCGTAACAGCACTCGAAGCCGGAAGGATCTCCTCGGTCACCCTGCAGGGGAACGAGATTACCGGCAAGTATATCGACGGGAAGGAATTCCGGACCTATAAACCCGATGACCCCACTCTTACCCAGAAGCTGCTGGAAAAAAAGGTGACTGTCTCGGCAAAACCCGAGGAAGAGAAGGTCTCCTGGTTTTCCATGTTCCTCTCCTGGTTCCCCCTGATCCTCCTGATAGGGGTCTGGATCTTCTTCATGCGCCAGATGCAGGTGGGAGGCGGCAAGGCCATGGCCTTCGGCAAGAGCCGGGCCAAGCTCCTGACCGAGGCCCAGGGAAGGATCACCTTCGAGGATGTGGCCGGGGTTGACGAGGCAAAGGAAGAACTGGCCGAGATCATCTCATTCCTGAAGGACCCGAAGAAATTCACCAAGCTGGGCGGACGTCTGCCCAAAGGGGTGCTGCTGGTCGGCCCTCCGGGCACCGGCAAGACCCTGCTGGCCCGGGCCATTGCCGGAGAGGCGGGCGTTCCCTTCTTCTCCATTTCCGGCTCGGATTTCGTGGAGATGTTCGTAGGTGTGGGCGCCAGCAGGGTGCGCGACCTGTTCGTGCAGGGGAAAAAGAATGCCCCCTGTATCATATTCATCGACGAGATTGACGCGGTGGGCCGTCATCGCGGGGCCGGCCTGGGGGGCGGTCACGACGAGCGGGAGCAGACCCTGAACCAGCTTCTGGTGGAAATGGACGGCTTCGAGTCCAACGAGGGGGTCATTCTCATCGCCGCAACCAACCGTCCCGACGTGCTCGATCCGGCGCTGCTCAGGCCGGGACGTTTCGACCGGCAGGTGGTGGTCCCCAGGCCCGACGTGAAGGGGAGGGAGGCGATCCTGAAGGTCCACTCCCGTCAGACCCCGCTGGCGCCGAGCGTCGACCTGTCCGTGATCGCCCGGGGCACGCCCGGGTTCTCCGGAGCCGACCTGGCCAACGTGGTCAACGAGGCTGCGCTTCTGGCCGCCCGCAAGGACAAGAACTTCGTGGAGATGAACGACCTGGACGACGCCAAGGACAAGGTCCTGATGGGCGTGGAGCGGCGCAGCATGGTAATCTCCGAAGACGAAAAGCGCAACACCGCCTATCACGAGGCCGGCCATACCCTGGTGGCGAAGCTGATCCCGGGCACTGACCCGGTGCACAAGGTATCCATCATCCCGCGGGGGAGGGCGCTGGGTATAACCATGCAGCTCCCCATCGAGGACAAGCACTCCTACAACAAGGAGGCGCTGTGCAACAGGATAGCCGTGCTGATGGGAGGGCGCGCCGCGGAAGAGATAGTCTTCAACACCATGACCACCGGCGCCGGAAACGACATCGAGCATGCCACCGAGATCGCCCGGAAGATGATCTGCGAATGGGGCATGAGCGACAGCCTCGGTCCGGTGAGTTTCGGCAAGAAGGACGAACAGATCTTCCTGGGCCGGGAGATGGCGGTCACCAAGAACTACAGCGAGGCCACCGCGGTGGAGATAGACGGAGAGATCCGCCGGATCGTTGAAGATAATTACGGCCGCGCCCGCAAACTGCTCCTGGACAACATTGAGACCCTCCACAAGCTGTCCGATCTGCTCATCGAGAAGGAAAGCCTGAGCGGCGCCGAGGTCGACGAGCTTATAGGCCGTTCAGCGGCCGACGCAGAGGCTCCGCCCGATTCAGCCGACGGGGCGGGGAACTGAACCGTTCCGGCAATGATGGAAGTCGAATCGCGGACCGACGCCTCCTCCGGAAACTCCGGCCGCGCTCCCGGATCACCCGGCCTCTGGACGTGCGGCGCCAGGAGTCTGGACCTTTCCCTTCGCCCCCACATCATGGGCATCCTCAACGTGACGCCCGACTCCTTCTCTGACGGGGCCGTTTTCCTTGACCCGGAACGGGCGGTAGACCGGGCGATGGAGATGGAGGCGGAGGGGGCCGACAGCATCGATATCGGAGGTGAGAGCACCCGTCCGTTCGCCGCGCCCGTCAGCGAGCAGGATGAATTGAAACGGGTGATCCCGGTTATCGAACGGCTTGCCGGACGGCTGGGAATCCCCATGTCCGTGGACACCTGGAAGTCTTCCGTGGCGCGGGAGGCACTCCGTGCCGGGGCCGAGATTGTCAACGACGTCAGCGGCTGCACCTTTGACCCGGAGATGTTCGAGGTCGTGGCATCCGCGGGAGCCGGTCTGGTCCTCATGCACACCCGCGGAAGACCGCAGGAGATGCAGCTCGAAACAACCTACCGGGCACTCGTTCCCGAGATCATCGACGTTCTGGAAGAACGGATCGGGCACGCGGAATCGCACGGGATCCCCAGGGAACGGGTCGTGGTGGACCCGGGCATCGGTTTCGGCAAGAGCGTCGAGGGAAACCTGGAGATCTTGCGGCGACTCCGGGAGTTTTCCGTGCTGGGCCGCCCCATCCTGATAGGCACGTCCAGGAAGTCGTTCATCGGCACGGTGCTCGGTCGCCGGGTGGATGAAAGGCTGTTCGGGACCGCCGCCACGGTAGCCCTCGCCGTTGCCGGAGGGGCATCCATCGTCAGGGTGCACGACGTCGGCCAGATGCGGGACGTGGCGCTCATGGCTCATGCCGTGACAGGCTCACCTGCCGGATAGCAGTTCGACTTTTTCAGTTGTGACGAACAGGTTTCTTGTATCCCGAACACCTCGTGGCGGAAGCGATGACAACTCCCCTGGGACACGTATCTTGGCTCGATCTCCTCGACATCATCCTGGTCGCCTCCATTCTCTACCGGATTATCCTTCTCATTAAAGGCACAATCGCGATCCGCCTCCTGACCGTGCTGACCGTGCTGTTTCTGCTGTTCGTCGCCTCCCAGCTTCTGGGGTTCCAGACGCTCTATTGGATCCTGGACGATTTTTTCGGCGCCATACTGCTGGTCCTGGTGATTGTCTTCCAGCACGATATACGCAGGGCGCTCTCGTCCATGGGGCGTGGCGGCTTCGGCAGGGACCGCGGCGACGGCGTGTCGGAACTGGTGGAAGAGCTGATCACGTCCGCGGACATGATGGCGAAAAGGAGAATCGGCGCCCTGATAGTGCTGGAGAGGGAAGTGGACGTGGAGAACTATCTGGAGGTCGGGACCGAGATAGATGCAAAGGTGACCAGCGAAATTATTACGTCCATATTTCTTCCCTATTCGCCCATCCACGACGGGGCGGTCATTATCCAGAAAGGGAAGCTGACCAAGGCGGGCTGCTTTCTTCCCCTGTCCCGCAATCCCGACCTGAGCAAGACGCTCGGCACCCGTCACCGGGCCGCCATCGGCCTGACCGAGGTCACGGACGCAGTGGTGCTGGTGGTTTCCGAAGAGACCGGGGGGATATCCCTTGCCCACGGCGGCAAGATAACCTCCGGACTCGATCAGGGCGGCCTGCGTAAGGCGCTGAAGAGGCTCATCCCACTGACGCAGCATGGGTGGTTCACATGACGCTCCGACAGGCAGTCACCGGCAATCTTCCCCTGAAGCTCCTCTCTCTGGCGCTGGCGGCGGCCCTCTGGCTGCTGGCCACCGGCTCGAAGGTGGAAGTCGTCGACCTGTCCGTGCCGGTGGTGTTGCGTAACGTGCCTTCCGGTCTCGCCGTCGGCGGTCACGATCCGGGCCGGATTCACGTGGCCGTTGCGGGTCCCAGGCTGCGCCTGGTCGGGCTTCGTCCCCGTGAGGTATCCCTGGAGCTGAACCTCAGAAACCTGGGTGAAGGGACTGCGACCTTTGGCGGGATCGAGAAGCGCCTCCGTGTCCCTGCCGGTGTCGAGGTGCTGCGGGTATACCCTGCCGTAGTCGAGATCCGGCTGGACAGGGTCACCCGGCCCGGCATAAGACGTTGAGCATCAGACGCAATATATTTTAAACGAGGTAGCTGGATATCATGAAGAAACTTTTCGGAACCGACGGAGTCCGCGGCGTGGCCAATGTCTATCCCATGACCACGGAGATGGCCATGCAGATAGGTCGGGCCGCTGCCCATATCTTCAAGAAGGATGGTGACGCCAGGAGGCACCGCATCGTCATCGGCAAGGACACGCGCCTCTCCGGCTACATGATCGAAAATGCCCTGGCCGCCGGCATCTGCTCCATGGGGGTGGACGTGCTTCTGGTGGGTCCGCTCCCCACCCCGGGAATCGCCAATATAACCTCTTCCATGCGGGCCGACGCGGGCGTGGTCATCTCGGCGTCCCACAACCCTTTCCAGGACAACGGCATCAAATTCTTTTCCCGGGAGGGGGTGAAGCTTCCGGACGCCGCGGAGATCGCCATAGAGGAGCTCATCTTCTCCAAGAAGGTCGATTCGCTCCGTCCAATCGCAACCGAGGTGGGAAAGGCCTACCGCATCGACGACGCGGCCGGACGCTACGTGGTCTTCCTCAAGAGCACCTTCCCTTCCGAACTCGACCTGGAAGGTATGAAGATAGCCCTCGACTGCGCCAACGGCGCGGCCTACAAGGTGGCTCCGGCGGTGTTCGAGGAGCTGGGCGCCGAGGTGATCCCCATCGCGGTCGAGCCGAACGGCTCGAACATCAACGCGGGCTGCGGTTCGCTCCACCCGGAGGTCGTGAGCGAAGCGGTCCGGAAGCACGGGGCCGACCTGGGCATCGCCCTGGACGGGGACGCCGACAGGGTCATCTTCGTGGACGAGTTCGGCAAGGAGGTGGACGGCGACCACATCATGGCCATCTGCGCCGTTGATCTGCTGAAAAAGCGCAAGCTGCGCAAGAACACCCTGGTATCCACGGTGATGAGCAACATGGGGCTGGACATCGCCATCAGGAACGCCGGCGGCAAGATCGTCAAGACAGCCGTGGGCGACCGCTACGTGGTGGAGGAGATGATGCGGGGGGGGTACAATTTCGGCGGTGAACAGTCTGGACACCTGATCTTCCTGGACTACAACACCACCGGTGACGGTATCCAGTCTGCCCTGCAGGTGCTGGCCATCATGCAGCGCCGCGGCAAGACCCTTTCCGAGCTGGCCGGCGTCATGACCTCCCTTCCCCAGGTCCTGGTCAATGTCAGGGTCAGAAAGAAGCGGGACGTGCGGGGAATCCCGGAGATCGCGTCGCTTCTCGACGGAATAGAGGCGAAGATGAAGGACGAAGGAAGGATTCTCGTCCGCTATTCCGGGACCGAACCCCTGCTCAGGATCATGCTCGAAGGGCGGGACAAGGGGGAGATAAGCGGATGGGCCGGGGAGATTGCGGAACTGGTCCGCAGGAAGATAGGGGAGGAATAAACGTGGCCAAGCTGGGAGTGAATATCGATCACGTGGCAACCATTCGTCAGGCACGGGGCGGGGCCGAACCCGACCCGGTTGCGGCGGCGGCCATTGCCGAACTGGCCGGTGCCGACGGCATAACCATCCACCTCAGGGAGGACCGGCGGCACATCCAGGACCGGGACCTGAAGCTCCTCAGGCAGACGGTCAAGACGAAACTCAACCTGGAGATGGCCGCTACCGACGAGATGCTGGCCATTGCCGTGGCCGTCAAACCTGACATGTGCACCCTGGTCCCGGAGAAGCGTCAGGAGCTCACCACCGAGGGGGGCCTCGACGTGCGGGTCCACGCCCAGTCCATCGAGAAGGCCATTGCCCGCCTGCAGGACGGGGGGATCCACGTCAGCCTGTTCATCGATCCCGATACCGACCAGATCAAGACCGCCAACAGGATCGGGGCCGACTATATCGAGATACATACCGGCAGCTTCGCCGAGGCATCCGACTGGAAGAGCGAAGAGCAGGAGCTGATAAAGATCGAAAATTCCGTAAAACTGGCCACGAAGCTCGGGCTCGGAGTCAATGCCGGACACGGGCTCAATTACACCAACATCAAGAAGGTGGCGGCGCTGGGGGGCATCGAGGAGTTCAATATCGGCCATTCCATCATCTCCAGGGCCGTACTGGTCGGACTTGACCGGGCGGTGCGCGACATGGTCGATCTGATCAAGTACGCCTGAGCCTTTCCCGGCCCCCAGTGTCCAGTGCGGCTAATTCCTTCCTTACAATTCCGGGCCTTTTGGCCCCTGGCCGCGTTCCGGCTCCTCGGCTTAGACCCCGCTAGGCCTGTGTCGCCGCGCCTTGCCAGGAACCAAAATTCCTCGGAATTCT
>Ga0228535_1002661_pt1 | contig 15992 bp, 15 predicted proteins | sample SJ1metagenome_FD_168457 | JGI IMG/M metagenome (GOLD analysis project Ga0228535, IMG submission 168457) | Enriched culture of PCE-dechlorinating microbial communities from Ithaca, New York, USA - SJ1 | ecosystem: Engineered > Modeled > Simulated communities (microbial... > Unclassified | place... | reverse complement strand
GACTGCATCGTGCGCGGATTGAGCGCGCAGCGCGCCATGTGGATCGCATCGGAGAGATCCTGGATGTTCGCCGTACCCTCGTACCGCGCCATCGTAAAGCAGGCGTTGTGGCAATGGATGCACGGCCTGATGTCGGCCTCGCGCCCCTCCATCAGCTTCGTCACCCAGGCCGGGTCCGTCAAAAACTGCCGCGCGACGCCCATGGCGTCGAGCTTGCCCCCGCGGATCGCCTCGGCGGCTGCCGAGAGGGTCATTTTGCCCGCGCAGACCACCGGGATGTCGACGAACTCCTTGATATGGCTGACGTCTGCGAGGTTGCAGTTGTCGGGCATATACGCCGGCGGATGCGCCCAATACCAGGCGTCGTAGGTGCCGTTGTCGCAGTTGAGCATGTCGTATCCGGCGTCCTGAAGATACCTGGCCGCTTTTTCCGATTCCTCCATGTCGCGCCCCACCTCGATGAAATCGTCCTCGCCCGGCACCGCGCCTTTGCGGAAGCCCTTCGTTTTCGAGACGACGGAATAGCGCAGGGAGACGGGGAAATCCTTGCCGCAGGTCTTCTTGACCGCCTGCACGATTTCAACCGGGAAGCGGTAGCGATTCTCAAAGGAGCCGCCGTATTCGTCGGTCCTCTCGTTCGTATAGCGCATGGTGAACTGGTCGAGCGTGTAACCCTCGTGAACGGCGTGGACCTCGATGCCGTCCACGCCGGCGTCCATACAGAGCTTTGCCGTCTTGGCAAAGGCGTCGACGATTTCATGGATCTCCTCCACCGTAAAGGGGCGGGAATACACGCCGTCCGCCCAGCGGTTCGGGGTCGCGGAGGCGCTGGCGCACAGGTAATCCATATCAAAAAGCGGCTTGCCAAGGGTGCCGAAGGCCTTGTTTTTAATCATCTTTACCATCAGGTCGTTGACCGCCATGGAGCGCCCCATACCGGCCGCCAGCTGGATGAACAGCTTTGCGCCGGTCTTGTGAAACTCCTCCATAAACTCCCTGAGCTTCCCGAACTTGCCCTTGTTCTGATAGAGCCACCGGCCGCCCATCGTGTCCCGGATGGGGGCGATACCGGGCAGGAGCAGGCCGACGTTATTTTTTGCGCGCTCAAGGAGAAAATTGGCCGCCTCCTTGTCAAAATGGTTCGGCTCCATCCACCCGAAGATAGAGGTCCCGCCCATAGAACACATGACGATGCGGTTCTTGATCTCTACGCTTCCGATGTTCCACGGCGTAAATAATACCTCGTATTCCTGTTTCATGTCCGCGCTCCTTTCCTCTATTCAACGGTTACGGTGCCGTCGGGGGAGACGGCGACGGACATACCGTCCTGCACGTAGCGGAGAAAATCCTCTCCGAGGCTGTCGAGCACAGGCATTTGAGCCTCCGTCCAGTTCGCGGCCAGGATCGCGCCGGAGGCCGCGAGAGAGTCGATGGGCTTGGAAAACAGCATGCAGGCCGGCTGCTTGCCTAATGCGCAGGCGGCATAAAGCACCATGCCGCCGGTGGTGGAGCCGATCGTCTCGGGCAGGCAGAGCGCCTTGCCGATCATGGGCTTTTTATAGAGATCGGCGTTATTCTGATCGCCGCATTTGACCTGCTTGTCCCCGAACATCAAGGCCATCTGATAGCTCGCGAGGGTATTGAAGCCTCCGTGGGAGACAAGGGCTTCCGCTTTTGCCGTGCCGGGGGCGATCACGCGCCCCTTGAATATCTTCGCCATGCTATCTCGCTCCCTTCGTAATCATGTTCAAAATTTCATCTTCTGAATAGAATCTCGCGCTCGTATAGGTGCGCAGCTTGTTCGATGAGGTGATGACGGGCATTTTCTTCGAAAGGGGATTGTTCATATACATGAGCGGGCAGATATAGCTGAGGACGATTCCCGTCGCCTCCAGCCGTTTGAAATATTCGGTCTCCTTGAACGCCCGGATGACCCCGGGCGCGGAGGTGAACACGGTGGGAATCTGAACTTTTTTGCTCCCTGCCGCCTTCAGCCCCGTTTCCACGCGCAGCGTCCAGTCCTTCAGCTGCTGCAGCGTCATATGGGGGCAGCCCATGAAGCAGAGCTTCGGCTTTGCGTTTAAGTCTTCCCAGATGCAGGGGTAGCTGTTTTTGACCCGCTCGAGCTCCGCATCGTCGATAACATATACGCGGGCGCCCTCCCGAATCAGCGCTTCGCCGCAGTCGACGGCTTCCGGCGTCAGGTTTTCGATATGATACAGGCCCACGGAGCCGTTTGAGGCGGTTGCGGCCCCGAAATCCTTGAGATAGGTACGGGCGCTGTCGCTCAGTTCCGTGCCGATCCAACGGTCGAGCCCTTTGATATACGGCACCTTTTCCAGCGCCTTCATGCCCGCCGCCGAGCCGAGAAGCTGTGCCTCCGGCATCTTTTCCGTGCGGACTTCGACGACCCAGTCCGCCTTGCGCCCCTCGTCGGTGAGCAGTCCGAACTCCGGGACAAATCCGGCGATGGAGCCCATCAGCTCAATGATGCCGGAATTGCGGTTGCACCGCGCGCCCAGCACGCTGTTTGCGTACACGACGGCGGAGGACTCCGCCCAGGAGAGGACCTCGCCCCGCTTGGGAACGTTTCCGACCTCCGGCAGATAGCAGGCGCAGGTGTAGGCGTCGTCGCCCATGATGCCGAACTTGGAGAGCTGCTCCTCATAGTGCTTCTGCTGGCTGTACATGAGCTTGAACACGATGTCCTGCAGGAGGGAGGAAGGCACGGCTTTGTCCAGCGGCCTTGGGTCCGCGGAGAACTTTTGCCTGCTAATCGCATGGTCGGAAAGGAGCTTGTCATACAGTTCGTAGACCGGCTTCATCACGCCGATGCCGAAGCTGATGACGGTATGCCCGTACTCGCTTGTAATCGGGACCATCTTCTCGGCGCCGAAAGCGTCGCCATACATGACCAGGGTTTTGATGACCCTTGCCATGGTTTCGCCTTTTTCGCCGTCGAGCAGGGCCTGCTGTTCTTCTGTCAGAATCATGTAATCCCCCCCTTTATTCCCAATTTCGTAGACCTCTCTTACTGGAAGCGCGGGAATGGAGATCCGGATATCGCCATTATATCAAAAACGGCGATATTTTAACAGAGCGATCTTGATAAATCCCCCTAAAAAAGGAAAACCCGCAAATCCTTCCGTTTTACAAGGATCTGCGGGCATTATTTTTTGTGGGCCAAGCCGAAAGGTTTGGTCTGCTGAACACACGCCCCCCAATAAAGACGCAATATACTTGTGCAAAGAAACATCTTCGGGGCATAGGAGCAGTGCATTGCACCCCAATAGTATAAATCTGATGTAGTTTTGTGGTTGTTTTGGGGGTACTATTCACTTGTTTGCAACTGCAGGCGCCTGAATGGCATACAAGAGGTCAGCGGTTCGATCCCGCTTATCTCCACCAGAGTACGAAAGTCCTTGAAAACACTAGGTTTTCAAGGACTTGTTCTTTCCTGTTTTTTTTACAGACTACATTGCTCGTTTGGAGCTTGTACCCGCTCCTACTATACCCCCAAGCCGACATTCCTTTGACATATCTGTTGTCTCGATCCATTTTGATCCATTTTGACCTATTTTGCCCGTTTTTGTATGCCATTAAACTAATCCGTATCCGTGCCGCTCACCTGATCCAGCCCCGATATGGTCAGCGGCGAAGAAAGGCCGGTGTACATGCTTCAAGGAAGTACCGGCTTATCAATTTTGATAGGCCGGTACTGTTTCTTGGCTTTTAAGTTTTGTGTAAATGTATGCAAGGATATGGCTCTGCTCTTATTTGAAGTCAATCCGCAAAACTGCCGTTCTTAGGCCCAAAATATTTTTCCCGATATACAAATGGGATCGGCGAAAGCCCGGTCACTTTGTAAAGCAGTTCTTTTACAAAACCGTCATCATCAAAACCAGGCGTTGTAAACACTTTCCCGTTATAAGAAATATAGGTAGTCCGATATAGAGCTTCTTCGGCAGCTGCTTTACCGGAAAGGAAAGTACGCCGGGTATCAGGAGACGTTCAAAGGGCGCAACAGCTTCTCAAAGACGGATCCGGACGCGACATTCATGCACATGAAAGACGACCACATGCATAACGCACAGTTGAAGCCGGGTTACAATATCCAGCTTTTAGTTATGTATGCTTTTTGTATGCAACGGAGACGTTAAAAGAAGCCCTATAATCGGAAAGACTATTTCCCTTCTTTCTCCTCTCCGTTTACGAAGACGTTTTTATCATCAAAGTTTGACTTTAAATATCTATAAAGTGTCGGAACAGAAATACCAAGCTTTTTAGCAGTTTCTCTTACCGAACCGCGAACCGCAAAGAAACCTTTAATGTTTAGAGCTTTGACAAGCATTATTTTTTCTTTATATGATAACCTTTCAAGGGGTACATTAAAATCGGCAATAGCTTCCTCGATTCCTTTATTTATAAGACGATGTGACAAATCGATATCGGAGTTTGCGCCATTTTCATCTATTTCGTGTTGCTCTATAGAAAAATTGCCAATTTTATAGTATTCTATAGCCTTTGATAACATTTCCACCAAATCCGATGCTGCAGAAATATCCCGGCATATACTAAAAAAGCCTATCGTACGTTCACCTTTCTTTATGTGGTAAACGGAATGAAGTACTTTTTTTGACTGAAAATAGGTAAACACACCAGTGTGATAATTGTCGTTTTTAATATAGTTCTTTGATTCATTATAACGCATATAGAGTTCGGGTATTTTTGAATCCTGTTTGTTAAAATTATTTCTTACATGAAGAGTTATTACACGTGGTTTGGCGCTTTTCAGATATACGCATGTTGATTCACCGAAAACATCAGCAATAAAATCAACCAGAGGTATATACATTTTAAGCATTTCCATATCAGTCACGATTCTCATCCTATCCTTTATTAATTAACGAAAATAATTATATCAAATATTGCAAAAATCGCAAGTATGGCTTTAAGTCTTTATTAATTGATTAGTCAGTAAGACGCAAAAAATTTAAGAGCATCGAAACGACAGTACTATAATTCACTTTTTGCAACATTTTATCGTACAAATATAGATTGTGAAAAGTGTAATAAAAATTATGATAAAAATTTTATTATTTTATTCTTGAAAAATGGCGAATTAGTCGGTATAATGATAATATAATTATCACCATGATAAAGAATGGGGGAAGCACAATGTATAATTTTGATGAAATAATCGATAGGAGCAATATCAACGCACATGTTTACGTCTCAGGGAAAGCCAATAACCCGGGGGTTCCCGATGACTTCATCCCGATGTGGGCTGCGGATATGGCGTTTTCCTGCCCACCGCCTGTACTAGATGCGATGAAGGCAAGAATAGACAAAAAAATCATGGGCTATACCAAAATCGGTGACCCGAGATATCCCGCAGCGCTTCACGATTTTATGAAGCGACGGCATGGCTGGGAGATCGATCCTAAACTCAACATCGTCTGCTCCGGCGTATGTGAGGCGCTAGGATCTGTTTGCATACATATTCCCAAACAGGGTGAAGGCGTGATGATGCTCACTCCAACGTACGCTCCCTTTTATTATGCAACTCAAATGGCAGGCAAAAAAGCGGTTTTCTCGCCTCTCATTAATGAAAATGGATATTATTCAATTGATTGGGAGGACTTTGAAGCTAAAGCCAGAGAGCCAATGAATACGTTATTACTTTTCTGCAGCCCCCATAATCCGACAGGCCGAGTTTGGACCAAAGATGAATTAAGGCGCCTTGGAGATATATGTTTTGAAAACGATGTTTTCATTGTCAGTGATGAGATACATTTTGATCTTATTAGAAAGGGCCATACGCATACCGTACTTGCGCCTCTTTTTCCAAAAGAAAAACGCATCATCACCTGCACATCACCCAGTAAAACCTTTAATCTTGCCGGCAACAAGCTTGCCAACATCATATTTCAAGACGAAGATATGTGGAAGGAATGGGCCACAAAGAGATGGATTGGGCCCCAGATGCCTCACCCAGTTTCTGTTGACGCGTGTATCGCTGCGTATACAGATTGCGACAGATGGGTGGATGAGGCCAACGAATATATCGATAGCAATTTCACACTGATGAAAAAGCGTATAGACGAAGAGTTACCCAATGTCAAGTTTACGATACCGGAAGGTACCTATTTAGCTTGGATTGACATGAGAGATGCCGGTTTTTCACAGGAAGAGATAAAGACGAGATTTGTTAAAAAAGGCCTGTTGATCGAATACGCAAAAGATTTTATATCTGATGGTGACGGATATATCCGCATAAATATCGCATGTCCAAAAGCAATTTTAAATGACGCAATAAACAGGATGATAGAGGCACTCTCCTTCTAGGGATTACATTATGCTGTAAGGTGGTGATCGATAGGCGGGATAATTTATTCTATAAGCATATCAATCCGGGAAAATCAAATCAAAAAGAATGGGGGAGAATCAAATGTCTGAGGCATCAGCGGCAAAGGCACCGGAAACAGTTGAAAAGGCAAAGGGATTATCATTTGGCCAACTGGTTTGGCTTGGCACGGGTATGGTAATAGGCGCCGGGCTTGTTACTCATACCGGCGTGGCAATAATGTATAGCGGTAGGTCTGTTTGGTTGGCCTACATAGTTTCAGTCCTGTTGGGAACTCTTACCGTTATCCCCACTATCTTTTATACCAGCACAGCGGTGTTTCCCGGAGGTTCATACGGATTAATCACCAGGGTTCTGGGGCCTCAATACGGGGGAATGCTGTCAATAAAGAATCTCCTTCAATGGGCGACCAAGGGCGTGGTCGTTATTGCAATGGGGCAATATATCAACTCAATGTTCCCTGCGATCAGTACGGCTGTGGCGGGCACAATTATATGGACAATTATGATGGCAATCAACCTGTTCGGCATGCAGAGCATGGCCAAATTACAGAGCGCAACGACAATCGCTCTATTGATAGGGCTTGCATTGTTCTCCATAGTCGGCATGACAAAACTGAATCCGGCCGCTCTGAACTTTTCCGACCCTGAGTTTTTCGCAAACGGATTCTCCGGTTTTTCCAAGGCGGTCGTTCTCCTTGGTTACGCCTGTATGGGACATTCCGGTATTGCCAATATGGCTACCCGTTGTAAAAACCCAAAGAAGGATATACCTCTGGCTTTAATAGTCATAACTGGTATTATGCTTTTGGCATATGTGGGTGTTGGCCTTGTGCATGGCGGTGTTTTACCTCTTCAAGATATTTCGGGAAAGCCTCTAACCATTACCGCAAACGCTATCTTCTCGCCATTTCTTTTTATTCTCTTTATGATCGCCGGACCAATATTTGCACTCTTTACAACGGCAAACGGCGGAATCCCTTCGGGTGCCCTAGCTGTTACTGCGGGAGTTAAAGAGGGCTGGCTTCCAAAATTGTTGGCTAAGGAAAATAAATATCATGTGCCGTATATTTCATACATACTCATCTATATTGTCGGCTTGATTCCTCTGCTGACAGGCGTTACAATTGGAGACCTTACAAGCTTCGTACTGATAATAACCGCGCTTACAAGTTTCATGTTTATTGCAGCAACTTTTAGACTCCCCTATGTTTACAAAGAAGAATGGGAAAAATCGCGTTATCATGTCCCAACTCCTATTTACATGTTGGTTGCAGCCTTGAACGCTGTGTATCAAGTTTATATCCTTTACAGTTCGGTTACGAGCCTTTTCTCCAATCCCACGTTACTTATCATAAACATTGTTACGGTTGCGGCTTCCATTATTTACGGAGTGTTTCTGATGAAGCGTGGGCATATCAAGAGAGCAGACGATGTATAACCCAAAGATTTAGGCAATGTGATTCAATGTAATAAGGGAGGGTACCGATGAAAATTACCAGCATAGAATGCTTTAAGGGAGTGGCCACCACATGCAAGATCAACACCGATGAAGGTATCTGCGGTTTTGGTGAAGCGGGAGTCGGTTCCTCCGGAAAAAGCAAGATGACTGTTTTCACCCAAATGCAGGAATTTGCCGAATTGATTATAGGTATGGACCCCATGAATACGGAGGAAATATGGGACCATATCCATCGGCATACCTTTTATGGAATGGGCGGAGGCCCTGTCATATACTCCGCCCTCTCCGCCCTTGATATCGCCTGCTGGGATATCAAAGGCAAAGCCCTCGGCGTTCCTGTTTACAAGCTGTTAGGTGGTAAAACCAATAGCGAGCTTCGCTGCTATGCCAGCCAAATTAATAACGGATGGTTTCCCGATCCTTCTAAGGTCAGAAGAGTATTATGCAATGCCCCTCAGGATTATTATGATGTGACCAAAATTGCTATATCTGACGGATATAACTGCGTTAAAGTCGATCCGATCATGATTGACAGCACCGGTAGTAACCGCCGTGAAACGGAGGGTTATCATATCCGGGGAGCATTTCTGCATCCCGATTTAACTCTCATCACAGAGCGTGTAGCTGCTGTTCGTGAAGCCGGCGGTCCGGACTTGGACATTATCATTGACGCTCATTGTCTGGTTGATGCCAATACTGCCGTCGAACTGGGCCGTGCGCTTGAACCGTATCGTATTTTCTATCTTGAAGAGCCTATTTCGCCCATGAATCCCGAGCTTTACAAAGAAGTACATCATGGCACAAGGCTTCCTCTCGCAACCGGTGAAAGAACCTATACGCGCTGGGGTTTCCGCCCCTTTTTGGAAGAGCGTACTCTCAGCGTTATCCAGCCGGATACCGCGATAGCCGGAGGCATCACCGAGACTAAAAAAATCTGCGATATGGCACACATTTATGATATCGGTGTCCAACTTCACGTATGGGGTGGACCAATCGCCTGCGCGGCAGCTCTTCAAATCGAGGCGGTCATTCCCAACTTTGTCATTCATGAGGTTCATTTCGCAATGAGGATGGACCGCTGCACAAAGACCTGTAAGTATGACTGGCGACCTGTCAACGGGAAAATCTCAATTCCTGAGCTGCCTGGGATTGGTCAGGAGTTGACCGAGGAAGAGATGGCCAATAACCTCAAAGCCGTAGTCGAATAGTATGTAAACTCTGAGGAAAGCAGGCCGGTTTTCGATTGAATTTACATGATGATACATAAGAGGGAATGATATGGTAAAACGGGTTATAGCAACGGAAAACGCGCCTAAGGCAATAGGGCCATATTCTCAGGGGATATACAAAAACGGTTTCGTTTTCATATCTGGACAGCTACCCATTGACAAAGAGACTGGTGAGATTCCGCTGGATATCAAAAAGCAGGCGACGATTGCGCTTCAAAATGTTATGGCTGTGCTGAAAGAGGCAGGGGCCTCGGTGAATAATGTGGTGAAGACGGTAATTTTCTTGAAGGATTTATCCAATTTCGAAACGGTGAATGAGGTATACGCTTCGTTTTTTCAAACAGAATGTCCGGCTAGATGCTGTGTAGAGGTGGCAAGACTGCCAAAAGATGCGGGCATAGAAATTGATGCAATTGCGGTAGTGGATTGATTTTTATTGCAGTGGCTGTTCGAGCAGTCGCAAGGGCTGAGCTCGCCTTGAAAATCTGTATTAGTAAATCGCAGCAAATCCCTGACCGTAAGATTTACAGTCCATTATCTATCTTTATTCAGGCCAAATATTTCTGTTTCTATGATTGTTGGTTCCGGACCAAGAGGCAGTGGGTTTAAGTACGCCGCTCCGACCATCGAAGGGCCGTCGATTTTAATCGGCGGTCTTTTGTTGTGTGAGAAAACCACTCGCTGGGCGAGTGGTTCAAAAGAAGGTTTCTGCCGATAATGAAGACAAGACTCCCTACCAGCCCCGCGCTCCGAGGGAAACCGCCCTCTCCACCCGCAACTGCCGGGACGTCTGGAGCATCGGTACCAGCCCCTATCACGGCGCGCATTTTTGCATCCTACCCCGTGCGGCTGATCACGCCCTGCATACTGGCCGGCTCCCCGTTCAGCGGCGTAGTGCTTGACCCTTTCTTCGGTTCCGGCGCCACCGGCGTGGCCGCCGTCCGCCTCGGCAGATACTACATCGGCATTGACATCAATCCCGCATACTGTAAGCTCGCGGAAAAACGTATATGGTACAGCGACGAGCCACCCGGGGACGAGTACTCTGCGGACGGAGACGGCAGGACGCCCCCGTGCAACTGAGATTATTCGATGATTGTCCCAATACGGACTGAACCATTATAGAAAAGTCAAATCCAATCAAAGCAATAAAACCAAAATAGAAAGTAGAAAACTCCTTGCTATAGTTGCTTAATGAATCAAACAGAAGGAGGAATAACAGTGCGAGGATACTATAAGCCACCGCCAGACGGTGGCCGTGATTAACTAACAATTACAGCCTATCAGTTTTTGAATGGATCATCTGGAAAACCCGGTGTTGTCCGGGTGGATTCCAGCAGTTTGGTAGGGAACTGTGGGTTGTCAAAAAATATCAACTAAATGAAACAAGCACAGTTGCAGGAATACTCTGCGTCTGTGCTTTTTGCATATCTGCCGGACGTCCGCGCTGCCGCTCTCCGCCTGTTCTTCATTTTTCGATTTGCCAAATTCGAAAAAATGGAGGACAGGAAAATGACCAAATATTATATTGATACCGGCAAGGGAAAAAAAGAAGTCACTAAGGCTGTTTACAAGTATATAAAAAATCTCAACGCCAGCTCCGCTATTTTACATACGATTTAAAAACAGAAAGGGTCGTCGTCACAGCGGATACAGTCACCATTATTCCAAGCAGGGAGGATTCATACGACCGGTTGATAGAGCTTAGACATGAATTCCAGGACGAGAACGAAAGCGTTGAGGACGTGGCAATACGAAAACTGATGGTCGAGAAGCTCCGGCTCTGCCTTCTCCAACTCGATGAAATGGAACGCTGGCTGATCGATGAACTGTTTTTCAAGGGAAAAAGCGAGCGGAAAGTAGAATCGGAAACCGGCATTCCGCAACGAACCATCAATGACTTTAAACGCCGTATTCTCAACAAGCTAAAAAAACTTATGGAAAAATAAAAAATTATCCGCTCAACCCCCTCGCTCAACGGTAAAGAGAGTGAGGGGGTTTGTCTCCCCCGGCCGCCTACTGGCAAACGAGGGTAGTTGAATTTGATAAAGCTCACACATAACCTGCCCGCCAGCAACGGCCGTTTTGCCCTTTGACAAACACCGGCTTCGCCGGTCATATCCAACAGTTCAGATACATCAGCTTTCCGGCGAGCGCTGCCGCGAGTACGCCAAGACCGCCTGCAGATTGGTCAGAGCGATCCGTCAAAACGATGGCATCAAAGGCGCAAAGCGAGACATACTCAGCGGCAAACCGGCCCGTGGCGGGCCGGCTGCCATGACCCTGAAAGCCTATCGTGGTACTTCCGTCCAGTCACAGCCCGAGCGGTAACCAATCCGTCGCAGGCAATGAGGGCGGCTCGGAGCGATCCTCGGAGGGGTGCGATTCCCATGACGCCGGTTTGCCAACGGCGGTTTGAGCTTGTTGCCGGTTCGTCCCGGAAGTAGTGTCGAATAGGACGAGAAAGATGAAGAACAGGCAATATTGCTTTGATATCAGAAACTATGCCGCGCGGCCATGCCTCGGCAAGACCGCGCGGTATCCTTCCGCCATCAAGGTGAATAAGGAGGATGCAATGTGGAAAATATAATTCCGCTTCAAACACAGAACGTAAAGCCGACCATCCAAAAACAGCTTGTTTTGGACGGCGCTAAAATTACCCTGCATTTTAGATCGGAGGGAAACGGATATGCACTGCGGCAGGCAAAATCCATTCTTCTCACCGCGTATTCCAAATCTGCGACAGACCCTCAAAAAGCCTTCAATTAGCTGGACTTGGCAAAATGATCGTGCGATAATGGGTGTGGCTTTCAAAGCCGGTGCTCTTTGACAAGTGAATAATGACTACAGCCATAGCAACCCATTATTTGTGCCAATCGGAAAGGATGGATTGCTATGGAAAAAGTAAAAAAGAGAGTTTATTGCCTATACAGGGTATCCACACTTAAGCAGGTCGAAAAAGAAGATATCCCCATGCAGAAGCAAGCCTGCCGGGAATTTGCCGAGCGGCAGGGATGGGAGATCATCGAGGAAAAAGCGGAAAAAGGTGTTTCCGGCTTTAAAGTGTCGGCGAAAGACCGCGACGCCATACAGGAAATCCAAAAGGATGCCGCGCTTGGGAAATTTGACATCCTGCTCGTGTTCATGTTCGACCGCATTGGCAGGATCGATGACGAAACTCCGTTTATCGTGGAATGGTTTGTCAGGAACGGCATTGAAGTATGGAGCACCCAAGAGGGTCAGCAGCGCTTCGACAATCATGTTGACAAGCTGATGAACTACATACGCTACTGGCAGGCGTCCGGCGAGAGCATCAAGACCTCCATCCGTACCAGGACAAGGCTCGGGCAAATCGTAGAGGAAGGCCGTTATAAAGGCGGCGGCGTCCCATTCGGCTATAAGCTCGAAAAACAGGGACGCCTGAATAAAAAGGGCCATGAAGTCTATGAGATTTTAGTGGATGAAACCGAGGCGCCCATCGTTAAGATGATCTTTGAGAAATATCTTCATGAGGGCTACGGCACGTACAGGCTGGCTTCATTTCTGAATGAGCAGGGCATTCGCAACCGCAACGACCAAAATTTTTTGAATGTGTCCCTCCAACATATGCTAAAAAACATTACCTATGTAGGCATTCTGAAAAGCGGTGAAACTCACTCGGAAATCTTCCCCGAGCTCCAGGTCATCGATGCGGATACGTTTGAACAGGTGCAAAAGCTGATCGAGCAGCGCACCAATGCCTATAAAGAAAGAACTTATCCGCTTCACACAAAAGGGCAGGGACTTTTGTCAGGCAACCTGTTTTGTGGTCATTGCGGCGCACGATTAGTCCAGACCTCAAACACCCGGCGTGACCGTAACGCTGACGGCAGCGTCAGCAGAGAGTATGTTCGCGTCCGGTATGTCTGCTACAACAAGACCCGATACAAGGGCCTTTGCGACGGACAGACCGGATACACGGTCAGCAAAGTGGATGGCTTTATAGATAAAATCATCCACGATCTTTTTGCCAGAGCAAAAGAATCTCCTCAAAATTCGCTGTTGGATGTTCAGTACAATGACCGTATCGCGGCGCTGAAAGCCAACCTGCAGAGAGCAAAAGCCAACCTTTCGAAGCAACAGAACGCCTATAATGCATATAAATCGGAGATGCTCAAGGTGATTCAGGGCGAGAGCGCGCTGGACAGGGAAACACTCAACGAGCTGCTTACCGAAAGTAAAGAAGCTGCGGAAATGGCAATGACAGCAGTGGAGAGATGCCGGAATGATTTGGAGAATAGTCAAGCGATTTATTCCGAGCTGAAGGAGAAGCACGAATCCCTGCTCTCATGGGCTGAAATCTATGATCAAAGCAGTTTGGAAGCAAGGAAGATGATCGTTTCGCAGATTATCCAATCGATACGCCTCGAAAGGAATTATGAGATGAAAATCGACTTCAACATCAGTTATGAGGAATACTGCAGGGGCATCGGGCCGGAAAATGATGAGGCCCCGAAGGAAGAAATAGGAATGGCCTTGAAACACGGCTAAATGTTTCAAGGCCACATGCAGGATAGTGACTCCCAGGTTTGGCGACCAAAGTCACTGATCCGTGGACGATGGTGGAGATAAGCGGGATCGAACCGCTGACCTCTTGAATGCCATTCAAGCGCTCTCCCAGCTGAGCTATACCCCCATGTGTTCGGAAACCCTTGATTTTACTGGATTTCCTGGCTATTCAGTTTTTTTCGTTTTTTCTGCCGTTGCGGGGAGTTATACCGGTGTGGTTCGCTCCCAGCTGAGCTATACCCCCATAAATAAATGCCGGGTCACGTTCGGTTCGCCGGGTAGATCCCTCAGTCGTACGCCTGTTTTTGCGCCTTCTCGCGCGCATAGCTTCCCCGAACGTTTATCAGCCCTGATATTGTACCATGCCCGGCAGTGCTTGTCAACCGCTTTCCGCAAAAAGAGAGCGCAAGAAACCGAAAGGCCTTCCCCCGCTACGGCGATCCCATCAGCAGCCGGACCGCGACCGCCGAAAATATGAAAGCGGTCAGATCCGCCGTCAGCGCGGCCGGCAGGGCATACCTGGTGTTTTTCATCTTTATGTATGCGGTATACACGCCGATGGTGTAAAAGCTGGTTTCGCTGGAGCCCAGCATCACCGCCGCAATGCGGCCTGCCAGGCTGTCCGGGCCGTTCTCCCGGATGATCTCGCTGCCTACCGACAGCGCGCCGTTTCCGGAAAAGGGCCGCAAAAGCGCAAGCGGGATGCAATCCGGAGGAATCCCGAGCGGCTGCAGAATGGGAGCAAGCGAATGCGCGATCAGATCCACCGCCCCCGACGCGCGCAGCATGCTCACCGCCACAAGCATGACAAGCACCGCCGGAAAGATGGTTACGCATACCTTCAGCCCGGAGGCGGCGCCCTCCAAAAGCGCTCCGTAGACATTCACCTTTTTGCAGACCGCGTGGATCAAAATCGCGGCAATCAGGCAGGGGACGATATAATTGGTCAATCCTTCCACACTCCTTTGAGAAACTTTGCGGCGAAGATGCCCGAGGCAACGGAAGCGGCGCTCGCAAGCCATACGGAAGGAATGATGTCAAACGGGGAAGGGGAGCCCGCCGCGGCGCGCACGGCCGCAATCGTCGTCGGCAAAAGCTGCAGGGAGGCGGTGTTGATGATAATGAGGAGAAGTACGTTGTCCGGCTGCCGGCCGTCTCTTTGCGCGAGTTGCCCCAGGCGCTGGGCGGCCCGCAGGCCTGCCGGGGTGGCGGCGCTGCCGAGGCCGAGGAGGTTGGCGGCCATATTCTGGGAAATTGCCTCCGCTGCTTCTTTGTCCTTCGCGTCCTTCCCGAACAACAGCCTTATCAGCGGCATGAGACTTTGGGATACTTTTTCTGCCAGCCCAGATTTTGACATCACATTCATCAGTGCGGACCAAAGGCATATCGTTCCGCCGATGGATAACAATAAATTTACCGCCTCCCGCGCGCCCGAGATTGCCGCCAAAGAAACCTGGTTCATGCGCCCGGTAAGCGCTCCAAATACCACTGCTAAGGCAAATAAAATCGCCACAACCCGTGACATTAACATCCATTTCCCTCCTTTTTCCACTGAATAATTAAAAAATATCCAATGAGTAAAAAAACATTGTCATATTTTGTTGAAACTGACCATTGACAAATTATGGTACTCTTTGATAAAGTAAGTACGGCTACTCGAAGGCTAGCGCGGGAGGTGTGAAATGAAAGCGACAGGTATTGTCAGAAGAGTCGACGATTTGGGCCGTATTGTTCTACCCATTGAGTTGAGAAGAACGTTGGACATAGAACTGAAGGATCCGATGGAGATCTATGTGGACGGACGGAGCATTATCTTGAAAAAGCATGAGCCTACGTGTATCTTTTGCGGTAATGCTAAAAACGTAAAACAGTTTAAGGGGAAAAATGTCTGTGATCATTGCCTAAAAGAAATGAAGGCCGAATAAGCTTCCTTCTTTTTCAGTGTATGATTCGTCAGCCTCTTTCATGAAAACTGTTTGCTCTGGCTGCCTATCCGGCCGGAGCCTCTTCTATTTCGGGAAATAAAGGCTTTCTCTTTTGGAGGAAGCCTTTATTTCTTTTTTTGCCAAAAAAACCCTTAGGCTCTTTCCCGCCGGCGGGCTCTTTCCGCCGGAAAAAGCGCCGGTACATTCGCGGGGCTGCCGGATCAACGCCGGCGCTTCGGCCGAAGTCGGCGGCCTGACCGGGGGAAAACATTTCCTCCGGGAAAACGCCGAAACAATTATAAAAGCCTCCGCTTCACACGGAGGCTTTTACCTCTATATTGATATCATTTCATCTGCTCGATATACGCCATCGCCTGCGTCGCGGCAATCGCGCCGTCGGACGCCGCGGTGATCACCTGGCGGAGCCGCTTTTCCCGCACGTCCCCGGCGGCAAACACCCCG
>Ga0228535_1002660_pt1 | contig 16033 bp, 21 predicted proteins | sample SJ1metagenome_FD_168457 | JGI IMG/M metagenome (GOLD analysis project Ga0228535, IMG submission 168457) | Enriched culture of PCE-dechlorinating microbial communities from Ithaca, New York, USA - SJ1 | ecosystem: Engineered > Modeled > Simulated communities (microbial... > Unclassified | place... | reverse complement strand
GGCCAGATGGACGAGATGACCCAGCAGAACGCGGCGCTGGTCGAAGAAGCGGCTGCGGCTGCGGAGAGTTTGAGAGAACAGGCGGGGAAGCTCGCCGAAGCCGTTAGCGTGTTCCGCGTGGCCGGTCGTCGCAGCTCCGCGGCCGTGCGCCACGCCGAACCGGCGACGTCGCGGGCTCTCGCCGTCGTTCCGGCAAGGAAGAAGGCGGCGGCGGAGTCGCCGGTTTCCGGCCGGCGTCCGAAGAAGCTCGCCGTGGCCGGCGGCGACTGGGAAACGTTCTGACCCGGATCGGACCCCGACGGGATGCCAAACAGACATGCGTACCTTGGCGATCATCAAAATCAATGCACTCTGAGGAATGAGCCATGCGAATGAATTTGCCGGTTACCAATAACGAATACGTTCTGCAGGCGCACGAGGCGCCCACTTCGCGGACCGACGTGAACGGGAACATCGTTTACGTCAATCAGGATTTCCTCAACGTCACCGGGTTTTCGGAAGACGAGCTGATCGGCTCGCCGCAGAACATCATCCGGCATCCGGACATGCCACCCGAGGCCTTCGTCGACATGTAGGGCTGTTTGCTCGCGGGCAAGCCGTGGACGGGGGTGGTGAAGAACCGCCGCAAGAGCGGCGACTTCTACTGGGTGGAAGCCAGCGTCGCACCGATCTTCGAAGGCGACGCCATCGTCGGCTATACGTCGGTGCGCTCGAAGCCCGGCAGCGAACAGATCCAGGCGGCCGACGCGGCCTATCGCGCCATCCGCTCGGGCGATCGCACGCTGCGCATCGAGGCGGGACGCGTCGTCAAGCGGGGATGGCTGGACAGCATCCGCTGGCTGTTCGTGCGCTCGCTGAAGATGCAGCTCGTCGCGGCATCGGCCGCCGTCGGCGCCATGTTCCTTCTGATGGGCGCGCTGAGCGCAATGGGATTCGCCACCGCGGTCATGGTGATGGCCGCCCTGGGCGTGCCGCTCGCCGGGCTGTGCGGCTGGATGGCCTATCGCAGCGTGGTGAAGCCGCTGGTCTGCATCCGCCGCGAAATCCAGCGCCTGAGCGCGAGCGACCTGACCAGCCGCATCGATTCGAGCGGCGTGGAGGAACTGGCCGGCATTCTCAATTCGCTGCGCGTCCTGCAGGTGAATCTGCGCTGGGCCATCGGCCAGATCAAGGAGAGCACGGACATCGTCAACGCCAGCGCGATCGAGATCGCCTCCGGCAACGCCGACCTGTCCAGCCGCACCGAATCGCAGGCCTCGTCGCTGGAGGAAACCGCCAGTTCGATGGAGGAGATGACCGGCACGGTCAAGCAGAACGCCGAAAGCTCGCATCACGCCAGCAGCCTGGTCACCTCGACCGCGCAGATCGCGGTCCACGGCGGCGAGGTGGTCGGCGAAGTCATCACGACGATGGGCTCGATCAAGGAAAGCTCGCGCAAGATCGCCGACATCATCGGCGTGATCGACGGGATCGCGTTCCAGACGAACATCCTGGCCTTGAACGCGGCAGTGGAAGCCGCGCGCGCCGGCGAACAGGGTCGCGGCTTTGCCGTGGTGGCGTCGGAAGTGCGAAGCCTGGCGCAGCGGAGCGCGGGCGCGGCGAAGGAGATCAAGACGCTGATCGAGGATTCGGTGGGCAAGGTCGAAGCCGGCCGCAAGCTGGTCGACGAGGCGGGCGAGGCGATGGACGACATCGTGACCTCGGTGCAACTGGTGGCCGACATCATCGGCGGCGTCGCCTCGGCGAGTCACGAGCAGAGCACGGGAATCGAGCAGATCAACCAGGCGGTAGGCCAGATGGACGAGATGACGCAGCAGAACGCGGCGCTGGTGGAAGAGGCAGCCGCCGCGGCGGAAAGCCTGCAGAGCCAGGCGGGCAAGCTGGCGGAACTGGTGTCGACTTTCAGGCTGACGAAATCCGCCGGCCGCTCCGGCATGGCCGGCGTCGCCGCACGCCCGCAGGGCGCCGCCGCGGCAATCGCGTCTCATCGCCTCGCGGCCTGAGGTTCCCGTATCGCCGGACGCGGCCGTCGGGCGCGCGTTCCACCGTATAGAGAAAGTGTGGCCATGCAGCCAGCCGCCAGACCCGCCGACGCCCTGAAGGCCTTTGCGTTCACCGCGCACGATTTCGCCCGGGTGCGCGAACTGATTTACCGCAAGGCCGGCATCGCCCTGTCCGAAAGCAAGCAGGAAATGGTGTACAGCCGGCTCGCGCGCCGGTTGCGCGCCAAGGGGCTGGATTCCTTCCAGGTCTATCTCGACGCACTCGAAAGCGGCCGCGACGAGACCGAGTGGGAGGCGTTCACCAACGCGCTGACGACCAACCTGACCGCCTTTTTTCGCGAAGGGCATCACTTTCCCATCCTGGCCGAACACGTGAAGCGGGCCAGGGCGCCCCTGTCGATCTGGTGCGCCGCCAGCTCGACCGGCGAAGAGCCGTACTCCATCGCGATGACTTTGTGCGAGACTTTCAACAGTCTGACGCCGCCGGCGAGCATCGTTGCCACCGACATCGACACCAAGGTGCTCGACGCCGCATCGAACGGCGTCTATGCGTTCGAGCGGGTCGAGAAGCTGTCGCGGGAACGGCTGCAGCGCTTCTTCCTCAAAGGCAAGGGCGAACGCAGCGGTTTCGTCCGGGTCCGGCCCGAGCTGCAGCGGCTGGTCGAGTTCCGGCCGCTCAATCTGCTGGGGACGAACTGGCCGGTGAAAGGGCCCTTTGACGCGATTTTCTGCCGCAACGTGATGATCTACTTCGACAAACCGACCCAATCGCGCATCCTCTCCCGCTTCGTGCCGCTGATGAAGCCGGACGGGCTGCTGTTCGCCGGGCATTCCGAGAATTTCGTCTACGCCTCGGATGATTTCGCGCTGCGCGGCAAGACCGTGTACGAACTGTCGCCGCGTCTGCGCAAGGCGGGGGGCGCGGCATGAATCCGGGCATCGAGGAGCATCTGGCCACCAATCTCTATTTCGACCGCACCTTCGACTGCGAGGCGGCCAAGATACTGCCCGGCGAGTATTACTACACCGGCAAGCCGATGCTCATCGTCACGGTGCTCGGGTCCTGCGTGGCCGCGTGCATACGCGACCGCGTGACCGGCATCGGCGGCATGAACCATTTCATGCTGCCCGACGGCGGCGATCCGGGCAGCCCGACCTCGGCGTCGATGCGCTACGGCGCCTACGCGATGGAGGTGCTCATCAACCAGCTTCTGAAGGCCGGCGCCCGGCGCGAGAACCTCGAAGCCAAGGTCTTCGGCGGCGGCAACGTCCTGCGCGGCTTCACCGCGATGAACGTCGGCGAGCGCAACGCGAAGTTCGTGCGGACCTTCCTCAAGGCCGAGGGCATTCCCATCGTGGCGGAGGACCTGAACGACGTCCATCCGCGCAAGGTGTATTTCTTTCCCCGCACCGGCAGGGTGCTGGTCAAGAAGCTGAAGCAGCTCAACAACTACACGCTGGTGAAGCGCGAGCAGGCCTACGCGACCCAGCTCAAGAACAACGTTGTGGTCGGCGACATCGACCTTTTCTGAGGAGGGACGATGGCGATCAAGGTGCTGATAGTGGACGACTCCGCGCTGATCCGCGGGGTCATGAAGGAGATCGTCAACGCGCAGCCGGACATGGCGGTCGTCGGCGTCGCACCCGACCCGTTGGTGGCGCGCGATCTCATCAAGCAGACCAACCCGGACGTGCTGACGCTCGACGTCGAGATGCCCAAGATGGACGGCCTCGATTTCCTGGAGCGCCTGATGCGGCTCCGGCCCATGCCGGTGGTCATGGTCTCCTCGCTGACCGAGCGGGGCTCGGAGATCACGCTCCGGGCGCTGGAACTGGGCGCGGTCGATTACGTCACCAAGCCCAAGCTCTCGATCCAGAGCGGCATGCGCGAGTACGCCGAACTGATCGCCGAAAAAATCCGCGTCGCCGCGCGCGCCCGGGTCAAGGCCGCGGCGCCGCCCGCCGCGCAGGGGCAGGGCGCAGCCCCGCTCGCCGCGCTGCGCAATCCGCTCGTCAGCAGCGAAAAGCTCATCATCATCGGCGCCTCCACCGGCGGCACCGAGGCGATCAAGGGCTTTCTCGCGCAGATGCCTTCGGACTGCCCCGGCATCCTGATCGCCCAGCACATGCCGGAAGGCTTCACGCGCTCCTTCGCCAACCGCCTGGACAAGCTCTGCAAGATTTCCGTCAAGGAAGCCGAGGGCAACGAGCGCGTGCTGCCCGGCCACGCCTATCTGGCGCCGGGGCATTCCCACCTGAAGCTCGTGCGCAGCGGCGCCAACTACATGACCCAGCTCGACCAGGGACCGCCGGTCAACCGCCACCGTCCCTCGGTGGACGTGCTGTTCCAGTCGGCCGCGGCCAGCGCCGGCAAGAACGCGGTCGGCGTGATCCTCACCGGCATGGGCCGGGACGGCGCGGCGGGCATGCTCGAAATGAAGAAGGCCGGCGCCTACAACCTGGCGCAGGACGAAGCCACCTGCGTGGTGTTCGGCATGCCCAAGGAAGCCATCGCCATCGGCGCGACGCACGAAACGGCGCCGCTGCACGAGCTGCCGGGCCGCGCGCTGATGGTGCTCACCGCGCAGGGCAACCGGGCGGTGCGGGTGTAGGCCGGCGCCCGTCAAGTTTGTCGGCGGGATGCCGATTATTTAACCAATGGTAAAACCTGCATCGAGTGGAGCAACAGATGGCTGATCCGAACACCAAATTCCTAGTCGTGGACGATTTTTCGACGATGCGCCGCATCGTGCGCAACCTGCTGAAGGAACTGGGCTATTCCAACGTCGAGGAAGCCGAGGACGGGGTGGACGGCCTGGCCAAGCTGAAGGCGGGCAATTTCGATTTCGTCGTGTCCGACTGGAACATGCCGAACATGGACGGCCTAACCATGCTGCAGCAGATCCGCGCCGACGCCAGCCTGTCGAAGATCCCCGTGCTGATGGTGACCGCCGAGGCCAAGAAGGAGAACATCATCGCGGCCGCCCAGGCCGGCGCCAACGGCTATGTGGTCAAGCCGTTCACCGCCGCCACCCTGGACGAGAAGCTCTCCAAGATCTTCGAGAAAATGGACAAGACGGGGGCCTGACATGGAATCGCCTTTCGTCAGCGCGATCGCCGAGGTCGTTTCGAACGCGGTCGCCGCGCCGGGTGAATGCGGCCAGGAGGCCATGCTGGCGCGGGTCGGCCAGATCACGCGCGCCCTGCACGACCGGCTGCGCGAACTGGGTTTCGACAAGATGCTGGAAAAAGCCACGCTGGACATTCCCGACGTGCGCGACCGGCTCAACTACGTCGCACGCATGACCGAACAGGCCGCGCAGCGCGTGCTCAACGCCACCGATTCGGCGATTCCCATCCAGGAACGCATCGACGCCGGCGCCGACGAAGTGCTGCAAGGCTGGAAAGCCACGCTGGCCGAGCCGTTTTCCGAGGCGCGCTACCGCGACATGGCCACGCTCACCATGCAGTGCCTGGCCGACATGCGCAACGACACCAGCGCCACCAAGCAGCACCTGCTCGACATCATGATGGCGCAGGATTTCCAGGACCTGACCGGCCAGGTCATCCGCAAGGTGACCGATCTTGCGCATGAGCTGGAGCAGCAGCTCGTGCAGTTCCTCGTCGATTACTCGCCGAACGAGGTGCGCCGCGAATCCGTCTCCGGCCTGCTCAACGGACCGCAGATCAATCCGACCAGCCGCAGCGACGTGGTGGCGGATCAGAGCCAGGTCGACGACCTGCTCGACAGCCTCGGGTTCTGATTCCGGGTCCGCGTTGCCCGCGTGCGGACATGAAAAAGGGGCCTTGCGGCCCCTTTTGTCCAATGTCGGCAGCTTCAAAAGCGCTACGCCTTCACTACCGGCGTGAAGTCGGACCACTGTTCGATGCGGAAGGCGCGAATGTCACGTACCGATTCCGGAAACCATGCACGGGCGCGCAACGCCTGAATCGCCAGGAACAGATTGGCCATGTCTTCATTGTCGGTTACGTACAAGCTGCCTTGCACGCGTCGAAAACCATGTTCCGCAAGAATCGCGCCGATCTCGGTATACGCTTGCGTCACGCCTTTCGGATGGTGCGACTCGGTATCAGCCACCACCAAATCAAATGCCACTGCGTACATCAGCGAGCCTCGGGGTCTTCGGCCAAATGGGTTAAGCGGTATTCGGTTTTTTCGCCGGTTTCCACCATCGTCACTTCAACCAGCCAATCCCCATCTTCCAACTGGCGGACGAGGTTGCCAACTTCGTACTTCGGTCCGAACGGCCCGAAGCTCTTGATCTTGCCCACCGGAACGGGTGGCCGCGAAGTAGCTACTTGCATGACGAATCTCCTGATAGCGCTCGTTTACTTCAGGCGTCCAGTTTAACAAACTCCGACCAAAGCAAAGCTGCCCCTGCTGGCTAGGGCCTCAACGTCTGCAGCACCGCGGTGCCCGCCTTCAGCGCCTGCAGGATCATGTGCTCGAACTGCGGGGCGAAATAGGGCATCGAGAAATCCAGCACGATCAGGCCGACGCCCAGTGTGATCGGGAAGCCGATCGCGAAGATGTTGAGCTGCGGCGCGGAGCGGGTGAGGATGCCGAGCGCGAGGTTGGTCATCAGCAGGATGGCGATCACCGGCAGGGCGATCTGCAGGCCGAGCGCGAACACGATGGAGCCGAAGGTCGCCACGTTGCGGAAGCCGGCGGCGGCCAGCGGCTGGGCGGCGATCGGCAGGGTCTGGAAGCTTTCGGTCAGCACGCCGAGTAGTTGCAGGTGGGCGTTGGTGGCGAGGAACACGAGCACGGCGAGCAGGTTGAAGAAGCGGGCGAGCACGAGGGTCTGGCCGGCGGACTGCGGGTCGTAGAACGAAGCGAAGCCCAGGCCCATCTGCAGGCCGACGATCTCGCCCGCCATTTCGACGGCGGCGAAGATCACGCGCACGGTGAAGCCGATCGCCAGGCCGATCAGCAGTTGCTGGACCAGGATGTGCAGCCCTTTCCAGGAGCCGAGTTCCACGTCGGGCATGGGGGGCAGGGCGGGGCCGACGATCAGCGCGATGAAAATGCCGAGCCCGATCTTGACGCGCGTGGGCACGCTGCGGTGGCCGAACACCGGCGCGGCCATGATGAGGCCGAGGATGCGGACGAGCGGCCAGACGAAGGCGGTCAGCCAGGCGTTTAGCTGGGCGTCGGTGAAGCTCAGCACGGCAAACCCTTTTCTCCTACATCGGGCGGGCGCGCCTAGCCGACGATGCCGGGCAGGCCGGTCAGCACCCGTCGCATGTACTCGATCATCACCGTGAGCATCCAGGGGCCGGCGATGGCGAAGGTGACGAATACCGCGATGACCTTGGGGATGAAGGACAGGCTGGCGTCGTTGATCTGGGTGGCGGCCTGGAAGATGCTGATGACGAGGCCGACGACCAGGGTGACGAGCAGCACCGGGGCCGCGATCAAGAGGGTGGTTTCCAGGGCCGTGCGGCCCAGGGTCATGACGCTTTCGGGGGTCATGGCGCGCTCCTTGTCAGTAGAAGCTCTGGGCCAGCGAGCCCAGCAGCAGGTTCCAGCCGTCCACCAGGACGAACAGGATGATCTTGAACGGCAGGGCCACGATGGCCGGCGACACCATCATCATGCCCATCGACATCAGGATGCTGGCGACGACCATGTCGATGATGAGGAAGGGGATGAACACGGCGAATCCGATCTGGAACGCGGTCTTCAGCTCGCTCGTGATGTAGGCGGGGATCAGCACGCGCATGGGAATGTCGTCGGCGGTCTGCGGCGGCGGCGTCTTCGACATGCGGGTGAACAGCGCCAGATCGCTCTGGCGGGTCTGCTTGAGCATGAAGGCGCGCAGCGGCACCGCGCCTTTCTCCATCGCCTCGCCGAGCTGGATGCGGTTTTCCGACAGCGGCTGGTAGGCCTCGACGTAGATCTTGTCCAGCACCGGGCTCATCACGAACAGCGTGAGAAAGAGCGCCAGGCCGATCAGCACCTGGTTGGGCGGCGAGCCCTGCGTGCCCAGCGCCTGGCGCAGCAGGGAGAGCACGATGATGATGCGGGTGAAGCTCGTCATCATCAGCAGCGCGGCCGGCAGGAAGGACAGCGAGGTCAGCAGCAGCAGCGTCTGCAGGCTGAGCGACCAGGTCTGGCCGCCGCCCGGTGCCGGGGCGCTGGTCAGGGCGGGCAGGCCGGGCGCCTGCGCGAAGGCGAGCGCGGGCAGTGCGAGCAGCGGCAGTAGCGCCAGCGCGCGTGCGAGGGGTTTATTGGGCACGGCGTTTTTCGAGCATCTGTTGCAGGCGGGCGGCGAACTGCGTGGGCAGCGCCGTCGGCGAGGCGGGCGGCGCTTCGCCGCGCGGCAGGGTGGCGATCGGGTTGACGTTACCTGGGCCGACGCCGACTACCAGCCAGGATTCGCCGATTTCGAGCACGACCACGCGTTCGCGCGCGCCGACCGAGGCGCTGCCGACCACGTTCAGCAGCGCGGACGAACCGCCGCGCGCGACGCCGAAGCGCTTGGCCATCCAGGCAGTGGCGGCGATGAGTCCGAGCACCGCGACCAGGCCGATGAAGACCTGGAGCAGGCCGCCGGCGGCCGAGGCGGCTGGCGCCGCCGTATCGGCCGCGCCAGCCAGCGCGGGCAGCAGGCCCGCCGGGATCGCGAACGCGCGCAGCGTCATTTGTTCAGTTTCCGGATGCGTTCGGCGGGCGTGATGATGTCGGTCAGGCGCACGCCGAACTTGTCGTTCACGACCACGACCTCGCCCTGCGCGATGAGGGTGCCGTTCACCAGCACGTCCATCGGTTCGCCGGCCAGGCCGTCCAGCTCGACCACCGAGCCCTGCGCCAGTTGCAGCAGGTTCTTGATCGCTATCTTGGTGCGGCCGAGCTCCACCGTGAGCAGCACGGGGATGTCGAGGATCATGTCGATGTCGCTGGCGACGCCGTTGGGCGCCGCCTTGCCCGACAGCTCGGGGAAGATTTCCGGCGCGGGCTGGGCGACCGCGGGGCTCGACGACTGCTCGGCCATGGCGGCCGCCCAATCGTCCTCGGCGATGGTCTGGGTGCTTTCTTCAGACATGCTGTTCTCCTGATTGCGTTTCGCTCGAAGCCGGGGACAGGAGCTTCTCGACGCGAAGGGTGTACTGGCCGTTGAACTTGCCGTAGGCGCATTCCATGACCGGGACGCCGTCCACCTTGGCTTCCACGGTGGGCGGGATGGTGAGCGGGATGACGTCGCCCGCCTTGAGATTGACGATGTCGCGCAGGCTGACGCGGGCGGTGCCCAGGTCGGCGACGAGTTCGACTTCGGCGAGCTGGACCTGCTGGCGCATCAGGCGCAGCCAGCGCTTGTCGACTTCGAGGTTCTCGGCCTGCAGGCTGCTGGTGAGCAGGTCCTTAATCGGCTCGATCATCGAGTAGGGCAGGCAGAAGTGCATCTCGCCGCTGTTCTGACCCAGCTCGATGGAGAAGGTGATGTGCACCACGACCTCGTTCGGCGTGGCGATGTTGGCGAACTGGGTGTTCATCTCCGAACGCATGAATTCGAACGCGATCGGATACACCGGCTCCCACGACCGCGCGTAGCACTCGAACACGATGCCGAGCGCGCGCTGGATGATGCGGTGCTCGGTCTGCGTGAAATCGCGTCCCTCGATGCGGGTGTGGAAGCGGCCGTCGCCCCCGAACAGGTTGTCCACCATCAGGAATACCAGGTCGGGGTTGAAGATGACGAGCGCGGTGCCGCGCAGCGGCTTGAACTGCACCAGATTGAGGTTGGTCGGCACGACGAGGTTGCGGATGAACTCGCTGTACTTCGACACCTTGACCGGGCCGACGGAGATTTCCACGCCCCGGCGCAGGAAGTTGTAGAGGCCGATGCGGAGCTGGCGCGCGAAACGCTCGTTGATGATCTCGAGCGTCGGCATGCGGCCGCGCACGATCCGTTCCTGCGTCGCGAGGTTGTACGGACGCACGCCGGCCGCATCGAAATCCTCGGCGGGCGCATCGTCGGTCTCGCCGGTCACGCCCTTCAGAAGGGCGTCGACTTCGTCCTGCGAGAGAAAGCTTTCGGCCATGATCGGCGTCCCGGTTTACTGGATGACAAAGCTCGTGAACAGCGCGTCGTTGACTTCCTGCGGCTTGCCCTTGGGATTGACGGGCTCCCTGACCGTGGCCAGGATGCTCTGCACCAGCCGCTGCTTGTCCGCTTCGGTCTGCAGTTCGTCGGCGTTCTGGCTGGACAGCAGCGTCAGCAGCCGGCTGCGGATGCGCGGCATGTGCAGCTTCAACAGATCGACCTGCGCCTGATCGTAGAGCTGCAGCGTGATGTCGGTTTGCAGATACTGCTCGCCGCCCATCAGATTGACCGTGAAGGTTTCGAGCGGCATGAAGATCGGCGTCTTGGGCGGTTCTTCCTTCTTTTTCTCGGCATGCGCGTCGGGGCCAGGCTTCAGCATGAACCAGGCGCCCGCGCCGCCGCCGGCCAGCAGGATCACCAGGCCGACGATGATGAGCAGCAGCTTCTTGGATTTCTTCGGGGCGGCTTCCGCGGGGGCCGCTTCTTCAGCTTTGGACATCGAGTCGCTTCCTTTTCAAGGCGGTTGGCTTGGAGTCATTATTGCTATCGGCCATGCCCCGCGATGCCTTGAAAAGAGGGGGAAAAGGGGGGGAATTCGTGGTTTGGTGAGGGGTGAGGCGTAAGGCGTAAGGCGTGAGGAACCGGGTGGCTACGCCGAATCTTATGAATTCATGAAACGCGGCGAAGCCGCACGAAGCTTTTACCCCTCACGCCTTTCCCGCCCTCACCCTCAAGCAAACGTATCCACCAGCCCGCGCCCGACGCGCACCGAGGGCGGGGGCAGCGCCGCCTCCGTTCCACGATCCGGTCCGCTATGCGTGAAGCCGCCGGACGCGCGCTGCGGGCCGGAATCCCGCATGTCCTGCTGGCGCGGCGTGTCGGCGCTGACGGTGGCCTGGCCGAGCTGGATGCCGGCGTCCTGCATCATCTCGCGCAGACGGGGCAGGGCGGCTTCCAGCGCCTGGCGCACTTCGGGCTGCGCCGCGAAGAAGCTGGCGGTGGCCTGGTCGTTCGAGACGTTCAGCACCACCTGCATCGGGCCAAGATCCGGCGGGTTGAGCGTAAGCGCGGCGGATTGCTGGCCGCCCGCGGCCATCCAGACGATCCGGTCGCCCAGCGCCTGATTCCAGGCCTGGGTGCCGACCGGGGGCTGCAGATGGTCGCGCGCGTGCAGGCCGGCGGCGGCCGCGACCGTGGGCGCGATCGGCTGGGCGCTTTGCGCGGCGCTCAGCGTGACGGCGAAATCGGGCAGGCGCTCTGCGCCTTGGACGGTTTCGGGCATGCGTTTCGCGAGCGCCTCCGCGACGGCCGTTTTCTCGTGCGGAACGGCGGGGTCGATTTCGGCATGGGCGTCGGCCGCGGCCGTCGCGGCCGCACCCGCGGCCCGGCCCGCCCGGCCGCCGGCCGGATCGGCCGCCGCGCCTGCTGCAGTACGGCCGCCGGTCTTCGTCTCCGGCCCGGTGCCCGAAACGAGGGCCGGGCGGGCCGCCGCTTTCTCGGCGGGCGGGAGCGGCACGGCGGGCCGCTGAACGACCTCGGGCTGCATCGCCAGCGCCAGCATGGTGTCGGGCAGCGTGGATGCGGCGTCGGCCTGGCCGGAATCGGCGGCCTGCGTGTCCGTGTCCGCGCGGCGCGCCGGCTTGCCGCCCGGCGGCGTCTCGGCGGCTGTGGCGGCATCGGCAGGCTCGGCGGCCGTGCCGTTGGCGCTTTCCGAACGGCGCTGCTGCTGCGCCATCTCGCCGGACAGCACCTGGCTGAACGGCACCTCGGCGGCGGCGTCCGGCGAGGCGGCGCTCGCCTGCGGCGCGACGGACGGCTGGGCGGACGGGATGGGAGGAAGCGATGCGGTCATGGCGGGCCCGTTTCAGTGAGGGGTGGATTTCGGAGCGGCGCTGCGCGCCGCGTATTCGTCGTTCTGCTTCTGGTCGCGCTTCAACGCCAGGCGGGCTTCGGCCCGGTCGGCGCGCGCGTTCAGCGTGACGTAGGACATTTTCTTCTGCTCGCACGCGATCCAGTCCGTGCGCGCCTGGTCGGCGCGGCGGGCGGCGTCGGCGACGACCTGCTGCTGGCCGGCGATGGCCTGGTCGAGCTTGGCCATGAAGACCTGGAAATTATTGAACTGCGTGGCGTCGATGCCGCTGGCCAGGCTGGCCTGGCAGCGCAGCGCGTAGTCGTCGCGGTATTGCATCAGCAAGTCCAGCTTCTGCGTAGCCTCCTCGCGCAGCCGGATGGTGTCGCCGAGCCTGCGCGCGGCGGCCTCGGTTTCCTTGTTGGCGAGGTCGATCAGGGTGGCGAGGGCGGGAGACGTGGCCATGCGGGAAATCTCTGTGGATTACTGGAACAGGGTTTCGAGCTGCGCGAGGCTGTCCTGCACGTCGGCGCGCTCGTGGATGGCCTGCTGCAGAAAGCCGTCCATCACGGTGCGCAGCCGGATCGCCTCGTCCAGCGTGGGATCGGTGCCGTGCGCGTAGGCGCCGACGCTGATCAGGTCGCGGCTGCGCTCGTAGCGCGAATAGAGCTTCTTCAGCCGGCGCGCCAGATGCTGCTGCTCGTGCGTGGTGATGGTGTGCATGGCGCGGCTGATCGACTGTTCGATGTCGATCGCGGGGTAATGCCCCGATTCGGCCAGCGTGCGGCTCAGCACGATGTGGCCGTCGAGGATCGCGCGCGCGGCGTCGGCGATCGGGTCCTGCTGGTCGTCGCCCTCGGTCAGCACGGTGTAGAAGGCGGTGATCGAGCCGCCGCCCGGCTTGCCGTTGCCGGCGCGCTCGACCAGCGCGGGCAGCTTGGCGAACACCGAGGGCGGGTAGCCCTTGGTCGCCGGCGGCTCGCCGATGGCGAGCGCGATCTCGCGCTGCGCCATCGCGTAGCGGGTCAGCGAATCCATGATGAGCAGCACGTTTCTGCCCTGGTCGCGGAAGTGCTCGGCGATGGAGGTGGCGTAGGCCGCGCCCTGCATGCGCATCAACGGCGGCGTGTCGGCCGGCGCGGCGACGACGACGGCGCGCGCGAGGCCTTCCTCGCCGAGGATCTGTTCGATGAATTCCTTGACCTCGCGGCCGCGTTCGCCGATCAGTCCGACGACGATGACGTCGGCCGAGGTGTAGCGCGCCATCATGCCGAGCAGCACGCTCTTGCCCACGCCGGAGCCGGCGAACAGGCCCATGCGCTGACCGCGGCCGACCGTGAGCAGGCTGTTGATCGCGCGCACACCCACGTCGAGGATGTCGCTGATCGGCGCGCGCGACAGCGGGTTGGCCACACGACGCGACAGCGGCGCGCTGGTCTCGGCGTTGACCGGGCCCAGGGCGTCCAGCGCGCGGCCGTTGCTGTCGAGCACGCGGCCGAGCAGGCCGTCGCCGACCGGCAGGTGGCGAGTGCGGTCGCTGGGCCGGCGGCGCGGGTGATCGACCTGGCCAAGGCCGGGCAGGGTGGGAATGATCTCGGCGGGGAAGACCTGCGCGCCGGGCACGATGCCCTCGATGTCGCTCTGCGGCATGAGGTAGAGCCGCTCGCCGGCGAAGCCGACCACTTCGGCTTCGAGCACCGAGCCGTTGGGCAGCGGCACGGTGCAGGCGCTGCCGACCGGCAGCTTCAGCCCGACCGCTTCCATCACCAGGCCGGCGACGCGGGTGACGCGGCCGGAGACGCGCATCGGCTCGGCGATGTCGATGAGTTCGCGGCAGTCCGAGAGATAGGCCTGCCAGCGTTCGGCGTGCGCGGCGGCGTTCATGCGAGCCAGTCGGTCTGTTTGCCGAGCGCGGCGACCAGGCGTTGCCAGCGCACCGGCAGCGCGGCGTCGATCTGGTTGCTCGGCGTTTCCACGCGGCAGCCGCCGGGTTCGAGCGCGGCGTCCTCGGTGAGCTGCCAGCCGGTCTTGGCCAGTTCGTCGCCGATGCGCTCGCGCACCAGCGCGAGATCGGCGGGGTTCAGATAGAGCATGGCGGGCTGCTGCATGGCGGGCAGATAGCGCACCGCCTCGCGCACCAGCGGGATGACCAGCTCGGGCCGCACCGCGAGCGCCGATTTCAGGACCGCGCGCGCGAGGTCGACGGCCAGCTCCAGCACCTGCTCGGAAATGATCGCGTCCGCGCGGCGGGTCTCGCCGGCGAAGCCGTCGGCCAGCGCGGCCAGACGGGCGGCTTCCGCCTCGGCCCTGGCGCGGCCTTCGGCGAGGCCGGCCGCGAATCCTTCGGCGTGGCCGGCGGCGTAGCCTTCCTGCTGCGCCTGTTCCTGGATCGCGGTGATCTGTTCGATGGTCGGCAGGCTGACGCCGGCGCGCCGCAGCTTGACGTCGCGCGGCGTGCCGTCGAAGCTGGCCGGCTCCCAGGGCCGGCAGTCGGCCTGCTCTTCGCTGCGGATGACCGCGCTGGCGCCGTTAGACATAGGCTTCCTCGCCCTTCGCGCCGAGCGTCAACTGGCCTTCGTCGGCCAGCCGGCGGATGACGGTGAGGATCTCGCGCTGCTGCGCCTCGACCTCGGACAGCCGCACCGGGCCCTTGGAATCGAGGTCCTCGCGCATCATCTCGGCGGCGCGCTGCGACATGTTCTTGAAGATCTTTTCGCGCAGTTCCTCGTTCGCGCCCTTCAGCGCGATGATGAGCGAATCGGACTGGACTTCGCGCAGGATGAGCTGGATGCCGCGATCCTCGATGTCGAGAACGTTCTCGAACACGAACATCTCGTCCATGATCTTCTGCGCCATGTCGGGGTCGTAGTTCTTCAGGTATTCCATCGCCGACGATTCGCTTTCGCCGCTCATGTAGTTGAGGATGTCCGCCGCGACGCGGGTGCCGCCCATGGTCTGTTTCTTCATCGCGCCGCTGCCCGACAGCAGCTTGGAGAGCACGTCGTTCAGCTCGCGCAGCGCGGCCGGCTGCACGCCCGACAGGGTGGCGATGCGCAGCAGCACGTCGTTGCGCAGGCGCTCGGAAAACTGGCCGAGGATTTCGCAGGCGTGGTCGCTTTCCAGGTGGACCAGGATGGTGGCGATGGTCTGCGGGTGTTCGTTACGGATGAGGTCGGCCACCGATTCGGCGTCCATCCACTTCAGGCTTTCGATGCCGCTGGCGTCGCCGCTGCCGCCGAGAATGCGGTTGAGCAGCGAGGAGGCCTTGTCGTCGCCCAGCGCCTTGGTGAGCACGGAGCGGATGTAGTCGTCGGAATCCAGGCCCAGGTTGGAGTTCTGGTCGGCCATGCCGTTGAAGCTGTCCAGCACGCGCTCGACCTGATCGAGCGGGATGGCTTTCATGCTGGTCATGGCCTCGCCCAGTTTCTGCACTTCGCGCGGGCCGAGGAATTTCATGACCTCGGCGGCGCCTTCCTCGCCGAGCGCGAGCATCAGGACCGCCGCGTTTTGGATGCCGTTGTCACTCATTGCCGCCTACCCAGGTTTTCACGATGTTGGCGACCACGCGCGGATCGTCCTTGGCGAGCTGTTGCGCGCGGGTCAGATTGTCCTGATAGCTGCGTTGCCCGGGCAGCGCCATCGCGCCGTCGTGGCCCAGCGCATGGCCTTCGTGGCCCGGCGCGCCGGCCGGGGGCAGCGCCAGCGGTTCGGACAGTTTCTTCAATAACGGCTTCAGCACGCGCAAATACAGCAGCAGCAGCGCGATGCCCATGAGGATGTACTTGCCGGCGGTCTTGGCCATCTCGATCGTGGCGGGCTGCTTCCAGAGCGGCGTCTCGGGAATCGGCTCGACCTTTGGCGAGGCGAAGGGGCTGTTGACGATGTTGAGCGTATCGCCGCGCTGCTGGTTGTAGCCCATCGCTTCCTTCACCAGATTGGTGATCTGCTCCATTTCGGCGGCGGCGAGCGGGGCCTGGGCGGTCTTGCCGTCCTTATCGACGCTGTTGCGATAGTTGACGACGACGGCGACCGACAGCCGCTTGAGGCCGCCGCTGCCCTGCTGGACGTACTGGATGGTCTTGTCCACCTCGTAGTTGACCGTGGAGTCCTTG
>Ga0228535_1002659_pt1 | contig 16036 bp, 14 predicted proteins | sample SJ1metagenome_FD_168457 | JGI IMG/M metagenome (GOLD analysis project Ga0228535, IMG submission 168457) | Enriched culture of PCE-dechlorinating microbial communities from Ithaca, New York, USA - SJ1 | ecosystem: Engineered > Modeled > Simulated communities (microbial... > Unclassified | place... | reverse complement strand
CCGGGAAGCGTTAATCTGCCCCGCAAAGGAGGGAGTCGACTTCAATGCACCGTGTCCGGCGGAGGGGATCCGTTTCCCGTCATCGCCGAGACCGTTCATGGAGGAATCGACTATGCTCAAGGCAAAGTCTTTTGTCGAGGGGCTGGTGAGCAAGGCAGACATCACCGTCAACGGCCCCGAACCCTGGGATATCCAGGTCCACAACGACGCCTTCTACGGCCGGGTCCTGCGCCAGCAGAGCCTGGGCCTCGGCGAGGCCTATATGGACGGCTGGTGGGACTGCCCACGGATCGACGAGTTCATCTGCCGTCTCCTTGGCGCCCGCCTCGACGAGAAGCTACGCGGAGCGCTCAGTCTCCTGCCGATATACCTCTCGGCCTTCCTCCTGAACCGACAGAGCCGGTCCCGCTCGCCGGTGGTCGCCGAGCGGCATTACAACCTCGGGAACGAACTTTTCCGGGCCTTCCTCGATCCCCTTTTGCAGTACAGCTGCGCCTATTTCGATGGGACCGGCGATCTGGCCGAGGCCCAGATCAAAAAGCTTGAGCTCATCTGCCGGAAACTCAGCCTGGCCGCAGGGGAGAAGCTCCTGGACATCGGTTGCGGCTGGGGGGGGCTTGCAAAATACGCAGCGGAGCGATACGGCAGCGCCGTGACGGCCGTGAACATCTCGGCGGAGCAGATCCGCCATGCCCGCGACTGGTGCAAGGGGCTGCCCGTGACGATCCTGGACTGCGACTACCGGGACATCCAGGGTTGCTTCGACAAGGTCGTCTCCGTCGGCATGTTCGAACATGTGGGGAGCCGCAATTACCGGCAGTTTATGGAGGTCGTCCACAGGTGCCTCCGGTCCGGAGGGACTTTCCTGCTCCATACGATCGGCGGCAACTGCTCCACGATCGGTTGTGACCCCTGGATCAACCGCTACATCTTCCCCAACGGGATGCTGCCCTCGATTGCTCAGATCAGCCGGGCCGTGGAGGGGCTCTTCGTTGTGGAGGACTGGCACAACATGGGCCCCAATTACGATAAGACGCTGATGGCCTGGAATGCTAACTTCCAGCGGGCCTGGAACGGCCTGAAGGGGGCCTACGACAGCCGTTTCAAGAGGATGTGGGAGTACTACCTGCTTTCCTGCGCCGGCGCCTTCCGCGCCCGGAACATCCAGCTCTGGCAGATCGTCCTGACCCCTGTGGGAACGCCTCAGCCGGCCTGCCGCCTCTAGGACACAGGGAGAACAACTCTTCTTCCTGAATGCGCGGACAAATCCACGAGAGAGTTGCTTTTATATTTTTATCTTAAACACATCGAAAAGCAGATAAGTCGGACGTAATGGCTGGGCAGGCTTTGCGGCCAACCAATGGGGCGTTGAATCGCGCCACCCGGCATGGACAGGATGGGAAGGAGGACAAGCCATCAGTCCGCCACAAACCCCTTACACCCCGCCCGGTAGAACGGAAGAAACCCCGAGTCATACTCAATCTTCGCAAAACTCTCAATATTTCCATCGATATTTATTCTTGGTAGCGACGTAAGATGGGATTTATGCTGCTCGAATACATTTGTCTGTCTCGTTGTGACCCCTGTTTCAAAACCCGCCCTCTTTACAGCATCAAACTCTCTTAAACCCGCCTCGTTTATTCCGCCAAAGGGATACGAAAATGCCTTTACCGGCAAATTGATTTTAGATTCTATTCTTTTTTTCGAAAGCAGCAATTCGCTATTCAATTCTTCTTCTGAAAGATTTTTCAGCGAGAAATGGTTCACTGTATGTGCACCGATCGTTACCAGTTTGTCTTGCGACATTGCGATGAGGCTCTCCCAACCGATTGCAAACCTGTCGGATGTCGCCCGCCGATCGATTCCATTTTTTGCAAACACAGCCTCTACGACGTCCGAAAAATCGGAAGGATTACTGCTTTGAATGATTTTTTGAATTGCCATGAATGTCATCTCTTTGCTTTGATTGTCGCAGCAATCAAAGCCATAATGCGTTCCATCAAGATCAAATTCGACCGTTCTATTTTGTATCACAAGCGCATCCAGCATATACCACCATAACACGGCATCTCCATCTGGAAAGGACGTCGTGACATAGATGGTGAATGGAACCTTATGCTTGCGAAAAATGGGATATGCCAAAGCATAAGTATCCAAATATCCGTCATCAAAAGTGAAAACAACAAATTTCTGCCTTTCGGGGATATTTAAAATCCGCGGAACATCCCCTATAGACACAAAAACATAACCTCTCTTTTTAAAAGAGACAATGATCTCCTCGAGATATTCCGGAGTGATTTCAAGGGCAGAATTGTTCAAGAAAAAAGATCTTTCTTCTTTTTTACAAATCCGGTGGAACATTAAAATGCTTCCGCTGCCAGAATACCAAGGAGCAAGAAGCTTAAACAGTTGAGTCCTCTTTAATGCAGATTTGATGGTTGTTCTTACCTTTTTCATCTTGTCCCCCCATAAACCTGAACAGGTCGCTTCAGAATGAAGATTACCAATATTCCCAGGGGCTACGCTATCTGCTTCGTAAGGGTTCTCGATATCGGATTTACAAAAAAGGAGTTGCTGATTTATGCTTCTTATACCTACCAACCTTAATGGTCAATCCATAACTTTCACTTGGGACGATGGTATACGGCAATATAGTTTTCGCCCAGCAATTGCATTTTTTTAAATAAAATGAGTTGACTCAACCGAACCAACCCATTCTCTAAAAGCATGGTGGTCTTATCTGAAAAAATAAGTCGATCCCCATACTTGAGCCCGCTAAAAAGATGCCCCATATGCTCATGTTTCAAAAAACCGGCTTGGTGCATCGTTCTGTCAAGCATTGATGGGGTGTACCACTTTCTCATTAACCCTGGCTGCTTAAGTCCAGAAGAACCCGGATGGCCGACATCAGATTTACGAACCATCTGAATCCATTTAAGTATTTTTAAGTATACCACATGGGGATTCGCTATCCGTCCCGGGCCATCCTTGAAATTAAGCAGATGAACCATCCGGATGCGATTCCATATCTGAGCCACCACAATTCCTGACGGGGCCAGCAATCTGTACATTTCGCTGACAACGGGTTGGGGGTCTAAAATATACTCCAAATACCCCAGGGCTATGATTGCATCAAACTGGCTTTCTTTTATTTTTAGCTTATCAATTTCTCCCAATATAAAAGTGCATTGTGAATCAACCCCCATCTGATGGGCATTCTTATCGGCAACCTCAAGCATCTTTTCCGAAAAATCAACCCCCGTCACCTTATACCCTTTACGGGCAAGAGCACAGGATACCCATCCGGTTCCGCATCCGATATCGAGAACTCTTTTGCCGGATGAAATATATTTGTCCACAAAATCCATGGCATATTTTGCACGAAATCGTTTTCCATAAGAATCGTAACTCGTTCCTTCATACAACTGGTTCCAATCAGCGGAATATCCCTGAAAAAAATCCTGCCACTGTCTCTTATTCAACTCTTCAGTTTCATCATTCATGATTGAATTTCGTTCGACCGGCTTTGAACATCAGGCGCCGGGGCATTTTACTTTGCGAAACACTCCACGGGGTTTGCCGATACTTTTACTATGGAGGACGATTCTTTCCCATACCTGTATTGAAGGGAAGGAACGTGTTTGGAAAGGGACCAAATGCGAGAGAAATATAAAGTGAGCGCCCTTGCATGTCAAGGTTAATAACTTAGCTGCTATACCCCGCCACAGTCATAGGGGCTCCCGATGGCGCTCCGCCCCAGCCAATTTCTCGACGAGCTTGCCGTACTTCTCGTGGATCATCCTCCGGTCGAACTCCCAGAATTCCTGCATCATGGCGTCCTGTTCCGCAGGGCTGAAATACTCCAGAATCGGGTAGAAGAAGTGCTTGTCCTCCTTCTCGATGTGGCGGGGATAGAAGACGGTCAAATCCTCCAGGGCGCCCACGACTTCGGTCAGCGTCGGCTCACCCTTCAGGTACCGTTCCTTGGCGTCCACCAGGCGGCCGACCGTCTTTCGGGCATACCGGTGCTCCTCGACAAGTTCCGCGACGATCCGCGCATGCTCGGCGCTCATCGGCTTTTTCGCCAAGTCCCGAAAGAGGATGTCCTCCTCCTTGCCGTGGTGCGTCCGGTCGGCGTAGGTCCGGATGAAATCGACGACCGTGTCGACGAAGATGGGATCGACCTTCTGGAGCCTGTGGGTCCGCTCCACCTCCTTACCGACCAGGGCCAGCATCTTCTCGATCAAACGGTGTTCCCGCATCAACGGACCGATCGGTTTCATGGCCTTCTCCTTTCTGTACTCAACCTGACCGTGCCTCCCCCGCCCTTCGGTCCGCCGGGCCTCCGGGGCTGGCCCCGCTATTTGCGGAAGGCGAGGCGCAGCCGGTAGAAGTGGGGTTTGGACGTCCCCATGACCAGAGGCTCCGCCTCCCGGAAGAGACGCTGGCGGTCGTCGCTCAGGTGCATGTCCATGAAGGTCTCCTTGGACTCGTGCTCGACGATCGCGGCGTAGCGGCTCCCGCCCTCAATCGGCTCGAGGAGGCTCCGGGAAACGAACCCGCGGTGACGGGCGAAGACCTCGCTGGAACGGCTGAACCACTCCACAAAGACATCCTCCTTCCCCGGTTTCACCGGGGCGAAATCGATAAGGTTGACGAAGCACCCTTCCCAGCCGTCCAGGGAGGATTCCGGCACGGCCTTCTCGGGGAGCGGCGTCCGGATGGCCAGGACGACCAGCGGTTCCGCCGATGTGTTCGCAATGCCCATCGACACGCCCCGGGCGATGCGCAGGAGTTTGCCCGGCCCGACCCGGAAGCTCTGGCCGTTCTCGGTAAAGACCCCCTCGCCGCGAAGGACCTGGATCGTCACCGGGGCGTCCGTGACGTGTTCTGGCACCTCGCTGCCGGGGTCCAGGCGGAGTTGCCGGATCGTGAGCTGGGGTTCCTCGGCGATAACCGAGATGCCCCGCCCCCCCTGACCGGAAACTTCCCTGCTCTTCAAATCCACGATTTCCATAGCCTTCAAAACCTCAATAGGAATTAACGGGGAACGACCCCGTCCGGTACCGTTATCGTCCCTCCTGGGCGATCCGTTGAAGGCCCGCCCGGTCCAGGATCCGGATCTGCTTTCCCTTCGAACGGATCAGCCCCTCCCGGTCGAGCCTGGCGAGTATCCGCGAAAGGGTCTCGGGGATCGTCCCCAGGAGCGAGGCGAGTTGACCCTTGGAGATGTCCAGCTCCACCGCGCCTTGGCCGTCGCGGTCCGCCAGGTAGAGGAGGTACTTGGCGAGCCTCCCGGGCACCTCCTTGAGCGAGAGGTCCTCGACGAGACCAGTGAACTGACGCAGACGCCGCGAGAGCTGGGCCAGCATGTTGAGGGCGAGGGTCGGGTCCCGCTTGATCAGGCCGACAAAGGCGACCCGCGGGAAGAAGAAGACGGTCGACTGGGCAGCGGCGGTAGCGTCCGCCGGGAATCCCTGGCCGGTGAAGACCGGGACCTCCCCAAAGGGCTCCCCGGGACCGACCATGTGAAGGATCTGCTCTTTCCCCTCAGGGGAGACCTTGGAGATCTTCACGCGGCCCGTCAGGACCACATAGAAGCCAGTCCCCTCGTCCCCCTCGGCGAAGAGCTGCTCCCCCTTCTTGCAGGCCCGCCTCACGCCGATCCGGGCCAGGGCCGCGACCTGTTCCTTCGAAAGACCGGCGAAAAGGGGGATCCCGGCGAGCTGTCCGGCCACATCAATCATCGTGCCCTCCCAAGTATGCAATAAACTACACATTTGGTTGACTTATGTCAAAGCGGTTTTTATCGGACCGTGGGATAAGGGGGCCGTAAGGAACGAAAAGGCCGCCCCTGGGCGGCAACAGAAATTAAGGACAAGATAAAAAAGGAGGCAGATATGAAGACCACCCGGAAGATCATCAAAATAGACGAGGAGAAGTGCAATGGCTGCGGCCTGTGCGTCCCCTCCTGCGCCGAGGGCGCAATCCAGGTCATTGACGGCAAGGCGCGGCTCGTGGCGGAGAAATACTGTGACGGCCTGGGAGCCTGCCTGGGCGAATGCCCTGAGGGGGCTCTCCTGGTCGTGGACGCCGAAGCCGAGGCCTTCGACGAGGCGGCCGCCATGGCGCACGTCCGGGCGACCGGCCACGTCCATACCGGAAAAGGCCACGCCGGCCATGCTTCGGCACCGGAGACGGGGGCCGCGACCCATGCCGGAAAGGCCCTCCCCTGCGGCTGTCCTTCCTCGGTGATCCAGACCTTCAAGCCCCAGACGGCCTGCGAGCGGGCCAACACCCCCGTCTCCAGGCCCGCCTCTGGCGTCTCGGCCCTGACCCACTGGCCGATCCAGATCCACCTGGTCCCGCCGACAGCGCCCTTCCTGAAAGGGGCGGACCTCCTGGTCGCCTCGGACTGTGTTCCGGGGGCCTACCACCGTTTCCACGACGACCTCTTGAGGGGAAAGATCCTCCTCATGGGCTGCCCCAAATTCGACGACGCCGAGGCCTACGTCCAGAAGCTGGCCGCCATCTTCGCCCAGGCACAAATCCAGAGCGTCACGGTTGCCGTGATGGAGGTCCCCTGCTGCCAGGGGATGCCGGTCATCGTGAAGAAGGCAATGGCCCTCTCGGGAAAGCAGATCCCCCTCAAGGTCGCGACGGTTTCCACCCGGGGCGAACTCCTGGGCTAGACCCGGCTGCGGCCACTGACGGGGCGAAACCCTTTTCAGGGGATTGTATTTTCGGAGACGGGTTCTTTGACGTCGATCTCGAAAACTCTGGCGACCCTGGTTCCGCTGTCATCCGTCACGGAAGCGCCGAATCGGAAGGGACCCTTCAAGTCCGGCGGGCGGTTCCAGGAGATCTTCCCGGAGGGGCGATCGAGGACCATGCCCGGAAGAAGGGGAGGATCCAAGGCGAAGGTGACCGCGGCGCTGTCCGGCGCTGCGCTGAGAAGCTGCAGTTCGATGGGCGCTCCGACCTTGCTCGACGGGCTGATGATCTCCATCTCCAGGGACGGGGCGATGCTGTGGACGGCAACCAGGGCGCTTTCGACCGTGAATCCGGCGGTTTCTCCGTCATGGGGCGTCACGGCGACGCTGATGCGGTCCTGCTTCTTGAGCCCCGAAAGGCTCAGGCTGTCCCCCTTGGCCGCGTCGACGATCCGGTCATTGACCCTCCACCGATAGGTGAAGGCGAGTTTCTGCGGTGCCCCCGGGGCAAGGACCACCTCCACCCTCAGGTTGTCCTTCCGGGTGGGCTGCTGGGGCACCAGGCGAACGGCCTCGATCAAGGCGAGCGGTGTCTCCGGCGCTGCACCGCCCGGCGAAGGGGCAGGGGCCGCCGGAAACCGGGGCAGGGGACCCGGAGCCTCCGCGCTTCCCGCAACCCCGGGGATAGAGACAGGCGTCGTCGGAGTCCCGTCCTTTTGGACAGGCAGGAACACCAGCCCGGCGATCACCAGGGCCAGGACGAGCCCGCCAGCGGCCCACAGCCAACGGGAGCGGGCGGCCTTCTTCCCGGCGACCTCGCCGATCCGGACAGGGTTCGGCCTTCTCCCGGTCGGTGCCTTTCTTGTCCCGACTGCATTCCGGGCGCCCGCCAGCCGCTGGCCGCTGGCCGATATCCGCGTCCCCAACGATTTCGGCCCCCGGATCGGTATCCTGCTTCCCGTTGGACTCATCTCTCTCCTTCTGACAGTCCTATCACAATCAAGAACGAAGCCGGTCTTCCTGTGGCATATGGAGATTCCGGTGATAGGCTTGCCACGCCCGGACCAGTCGCCCGATGTCCGCCCGTCCCTCTTCCATCAATGCCTCGTTATCGTGCATCCGTTTCCAGTCGGACCGGACTTCGTTCCCGAGCGCCTTTCCGAACCGTTCCCGAAAGAGCCCCGGGACACCGATCGAAGGGTCCGCGATCCAAAGACCCCGACCGATGGAGAAAAACAGGTATCGGCCGTCTCTTTCATAAATCCCCCTCAGCGCGGAGATATCCGGAATCGGTTCGAAGCACCGATCCCCCTCGGGGATGATCGCCTCAGGCGGTCCGGCATAGGGGAACATCTGGATGTGGGAATGAAAGACCGTCTGGCCGACGATCCCGTGTTCAAAGGTGCTCACGGAACCGTAAACAGACTCAATGAACCGCTTCGTCTGCAGGTAGAGACCGACGAATTCGCCGAGCATGTTCGGAGGGTATTCACCGATACAGGAGAGGTGCGCCTTGGGAATGATCAGGATGTGTCCCTCAGTAAGGGGATGGCCGTCACAGACCACCAGAAAGTTCTCCGTCATTTTCAGCACATGGTTCAGTGCAAAGGAGTGATGATTGCAGTGCGGACAGTTTGCCCGGATGGCCTTTTCGGAAAGATCGGTCATGCCTGCCCCCTGAAGGTGGGATGGAACCAGTTCCATGACGACGAATATGCGGTTTCTCTACCACCATTTGGCTATTAAATCCACTCCATCCGCTGTTCGTAGCCTGCCGGGAGGGTGGGCGGCAACTGCCCGCGGGATTGGCAGCGGCCAGGGCGGAAAACGCCCAACAATTCTATATTATTTCATATTTTTCTTTTTTGAGCCCACCCAGCGCTCCTCTGCTAGAACAACGAAATTCGATGTATCGTCATATACCCGGCCTATTCCGGGAATGCGACGGAACGGATTACACAATCCGCAGTTACTACGGGAAAAACCTCAACAACATTCCGGATGCGGCGATGCCGCTGGTCTGTGCGGATAAATAAAAATGGTCGGAACCTTAAGGTTCCGTCAGAGGAATGGCGCGGCGGTGCTTTGCGTGCTCGCGCTCCAGGCGTTCCCGGGTGATGGGCCAACCGTGGCCCGGCAGGAAGAGAGTGCAGCCGGTCCCGAGGAGCCTCCCCCAGTTGCGGACCATCTCCACAGGATCATCCGCAAAGGGCGGGAAAACCGAACGGGGGAGGGTGCCCAGGAGGGTGTCCCCCACAAGGGCGATCTGATCATCCACGATCAGGCTCACTGACCCTGGGGAATGGCCAGGGGCGTGGAGGACCGTCGCCTCGAAGCCGAGGGCCCGCAGACCCATGGCTTCCCCGACGAGGAGATCCGGGCTGGCCGGCCGGTAGGCGACCCGGGGCTGGAGCCATGGGGAAATCCGGGGCATAAGCCATCGGGTCACAGGGATCGAGCCCCGGGGCAGGCGGCTGTCACCGGTCTTCAAGGCCCCGGCCTCCTGTTCCTGGACGACAATCTTCGCCCCGTATCGCTCTGACAGGGCGGCCGTGTTCTCGGCATGGTCGAAATGGGTGTGGGTCAAAATGATCGCATCGAGCCGGTCGATCTTCAGCCTGTCCAGGCGGGACACGATCCGGCCGAACCGGCTGGTCCTGCCGGTGTCAATCAGGAGGGCCCGTGTCCCCGCGGTAAGCAGATAGACATTGCTCCTGCCGCCGATCATTTGGCGGATCCGCTGCCCGCTTTTCGTCGTGATATCCATGTACCTTCTCCGGGGAATCCCCCCTCCTATTTCTTCTGTATCGGACACCCTATGAAGATCCCTTGAGGGGCTCTGCTTTCTGGTTCTTCCCACGGGCCAAGGAGATGAAGATCCCAAGGAAGCACAGGGCCGTACAGATCAGGAAGACCGTGTGGATGCTCATGAGGAGCGCCGGGTAGCGCTCCGGGGTGATCCGGACGTTCCCGATGAAGAGGGCGAAGACCACGAGGGCCAGACCCATGCTGAGCATCTGGCCGACGAGCCGCATCGTGCTCACCATCGCCGAGGCCACCCCGTAGAAGCGCCGCTCCACGGACCCCATGATGGCGTTCGTGTTGGGGGGCGAAAAGAAGGCGAACCCCAGGCCCAGGAAGACCAAGGCGCCGCCGACCATGGCGAGCCCCGTTTGAGCCGTGATGAAGGTGAGAATGAAAAGGCCCGCCGTGCAGAGGGCCATCCCGAACGAGGAGAGCCTCTGGGCATGGATCCGGTCCGAGAGCCGGCCCGCGAGAGGGGCGAAGAGGGCCTGGATGACCGGCTGAACGACCAGGACCAGACCGGCGGACTGGGCGTCGAAACCCTTGATATACTGCAGGTAAAGGCTAAGCAGAAAACCCACGGCGAAGTTCGCGCTGTAGTTGATCAGGGCCGCCAAGTTTGAAAAGGCAAAGGTCCGGTTGCGGAAGAGCCAGAGGTTGAACAGGGGGCTCTCGGCCCGGAGCTCGAACCGGACGAACCCCGCAAATCCGGCGATCCCCAAGAGGACCAGGGCGCCTCCCCATGGGCCGGGAAGTCGCGAAAAGCCGTTCATGAGCAGCACCAGCGCGATACAGTAGAACAGAGCCCCCTTCCAGTCGAAGGCCTCCCCGCGGCTGGCCGCCCATTCACCCTTGAGCTTCCACGCGCAGACGGCCAGGGCCGTCACGCCCAGGGGGATCATGGCGAAAAAAAGGCTCCGCCACCCCAGGTAGTGGGTCATCGTCCCCCCCAGGACCGGACCCAGGGAGAGGGCGACGTAGATGGTGCCGATGTTGATGCCGATGGCCCGGCCCCGCCTGTGGGGCGGGAAGACCGAGGTGATGATGGCCAAGGCCGTGACGAAGATCATCCCGGCGGCGATCCCCTGGAAGACCCGAAAGACGATGAGCCAGGAGGCCGCAGGGGCCAGGGCCGACAGGAGCGACGAGGCCGTGAAGCCTGCGACGCCGGCAGTGAAGATCCGCTTCATCCCGTGAATGTCGGCGATCCGGCCACAGGGCACGGCAACCATGGCCGCGGCCAGGAGAAAGGCCGTCGGGATCCAGCCCAGGACGATGGCGTCGGTGCCGAACTCCGCCCCGATCGCCGGAAGGGCGATGTTGACCGACGAGCCCATGAAGGGCGTCATGAAGTTCGCCAGCGTTGCCACAATGAGGGCCGGCACCCGCATCGAGCGGTCGTCCTGCCCCTGCAAACGGTCTGGGTCCATCGATTCCTCAGGTCTTTCCTTTTCCGTAAAAAAAGATTCCTCCGGGAATCTCTTTCCCGGAGGAACGTCTGTGCATCCTGCCCGTAGCGGCGCCTAGCGGCTCTTCCAGTCCATCCGGGTGATGTCCCCGTTTTTGAAATGGAACTTCTTGCTCCAGTCGGAGCGGCTCCCCCCCACGCTGACGGTGCAGTCCACCGACAGGACGCCGGTTCCCGTCTCCCCGACCGTGTTGCCCGTCACATCCATGGAGACGGTATCCTCTCCGTACTCCTGCTTGAGGTAGACCTTTGCTTTTGCAATCATACCCTTTTCATCCATCTTTCCAATTCCTTTAACCGATCCGATCGATCCGCGTCTTCATTGATGGATTACAGGATAGGAAAAACGATGCTCCCTGTCAATGCGATTCTGGCACCACGCAGCCGTACCCCCGGTTCCCTCTCGACGCCCGCCTTTCCAACCCCGCCGTGCACGTATCCCATGAGAACGGCGCTGTGTCCACCCTTGTGGCGTCCTTTAAATACCGCGGCCCTCCTGCGGGGAGCTAATTCGAAGGAACTACGACGTAGTAGAATTTCCCGTCGCTGCGTTTTTCGGCTTTCCACGTGATATCCGCACAGACGGGGCTGCATTGGCTGCCCTGGGCGGGGTCCGCGCAAGCACTTTTGACATCCACTTCCCTCATGCACCTCCTCATGCCGCATTGGTACCACTCTTCCACCTTGCCGTAGGCGAAGCAGGGGCAAAGATCGCCGGTTTCGGCCTGTCCGGTACCCCCTGACGCGATCTTGGTCATTTTGAAATACTGCTGCTTCACGTAATCAGTCGTGCGGGCAAAAAAGGTGGGGTTCAATGCCCATTCCGTGCTGTTCTCGATCTTGACCTGCCAAGCCATCGAGGGGAGGGCGCTCAAGGCCATCAGGATAAGAGATCCAGCGGTCACGGCGGCGGCTTTCTGAAGACGGTTCATGTGGTCTTTCTCCTTAAGGATTTTTTAGACTTATTGTTTGCATGACCGATGCCAGGTGCAGATATCGAGATTTCTAGCCGCCTTCAAGCCTTTTCTTCTTCTCCCTCCTGCCAACACCATACGCAGGACTGCCAACTTTGTTGGCATGATCCGCAATTCCCGAGATCCCGGACGATCATGTGTGACAACTGGATTGAGTCGATACTTTTCGCCCGGCATCATCAGTAAACGACCACAACTTCCCCTTATCAAGCGCTGCGCAAGCGGACCAAGCGGACCAAAAGAATCGCCGCGAAAGGGAGTGCGAGGCCGAGCGCAACCTGGACGATGAGCAGGTCGCCGAGCTGGCTGTAGTCGGCCGGGACCTTGAGCAGGCCGGTCGCCATGTCCTTGACTTCGCGGGTGACGATGAAGGCCTCGTTCAGGTACTTGGTGCCGAGCTGGCTAGCCGACAGCGCCAGATTGACAAACGACGCCATCACCGCGAAATAGGTCGCCTTGAGGTTGGCGGGCGCGGAGTTGGCGATCCAGGCCAGCATCGGGATCATCGCGATCTGGCCGAGCGGCGACTCGAGGGTGGTATCCACGATCACGATGGTGCGCGCATCCACCCACCCGCCGGTCATCGCCGCGGTCCAGTGGTGGAGACCGTAGTATAGGCCGACGATCGGCAGGGAAAGGACGAAGCCCGCCAGGGTGAGGAAGCCGACGACATAGGCGATCGACCGCTCCCCCATGAAACGGCGGAACAGGAACATGCCGGCCAGCGTCAGCACGCTGCCGATGAGCGAGAGCACCGAGAGGAACTGCTGGTCGAAGCCGAGCTCGTCGATCATCCACCAGGTCAGGCCCGCGCCAGGCCCGGGGGTGGCTCGGAACAGGAAAATCACGATCGCCGTGCCGAGCAGGGTCGCGCGCGCCTCGGGCTCCAGGGCGCGTGTGATCCTGACGATCAAAAAGGCGACGATCGCCGTCGACCCGACAAAGACGATCTCCTCGCTGTAGCGCATCCCCCCGAGGCCGACCGACAACGTAAAAGCCACGAACAGGAGACTGCCTCCCAGGATCCACCAATTGACCGGCGTGGGCTCGCCGTGGCGGCTGAGCATCGCCTCGACCTGACCGCGGGTGTAGCCCCGGCGCTGCAGGCGGCGGGCGTCCCGCTGCCTGATGAGTATGGCGCTCAGAACGCCCAGCACCGAGATCAGCGGGATCGCAAGCGCCATGAGGTAGACGTTGCGGTAGATGAGCGCGATCTCAACCGACGGCAGCCGGTGAACGCCGGCGAAGAGGTAGAGGTTGAAGAACGCGACCAGGACGCTGCCGCCGATGATCGCGACGCGGCCCAGGGTCTGCATGGTCGTGTTCATAAGCTTGCGGGTCGCCGGGTCTATGGGGTCGCCTGTCTCGTCCACGCGCGGCACCGCCTCGACGGTCATCGCGTCGGCGACCGTGTCCTGGGTCACGTAACCGACCGGAGCCAGCAGCGTCGAAAGCACGAACCAGGCCTCGGCCGGCATGATCGCGGCCATGGCGGCACGATCGCTCAAGAGCCCGACCATGATGAGCAGACTCGCGGCAATCAGGCCGGCACCCAGGTAGATCAATCCGTTTTTCCAGCGCCAGAGGAGATCCACCAGGTGGCCGAGCGGCATCTTCAGCGCCCAGGGGATCCCGGCCCAAAAACCGAGGGCGGCCAGAAATGAGGCAGGCAGGCCCAAGTATTCCTTGACGAAGAAGGTGCCGACGATGCCGGTCAGACCCGAGACCCCGGCGGCCATGTAGACCATGAGCGGGGGCAGGAAGGAGAGCCGCATCTCCCGCCCCAGTTCGAGGACGTTATCGTCTATCCAGCGGTAGAAGGCTGTCAACATGGCGCTCCTTGATGAACCCCTGCGGAACCCGCAGTCAATTCATGGCCCATTTTGCGCCATGATGGGCAGAAATATATGAGAAAAGCTTGATCGATTCCGGCGCTCACTGTTCGTCGAGCTGGTTCAGGATCGCCACCGAGGCGCTGGCGCCGATCCGGCTCGCCCCGGCCTCGATCATGGCCAGGGCGTCGGCCAGGGTCCGGATGCCGCCCGCGGCCTTGACGCCGATTCCCTCGCCCACGGTCCCGCGCATGAGCCGGACGTCGGCGGGCGTAGCCCCGGCGCTCCCGTAGCCCGTGGAAGTCTTCACGAAGGCCGCTCCGGACTTGACGGCCAAGATGCAGGCCCGGGCCTTCTCCTGGTCGGTCAGGTAGCAGGTCTCGATGATCACCTTGACGGGCCGGCCCCCGGCGGCCTTGACCACTGCTGCGATGTCCTCTTCCACCTCGGCTTCGCGGCCGTCCTTCAGGGCGCCGATGCGCAGGACCATGTCCACCTCGGCCGCCCCCAGGCGGACCACCTCGGCCGTCTCGGCGGCCTTGGCTGCCGGGGTGTGGGTCCCGAAGGGAAAGCCCACCACGGAACAGACCAGGGGCGCCTCGTCCTTGAGTATCTTCGCGGCCTCGTCCACATGGACGGGGTTCACGCAGACCGCCTTGAAACCGTAGGCGATGGCCTCCATGCAGAGACTCTTCAGCTCCGCCCGCGTGGACTGGGGCCTGAGCAGGGAGTGGTCGATCATCCCCGCGAGCTGTTCCCTCGTGATCTTCATAGGGACCTCCTTCCGATCATCAACATCGTCATATCAAAACTTACATCCTGTGCCGCCGTCCCGACGGCAGGATCACGATGCCTTCCCATTCGGAACCTGACGGATCGTGCGGAAGTGGCGGACGATCCGGGCCGTGTCCTCGTGGGAGGCTCGGCCGAAGGGCATGATCAGGTAGACCCCCCGGGCCTCGGCGGCCATGGCCTCCGCCAGCTTCATGGCCATCTCCAGGCCGGCCTGCCGCTGGTCCTCGGCGGACTCGAAGCGGGCAAAGGCCGCCACAACCGCCTCGGGGACCCGGATTCCGGGGATCCGGCCGCTGGCAAAAAATTCGGCGTTCCGGCGGCTCGTGAGCGGCAGGAGCCCCGGGAAGAGCCGGACGCCCAGGGAACCGGCCCCGTCCTGGAGGCGCCGGAAGTCCTCGGCCGCAAAGACCGGCTGGGAGAATACGAACTCGGCCCCGGCCTCGACCTTTTTTTGGAGCCAGGCGATCTGGGCCGGGGCGGGCCAGCCGATCGTGGTCCCGGCGCAGAAGTCCGGCGGGTCGGCGATCCGATCGCCGTTGATCATCTCCCCCTCCCGGAGTTTGCGCAGGAGGCGCAGGAGCTCCACCGAGCTCTTGAGGTCCGTGACGCGCTGGGCCAGGGTCCCCAGGGGCCCCATGGAGGGCGGATCGCCCGTCACCGCCAGGATCCCCTTGAGGCCCAGGTCCCAGGCCCCCAGCAAGCCCGAGTGGAGCTGGAGGAGGTTGGACTGGGTCACGGCCTTGTGGGCGATCGAGGGAACCCGGAGGACCTCCTGGAGCCGGGCCGCCGTGACCGTGGCGTCCCGTCCGACGGTCGCCCCGGGGTTGTCCGGGACGTCGAAGAGATCCACGCCCGCGCGGGCTATCTTCTCGGCGTTCAGGCAGAGGGTATCCAGGGAGGCGTTCCGGTCGGCGCGGATTTCCACGCTGATCAGGAACCAGTCGGAGCGCATCATCTCCCGGACAGGGTTCCGCACAGCGGCGCGCTCGGGCCGGGCCTCCTCGGCGGCCTCACGGACCTCGATCCGGGCCGAGGGTCCGACGGGGCGTCCGGCCAGGAGCGGGGTGATCACCCGGATGTGGCCCGGGTCCGTCCCGCAGCAGCCGCCGATGACCGACACGCCCAGGTCTGCCAGGCGGGCCGCGACGGCGGCGAAGGCCTCGGGCGTGAACTCGTAACGGACCAGACCGCGGTCTATCGTGGGGTTCCCGGCGTTGGGCGAGGCCGTCACCGGCAGGCGTGTCCGCGAGAGGAGGTAGGCGGCCACGGCCACGATATCATTGGGATGCTGGCAGTTGGTCCCCACTGCCGTCACACCGGCCGCCTCGGCCTCGGCCAGAAGGACGTCGATCGTGACCCAGCGGTTCCGGCCGCGCCCCGTATGGCCGACCTGGAAGACGACCGGGAGCCCCGTGGCCGCGGCGGCCTTGAGGGCGACCCGGGCCTCCC
>Ga0228535_1002658_pt1 | contig 16049 bp, 11 predicted proteins | sample SJ1metagenome_FD_168457 | JGI IMG/M metagenome (GOLD analysis project Ga0228535, IMG submission 168457) | Enriched culture of PCE-dechlorinating microbial communities from Ithaca, New York, USA - SJ1 | ecosystem: Engineered > Modeled > Simulated communities (microbial... > Unclassified | place... | reverse complement strand
TTTGTTACCTCTTTTTGTTTTGGTCATACGGGCTTACCCTGGATTTCTTCTTCCTCGCCCTTATATCCTCAATGCTGATTGCAATTTCAGGGACTGATATGACCCGGCAGGTGATCCCGGATATTTTGGTGATAAGCGTATTTATGCTTTCTGTCATCCATAAAGTTTTGGCGTATTTTCTCTACCATGAATCGCCGGAGATTTGGCAAAGTGTTCTTGGGCTGATTGCTGCAGGCGGTTTATTTCTTTTGATCACGGTGGTCTCAAAGGGGGGCATGGGTCAAGGAGACGTTACTCTCATTTCAGCTTTAGGATTTGCACTAGGACTCAAAAAAATACTTCTGGTTATATTCTTGTCTTTTGTAATCGCGGCGTGCGCATCACTTATCCTTCTCGGAACCAAAACAAAAACGTTGAAGGACCCTATCCCGTTTGGCGCATTTATCGTGGTTGCCTTTTTCATAACTGTTTTTCTAGGTGATATGCTGATCGGTTGGTACATTGGACTTTTGACCGCGGAAAGGGGGTTTGAGTGTAATGCTGTTTGGCGCGAAGGATATTCTTAGCCTTGATCTATCTTCAGGAGATATCTCTGCGGTTTTGGGAAAACACAACAAAAAAGGCGTAGTAGTTACCGATTGTTTCAGGCTAGACCTGCCCGAAGGAGTTTACCAGGACGGGCAGATCCAGGATCTAGACGAATTTGCCCGTATACTATCGGAGTTTTTGTCCGATAATGGTATAGACCAGGTTGAAACTAACACCGTGATCAATTCAACCTCGATTTTCATGCGAGAAGCCGTTTTGCCCAAAGTTTCTCATCAGGAATTAGAAGCGATTATAGGGTACCAATTGCATGAGTTTATCCCTGTAAACCCAGAGGATTACGTCGTGAAGTTCCTTGAGCTGGGTACAGTGATTGATGCAGGATTGGAAAAAACCGCCGTCCTCCTCATAGGGGTTCCCAACAGTTTGGTCCGTTCTCATCTTACATTGTTGTCACGTGTCGATCTTAAGCCGGCTGTGCTTGATTATGAAGGTAACGCTATCGCGAAACTTGTGACAAATGGGGGAACGGTGAACCAGGTTGTAAGGAAAGGAGATAACGTTGCCGCAGTTAATTTGGGGCAAAAGCATACCAATTTGAGCATAGTCGAAAATGGGGTTTTGAGGGTTTCTAGGTACATTGATAAAGGTATGGATTCGGTTTTGTTCCGCCTCCGCGTGAAGTTCCCCGATGAGGACCCGGAGGGGACAAGGCGACGGTTGTTCTCTCTGAGCAGCATCTCCGCTCCATTGGATCCGGATTCTCCGGATGCAGAGTTTGCCAGGATCACAAGGGAAGGCTTGATGGAGATACTTGAGAGAATAGGCTTTGTCTTTAGATATTACCAGACGAGGGAGAACGCAACCGAGCTCGACTACATCCTCATATACGGAACAGGTTCCGAGATAGGAGGAATAGATAAGGTATTCAAAGAGGTTTTCGAAAGGGACTCTTACATACTAAGGAGTATGGAAAATGTAAAGTGCGATGAGGACATCAATCTGTATGCCAACGCAATCGGCGGCCTAATCAGGCTGGAAGAGGTGAGAAAATGAAGGATCTTAACTTTTTCGAGCCGTTCGTAGAGAAAAAGCGATTCCGGTTGAGCGGGGTTGTGATTTTGTACGGCGTCTTGGCGGTCGCAGTAGTTGCTATAGGTGTTCTCGCCGTAGCCAATCAGGTGAAGATTTCAATGCTTGAGAAGGAAATCCAAACTCAAATGGATTTCATAAACGATCCCAAAACCAGCGCGAAGGTGCAAGAACTTGAATCTATCCAGCAAGAGATCACCACTTTCAGAAGAGAGATAGATAACATAAAGACGCTGGAGACAAGCATTGCCTCAGAAAATATAGTCCGAAGAGATTTGTTGAACGATATAGGATCAAGGATTCCGGATGACCTTTTCATAAACAACATGAGCATAGATAAAAGCGGGATTAGAATTGGCGGGTATTGCCTCGATAGAGAATCTGTTGCCAGCTTTGCCAAGGGTCTTGAAGACCTTCCTATCGTCGAAGACAGTTTCATATCCAGCATTTCTGTTAACGAGTCATATTACAGATTTGACCTGAACCTCATCCTCAAGGAGGTGAACCCGTATGGAAGCACGCAGTAAACCACAAGCAGAATCGAAACCTTTGGTCAAACTAAGACCTTTGAGCGACAACGAAAAGATGCTCTTGGTTGGTCTGGGCATTGCGGTGGTATTATTTCTCGGCATTACCTTCGTGATAAATCCACAGACGTTGCGAAGAGATGAATTAGAGGCCCAGAAGAGAGAATTAGACGATCGGGTTACCCAAATAAATACCCTTTTGGCTACAGAAACTGAGATAAAAAGCACAAGGCAGAATCTGGAAGAAGAGAGAAATGAACTCCTAGAGAAGTACTTTCCTGTGCTTGATCAGCCGCAGATAGTCTACCTCCTAACCGATATTACGGCTCAGGATAACTTGAATATATCTGATATGAGATTCGACAAACCTAGCGTACAGACTATGTCGGATATGGAAGTCTCCAGCATGAAAGTCCTCATGCCCTTCGACGGTAGATATACTGATCTCTTGGCAGTGGTCCAAGCTGTTGAATCTAGTCCCAGGAGAATGAAAGTTGACAGCGTCACCATAGATAGAGTTGATGACCTCGATGTAAGTGGCTCAATGAGTCTTTTGGTATATAGCCTAGAAGGGTTGGCAGACACAGATCCCAACGTGATTCCGATCCCGATCGTAGAAGGAAAAGGTGAGGTAAACCCAATCAGAAGTTTCGCAGGGTTCGAAGATGTCTCCGCCGAGGCTCAAGAGCCCGAGGGAGAACTGCTCCACGATTTCGAGGCGAAGAACTACGATTTCATTCCGTCTCACTACTACGTAACAGGGAATGCAATGCCTACTTCCCTGAGCAAATCGGGTAGATATGGTTTGAGGCTGGAATACAGCATAGTAGCGGTTAAAGATGAGAACAGAGCGTACGTAGATATATCCAAAAACAACATACAGATCAGCTATCCTCCCGATAAACTCACCCTATGGGTCTACTCTTTCTCGTACTGTCCCGGAGACATCGGCGTAAGGGTTATGACCCAAAATGGGGACGTGATGCACTTCAGCGGTTCAGGCGGCGTTTCATGGCTTGGCTGGGCTAACGTGGATCTTGCGCTTCCTGCGGATAAGAGTCTTTATCCTCTTAACATTACGCATCTATACTACGAGGTCCCGCTAAACAGCGACGACTTTGGCGTCTTGGTTTTCGACAAACTTGCTGTAATGTACGCGCAAAGCGCTGTTGCTTCGTCAGAAGCAGATAAGGAGGCCTCTGATTACTTCTTTTACAAAGTCGAGCCAGGAGATACGATCTCCTCTATTTCGAGGAAGTTCTACGGAACAACAAGATACAACAGCGAGATAATGGCCAATAACAGTATTTCGGCTGGCGATGTTCTTAGACCGGGCAAAATACTCGTGTTGAAGAAGAGATAGGGGGAAGACACCATGAAATCTCGTTTGGCGACCGTTTTAGCATCTGCCTTGTTTCTTCTGATTTTTTCGGGGATGGTCTATGCGGCAGACGATTATGATTACAATGCGGGGTATAGCGCCGGGATAGAATTCTATGGCCGTTATGGGGGGGCATATAGCCCTTCTTACGCCTATTGGTTGCACACCTCAGATTCAAAGTTCAGCTACCAGCCTGTAGATAAAGAGAAGGGCTGGGAACTATATGAAGAAGGTTTCAAGGACGGTTACCTCAATGCTATAGAGGGAATCGAAGTTACCGTGAACTATGCTGAGGATTTGGGCAAACTCATGGGCAGCGTCTATGCCGATAGAGACGTTACGAGCGGCGCGAGAAGCGATTGGAGAAGAGCTCTGCCTAGTGATGCATCTATCTCGGGTACTTTTGAACTGAGTCAGATGGGCGCAGATTACAGGAAAGAATTCCTGGTGCAGTTCAAGAAGGGATTTGAGGCGGGATATCTCGAAGAATATGAGAAAGCCCTTCTTGAACCTAAAAAAGTCAGCATTACCCAAGGATTTGAAGACGGCCAGAATGTTGGTGAGGCGGTAGGCCGCACTTTTGGCGAAAGGGACTACGCAATAGGTTTCAGAGTGAACTACCAAAGAGATCTGCCGACTAGCACTCAAATATCCAGGGATTTTGGTCTGAGTCTGGATTCCAAAGAATACAGAGACGCCTTCATTCAGGGGTACCTTCTCGGCTATGAAAGCGCCTACAACGAAGCCTACAGAGATGCGGCACAAAAGGATGCTGCCAACCACACTGTCTCTCAGCTGATACCGATAAGCGGCGGAAGCGTTACCGTCCAAGGAGGCGTTACCGTAACCATACCTGAGGGAGTCCTCTATGCACCTGCATATCTTGCGATCGAAAACGAAACCCCGACGTACTACTACACCAGTGGGTATGTTAGCGCATCCGACATATACGTAGTTAGCCTGAGTAACCCCAGCTATACTATGGATACCTCGAAGCATATAACCATAGAATTCCCTTACTTTGGAGATATGGTGAAAGGCGGTATTTACAGGTATGTAAACGGAAAGTGGTCTTACCTTCCTTCAAGAATAGATGGCGGTAAGATCTCGGCTACGATAGAGCCTACTACTCTTTCCGGTATTGGCAATATATATGGAGTATTCGTCGACTACGGAGCGACAGTGCTTACAGATGCTAGGAGCCACTGGGCTCGCGATGAGATAAATGCCATGCATAGAAGACATGTAATATCCGGCTATCCTGATGGCACATTCAAGCCTGACAATTATATATCCAGGCTGGATTTTCTGGCACTTCTGGGCAGAGCCTATGGATGGCCTTCTGCTTCTTACGCTTCTTACGCAGCCGTTTTCAAAGATTACGGACAGTTCAAAGATTATGCAGGTCCGGCTGGCTATGCATACAGGATGGGGTATATCAAGGGATATCCCGACGGGTATTTAAGGCCCAATGAGTTCTTAACCTACAGCGACGTTGAAACCATAGTCAGTAGAGTTATCGGCGATCCCAATTTTAGGTGGCAAAACATCGCAAACAAGATGCTTTACGAAAAGGCGGTCAGGTCATCAAGTTTTTCAAGCCCTAAGAACAAGATAACAAGGGCCGAAGTAGTATACATGCTTTATGTGTTGGATAAGCCTTCGTACTGATGTGGGTGAAGATCGCCTGGAGCATTGCCCGTTGAGCCCTTGTTTCATATGGAGGGCGAGCCGGAGATGTCAAACGCATTGACTAGTCTTTGGGCATGCAATATAATGCGGACAAACCCATAACCAATATAGGTATTTGCGATGAAGAGAAGCATTAGGGGTCTGGCGGGTTTAAGAGAGCCGGGGAAAGGTGTGAGCCCGGTACCTTTTAGGACTCCGAACTCGTCTCAGAGCATGTGCTGCGAACGACAAAGTAGTAGCACACGCATAGCGCACGTTAAGCGCCTAGAGTGCGGATGAATGTTCATCTATGAAAGAAGATGGATATTCAATCGAACCAGGGTGGTACCACGGAAGCATCGAAAGTTGAGCCCTCGTCCCTAGGATGAGGGCTTGTTTTTGTGTTTTTAGTTTCAGATCTGATGAAACGGAGGTAGTTTGATTGGGAGAACGGAAAAACGGGAACCAAACCGAAAAGAACGGCAATGAATTCTACGATGCCCAAAAGGTGGAATCGAAGTGGCAGGAATTCTGGCGAGATAATGAGACTTATGTGGTCAAAGAAGACCCACAAAAGCCCAAGTTCTATGGGCTTGAGATGTTTATGTACCCTTCGGGGGATTTGCACGTCGGTCATTTGAGGAACTACACCATTGGTGACACAGTGTGTAGATACAAGCGTGCCAAAGGGTTTAACGTCCTTCACCCAACGGGTTGGGATGCATTTGGCATGCCTGCCGAGAATGCAGCCATAAAAAGAGGTACGCCTCCTGACAAGTGGACTTGGAGCAACATAGCCCAAATGAGAGAACAGATCAAAAGACTCGGGTTCAGCTATGACTGGTCAAGGGAGATATGTACTGCGTTTCCCGAGTACTACAAATGGACGCAGTGGTTGTTCCTTCTGCTTTACAAACGGGGGCTTGCTTACAAGAAGATGGCTCCTGCCAATTGGTGCCCGCATTGCCATACAGTATTGGCTAACGAACAGGTGGAACAAGGAAGATGTTGGCGCTGCGATTCTTTGGTCGAAAAACGTCGCATGAACCAGTGGTTTTTCAAAATTACAGACTATGCGGAAAGACTTTTGAATGATATTGAGAAGCTACAAGGCTGGCCCGAACATGTGAAAATAATGCAAAGAAACTGGATCGGAAGAAGCGAGGGCGCTGAAATCAATTTTCTGGGGCCCAACGGGGAAGAAATCCCGGTGTTTACCACAAGGCAAGACACCATCTACGGGGTTACCTACATAGTGTTGGCTCCTGAGCATCCGCTGGTTGAAAGGCTTTCTAAGGGAACCCAATATGAATCCGATGTCAGGGAATTCGTGGAAAGAGTATCTAGGATGTCAGAGATCGATAGATCTGCGGAAACTGCAGAAAAAGAAGGAGTATTCACAGGAGCATATGCCGAAAATCCGGTATCAGGAGAAAAGATACCTATACTGGTGGGTAATTACGTTATCTACGAATATGCCACCGGCGCGGTAATGGGTGTTCCGGGTCACGATGAAAGGGACTTTGTTTTTGCGAGAAAGTACGGGCTTCCAATTAAGATAGTGATTCAGCCAAAAGACGGCAATCTCGAAGTGAGCGAGATGAAAGGAGCATATACCGGCGAAGGAACGATGGTCAATTCCGGGCCTTTCACAGGTCTTTTCAACGAAGAGGGCAAAAAAGCGGTCGTCAAATATGTCGAAGAAAAGGGGATCGGAAGGGGCAAGGTCACTTACAAAATGAGAGACTGGCTTATCTCAAGGCAGAGGTACTGGGGAGCGCCGATTCCCATAGTATATTGTCCCAGCTGTGGCGAAGTGACTGTACCGGAAGAGGATCTGCCTGTGCATTTGCCCTTGGGTTTGGAGGTGCTTCCTGAAGGACCTTCGCCCTTAGCTAGGCACGAGTCCTTTGTGAACACTGTGTGTCCGGTCTGCGGAGGTCCCGCAAGACGCGAAACAGATACCATAGATACTTTTGTGTGTTCTTCATGGTACTACTACAGATTCACAAGCCCCCACGAAACGGAGGTTCCGTTCTCCAAGGAGGCTGTGGATTATTGGGCTCCCGTCGACTTGTATATAGGCGGAGTGGAGCATGCGGTCATGCACCTTCTTTACGCCCGGTTTATAACCAAGGTACTTTACGATGAAGGGCTAGTGCCTGTCGATGAGCCTTTTGAAAATCTCCTCACTCAAGGGATGGTCGTGCTCGGAGGATCCAAAATGTCCAAGTCAAAAGGCAATGTAGTTCCCGCAGATTATATAGTGTCTAGGTATGGGGCAGACGTTGCCAGGGTGTTTGAGATGTTTGCCGCGCCGCCCGAGAGGGACTTGGAGTGGTCAGATCGCGGAGTCGAAGGCGCTCAACGTTTCTTGCGCCGAGTGTATAGACAGGTTATCGGGGAAGGTATTCATGGGGAAAAGGGAAACGATGCCGAAGATGAAGAGGCAGAAAAGACAGGAGATGTATCTACTGAGGGTCTCCTCAAGATAATGCATAGGAGCATAAAGAAGGTTACTGAGGATTTGGATCGGTTGGCGCTAAACACCGCGGTTTCGCAGCTCATGGAGTTTTCCAACTACCTGGGCAAGTATCTGAGGCTGGACGAAAAACACCGAGACCCGGAGGCTCTTGCGCAAGCAAGAGAGAATCTCGTTAAGATTTTGAACCCGTTTGCGCCTCACCTTGCTCACGAACTCTGGGAACGGCTCGGCAAGCCCGGGCTTGTGGAAGAGGCGGGATGGCCAGAATTCGATCCGAGGTTTCTGGAAGATGAATCGGTCACAATCGTTATCCAGATAAATGGCAAAGTCCGGGACAGGATGGTAATCCCTGCAGGTTCTGCCGATGAAGAGGTCATTGAAAAGGCTCTTGCGTCAGAACGCGTAATGAATCTCTTGGGTTCCGGATCTCAAGCAAGAGAGAAAGTGAGTAAAGCGGTTGTGGTAAAAGACAAACTTGTGAACATTGTGACAAAAAGATAGCACTGTAATGCCTGTACGAAATGGGAAAACATGAGAGTCTGGGCGGTCTGGCGCAGGCCTGATGGAAGAGCGAAAACGTTGACAAAATTTGGCACTGTTGGTACGCTCTATCCATGGAAATGCGTTCAGACCGAATCATTTTAGTAGTGTCCTTGCTCTTCCTAATAGGCGCATTGAGCTTGTGGTGGCAGGGAGCGTTCGCGTCCGATAGGGACGATCTGCTCCTCGTATCGGGTAAGGATGCTCAAAATGGCGATGGAAAACCCGGAGAAAGGCATGAAGACGGCGCAACGGGCGGGTCGGCGGGAACATCTTCAGAGGATCGCAATGAAGAAGTCCGTAAGCAAATCTTCGTCCATGTGACGGGCGCTGTTAAATCGCCGGGCGTGTATACTCTTTTCGAAGGACAGAGAGTATACGAGGTATTGGATCTTGCGGAGCCTCTCGACGACGCAGATGTAGACCTCCTTAACTTGGCAGGCGTCCTTTACGATCAAGACAAAATCTATGTTCCAAAAAAGGGAGAGGTGCTCCCCGGGCCGGATGCATCAAGCCCAGGCGGTGCAGGAGGTTCGAACCGGCCTGCGTCTCCCATCAACATAAATACTGCCGGCGCCAAAGATCTGGAAAACCTGCCCGGGATCGGGCCCGCAAAGGCGCAGGCAATAGTAGAATTTCGGACCAAACAGGGGCCCTTCTCAAAGAAAGAAGACATTAAAAAGGTCTCGGGAATAGGCGATGCTACTTATTCCAAGATCGAATCTCTCATAACGGTGAAATGATTTTCCGCGAAATGATGTTGACAACTGCTTTGACCTATTCTTATAATAGTTCTCGGTTAGCACTCACTAGCCTTGAGTGCTAACAACCACCAATAACTTAACACTTAAGGGGGGTCTAACTTGATTCTCAAACCGCTTTCTGACCGTATAGTACTAAAGCCAATTGAGGCTGAAGAAAAGACAAAGGGCGGAATTGTCCTGCCCGATACTGCAAAAGATAAGCCGCAGGAAGGCGAAGTTGTGGCCGTAGGTCCCGGAAAGATTCTAGACAATGGGACTCGTCTTACGCCTGAAGTCAAAGTGGGCGACCACGTAATCTACTCAAAGTACAGTGGCACAGAAGTCAAGATCGACGGTGAAGAATACCTAATCGTCCGAGAGAGTGACGTATTGGCAATCAAGAACAAGGAGTAAGGCCAACCCTTACTTTCGTAGGTATGCAATTGCAATGATTTTACACTAAACAATTGGGGAGGGAACGCAAGTGCCTGCAAAGATTATAAAGTACGATGTCGATGCCCGTAACGCCCTTATGGAAGGCGTCAATGCGGTCACAAACGCAGTGAAAATCACGTTAGGTCCCAGAGGCCGTAACGTAGTGCTACAGAGAAGCTTCGGTTCACCCGTCATTACAAAAGACGGTGTGACGGTAGCCAAAGAGATCGAGTTAGAAGATCCTTTTGAAAATATGGGAGCTCAGCTTTGCAAAGAAGTCGCGTCTAAGACAAACGACGTAGCCGGCGATGGAACTACCACGGCTACAGTTCTTGCTCAGTCCATTGTAAAAGAAGGGCTTAAGAACGTAACCGCCGGCGCAAACCCTGTATTCATCAAAAGAGGGATAGACAAGGCTGTGGCAAGGGTAGTCGAGGAAATGAAGAAACTATCCACACCTGTCGAAGGCAAAGAGGATATCGCTCACATAGCGTCTATTTCCGGAAATGACCCCGAAGTGGGCCAGATCATAGCGGATGCCATGGACAAAGTCGGCAAAGACGGCGTTATTACGGTAGAAGAGTCCAAAGGTACCGCAACAACCGTAGAGGTTGTAGAAGGAATGGAGTTCGACCGCGGTTATGTTTCCGGTTACTTTGTAACAAATACCGAAACGATGGAAGCAGAACTTGAGAATCCGTACATTCTGATTTACGAGCAGAAGATCTCCGCGGTTGCAGATATACTACCGCTTCTTGAGAAGATTGCCCGAGTGGGCAGACCTCTTCTCATCATCTGCGAAGATCTCGAAGGCGAAGCCTTGGCGACTCTCGTAGTCAACAAGATCCGCGGAACTCTTTCGGTGTGCGCCGTTAAGGCCCCCGGTTTTGGCGACAGGAGAAAGGAAATGCTGGGCGACATAGCTGCCCTAACCGGCGGACAGTTCATATCCGAGGATCTCGGGATTAGGCTCGAAAGCGTAGAACTTGATATGCTCGGTCAGGCGTCAAGAGTTCGCGTCAATAAGGATAAGACCACAATCATCGAAGGTAAGGGCAGCCGCGAAGCGATCGAGGCTCGCATCAAGCAGATCAAAAGACAACTCGAAGAGACTGAATCGGATTACGACAGGGAAAAACTCCAGGAAAGACTTGCCAAACTTGCAGGCGGCGTAGCGGTCGTAAAAGTCGGAGCTGCTTCTGAAACTGAACTGAAAGAAAAGAAGCACCGCTTTGAAGATGCCCTAGCAGCTACCAGGGCCGCAGTTGAAGAGGGAATGGTGCCCGGAGGCGGCGTAACATTCATCAATGTACTGCATGTCATAGACGAGCTGGATCTTGAAGGAGACGAAAAAGTCGGCGCTAATATAGTAAAAAGAGCTCTTGAAGAGCCTCTGCGTCAGATCGCCGAAAATGCCGGTCTGGAAGGCTCAGTTGTAGTAGAGAAGGTAAAGAGCAGCGGTAAGATTGGATGGGGCTTCGATGCGGTCAGCGAAGAGTTTGTCGACGTAGCTGAACGCGGTATCGTGGACCCGCTCAAGGTTTCTCGTTGCGCACTTGAAAATGCTGCTTCCATCGCGTCCATGATTCTTACTACGGAAGCGGTTGTGGCCGATAAACCCGAGCCCGAGAAACAGCCTGCTTATCCGCCGATGAACGATTTCGATTACTAGAACCTGATTGAATGTACCAAGCCTGCACCTTCTAGAAGGTGCAGGCTTTTCTCTTCTATTGCCTTTGTGTTTGCAATACAATGGAGGTTAAGAGTCTACGGACCGTAGAATGACGGCTGCCGGTTGGGAACAAGTTGATGGGATGGGCGTCATAGTATTGGATAACGTGTCTTTATTCATGAAAGATATGGGAGAGGGGACAGCTTTATGCAAGGGTTTTGGGCTAAGTGGAAAAAATGGATCGTCATAGCCGGAGTAGTCATCGCTGTCGTAGGATTGGGCTACTGGGGGATAAAGGCAGTGCTGGGGGGCGATTCCGAGGGCAAGCTGGTGATGGTTGTTAAGCCGGTTACCAGGGGAGATATTGAGGTTACGGTCTGGGGATGGGGCACTCTTGAAGCCACGGAGGAAGAAGATGCCATATCAGGAGCTGCCGGAATAGTGAAAGACATATATTTCGACGTGGGCGACGAGGTAGTAGCAGGTCAGCCCCTGGCGTTTGTTGATGCAGGTTCAATTGAGATCGACATAAGGCGAAAGGAGATAACTCTGGATCTTCTCCGCCTAGAACTAGCGAAGGCTTTTGGGGTTACGCCCGAAGAGGTTGCCACAGTAGATCCTGAGGCGGCCCTAGTTTTGAAAGCCCCTCTTTCGGGGCGGGTAGAAGGTTTTACGGCGGAGGTTGGGGCTCTGGTGCCGTCGCCTGTTTGTAAGATCGTGGATAATACCACGCTTAAATCCAAATTCTTGCTGCCCAAATCCCTTTTTGACAAGGTGTCGGTTGGTCAGTCAGCTTCCTTTGCGTGCGATCGTTTCGACGGTGCTATCTCCGGAGTGGTCACCAAGGCGGATCCTACTCCTATTGCCGGTGAATCGGCCTACTACTACGAAGTAGAAGTAGAAATGAAGAACCCGGGTCTTTTGAAGGTAGGAGATAAAGGTCAGATCACCATAACTACGCCTACCGGAGATGTACAGGAAAAGATAGAGGTAACCGGATACGGTGCCGAAGAAACGGTAAACACTCCTTTCACGGGTAAGATCAAGGAAGTTTTCATAAAAGAAGGCGTATATGTAAAAGAGGGCGATCCTATCTTGGAACTAGAGGCGGGGGATGCTCTTCTTAAGGCGATGGAGAAGCAGCTCGAGTACAAACAGGCAGTTCTTGAACTCGATGAACTGAGGGCTCAACTAGGAAACGTAAATATCGTTAGTCCAATAGACGGCGTTGTAATGACAAAAAACGTCAAGAAGGGACAAGATATTGCCAAAGGAACAGTTGTGGCGAAAGTATCCAACTTTACGGAAATGAACTTGCTTCTCAACATAGACGAGATGGACATCGCGAAACTAGCCGAGGGTCAAACCGCGATGCTGGAATTCTGGGGACCGGAAGGCAGACAGCAGGTGGAGGGGACCGTCTCTAAGGTTGGAGTTTCAGGCAGCGTTGGAGAAGGAATATCATCTTTTAACGTGGTCGTGAGCGTAAGCAACCCGGGCTTTCTGAGGCCGGGAATGTGGGCATCGGCCGAAGTTTATATAGCGAAGAAGGAAAACGTCCTTCTTTGTCCGGTAGAGGCAGTTTACAAAGAGGATGACAAGTGGATGGTAGATATCAAAGAGGGCGATGAGCGCAAACCGGTAGAAGTGGAAATAGGCGCTATGAATTACACCTATGCGGAAATATTGAGCGGACTTTCCGAGGGGCAGGAAGTAGTGGTAGCCATGAGCAAGACGAATCCGGAAGAAGGAAATAGCCAGCCATACTACCCGTATTAGCATTGCATTTGGGCAAGTCTTGCTGAAACGTAGATTTGGCTTTTGGGAGGGAATAAAGTGAAACTTTCTGACCTTTTCGGTATGTCGTTGCGCGGGCTTAGTGCCAACAAGATGAGGTCTGCTCTTACGATGCTTGGAGTAATCATAGGGGTGGCGTCAGTTATCGCTCTCGTATCAGTAGGTGAAGGCGCTCGGCGGGAAGTTGTTGCGAATTTTGAGAGCATAGGCACCAACATCCTAAAACTATATGTACAAAGGTGGGATGCCCGGCTTACTGTCGAGGACTTGGCAGGGCTTAAGGAGAGAGTCCCCGGAATAGACATGGTGATGCCATCTGTCGGCTGGTGGCCGCAAGTAACTTACGAGGGCAAGGAACGATGGGGAGAAATCATGGGTGTTACCGAGGTCTTTCCGGAGATAAGGAGCCATGAGCTGTACTCGGGACGGTTTTTCACCGCCGTTGAAGACGAAATCGCACGACCTGTGGTCGTCATTGGATGGCAGGTTATGCAGGAATTATTTGCGGGCAGAGATCCGGTAGGCAAGTATCTTTACTTTGATAGAGAACCTTTTGAAATAATAGGCGTGCTGGAGGAAAAGGGAGAAAACCTCGGTGAAGGCGTAGACCGAATGATGTTTGTGCCGATTACCCTTGCTGAGAAAAGGCGTGGCACCAACAAACTGGATACCGTATACATTAAGGCTCAGGATCAGGAATCTGTGCCTGTGGTGGAACTTACTCTTAAGCGGATTTTTGAGGCCAAATACGGTGAGGAGTCTGTTTACGTCTGGAGCCAACAGTCCATGCTCGAGGAACTCCAAAAGTCTACAAGGACCATGACTTTGATGTTAGGCGCCATCGCAGGAGTTTCGCTTCTCGTAGGCGGAATCGGAGTTATGAACATCATGCTGGTGGCAGTCACCGAAAGGACCAGAGAAATTGGTCTGCGCAAGGCATTGGGGGCAAAGCGTTCACACATACTTCTGCAGTTTTTGGTCGAATCTGCTCTTTTATGTTCTCTGGGCGGTTTGATAGGTGTTTTCCTGGGTATAGGGGGATCTCAGCTTGTGGCTAAGCTGGGTCCCAAGACTGCGGTATCGCCTGCCTCCATAGTTATAGCATTTTCGTTTTCGGTGCTGGTAGGGTTCATATTTGGGGTTTATCCTGCGATGCGAGCGGGGAGCCTAGAACCTGTGGAGGCCTTAAGAAGCGAGTAAGCCTTTTGGGTAGAAGCATGGAATGATATAAATCGGGCGGTTGGGAAACGGTAATAATAGGAAGGAATTCCAGGCGGCACCATAGAATTTGTAAGTATGGTGCCGCCTTTTGATCGTTTAAGCTACTCGCTCGAGGGAGACCGGGAGGATAGTTTTGAAAGAATTTTTAGACCTCCTCCGGGCGTAATAGGACTCATAGAAAGCCATGCGAGGCCGCTTCTCTGGCCAAGCATAGGGTTTTTGTTAGGAGCTACGTTTCTCACGGCGCTATCCGGCATCACTGCGTTCTTACTTACGGGATTTTGTGCATTCCTTGTGCATCGTGCCAAAAGATCAGACAAAGGTCTTTGCGTTCCGAAGAAGTCGATTGTGATTGTCTTTCTTCTGTTGCTTGGCTACGTTCTAGGTTCGCTCAGAGGATGTCTATGGGATAGAGAGATGGCGATCGCTCAAACCCTCGTAGGTACGCATGACGCGATAGCGGTCGAGGTAATAAGCGTTCCTCAAGTAGGGCCGGGTAGAGTCGAGTTCTTCGCGGAGATTCAGCATGTATCCGGCGCCGGACTTTCCGACCAAAAGATAGGTCTAAAGGCTAAGGTATGTTTGTACGGCGATCCGGAAGATCCTATCTTGGAAATGGCCGAATATGGTCAGGAGATCGTGGTTCGGGGCAAAGTATCTATGCCTCAAGGCGCAGGCAATCCCGGAGAATTTGACTACAGACGGTATTTGATGGGAAAAGGCGCGTTTTTAGAGATTAAAGGTGCTTTCTGCGAGAATTGCACGGTCTCTCGAGATTTTCCGCTGATCCGGAAGCGCTTTAGCGTTTTTGGGTGGCTATGCACTCACATAGACGAAAGGATCGAACGCTTTTTTGGCGGCGAAGAAAAAGGGATCGTGAAGGCCCTCTTTCTTTCCGACAAAAACGATCTCTCCCGTTGGGATTCGGCCAATCTTCGGTTTTCGGGTCTCTCAAGGTTCATTTCGATCGCGGGCTTTCATGTGACTTGGGCGGCTTTAGCCGTAGAATGGATCGTTAGGAAACTAACCAAAAACACAAATCTCCCGCGCATATCGGCAATTCTTGCGGCGTATATCTGGGCAGGTCTTTCAGGGTTCACGGTTGGACCGCTGCGGGCGTTCATATGCATACTATTGAAGCATGGTGCGTTTTGGACGAGGCGAAAGTATGACACGCTAAATGCATTTGGCATCTGTAGCCTGGTCATTGGGTTTTGCGTTCCGTATCCGCTTCTTGACGTGTCGGTTCAAATGAGCTTCGGAGGAATGCTGGCAGGCTGGCTCGTCCAAGAGTATGCCCGGGTCATTTCATCGCGCCTAAGACTTGGCGTGATGAGGGAGGGTTTGCTTCGGTCCGGACTCATGGGAATATTCCTTCTTCCCATCCTTTCGTCTGGTTTCGGAGATGTATCTCTTATCGGCTTTTTCTTAGGAGGGGTATGGAGCATATTTACTATATCGGCCATGGTATCTGTCTTGCCTGTTTTGTTCGGCCCTTTGTTCTTAAGTAGGATCCTCGGTTGGCTTCCGCACCTCGTCGTTCGAGGCATTCGTTGGACGAGCCAGATAGTTGCCGGGTTGCCTTTTTCCGCGTTTTCTTTTCCTGCGCTTGGTTTTTTGCAGATAGTATCGTATTACGGTGTTCTTTTATTAGCCTTAGATGGACTGTGTGAAGGAAGCGCAAGAGGCTCAGAAGAAAGCGCCTACCGCCCGGGGTCGGTCGGCACTCGGTTTTTGGGCGATGATTTCTATGGTACCGGAAGGGCTTCAAAACTTTTTAGGAGAACCCTTCTTTTGGTCTTTGCCGCACTGTTTTTCGTTTGTACTTTCACCCAAGTTTACCGGTTTGAGCCCGAGGTTGTGTTTCTCAGCGTGGGACAGGGAGATGCTGCAATCATTCGGTGGAGAAATGTCGTGATCGTAGTCGATACCGGCACCG
>Ga0228535_1002653_pt1 | contig 16094 bp, 17 predicted proteins | sample SJ1metagenome_FD_168457 | JGI IMG/M metagenome (GOLD analysis project Ga0228535, IMG submission 168457) | Enriched culture of PCE-dechlorinating microbial communities from Ithaca, New York, USA - SJ1 | ecosystem: Engineered > Modeled > Simulated communities (microbial... > Unclassified | place... | reverse complement strand
TTTGTAGTTTCACCTAATAGGTGTAAAAGGCTACGCCTGTGTAATGCTTTAAAATACAGAGCTTTATCGTTTTATTAAAAATTATATGAATAATTCAGGTTAAACTATATTCATAATAAATATGATATATATTCATATAGCTATGAATTAGAAGCCTAGGAGGATATCATGCTAAAATTCATCGCACTTGTAGTTATGCTAATCGACCATATCGGTGCTAAGTTACTCCCTCAATTTTTTTTCCTGCGCATTATAGGAAGGTTATCTTTTCCAATCTTTGCCTATATGGTTGCAACTGGAGCCAAAAGAACAAGAGATTTAGATATTTATATATCTAGAATGCTCATTTTTGCCTTTGTCTCCCAAATTCCATTTGTTTACTCGTCACCTTCAGTAAGCATGGCTGATATGTCACTACTAGAGCTTTCATTTAAATCATTTTTGCCTGGGGTTACTTTCTTTGCAAGTCCAGCAATTATAGGTCATCCAGGGCTAAATATCGGATTTACTTTTTGCTTTGCACTTATGGCTATCAAGTTTATAAACCAAGCAAAGGAATATAAAAACGACAGAAAAAATGTAGCTCTTAGTTATCTTGGAGTAGTAGCTATGATATTAGTAGCTTTCTTTTTGAGAACTGACTATATGATGTATGGAGTAGCAATGGTTCTAGTCTTTTATAACTTTTCCATTGAAGAAAAGTCCATCTACCCTAAACTCATATATATTCTGCCTTTGCTGATTAATGTTTCTACTATGATAGTTCAAAGCGCTTCCTTACTTACTGTTCCAATCATCAAGCGTTTTAAGGATGTAGCTCCAAATATGCTCCCAAGATGGGTATATTATGGTTTTTATCCTGCCCATCTTTTAATACTTGGAATTATCATGAGACAGTTTTAGTTTGCTGTATATTAAAGACCCCTGCAGATTTTGCTGGGGCCTTTGTTAATTTTGCTAGGTTATAGTTTATGACATTAGTTTACAGATATTGTTTGTAAACTCTACAGGATCTGTTATGCTTAGCCCCTCAATTAATAGAGCTTGATTGTAAAGAAGATTTGTATACATTTTAAGTTTTTCTTTATCATTTTCAAAAGCAGCTTTTAAGCTTTCGAATATTTCATGATTTATATTTAATTCTAATACTTTTTCAGCCTTTGCTCCTTCAGCATTTGGCATAGCGCTTAAGATTTTTTCCATCTCAATGCTTAGCTCTCCATCAGCAGATAGACAAACTGGATGGTTTTTTAATCTTACAGACGGTCTAACATCAGTAACTTTTCCTTCTAGAGCTTCTTTCATAAATGTAAACAGGTCTTTATTTTCTTCTTTTATTTCCTCTGTTTTTTTGTTTTCTTCTTCCATATCTATTCCTAAATCCTTGCTAGATACAGATCTAAATTCTTTTTCTTTATATGACATTAGCATCTTGATTGCAAATTCATCAACCTCATCTGTAAAGTAAAGAATTTCATAGCCTTTATCGGTAAGAAGCTCAGTCTGAGGAAGCTTGTCAAGTCTATCGTTTGATTCTCCTGCTGCGTAGTAGATATATTTTTGATCTTCTTTCATACGCTCTACATACTCATCAAGCGTAACCATTTTCTTTTCAGTAGAAGAGTAGAACATAAGCAAATCTTGAAGTACTTCTTTTTCCATTCCATAGTTGCTGTAGATTCCATATTTTAATTGTCTTCCAAAGTTTTTGAAAAACTCTTCATAGTTTTCTCTGTCGTTTTTAAGTAGGCTCAGTAGCTCACTTTTTACTTTATCTTTGATTTTCTTAGCTATTAGCTTAAGCTGTCTATCATGCTGTAAAAGCTCTCTAGAGATATTTAGAGATAAATCCTCTGAATCCACCATACCTTTTACAAAGCTAAAGTAATCTGGAAGCAAGTCCGAGCATTTATTCATTATCATTACTCCACTAGAATACAGCTCCAAGCCTTTTTCATATTCCTTGGTGTAAAAATCAAATGGCATTTTTTCTGGGATATATAGTATAGCATTATATCTTACAGCTCCATCAGCACTGATATGAACGTACTTTAGAGGCTTATCAAATCCATAATGCTTTTCTGAGTAAAAGTTTTCGTAGTCTTCTTTAGTAAGCTCACTTTTATTTTTTCTCCATAGTGGCACCATGCTGTTTAGTGTTTCTTCTTCTACTACCTCTTCAAAATCTTCTTCACTGCCTTCTTTTAGCTTGCTTGTTTTCATATCCATTTTTATAGGATATCTCACAAAATCAGAATATTTCTTAACAATAGAGCGAAGTCTATATTCATTAAGATAGTCGTCATAGCTCTCGTCTTCTGTATTTGGCTTGATATGAAGAATAATTTCAGTTCCTACTTCAGCCTTATCAGCGTCTTCCATAGTGTAGCCTTCTGCTCCAGTTGATTCCCATTTGTAGCCCTTTTCTTCACCTAGAGCTTTACTAATTACAGTTACCTTGTCAGCAACCATAAACGCAGAGTAAAATCCTACTCCAAACTGGCCTATAATATCAAATCCATCTTTAATTTCATTTTCTTTTTTAAATGCAAATGAGCCACTTTTTGCTATTACTCCAAGGTTTTCCTCTAGCTCATCTTTTGTCATACCAATTCCAGTATCACTGATTTTTAGGATTCTATTATCCTTATCAGCTTCGATTTTGATAAAATAGTCATCCTTTGAAAAACTGATGTTTTCATCAGTAAGAGCTTTGTAGTATATCTTGTCTATAGCATCGCTAGAGTTTGAAATTAACTCTCTTAAAAATATTTCTTTGTGGGTGTAAATAGAATTAATCATCAAATCAAGCAGACGTTTTGATTCCGCTTTAAATTCCTTTTTTGCCATTCATATAACTCCCTTTCGCTTGATATTTATATTTAAGATTTTTCGTTATAGTTAGCACTCACTTAATTCGAGTGCTAACTATAATTTACCAAAAAAAATAGATTTGTCAATAACTTAGTTCAAAAAAAACAAAACCCGTTTATTAAATAAAACGGATTTTGAAATTTATTATTTGATTTATAGGATATTTCCTTCAGTAGTAATAGTAACTTCGTTGTATGGCACAATCTTTTCTGATTTAAGCATAGCTTGCTTTACAGCATAGGTCATTCCGTTGCAGCAAGGTACTTCCATTTTTACTACTGTAATGCTTTTTAAATCGTTAGACTTAAATATCTCAGTTAGCTTTTCTATATAAAATTCATTGTCATCTAGCTTCGGGCAGCCTATAAGCACTACTCTATCTTTGATAAACTCTTCATGGAATTTAGAATAAGCATAGGCCGTGCAGTCTGCCGCTACTAAAAGATGTGCATCCTTTAGACATCCTGCTTTGGTGTTCATTAGCTTAATCTGAACAGGCCAAGTTTTTAGCTGAGAATCTCCACTTCCATGAACATTTGCAAACATCGGAGGCATATCAGCTAGAAATAAAGGTTTTTTCTCTTTTTCTTTTTCTTTTTCCTTTTCCTTTTCTTTTTCTTTTTGCTCTTTGATTTCAGCCATTCTCTTTTCTACTAGCTCTTTATTAAATGGCATAGCCTCTTTGTCCTCAAGCTTAATAGCTCCTGTAGGGCATTCTGGCAAGCAGTCCCCTAGTCCATCGCAGTACTCATCTGAAATAAGCTTGGCTTTACCATCTATCATAGCTATTGCACCTTCATGACAGGCGTCTACGCATAGTCTGCACCCATTACATTTTTCTTCATCTATAGTTATTATCTTTCTAATCATAATATCCTCCTAATGATTTTCACTTTGAATTTGATATTCATACTCTATAAGTCATATTCTAATGAATAATTCTAATATTCGCGGTAACATAGGTTACACATTATGAGGATATTTTTTACATAAATAACACAAGGCTGACAGCCATAACTGCCATCCCTCCGATTAATCCATATATAGAAAGATGATGCTCTCCATACTCTCTAGCTGAAGGCAATAGCTCGTCAAATGAAATAAATACCATAATTCCAGCTACAGCTGCAAACAAAATACCAAAGGTCACATCATTAAAAAATGGTCTAAGAATCGTATAGCCAACTATAGCTCCTACTGGCTCTGAAAGCCCTGATAAAAAAGAATACATAAATGCTTTTTTCTTACTTCCAGTAGCAAAATAAATCGGCACTGACACAGCTATTCCTTCTGGAATATTGTGAATAGCTACTGCTATTGCAATTGCTATACCAAGTGAAGGATCATGGAGTGCTGATGCAAAGGTAGCAAGTCCTTCTGGAAAGTTGTGTATAGTGATTGCAAGCGCAGTGAATACACCCATTCTCATAAGCTTTTGCTTATCCTTTTCATCATATTCCTCTGCTTGAACTTCTCTGCTTGCGTTTATCTTTTCGCTTTTATCCTTGTTAGCTATTTTTTGACAATACTCCCTTACATCTTCAGGTTCATTTAGAATTTGCATATCCTCTACATTTCTAACCTCATGGGGATTTTCATGGGAAGGTATCATTTTATCTATAAGAGCTATAACTGCCATCCCACCAAAAAAGCCTGCAATTGTAGTCCAGCTTCCATTTTTTTCTCCAAGAGCAGCTATGAGAGAATCCTGAGCCTTAAAAAATATTTCAATCATAGATACATAAATCATAACTCCAGCTGAAAAACCAAGTGATATAGATAAGAACTTCTTGCTTGTAGTCTTTGCAAAGAAAGCAATAGCACTACCTATCCCAGTGGATAATCCAGCAAAAACTGTAAGTCCAAATGCTAATAAAACGTTATCCATAGATTCTTTCCTCTCTTATGTCATTTTATCTTCCTCTGTATAGTATAGGGGCTGCTCCAAAAAGCACCTCAGTATTAAATGATGTTTTTTCCATGAGCATAAGCTCATCTGCAATGTGATTCATATTTCTCATGTCAGTAGGCTCCATTACATTTTCAAGCTCTACACCTGTTTTTCTTTTAAAATACATATAGTGCTTCCAAAGTCTATTTTTGATTTTCTCTAAGCTAGAAGGCTGTCTTAGTATCATCATTACTTCGTGTCTCAAGGTTTCAGCCGACTCTTTATCAAATCCTTTAGGAAGCTCTGCTAATCTTTTTCCTATTTCTCTAGCAGTTTTTTCATCAATCTCTTGGCACAAGAACTTGACTATATGCCAGAACTGAAACAAATCATCCTTACTTTCTATATCCACTTCCTTTGCCCAAGCAAAAGCATAGAGTCTTCTCTTCCAGTCCCATCTTCTAACTGGACTTTGGAGGTCATTTGCAGGTATAAGAAAAAAGTCTCTGTCAAGAAGTATAGCTCCAAAAACTCCTGGTGGTTTTCCCATACGGTTGTTTTTGAGCGTAGTTCTATATACTCCGCACGATGGACTACCTTCCATATATACAAAAGCAAAAACATTTGCCCTTTCAAGAGCTTCTATACTAGCATTACAGCCTTTTATGAGCATATCAGTAACATCTTTGCCTTCCCTATTTTTAATCTTTGCCGTTCCTTCTAGTACAGCTCTTCCACTTTCGCCTATAACTCTGATAGGACTTCTAGGAATTCCCATCCCTGATAGACTCTCTGGACACACTGGATGCCAAATAAATGATGTCTGATCTCTTCCAAAAAGCTCTGACATATTCCAGCCTTTTTTATTATATCTCACCTTGCACCCATACATACAAGCACTTATTCCTAAATTTATTTTTTCTTTTAGAACTGTATCCATAAACTAATCCCCTCTCATACCAAACTCTAAGCCATTAATACCCAAACCTAGCTGAATTAATATAAAAAGTAAAAAAAAGCTCGAAAAGAGCTTTTTAGTTTTAAAATATGTAATTAGAATCTAGCTTTTCCTAGTTCTTCGTCTAAAAATTTTTGGATTCCTAAAAGTTTTTTATGTATAGAGCATTTATCAGCTGCATCTCTAGTACAATTTGTTTTATTTGCAAGACATCTATTTAAGTAAATATCGCCTTCGATAGCCTCTATTACTTCCTTATAAGATATTTCACCAGGCTCCTTTGTCAGAGCATAGCCCCCTGAGACTCCTCTATAAGCTTTTGTTATACCTGCGGCATTTAGTTTTCTAAGAATTTTAAGCGCAAATCTAAGGGGTACATCCTGTTCTTTTGCAATTATTGACGCACCTACTCTGCTCTCTTCTTGATTTGCCAAGTATTGTACTATCCTAAGCGCATAATCTGACTCTTGTGTTATCTTCATACAAAACTACCCCAATCTATGCATAAATATGCATTTTAATTCTTTTCTATATAACAAAATATTACAACCTAAAACTAATTCTGTCAAATACTTAGGATGTAAAATTTATACTAATTTGATAAATTTTTTAAACCTTAATTAAGTTATTGAAATTTTGGCAAAATAAATACCCAAGTCGCCTTGAGTATTTACATGCTTTAATTACTTTTTAAATATTCCAAATGGCTTTCCAAGTGGAAGGAAAACTCTTCCAAAATGGTTGTTTGCTAAATGTGCTATACCTCCGTAGAAAGCAAGTAATGAAATAATAAGTTCTGAATAAGCTGCTAATAAATGCATTTCATGCTCCATGATTCCAAGAACTGAGCAGAACAGACCTAAGAAAAGTAAGTCGATAAAACACATAACTATGAATAAGTGCTTGTTTGTTTCAGCAGCTACAAGTGTAGCTCCCATGCTAAATATAAAGTATCCTATAAATGCGACTCCTAGCTGACGAACATCTGCTTTTGCTGCCATAGCTTCTCCAAACACTCCGTTTTGAATCATCCAAGTCATAGCTACTCCTAGCCAGAAAAACCCGTAAGCTCCAAAAACTGTAGTTCCGAAAATGTTGTTCTTTTGAGCATCTTTAAATGAAGCAAAAAGCTGTGCGCAGGCTCCTAAGAAAATAGCCCATGGTATTACAAGAGCAGTTCCTTCAGTTAATCCTAGCTTTTGTGATGCTGCTACTAGAGTTACCATTGCTAGACCAAACTGACCTAATGCCGTAGGATCTGCAGTAACTACTTTGTTTTCAATAATTTGATTGTTTTGCATACTTCCCTCCAATATGTAAAAAAATATATATTCCTACATAAGTTAACAGATTCACAAACAAAAGTCAATCAAATTTGTATAATATACAACCATAATTTTTATTATATTTTAATCTTACTTATTCTGTAGCAGCAGGTCATTTTCTTTGATATATCCTTTTTTTCTCATGTACATAGAAATCGCATAGCTAAGTACAGCTGGAAGTAAAAAATGAAGTAAGGCTATTCCTATAAACGCTTCATTTCCCATAACTGAATATGTTGAAAACTGACCTACTAGTCCACTGGTTCCCATACCTGCTCCAACGCTATCCGCTTTCATTTTGAAAACTGTAGTTGAAATAGGTCCTAGTAGCGCACTTGCTAATGTAGGCGGTATCCAAATAAGAGGATTTTTTATTATATTTGGTATCTGAAGCATCGATGTCCCTAATCCCTGAGAAATTAACCCACCTACTTTGTTTTCTTTATAAGACATAACTGCAAAACCAATCATCTGACAGCAACAGCCTGTAAGTGCAGCACCTGCTGCCAAGCCTTCTAATCCTAACGCAATAGACAGTGCCGCTGAGCTTATCGGAAGAGTTAGAATCATACCCATAAATACTGCAAGTACTATTCCCATAGGTATTGGCTGAAGCTCCGTTGCTCTATTTAACAAAGAACCTATCGCCTTCATCATCATAGCTACAAAAGGTGCTATAAATATCCCTGCCAAGCTCCCTACTATAATAGTTATAGCTGGTACTAGCACTATGTCAACTTTTGTTTTTCCTGTAATTCTTTTTCCTATTTCTGCTCCTATAAGAGCTGCTACAAATGCCCCCATAGGTTCACCTATTCCTATAGTTGCGACGCCCTCTACGAACTTTACAGTGCCTGCTCCGATTGCTCCAGTTACAAGTGAAGCAAAAATCACAAGAGGGCCTGCCCCTATGGCATGAGCTACTGCTGCTCCAATAGCTGGTCCCATCATAAACTGTGCAGTTCTACCGAATAAAGATAGCTGCTCTATAGAGCTTAAATCTCCGATTTGTTTGAGTATAAGTCCAATAATAAGCGATGAAAACAATCCTAGAGCCATTCCGTTTAGGGTTTTAATCAAATAATTTTTCACACTATACACCTCTTTTCATATGTAAAACACCTGTCTTGTCAGTTACTAAATAAGTATACTATTTTATTGTTCTGCAATCAAGTAGCCTTTTTCATCCAGCTCTTTTAGGATATCTGTCATATCCTCTGTTTTATTTACTTCTATAGTGTGAAAATGAACTCCATCAGTTATTGCTGACAATGGCTTTGAGTTTCCCGTTGAGAGCTTTGCAATAAAATTTTTAAGCTCTTTTCTAGATGAAACACCTAAATCAACTCTAATATCGCCGTATATATCATGCTCTATAATGACATCTAATATCTTTCCACCATTATCAACAATTATTTTTAGCTCTTCCTCTAAATCTTCCAAGGTATCATGCTTTGACGCAATTACCTTTCTATAGCCTTCTTCATTTATTTTTGAAATGATATAGCCCTGAGGGGTAGCAAGTATTGGGATGCCTTTAGCCCTCAGTATTGCAATATCTTGTACTATTACTTGTCTGCTAACTTTAAATTCCTTTGCTAGCTCTGAGCCACTTAAATAAATGTCGCTATCTACTAATCTTTTTTCTATCTCCAGTCTTCTTTTTGTTGCTTCCATTTTTATCATCTCCTGCAATTAAACTTATTCGGAATATATCTTTAATTTTGATTTCAATTATATCACAATTTGCACTTTTAACTATCCAACCTATTCTATATTAGTATTTTTATAGTATAATGAAGGCTACGATGAAACCTACATTGTTTTTGATTTTATTCACCATTCATTTTATTTTTAAAGGAGTAGTAATTATGTTAAAAAAATATATTATAATAACTTCAGTTATATTTTCTTGTTTGTTTGGACTAAATCCTAGCTATGCACAGTCTCCAATCGTAGATGTAAATTTTAAAGTCAATGATATTTACGAGGATGAGGAAAGTGTAATAATTCAAGCTATAGTTTACAACCTAGGCAATACAAATATAAATGGGTTTAATGATATCGATGTAGTTTTGAAAAGTATGAATGATGAGCTAATTGCTCAAGGAACTTTTGAGATAGATGATTTAAAAGCTATAAGCTTTGAACCAGGAGAATCTTTTTTCTTTACTGGTGCTATGAACAAAACAGCTCCTGTCACTTATCCCTATAAATATGTAGCAGAATCTAGTGTCAATTGGAACAATATAACAGAGCTTTCAGATGATATCAAACTTTATATCAATAGCGAGCAAATAGTTTTGGAGCAAAACCCTGTCATAATAAACAATAGAATGTTAGTTCCTATTTCAACAATAGCTTCGAATTTTGATTATGAAGTAAACTGGAATCAATCAGACAAAACAGTTACCTTAACAAGTGGACCAAAATCAGTAAAGCTTAAAATAAATAGTACTAGTGCAAGTGTTGATAGCGAGAATGTAAGTATAGATACGGCTCCTATAATATTAAATAATAGAACTATGGTTCCTATTTCATTTATAGTTGATGCCTTTGGTGCAGATTATGCTTGGGGAGCTCAAACAAAAATTTTATCCATTTATTATTAAATACATTATAATAGTTATATAATATATTTTTTTAACTAGGAGGAGTATATGACATACAACAGACTGATACCTGAAATCACTGTAACATCTATTAAAGAAAGCCTTTCTTTTTACTGTGATGTTTTAGGCTTTGAAAAAACTTACGAAGGCGAGGATAAGGATTTTTCTTTTATTTCATTTTATGGCTCTCAGCTTTTACTTCAAGAAAATTCTAATGAAGCATGGAAGAAATATGAGCTAGAATATCCTTTTGGAAGAGGCGTGAACTTCTCTATAGAAACTGATGACATTGATAAACTAGTTTCTAATTTAGAAAAAGCTAACATCAACTTGCTTTGTCCTTTAGAAGAACGCTGGTATAAAAAAGACGATATGGAGCATGGAGAAAAGCACTTTATAGTTATGGATCCCGATGGCTATATACTTAGATTTATGCAAGATTTAGGTCAAAAAACTATCTAAATCTAGACTAATAAACAATAAAAAACCAAGATGTGATGGAATCAAAAAGAACCGTCCCTCTTGGTTTTAATGGAATCAAAAAGAACCGTCCCTCTTGGTTTTATAAAAAGCAATTTGCAAAAATTTAATGATATCGATTTTATAAAGAAATAGTGATAAATTTAATTATAGAAGGAGAAAAATATGATTATGAAAAAATACATATTTTACATAATTATTATTGTAACTATAATTAGTATTATTATATCCTCAACCTTTTTGTTTTCTAATAAAGAGTTAGAAATGAGAATTAATGATGTGAATGTACAAGAAATTTCTTCTGACCAGATAAAAGAAGACCTTGATGTTTTGGTAGAAGCAATTAAAAATACTGGAACTGACTATATAGTAGACCAGAGGGTTTTCAATTTTGATATTGAGGATTTTAAAAATAAACTATATAAGAAAAAGAAAGGTGAGTATACAGTCAGAGAACTATATGAAGTTTCCAAAGATGTATTGCCTAATAAAAATAGACACACCCGTTTAATGGAGCCTAAAGAAATATTAACAAACAAGACTTCTTTGTATTCTGAGAAACTTGAATCTCGCAAAATGAGATATGACACTATAACAATAGAAAAAAATGAAAGTCTAAATAAAATGCTCAATAAATCAGCAGACATCAGTAATTATAAAAATGATTTTTTTACTTCTTCGCTTTCTAATTCTGCAAATGGAATTCCGACAATGAAGATTTTGGAAGAAGGGAAGACAGCATATATAAAATTCCCGACATTTTCTATAAACGATTCATATAAAATACCTATGAGTTATTTTATTGAAGAAATAAAAGATTATGATTACTTGATTATAGATATATTAGGAAATACTGGGGGTAAAATCGAACCATGGCATGATTTAATGAGTGAATTGACCCCTACTAATCTTTATATGGAGTTTTATGTAGGATATAGAGACACTGAAATTGCTAAAATTGTAAAAAATGAGGCATTAGAAGGAAAAGCGACTAAAGGTGCAGCTGGATTTGAGAATTTGGAGTTTGAAGAAGTCCAAAGCTTGCCAAAAACCATGGATAACATAAATAAAGAAGATCTTTCTAAATTGAAATATTATCTTAAGATAAAGGATAAGATAGAAGCGAAAAAGAAAAACAGTTTTAATGGAAAAATATATCTTTTAATAGATAATAAATGTTTTTCTTCAGCGGATTTGTTTGCTCATTATGTAAAATATACTAAATTTGCTACTATTGTAGGAAGTCCTGCAGCTGGAGATGGAACAGGTGGAATCGGATATCTGTATTTCCCATTTCCAAACAGTGGATTCATCTATCAGATACAGTGCGCATACGGATTTAATGATGATGGAAGTTCTAACTTTGAATCAGGAACTGAGCCGGATATTGTAGCCGCAAGAAATAAAGAACTCGATTATGTGTTAAATGAAATAAAGAAAAAATAATTACTCTTTTCACAAAATTACTCCTAACCCATTAACATATCTTTTTTTAGATATAATAAAGCCTATAGTAAAATGTCGTTAAAAATGATTTGTATTTTATCCTCTGAATTGGGATAATCATAAGAAAATTTGATAATTGAAAAAAGTTTTAAGAGCTAAATATAATCATCAATTTAAAAATATTGAAACATAAGTACAAATAGGCTGTTAAGGTTTTTCTTTCTTGACAGCCTTTTAATGTACAATTTAAATCTCTATTCTTCTTTCAAAATAGATAGTTAAGTGATCCCAGTTTCTAATTCGTGAAGCCCATTTTGAAGTAGAATCCAGCATTGCAAGAAAAAAACTCTTCAAAACAGCAGTATCCCTAGGAAATATAGATTTACTCTTTGTTACCTTTCTAAGCTGTCTATTAAAATTTTTCACAGCATTTGTAGTATAAAATATAGTTCTAATCTCTTCAGAATACTTAAAGTAAGAAGAATGATTTGCCCAATTACTTTGCCAAGAATTTACACAAAAAGGATATTTTTTATTCCATTTTTCAGAAAATATATCCTATAAGACTTTTTATCGGACCCTATAAATAAGGTTCTATTATGTCGTAATATTAAAAAAATTTGAAACAAAAAAATTATTCCTAATACTACTCCTTATAATTATCATTTTGAGTCATAACTTGTATATGGAATCCTTCAATAGATAATAAACCAATCACAAGCAATATAATTAAAAAAATAAATGTAATTAGCTTATATGTCAAATTCGGTATGAAATTTGTTACAATTATAACTATAGACATTAAAATCATACTTATTCGATTAAAACTGGTTGTTGTTATTTTTATAATATCTCCTTCGTTAACCGTTATCTCATTGCTCTTCACTCCAAATTGTGTGACTTTTAAGCGAGTTTTAACTTCAGGGAGTTCAATGTCTACTTGTTCATTGTTTATAACGCTTGCTACCTTTTCTCCGTTTATTTTTATTTGGACTTTCGAGGCCGTACCCATCAACCCCGTATCTCGTTTAATAGTTATTGACATATTATTATCTCCTTTATCGGTATTTATCCTCATGGAAATACTCAATTATCTATTATTTTAACTAGCTCATTATTTTAAATCATTAAAAATTCTATATTAACATTCATTTAATTTTTTAATAGTCTGTAAATACTAATTCCCTATATTTGAAAGCAATTTCCTTATTTCTTCATTTGACAAAATTAATTGTTCTTGCTCTTTTTCAATAACTTCAAACATGGCTTCTTCCTGATTTTTCAGATGACTGAAAGATGCGTTCTTCCCGACGATAACATTAAAATCTCTTTCATATGCATCAACTGCAGTTCTACCTACACATCCATGAGTAAAAACTCCACATAAAATTAATGTATCGATATTCTTTTCTCGCAATTTTTCTTCAAAATTTGTTCTTATAAAAGTGCTTTGTCTAGTCTTTATAATAACTTCTTGGGATTCATCAAATTTTATTTCTGGCAATAACTCAGCTTCATAGCTACTTTCAAGTAATGCCCCAAAATTATATTTTTTCATAACTATATTCCAAGTAGATTTATCACTTTTATGAACTGTTAACACCTGATAAATCGGAATATTTTTTTCATATGATATATCAATAAGTTCATTTATAGATGTTATAAGTTCAGATAATTTAACTCTTCTTTCTTCACTTCTAAAAAAATAATGTTGCATATCAATTATTACTAATGCAGGTTTCAATTTAATTTCCTCCCCTTGTGCAACTATTTCCTACTGAATTTGATGTTCTTGATAATATAAATTATAATATTTATATATAAAAAGAGAAAGGAGCAATGAAATGGATTCCTTTTTTTGGGATAAAGCTAAAACTACAATTCAATATGCATGGCCAGTAATTATAATATGTATAATTTTTGCTTATGTAAATTATAGAATTTGCAAACGTAAAATATATCCTCCACATAAAGTTACTGGATGGATGATAGCTGGCTTTTTATGCCCTTTATTATCAACTATAATTTTAATAGTAACTGCAGAGTTGCGTTATAGAATTCACAACTTAAATTGGTATTTATGCAAATTGAAAAAATAACCATAGTATATTATTGTAAGCGAACGGTCTAATAGGTCATAATGGGTAAGGTCCTATTTTTCTAATTTTGAGTCACAAAAACAATATATTATGAAATACTTATAAATTTAATCTAAGTCAAATGAGTATTCGATAGTAGAATGTTCGATGTCATCAATGTTTTCTATAAATATCTTATCAATTACAATTTCAAAACTCTCATCATAACAACTTAGCTCATCAAGTGCTTTATCAAACTCAATTTCTTTATGTAATCTACCAACAGTTAAGTGAGGGCAATATATTATTTTCCCAAATAAATAATGCTCTAATATTCCACTGTATAATTTATCATGCAGTTCAATTATATTGTCATTTCCTTTCTTAACATTAAGAAACAAATACCCATCTCTATAGTCCCCTGTAAAATCCTTTAATTTAACATTAAACTTTTTTGTTCCCTTTAATACTTTATTAACATGAGACTTCAAGTCATCAATCGATATATCACTATCAAAAGGAAAAACAATAGTTATATGTGGTGGAATACAGTTTGCAAGCGGGTCATACTTTTCTCTTATCTTATTAATAATGTTAATGTTATCAAAACTTGGAAATAAAATAATTGCTCTTTTCACGAAATCACTCCTAACAAAATTATGATATTTAATTTCAAAACATCAAAATCCATCTTAATTTGTTTCTAAATGTGTAGTTATTATACTATTGCTTCCAAATTTATCTTTTATCTGTTTTTCTATAGTAGTGGCGTGCTCGTGAGCTTCATATAGCATTATATTTCTGTCAAATATTAAATGTACCTCTACAGCAATTTTGTTTCCAATTCTCCTGGTTCTTAGGTGATGATAGTTTACTATAGACGGAGAGGTTTTGATTATCTTTTCAATAAATAATATTTCATCTTTTTGCAAAGAAGCTTCCATGAGCTCGTTCACTGATGGAAGTAATATTTGAAAAGCTACTCTGAAAATAAAAATGCTTACAATTATAGATGCTATTGGGTCTAAGATTGTCCATTTGCTACCTAATAAAAACGCCCCTCCTATACCTATTAGTGTTCCAACCGAAGAAAATGCATCTGACCTATGATGCCATCCATTTGCAATTACAGCTGAAGACTTTATTCTCTCACCAACAAGCTTTGTATATCTATAAAGTAATTCTTTGCTTATTATTGATATTATTGCAGCGATTAAAGGAACAATGCTCGGCTTTTCAATTAAAATATTTTTAAATAAAGCTCCATATATATTATTTAGCCCTGAAATTAATATTTTATAACCTGCAAAAAAAAGTGCAAAGCTTATTATTGCTGTAGCAAGGGTTTCAAATTTGCCATGTCCATAGTTATGGCTTTCATCTTCTGGTTTATCAGTTATTTTGAAGCCTACCAATACAATAATGTCTGTAAAGAAATCTGAAAGAGAATGTACTCCATCAGCTATCATTGCGGAACTATTTCCAGTTACTCCAGCAAAAATTTTAAATCCGGTTAAAATAGCATTTACAACAAACCCTATCCATGTAATTTTTTTTGCTTCTTTACTTCTAATTTCTTCTGAAATTATTTGATTTTCCAATAATATCACTCCAAACTCATTATAATATATTTTTTAGATATAAAAAAACCTGTGGTACAATAATTAAACATCATAGTCCCACAGGTTATACCTGTTGCAATAAAGCCCGGTCATTACGAATTTCGTAACACCTGATCTAATAATTATTATAATTTAGAGCTAATATATTGTCAACTTTCATGCTAAGATTTTGAAGCTTAAAAATTTAGATGATATTTTAATGGAACTACTTAAATATAAATAAACTAAATACCAACCAGATTAATATAAAGGGAATGGAGTATAACCATCTTTTATTAATTTCATTTATATGCGTAGACGCTTCCATTCTACAATTATCCATAATTTCATTAGGAATTAACTTAACTGTAATCGAAATCAGCAAAGGAAGGATAATTAAATCATCTAAATATCCTAAAATTGGAATAAAGTCTGGTATAAAATCAATAGGAGAAAAGGCATATACCATTATAATACCAGCTAGAAGCTTTGCAATTAAAGGAGTTTCTTTGATTCTTAGTGCTAGAATTAGAGCGGGTATATCCCGTTTTAATTTACTTGCTCTGCTCTTAAAACCAAACATTCACCTTCCTCCAATCACAAACTATAAACTACAAACTTCGCATTTTTTTACTATACTCTTAATTTATTTTAATTTCAACAAAATTAGCGAATATCGTATAGAACAGTTAATGTTATTGAATGGTATTTTATCAACGTCTTTAGCAAAAGAAAGCACTTATTCTTTAACTATTAGAAAGTGTTTTCTATTATTTATTAACATAGTTCTACCACTTCTTTTAGACATAAAAAACAGGCTACTATGTCA
>Ga0228535_1002652_pt1 | contig 16105 bp, 9 predicted proteins | sample SJ1metagenome_FD_168457 | JGI IMG/M metagenome (GOLD analysis project Ga0228535, IMG submission 168457) | Enriched culture of PCE-dechlorinating microbial communities from Ithaca, New York, USA - SJ1 | ecosystem: Engineered > Modeled > Simulated communities (microbial... > Unclassified | place... | reverse complement strand
CCGGGGGGGCCGATGGGAATACTGCTTTGGGCGCAGGCCGCAAGCAACGGCGTAAGCCCCTTGCCTCCCGCGTTCACATCTGCGCCCTTCGCAATCAGGTATTGAACGACGTCTGCATGTCCCTGCCACGCGGCTTCGAGCAGGGGCGTTCTTTCTCCCTCTTCCCGTCCGCCGTCCAGAGCCGCGCCGTTTTCAACGAGCAGTTTGACGATGGCCAGGTTTCCTCGGCGGGCGGCCGTCGCAAGCGGCCTGTCCCCCCTTGCCCCCTGACGGTTGACCAGCTCGCGGCCGCCGGGCGCTTCCAGAAGGGACTGCACGCCCGGGGCGTCGTCCTTTCTGATCGCTTCCAGAAGAGGAGCGTCGGGAAGCGGAAACCGGCTGTCCGCAAAACTGCCGGCCGGCAGCAGAAGGGCAAGCAACAAAAAGAAGGGTCCGATGAGGTGCTTTTTGCAGTTCATGGCTTTTCTCCGGGCTTCAGGAGCGTTTGGCGTTGTCGTTGAAAAAAAACCGCGGCGCTTCATCCTGTTTTTTAATCTGCCGGAAAGTATAGAAATTCGGAGCGGGTAAGTCAACTGCTTTGCTTGGCGCAAAACAGCCGGCTTCCGATTACCGGCGCTTGCCGGCGGCCGCTTTGTCGCGCCCCCGATGGTACTGCAGCAACGCCGCAATGGCCCGCGCGGCCCGCTCAGGATCCGGAAAAACGGGAACGCCCCGGTCGAGCAGACTGCGGACCATCTTTTCCTGAAGGCTCCGGTAGGTGAAACCGACAACCGGCTTGTCGGGATGGAGCTCCCTGAGGCTCGCAAACTCGGCCGCATGCTGCGCGAGCAGTCTTTCCCGTTCGGCGGGAATCGCCTCCTCGGGAACGCCCATTTCCCTGAGCACGCGGTCGACGAAGATTCCGGGAGACAGGATGTAGGCCAAAAGCACGTCAGCGTTTTTTTCCCCGAGCAGGATATCGGGAATGTTGTAAAAATTTTCCGATGAATTGAGGCTGTAGGTGAGATCCAGGGGATTGGCCGTACTGGCCGTTTTGGGGATCATCGGTTTGAGTTTCTCCACGGTGTCGGCCGAAAGCGCAGGCAGCGTCAAACCCGCGCGCCCGCAGGCGTCGGCCGCCGTGGCGCCCGGACCGCCGGAATGCGTCTGGATGACAACGCGGTTGCCCGCCGGTTTGGGCAAGGTGCCCAGCGCGAGCGCATAGTCGAACATTTCCGCAAGCGTCTGCGCGCGAAGAATGCCGCACTGCCGGAAAATGCCGTCGTAGATTTCGTTCGGTCCGGAAAGGGAGCCCGTATGCGAAAGCCCCGCCTTCCGCCCCGCTTCGGACCCGCCCACGTAAAGGGCCACGATGGGCTTGTGCGGCGTGATGGCCCGGGCCGCTTCCACAAACGCTTTGCCGCGGGTGATGCCTTCGATGTACAGCGTGATCACTTTCGTGTACGGACAGGCGCCCAGATATTCCAGGCAGTCCACGATGTCGAGATTGGCCTCGTTCCCCACGCTGACCGCCGCGCTGAAGCCCAGCCCCTGGCGGTGCAGGTAATTGAACATCTGGGTGATGAAGCTGCCGGACTGGGAGGCCAGTCCCACAAATCCGGGATCCCCTTCCGCCGTGATCGTCGTCGGATTGAGCTTGCGATAGGGATTGGCGATGCCCAGACAGTTCGGCCCCAGAAACCGGATCCCGTAGCGGCGGGCGACGGCCGTCAATTGCTTTTGCCGCTCGACGCCTTCCGGCCCGGCCTCCCGGAATCCGCCGGAAACGACGATGGCGCGGCGGATGCCCTTTTTGCCGCAGTCCTCCAGCGTTTGGCAGACAATGTCCGTAGGCAAAACGATGATCGCCAGATCGGGCGCCTCGGGCAGATCCGAGACGGCGGCATAGGCCGGAAGGCCGCGCACTTCTTTTTCTTTCGTGTGAACAGGATAGATTTTTCCCTCGTAGCCCAGCGCCTGGACGGAGGACAGCATCATGGACCCCATGCGCAGAAAATTATTGGACGCGCCGAAAAAAGCGATGCTCCGGGGATTGATAATGGGATACAGCGGACTTTCTTCAATCGATCGAATCATTTTTCTTCCCTCATGCTCGTGAAGTGGTCGGAACAACGGTCGGAAAGGCAAAAGCACGCGGACCATTGCTTTCCGCTGGAAACGTTGCCGTAGCCGTTACCAGATTACGGCCGGGAATTCAAGGAGGGATGTTTTTTGCAGGCCCGGGAAACACGGCCGAATTTACGCGGCGGTTCCACCGGCGGAAAGGAAGCGCCCCCGGGAATGGACGAGGGAAACGACGGTCTGGTACTTGTGCGAATTTTCACTACGGGGAATGTCGTCGACAAACCGCAGGCGGACGGTCATGCCGCCGCCCAGAACATCCTGCAGGCGCTTTTTCAGTTCGCGGTACGGCGGCAGATCTTCGGCGGACGACGCCTCCCGGGCGCCGGCCGGATCTCTCACGATGAGGACGAGAATTTCATCTTGCGTCTCCTGGCGGATCTGAAATTTCTGCACGCCGGGAAGATCCTGCACGAGCAGCGTCAACCGGTAAGGGTGGACGATCCTGCTGTCCGGCAGGAGAATGGAATCGATTTTGCGCCCCTCGATTCTGTCGAGGAGCGGCAGCGCCCGCAAGCCGCAGGTACAGCGGCCGGGCCGGTAGCCGGCGATGTCGCCCATGCCCGAATACCGGATGAGCGGAAAAGCCCTGTTGACGAGGTCGGTCACCACCACGTTGCCCGACTGCCCCGGCGGCGCCGGACGCCCTTCGTCATCGACAATCTCGACAATCGCCCGGTAATCCAGAACATGCAGTCCGTTGTGCCGCGGGCACTCCACCGCGATCACACCGGTCTCCGTGGCCGCGTAACCGTCGATCAGTTCGCCCGCAAAAGTTTGGCCGATAATTTTGCGCGTATGATCGTCGTGGCTTTCTCCCGTCGTCATTAACAGCGCCGGCTGGTGGACTTTGATTTGGTCGGCCTGTACTCTAAGCGCGATGTTTTTCAGCACGCTCGGATAGGTGACCAGATAATCCGGGCGCACCCGGTTGATGTGCGCGATCTGGTTTTCCACCGGTTCGAGCGCGTCGAACAGAAATTTCTTAAACCGGGGAAACTCGATCGCCGGCAGGATCTCCATGGCCTCATCGTCGAGCACCAGGATGCTCATGCCTTTTTTCAGGCGCAGCTGAAAATGGAGATTGATGGAAAATGTCGAGATCAGCGCGATTTCATAAAATCCCTTGTCGCGGTCATAGGCGATGCTGATCGGAGAGCCGCTGGAGCCGGTTGTTTTAAACACGTAATGTCTGTCCCGGGACAATCCCGTCGCCGCCGGCGGCGCGTTGCGCAGCTCTTCCTTGGAGAGGATCGGAAACTTCGCCAGATCATCCAGCGACTGGACGTCCTCCGGACGAAGGCCGGCGGCCCGCCATTTCTCCCGGTACAGAGGAATCTGGGACCAGGCGTGCGCCATCACGCTTTTCAACTGCGCCAGCCGGTACTCCCCGAGCCGGGCTTCATCCATGCCGATGGCGTCTTGTATCTGCCGGAGCTTTTGCCTGATTTTCAGAATTTTAAAAAGAAGCCCGGCGGCCGGCACATCCAGCCACTTATCCCAATATGTCAAATTCAACTCTCCTGGTGCGCTGATCCGGTCCGGAGATACCCGGCAAGCCACGGACAAGCCGCAAAAGACAGACAGGCGGCTTTTCCGGCAGGGGGTTTTTCCAAAAGATGGACGGGAGAACGGGAGCCATTCCCGTTCTCCCGGAAAAAAGACAGCTGCTGATGCCCTTGCAAAACTATTTTTTCGCGGCGGGCTTCGCGTCCGGCTTTGCGGCGGACGCCGGAGGCGCGGCCTGCGGATTGAGCTCCAGGAGCTCCACTTCGAAGACGAGCGTCGAACCGCCGGGAATCACGGGCGGACGTCCCCGGTCGCCGTAAGCGGTATCCGAAGGACAGACGAGCTTCGATTTGCCGCCGACTTTCATCATGCCGACGCCTTCCGCCCAGCAGGGAAAGACCTGGGACAGGGGCAGATCAACGGGCTGGCCGCGCTTGACGGAACTGTCGAATTCCTTTCCGTCAATCAGCGTCCCCACGTAGTGCACTTTGACGGTGTCCGTGGGTTTGGGCTGGGCGCCCGTGCCCGCCTTGATTTCCTTGTACACCAGACCGGAGGCGGTTTTCTTCGCGCCCGGTTCGGCGGCGGCTTTCTCCGCATACGCCTTGCCGGCGGCTTTACTGTTTTCCGTCGCTTTCGCAATCCGGACCTGGGCGATTTCGCCGAGTTTCTGCATGTGGGTTTCCGGCTCGGCGGCCAGTTTCTTGCCGGCGGCCGCGTCCGCCATGCCCATCTGCACGTATTTCAATTCTTCGGCTGTGAGATCCAGAATGGATATCTGTTTTTGAAGCTGCGCGCCCAGCGCATAGAAAGCCTTTTGTTCTTCCGTCTTCGGCGGTTCCGGAGAACAGCCCCAAACAGCGATTAAGGCAATCAAAACGACCAAGAGTATTTTACGCATAACCATCCTTTCCTGGGAAATAGTTGTGAGCCCTCTTTACACGAATATCCGGCCAGATTCAAACAATTCTTGGGCGGAACTCCGCCGCCTCAAAAAAAAGGGGCGGTTGACGGCCGCCCCTTTTTTTCTTAGCCGCAAAATGCCCGGCGGCTTATTTCTTCGGACTTTTCTTGGTCGACGCCGGCTTTTTGGGCGCGGGGACAACCTGGGGAGCGGGCGCCGGCGGCGCCTTGATCTCCAGCAGCTCCACTTCAAACACCAGAGTTGCGCCGCCGGGAATCACGGGCGGGCTGCCCTGATCGCCGTAAGCCAGCTCCGCGGGGCAGACGAGTTTGGCCTTGCCGCCGACCTTCATCATGCCGACGCCTTCCACCCAGCAGGGAATGACCTGCCCCAGGGGAAATTCGACCGGTTCGCCGCGCCGGACGGAACTGTCAAATTCCTTGCCGTCGATCAGCGTCCCCACGTAGTGCACCTTGACCGTATCCGACACTTTGGGCGAGGCGCCCGTTCCCGGGCGCATTTCCTGATAGATGAGTCCGCTCGCGGTCTTTTGGGCTCCTTTTTCGGCCGCCGCCTTTTCCAGGTAAGGCTTGGACAGTTCCCTCTGCTTCTGGGCGGCGATCTTCATCCGCTCCTGAGCCAGGGCGTTGATATTCGTTCCGAAGGCTTCCGGCTCCGCCGCCAGCTTTTTGCCGGCGGCCGTATCCGCGATGCCTTCCCTGACGAACTCATACTCCTCGGCGGAAAGTTCAAAGACTGCGAGCTGCCTGGCCAGAAGGACTCCCATGGCGTACAGAGTTTTCTGATGGTCCGTCTGGGGCGGGGCCGCCAGGGCGGGCAGGGCCAAAAGCAATACGGCCATCGATACGATTAATTTACGCATACCTATCCTTTCACAACAAAATTTTTTATTGGACCTCCCATAACATCAAATCCGGATCGGAGCAACGCCCAAGAGGCCAGCCTGATAGAGGCGGCGGCTCCGTCGCGGGAAAAAAGCGCTTTGCCGCTGCCGAAGGACCACCTTAAAGGCTTGTCGGATCCAGAATCTGCACGGTGACGTCAGCGCCTTTTGTCACGCGCGTGACGTCTTCCGCAAGAACGATGAAGGCGTTCGCCGTCACCATGGATTTGAGAATGCCGGATCCCTGCTCGCCGGTCAGGCGCGCGACGTAGCGGCCCTCCTCCTTCTCCACCACGGCGCGCAGAAAGTTCTTCACGCCCTTGCCCTTTTTGATCTCCTGGGCGGATACCGCCGTGAGCGCCGGGCGCAGGATGCGGGTATACCCCTGCATCTTTAAAAGGTAGGGACGGACGAACTGCTCAAACGACACCATCACGGAAACGGGATTGCCGGGCAGACCGAACAGCGGTGTGCCGTCGATCGACCCGAAGGCCAGCGGCTTGCCCGGACGCATCGCCACCTGCCAGAAATGCATGGCGTTGCCGATATCGCCCATCACGTCTTTCACGAAATCGTAATCGCCCATCGAGACGCCGCCGGACGACAAAATAACGTCGGCGCGGCGCGCGGTCGTAAAAGCGCCCACCAGCTCTTCCTTCTTGTCCCGGACGATCGCCGACATCTGCGGCACACCGCCGCAGGCCGACACCTGCGCGGCCAGCGAATAACTGTTGGAGTTAACGATTTTTCCCGGCATCGGCTCCGTTTCGATGTCCACCAGTTCGTCGCCGGTGGACAGAATCGCCACCCGCGGCCGGCCGTAAACCGGCACAAACGCCCGGCCCAGCGCGGCCAGCATGCCGATGTGGCCGGGGCGCAGCGCCTCTCCCGCCGCGATGACCCGCTCGCCTTGGTGCACGTCTTCGCCGGGGAAGCGGATATCCAGCCCCTCGGCCGCGGCGACTTTGATCAGCACGGTGCGGCCCTTTTCTTCCGTGTCCTCGCGGCGGACCACCGCGTCCGCCCCGCGGGGCAGCACGGCGCCCGTCATGATCCGCACGGCCTGGCCGGCCTTGACGGTTTTTTGGGGCAGACTTCCTGCGGCGACGGTTTCAATCACCCGGAGCTCCACCGGCCCGAGCGCATGGGCGCCCTGGATGTCTGCCGACCGGACGGCGTAGCCGTCCATGGCGGAATTGGCGGCAAAGGGAATATCGCGCGGCGCGAACACATCTTCGCCGATGACGCGGCCGCAGGCTTCCAGAATATCGACTTTCTCCAGCCCCAGCGTCCGGCAGGAGCCGAGGATGGTCGAAAAAGCTTCTTCTACTGATATCATGTTGTTTTCTCCATTCTTTCAAACTGGGCCTACCTTATCAAAGACGGAAGAAAGGGGCAAGGTACAAGGTGCAAGGTTCCCCTTGAAGTCTCCGGGCATTTGCGCTAGGAAAAAGAAAGAAAGATAAAGGATGTGTTTATGACGCCCCAACAGGAAAAAATTCGCGCGCTTCTGGCCCGGAAGAACGCCATTTTGCTGGCCCACTACTACGTCCGGCCGGAAATTCAAGAAATCGCCGATGTGCTGGGCGATTCGCTGGCTCTGGCGCAGGCGGCGGCGCGCACCGACGCGGCGGTCATCGTTTTCGCCGGCGTGCACTTCATGGCGCAAAGCGCAGCCATGCTCTCACCGCAAAAAACCGTTCTCCTGCCCCGCGCGGACGCGGGCTGCCCGCTGGCCGACATGGCCACGGCGGAGTCTGTCCGGAACATGCGGCAGCGGGAACCGGATGCCCTTTTTGTCACCTACATCAACTCCACCGCGGAAGTGAAAGCCGAAAGCGACGTCTGCTGCACGTCGTCCAATGCGATCAACATCATCCGGTCAGTGCCTTCTTCCCGGAAGATCGTCCTTTTACCCGACGGCAACCTGGCGCGCCATGTCGCATCGGCGACGGGCAGAGAGGTCATTGCCTGGGAAGGCTGCTGCCCGATCCACCAGGCGCTCACCGGAGAAGACGTCCTGGCGCGCAAACGCGAGCATCCCGGGGCGCCGTTTGTCGCCCATCCGGAATGCCGCCCCGACGTTCTGGCGCTCGCCGATTTCATCGGCTCCACGTCGGCGATCCTTCAGTTTGCCCGGGAAAACGCAGCGGAAAAGATCATTATCGGAACGGAGGAAGGCATTTTCACACAGCTAAAAAAACAAAATCCCGGCAAGACCTTTATTCTCGCCTCGCCGGGGCTGCTGTGCGCCGATATGAAGAAAATCACGCTGGACGACATCGAACAATCGCTTTTGACCCTGCAGCCGGTGATCACCGTGCCGCCCGAGGTGAGCGAGGCCGCCCGCAAGACGCTGGACAGGATGCTGGCCTCGTCATAACCTCGCCGGATGCCCCCTTGGGAAAAACTTCTTGAGAAAAATCATCGATAAAAAATTACTTCCGGACGCGCCGCCGCTGCGGGAGCTTTACGAACGAATCGGCGGCGGGGCGCCGGCCATCGACGTCCGGGGGATGGCCGGCGCCGCCCGGCCGCTCGCAACGGCGCTGCTCTTTGAACGGCTGGACCGTCCGCTCGCGGTGATTTGCCCCACGCCGCGGGAAGCGGAGCTTTTCGCCCGCGACCTCGGCCTTTTTCTCGGGCCGGACGCGGTTTTGCACTATCCGCCGCTGGACTTCCTGTCCATCGACATGTTTGCCCTGCAGCGCGATGAGGAGCTGGCGAGGCTTGGCGCCCTGACCCGCCTCCAGGTGGAGGACCGCCGGATTTTCGTCACCTGCTTTACGGCGCTCATGCAGAAAGTCATGCCGCTTGCCGAATTTCAGCGCTATCTGAAAATCCTGGCCGCGGGCGATCCGTTGCTCCTGCAGGAATTTCCCGCGCGCCTGGCGGCGGGCGGTTATTCGCGGGTGGCGCTGGTGGAAGAGCCGGGGGAATTCAGCCTGCGCGGCAATATTCTGGACATCTTCCCTCCGACCGAAAAAACGCCGCTGCGCCTGGAAATGGCGGGCGACGAAATCGAATCGATCCGCCGCTTCGATACCGCCACCCAGCGCTCCGGCCCGGCGGTGGAAGCCTTTGTCCTCGGACCGGCCGGCGAAATTCTGGTGGACGAGGTCCGGCAAACCCGGGCCGTGCGCAACGTCCGCCGGCGGGCCGACGACCTCGACCTGCCGCGCGATCTGCGCAACCGGCTGGTGGAAACACTGCGGCGCGAGTCCGCCACCTCCGTCAATCCGATTTTTCTGCCCCTGTTTTATGAGGACGCGGACGACCCGGCCGGGGCGGAAATACTTTCCGGCGTTTTCGACTACCTGCCGTCCGATACGCTTTTTTGCCTCAGCGATCCGCTGGCCATCGACCAGGCCGCCCAAACCGGCGCCGCGACCATCGATAAGCTCCTGTACAAAGCCAGGGCCGCCGGCCGGTTTTATCTGGAAAGCGCGACGCTTTACCTGCCCCGCGAAGCGCTTGCCGCACGCCTGTCCGGCTTTCAGCACATCCGCCTGATCGGACTGGCGCTCGACGACGCCGCAAGCACAGTTCCTTTTGTGACGATTTCCGCGCCGGCGGAAACAACGGGCGGTGACACGCCGGCCGGTGAAGTGCGCGAGGAAGCGCTGCTCGGGCGGACGGCCGAAAAAATTCGGGCCCGCCTGGCGGCGGGGCAAACCGTCTTTTTCCTTTCCCCCACGCCGGAAGACACGGTCCGGATGAAGCATCTGCTGGAAGGCTACACTCTGCCCGTGCGGCTTCTGTCCGCCGATGCGCCGCTTTTATCCGTCGTGCGCGACGAAAGCGGCGGCGCCGGTCTTTTCCTGCGGGAAGGAAAAATCTCCGGCGGCTTCAGCCTGGAGGCCCTGGGGCTGGTTTTCTTAAGCGAGGAAGAGCTCTTCGGCCGGAAAACGGTCCGCCGCCGCCCTCGTCCGCAGCGCGAAGGCTACTTTCTCAAATCCTTCGGCGATCTGGCGGAGGGGGACTTCGTCGTGCACCGGGATTTCGGCATCGGCCGGTACCGCGGCCTGAAGAAAATTTCCGTGGGCAGAATTGAAAACGACTTCATGGTCATCGAATATGCGGAGGGAGACAAGCTCTACCTGCCGGTCAACGCCCTGGACAGGATCCAGCGCTATCTGGGACCGGACGGCCATCCGCCGAAGATCGACAAGATGGGCGGGACGTCCTGGGACGCAGTCAAGGAGCGCGTCAGGAAATCCGTCCGCGACGTGGCCGAGGAACTGGTGGCCATTTACGCCGCGCGGGAGGCGCTGGAGCGCAAAGCCTTCGCTCCGCCGGATCGCCTCTACGAGGAATTCTGCGCCACTTTCGAATATGAGGAAACCCCCGACCAGGCCCGCGCCATCGAAGACATCCACGCCGACATGGACGACGCCAAGCCCATGGACCGCCTCGTCTGCGGCGACGCGGGATTCGGCAAGACCGAAGTCGCGCTTCGGGCCGCCTTCCGTACGGTCATGGACGGCCGGCAGGCGGCGCTCCTGGCGCCCACGACGATTCTCGCCGAGCAGCACTTTGCGACTTTTTCCCGGCGGCTGGCCGACTTTCCCATTCGCGTGGAGGCGCTCAACCGCTTCAAAAACGCGGCCGACATCAGGAAAACGCTTGAGGATCTGCGTCTGGGCCGGGTCGATATCGTCGTCGGCACACACCGGCTCTTGTCCAAAGACGTGGAGTTCAAAAACCTGGGTTTGGTGATCATCGATGAAGAGCAGCGCTTCGGCGTGGCGCACAAGGAAAAGCTGAAAAAACTGCGGACGCTGGTCGACGTGCTGACGCTGTCGGCCACGCCGATTCCGCGCACGCTGCACCTGTCGCTGGTCGGCATCCGCGACCTGTCCATTATCAACACGCCGCCCCAGGACCGCCGGCCGATTAAAACCTACGTTCTGGAGTTCGACGAAGACACGATTCAGGCGGCCCTGGAAGCGGAGCTCCACCGGGGCGGGCAGGTCTTTTTCGTTCACGACCGGGTGCGCTCCATTTATTCCATCGCGCGTCTGGTGCAGCGGCTGGCGCCCCAAGCCCGGGTGGGCGTGGTGCACGGGCAGATGAAACCCGCCGAGATCGAGAAAACCATGGCCGGATTTATTCGCCGCGAATACGACGTGCTGGTCTGCACGACCATCATCGGCTCCGGCCTCGATATTCCGTCGGCCAACACGATTTTCATCAACCGGGCCGACCGCTTCGGCCTGGCGCAGCTCTATCAGATCCGCGGCCGCGTGGGGCGCGGCAGCGCGGAAGCCTCGGCTTACCTGCTTTTGCCCCGGGGCGCACTTCTGTCCCGCGACGCCATGCGCCGTCTCCAGGCCATCAAGGAATTTTCCGATCCGGGATCGGGCTTCCGCATCGCCTACAACGATCTGGAAATCCGCGGCGGCGGCAATCTGCTGGGCCTGTCGCAGGCGGGGCACATCAGCGCGGTCGGATACGAACTTTATACGGAATTGATGGAAAAGACGGTGCGCGAAATTCAGGGCCATCCCGCGCCGGCGGAAGAGGAGCAGCCGGAAATTTCGCTCGGCGTTTCGGCCTACCTCCCCGAGGATTACGTGGCGGATGTCCACCAGCGGCTGATTCTGTACAAGAGAATATCGCTCGCCCAGACGGCCGGCGAGCTTCAGGACCTTGGCGAAGAACTGGCCGACTGTTACGGCCCTCTGCCCGAGGCGGCGCAAAATCTGCTGCGCGTCATCGGACTGCGCAACGCTCTCAAACCGCTGGCGGCCAGGAAGATGGGCTCGGACGGCAAATTTCTCTACCTTTACTTCCGGGAATCCTCGCCGCTGGACCCGGCCCGCATCATTGCGCTCGGCCGGAAGAAAATCAAGGACTTACGCTTTACACCGGATTTCAAACTGTTTTGGCCCGTGCCTCCCGGCGCGCCGGACCCGCTGGCTCAGGCCGAAGAGCTTTTAAAGATGCTTGCCCAATAACCATTATCACGATATACAGTCCGGAAATATCATGCAACCGCTGAAATTTAAAACTATGACCGCATGCCGCCAACCTCTGCTGTTCCTCGTTTTCATGGGCGTCGTGTGCCTTTGCGCCGCCTGCAACCGGGAAGAAATTTCCAACCGGACGGTGATCGCCGCAGTCAACGGGGAAAATATCTACCTCGACGAATTTGAAAAGCGCCTGGCCGTGCAGAAAAAAGCCTTTTTTCCGCAGGGCCTGCCGGATTCCCCCGGCAAACGGGAACTGCTCGAAGAGGAAATTCTCGAATCCATGATCACGGAAAAAATCGTCCTGCAGCGGGCCAGGGCGCTCAACATGTCGGTCAGCAACACCGACCTCGAAAGGAAACTGCTTGACCTGCGCAAGGACTACGGCGAAAATTTTTTTGATTTGCTCGCCGCGCAAAATGTGTCATACGAGGAATGGCGCGAGGAGCTGCGCAAGGAAATGCTGTTTGACAAGCTCGTGGCGACGGACGTGAACGCCGTCATCCGCGTTTCGGAAGATGAAGCTCTGGACGCCTACGAAGAAAATCCGGAATTCTGCAAAACCGAGGCGCGCGTCCGGGCGGGGCAGATCGTCGTCCGCGACATGGCCCGGGCGAAGGAAGCCGAAACCCGGCTCTCCGGAGGCGACGCCTTCGAAAAAGTAGCAGCCGAAATGTCCATCGGTCCGGAATCCGCGCGCGGCGGCGATCTGGGGTGGGTTGCGCGCCGGATCATGCCGGACCCGCTCGACCGGATGCTGTTCACGCTGCCGGTCGGAAAGATCAGCCCGATTATTCGGAGCGACTACGGTTACCACATTGTCCGGGTGCTGGAAAAACAGCCGGCCCGGACCAGGGATTTTTCCGAATGCCGCAAGGATCTTATCGCCGACATCCGCGCCCGCAAGGAAGACGCGGCTTTCAACGTCTGGCTCAACGATCTGAAGATCAAGGCGCTTGTGCGCAAGGATCCGGGAGTCCTGAAAACAAAAAAACGAAACTGAATTCACAACAGGGAGGAAACATGGCAAAAGTTTTCAAAGCCGGCTGGGCGGCCGTTTTAATCATAGTGTTTGCGACGGCAGCGCTTTACGCCGAAGTGACGGACCGCATCGTCGCCGTCGTCAACGACGAGGTGATCACGCTTGCGGAGCTCAACCGGGCTTTCGAACCGTACGCCATGAACATCGAGAAAAACTACAAGGGCCCCAATCCCGAGGAAGTTCTGAAGCAGAACAGGGCGGCCCTGCTGCAGCGCATGATCGATCAGATGCTCATCGAACAGGAAGCGAAAAAAGCGGGCGGACCGCTGGCCACTGTCACGGAAGAAGAGATCATGTCCGTGCTTCAGAACACGCTCTCCAAAAACAACCTGACCATGGACACCTATTTGCGCAAACTGGCGGAGGAGGGCGGTTCCCTCGAATCCGTCAAAAAGGAAATCAAGGGCCAGATCCTGCGGATGCGGCTTTTGCGCCGGGAAGTCCAGTCCAAAGTGCTGGTTCCCGACGAAGCCATCGGCGAATACTACAACCGGCACCGCCAGGACTATGAAGGCAAGGAAGCCGTGCATCTGCGGCAGATCCTGCTGACGGCGCCGGCGACGCTGGACGCGGCGGCGCGGGAAGCCGTCCGGCAGCAGGCCCGGCAGTTGTATGAACGCATCGCCGGAGGCGAACCGTTCGACCGGCTGGCGGCCCAGTATTCCAAGGGTCCGGAAGCGGCCTCGGGCGGCGACATCGGATTTGTGGAGCGGGGCGTCATTGTGCCCGAAGTGGAAAAAGCGGCTTTCAGCCTGCCCGTGGGGAAGGTCAGCGACGTCATCGAATCGGAGCTGGGCTTTCACATCATCGCGGTGGTCGACAAGCGCGGCGCGGGACTTAAGCCGCTCGCCGTGGTGCGCAATGAAATCAAGGCCAAAATCGAGGAAGAAATGGTGATGAAAAAATTCGATGAATGGATCGACGGCATCCGCAAAAAATCCTTTATCGACGTCCGGCTGTAGCCTTCGGTATCGGGTATGGATTTCATTCGCATTCGGGGCGCGTCCCAGCACAATCTCAAAAATATTTCGCTGGACATTCCGCGCGACAAGCTGGTGGTCATCACCGGCGTTTCCGGCTCCGGCAAGTCCTCGCTGGCGTTCGACACGATTTACGCCGAAGGCCAGCGCCGGTACGTCGAATCGCTTTCCGCCTACGCGCGCCAGTTCATCGGCCAGATGGACAAACCGGAGGTGGAATCCATCGAGGGCCTCTCGCCCGCCATCGCCATCGAGCAGCGGGCGGCCAGCCACAATCCGCGCTCGACCGTGGGAACGGTGACGGAAATCTACGACTACTTCCGCCTGCTTTTCGCCGGCATCGGCCTGTGCCACTGCAGTGTCTGCGGGCGGGAAATCCGGTCGCAGACCATCGACGACATCGTCGGGGCCGTGCTGGACCTGCCCGAAGGCACGCGCTTCAGCGTGCTCGCGCCCATCGTGCGGGGGAAAAAGGGCGAGTTCGCCAAGGAGCTCAAGAAACTCCAAAAGGAAGGCTTTGCGCGCGTCCGCATCGACGGCGAAATCCGCGACCTGGCCGAAGATATCGTCCTTGCCAAAACCAGGCGCCACGACATCGACCTCGTCGTGGACCGGCTGGTGCGCAAGGAGGGCGTCCGCCAGCGGCTGCGCGATTCCGTGGAAATCGCGGCGGCCAAAAGCGACGGCCTGGTGCGCGTCGCCGCGGCCGACGGCGCGGAGACCCTCTACTGCGAAAAGTACGCGTGCCCGGACTGCGGCATCAGCATGCCCACGCTGGCCCCGCGCGTCTTTTCCTTCAACAGTCCCTACGGGGCCTGCCCCCAGTGCAACGGTCTGGGCTCGCGGATGCACTTCGCCGTGGACCTGGTCGTTCCCGACGCGGGCCTGTCGCTGCGCGAAGGGGCAATCGCCCCCTGGGCCAACCGCAGTTCCCTTTACTACCACAATCTGCTCGACACGCTTTCAGCACACTACGGCTTCGATATCAATACGCCGTTCAACAAACTGCCGGAAAAAATCCAGGATGTTCTTTTGTACGGCTCGGGAGACGAGGCGATCAAGTTCCACTTCGACCGCCCGGACAAGCGCTACTTCGCCTACCGTCCCTTCGAAGGGGCCATCCGGCAACTGGAGCGCCGCTGGCGGGAAACCGCCTCGCAGGCGGTGCGCAACGATCTGGCCCGGTTCATCGACCTGCGCCCCTGCGAGGCCTGCAACGGCGCGCGGCTCAAGAAAGAAAGCCTGGCCGTCACTGTCGGCGGCAAAACCATCTACGACCTGTGTCTGATGTCCATCCGCGAATGCTTCGATTTTTTTGAGACCCTGGCGCTTTCGCCGCTGCAGACGCAAATCGCGGAGCGCCTGCTCAAGGAAATCAAAAGCCGCCTTTCCTTTCTGCTCAACGTCGGCCTCGACTACCTGAATCTCGCCCGCTCCACGTCCACGCTGTCCGGCGGTGAAAGCCAGCGCATCCGCCTGGCCACGCAGATCGGCTCCGGCCTGATGGGCGTCTTGTACGTGCTGGACGAACCGACCGTCGGCCTGCATCAGAAGGACAACCTGCGTCTCATCGACACGCTGAAACAACTGCGCGACATGGGCAACACCGTGCTCGTCGTCGAGCACGACGCCGACATGATGCTGGCCTGCGACCATATCGTCGACATGGGACCGGGCGCGGGCGAACAGGGCGGCGCAGTGATTTTTCAGGGCAGCCCCGCCGAAGTGCTGCAAAGCGATACGTCGCTCACGGGAAAATACCTCTCCGGCCGGGAGACCATCCCCCTCCCCGCCGGGCGGCGGCCGGCCGGGGGACGCTCCATCATCCTTGAAGGCGCGTCGCAAAACAACCTCCAGAACATCGACATCCGGATTCCGACGGGCGTGCTGACGGCCGTCACCGGCGTTTCCGGCTCCGGCAAAAGCACGATGGTGATCGAAACCCTCTACCGGGTGGTGGCGCGCCGCCTGAACCGGCACTCCGGCGGCATGGGCCGGATCCGGCGCGTGAAGGATCTGGGCGGCATCGAACGGGTCATCATGATCAACCAGCAGCCCATCGGCCGGACGCCCCGCTCCAATCCCGTGACGTACACCGGAATTTTTTCCTTCATCCGGGATCTCTTTGCCAACCTGCCCGACGCGCGCGTCCGCGGCTACAAGCCGGGGCGGTTCAGCTTCAACGTCAAAGGCGGCCGCTGTGAGGCCTGCGAAGGCAACGGGCTTATCAAAATCGAAATGCACTTTCTGCCCGACGTTTATGTCACCTGCGACGCCTGCCGCGGCAAGCGGTTCAACGCGGACACGCTGGATATCAGGTACAAGGACAAAAGCATCGCCGACGTGCTGGATCTGACGGTTCATCAGGCGCTGGATTTTTTCGCCAACCTTCCGTCGATCCGGAGCCATCTGCAACTGCTGGCCGACGTCGGCCTGGGGTACATCCGTCTGGGACAGTCGGCCACCACTCTGTCCGGCGGCGAAGCCCAGCGCATCAAGCTGGCGCGGGAGCTGGGAAAGAGGGTCAACAGCAACACGCTGTACATCCTCGACGAGCCGACCATCGGCCTGCACTTCGCCGACATTCAAAAGCTGCTGGACGTGCTCATGCGCCTCGTGGACATGGGCAATACCATGGTGGTGATCGAACACAATCTGGACATCATCAAGTCC
>Ga0228535_1002651_pt1 | contig 16107 bp, 14 predicted proteins | sample SJ1metagenome_FD_168457 | JGI IMG/M metagenome (GOLD analysis project Ga0228535, IMG submission 168457) | Enriched culture of PCE-dechlorinating microbial communities from Ithaca, New York, USA - SJ1 | ecosystem: Engineered > Modeled > Simulated communities (microbial... > Unclassified | place... | reverse complement strand
ATGATGATGTACAACAACCAGCGACCACATCAAGCCCTGGGTAATTTAACACCCTATGAGTATGCGTTGGCTACTGAAGCCTGAAAGTGTCTACTTATCATTGGTACAGTTTTTGGGAACTTGACAGATGCTTTATAGCTTGTTTTCAGTTGAACCTCATGAGCAAAAGCCGTCAGAATTCGATACTTGTTTTCATTAGTCTGGTATTATCCATTGGAAGAACAGAAAAATAGCCTTGAATTTAATAAACCGCTTCCTGAATATCCCTCACCCCGCAATCAAAAAAGCGATTATTCACTGGATGTTTTGAAATTGGTAGGAGGAACTACCGGGGCGCAGTTAATCAGTTTCTTAACTGCGCCTGTTGTTGCGCGGATTTTTTCGCCTGACGATTTCGGACTTGCTGCCAATTTTTCAGCAATTATTGCCATCCTTGCCGTCATTGTTTGCATGCGCTACGAAATGACCATTATGCTGCCCAACTCAAAAGAGGATGCAGTTAATATGTTGGGAGTCAGTATTTTTGTGACATTATTTGTCAGTATTCTTAGCTTCCCTCTACTATGGATTTCCAAAGGTTTTATCATTACCTGGCTTAAAACACCCGAAATTCTCCCTTTTTTTTGGTTAATACCAGTCACTACTTTTCTAACAGGTATTTTCCAGGCATTGAACTATTGGAATTCGAGATCTAGAAAATATTTACGCCTTTCAATAGCGCAGGTAGCTCGTAATGTTGGTGAACAGATCAGCAAAATTGGGATTGGTTTGGCCGGTTTTGCCACTTCAGGTGTGATGATTGGGACGATTGCTTTCGGTCAAGCTTTAAGCACAGTAATTTTGTTCATCCAATTCATTCGGGATGATTTTATTTTCTTTAAAAAAAATATCAGCCTGTCAAAAATGTGGGAAGGAGCCAGGAGATACAAAAAATTCCCAATTTATAGCAGTTGGTCATCATTCTTAAATATCCTCTCTCAACAATTGCCCACTTTCATGTTGACGGCTTATTTCTCAATGACAATTACCGGTTATTACAATATGGGCAATAAAATATTGCGAATTCCTCTCGTTTTCATAGGGAATTCCCTCGCCCAGGTTTTTTATCAACGTGCTTCAAAAGCTCACTATGAAGGAAACCTCATTAATGTAGTCAAAGACACCATACATCGATTGATTGTCCTTGGTTTATTTCCCATGTTAGTGATTACTTTTGCTGGAAGAGAAATATTCATCCTTGTCTTTGGTAGTCGTTGGGCAGATGCCGGTGTTTATTCGCAAATTCTCAGCATTTGGTCTTTCTTTGTTTTAATCAGCGCCCCAATCTCCACATTAATAAATATCTTGGAGAAAAACGAATTCTTCTTTGTTTTTAATATCATTCTGATTACTTCGCGGTTTATCACATTGATGATAGGAGGAATGACGCAAAACATTTTATTTACCCTGGTACTTTATTCAGTAACAGGCACATTCGCATACTTGTACTTTCAATTCTATCTTTGTAATCTGGTTGGAATTCCATTTAAACAATCAATTCTCCAAATTCTCAGGAATTTATCCCTTTCAGCTCCCTTTTTGGGAATAATTATCCTCTCGAAAATTGTTACAAGTAACAATGCATTTCTTGTTACTTTAGCAAGCGGTATAGCTTCAATTTTGTATTATCTTGTTTTATATCGTACTGATAATGATATTAATGAATTGATTACACAAATTTTTGCCGGTATAAAAAATCGCCTGTCAACTCTCAAAAAAAAGTAAACTTTTTTCGGGTATTTTCTTTTTCATCACTTCGCCACAAACACCTGGTAACGGATCACATATTCTCCGGCATCATATTCATTGAAGCCGTCGCTCATGGCTTCAGGCAGTGTGACGCGCGTCTCCACCTGGTGCTCGCCCTGCTGCCAGTCATACAGCACGGTGTAAACCAGGTAGCATTCCCTGCCCGACAGGGTACCCTGTGACTGCGCAAACCGGCTCAACGGGATCGTCTCGCCGTTCAATCGAAATTCGATGTCCAGCTTCTTCACGCTGGCAGCCAGGGCGGTCTGGTCGGCCGCGCACCAGATTTGCACCCAGATCAGCGGCTGCGACTCAGAGAGGGTCACCGTCAAATCTGCAGTTCCAATAACCGGAAGAATGGTTTGCAGCGGGTTGCGCGCCGCGTCGCTCAACCAGGAGGCGCCGCTTTGCAATGCCCGTTCCGCCTCAGCGGGTGTGCCAAGTTCAGGCGGGGCGTCTGGCGTAATGCCCGCGCCCGAGGGTCGCAGCACAGCCTGTTCAGCCGCTGCCAGCACCGTATCCTGCCCATCCAGCACGCTGGTTTCATCAATGGCCACTTTTAACGTCGGCGGCACCCCCTGTCCTTCCAGGAAAATTTCACCTTCCGGCAGAACAAAGCGACCGGTGGGAGCGGTGAAGGTGAATCCTTCGGGCAGATCAAACTTGCCACGGGCGGTCTCAGCTTCCACGCCAGCCGTGGGATATTGCCCCACCACAATCATGCCAGGCACCTGGCTGAAGCCGTATGCTTCCAGTTCACAGGCTGAATAGCAGGTCTGGTCCACCAGCAGCGCCATTTTATCAAAGTGGTACTGGCTTTCGTTGGGGATCACCCGGTCAGGCACGCCTTCAGGCTCAAATTTTCCGGTTTTGTCGCTGAAATATTCCAGTTGTCCCATGGGAATTTCCTGGTCGGTCAAGAACCCCGCCAGCCCCAGCGAAGCACCGCCCGAATTGACGCGCATATCAATGATAATTCCCGGCACTCTGTTCTTTTCAAATTCCTTAATAGCCCGTTCAAAAAGCCTGTAAAGCAGGTTCAAATCGTCATAATTTGAGTTGATGCGAATATAGCCAACCCCTGATGTAAGGTATTTGTAGTCAAGCGGCAAAACACTGCTTTCACGCCCGGTGTAGGGCGAGGTTGCATTGAAACTGTCCAATTCCAACACAGCAGCCAGTGTTACAGTCTTAACAGCCTGGCCGGGATTTTTATAGGTCACCGTTGCTTCTGTGCCAACCGGGGCGCGCAGTAAAAATCGAGCCTGCTCCAGTCGTCTGGCAATTTGGGTGGAAAATGGACCGCTAATGGGTTCGACGCTGGCAATGGCATCTGCAATAGGTTGTCCATTGAGTTTGAGAATTTCTGCGCCAACTTGAATGTCAGCTTCAGCCGCCGGCCCCTCTTTCGTGACATGCACCACCAGGACGCGCCCGTCATCCAATTCCCTGATCCCAAAACCGTATCCGCTGCTCACCTGCTCGTAGTAATACTGCCCGCCGATCACGTCGCCGTTCATGCTCACGTGGCCATCTTGAAAACCCAGCGCGAATTGAAGCAAAGCCAGGTAATAAGCCCGGGCATCCTTCTGCTTTTCCGCCGCCTTCACCTGCGGCATCACCTCGTCATACAAAGCCTCCCAATCGGGCTGCTTGCCTTTAATTCCGTTGAAGGCATATTCTTTGGTCAGGGTATCAAACAATTTTTGAAAAGCCTGTGAATAGCTGTTTTTGGAAAAATCTTTCACCGCCACATCATCCGGCTCATAGAGTTGCAGTTCAATTTCAGCATCACGCAAAATGGCAAACGGCTTCCTGTCCAGGTCAATTACCGAGTAACCTGCCGGTAAAGATTGCACCGGATCATCTTTGGTGAAAAGCATCCCGTCAGCGCCAAAATTTTGGGGGAACTGCTGCTGATCATCAGGCGCCCACACCAGAATCCGCCCGCCTTTGATTTCATCCTGGTTCTCCCGATCGGTTTTAATCGACGCCAGATAAGAAGGCCAACCGCGGCTGCGGTCATCGCCAACCGAAAACGGCCCACCCGCCAGGTTGGGTGAATAGGCCACGGTGAAAATTTGCACACCTTTGTTCTCGGCGCCGTTCTGATCCACATCGTTGAAAACCCCGGCGGGCTTCACCGGAAGCTGCAATTGATACTTGCCGCGGTTGGCTTCCTCATCAACTTCCAAATATCCCAGCACCTGTGAATCCACCGGCAATTCCCATTCCTCATCCCGGAGTACAAAACCGGTCAAATCATTCAGCGCCACCGCCTGTTCAACATAGTAGGTTTCTACGGCAAACTCATTGCTGTACTCCATTTCACCGCGCAGTGTGACCGGGCCGCCGATTGTGGAGTAATCAAGTTGTTTTATGCGGTTGCCCGCAGCGCCAGACGATTTGCAACCGGTCAGAAAAACCAAAATGCCCGCCAGTATAATTTGCAGCCAGAATGAAGATTTTTTTACCAAAGGTTCCTCCGGGTTGAGAGAAAAAAAACTCCTGCGAATTGTAATCCTTTCGCAGGAGATTATTAAAAAAAGCCTGTTTAGAATTAGCTTACAACAACCTGGGTGGGATATTCCTGGTTGATAAACATACGCAGCACTTTTCGCGCACGCGCATCCGGGAAGATGTCGATCTTCAAACGAATTCTGCCCGTTAAAGACTCAACACCCGTTTGTTTGATCAATCCATCCAGGTGAACAGAAAAACGGTTCGTATTTCCACAGCTCATGATGGGTAAATCCAAAAGCAAATGCACGCTTTTGCCTTCGCCAAAAAAATCTTCTCGATATACCATCGAATGCAGCCCCACCTCAATACAGTTCAAAGTTAAACTGTAAAAATGCGCCTCTGCGCGCCACTGATTGGAAATGGTTACTCTTGCAGGCTGGTGCAAAATCATGGGGCTGGTCACAGTCTTTCCATCGTACTGAACTTGATATAGCTTATTAAACCACGCGGTTTTTAAAAAATAATGAAGAACAGGTTAAATTTATGGCTATTTCTGTTAAATCATCCTGGCTGGGACAACCCCGTATTAATTAACAAAAAAATTAGTAAAATGGTATGAACAACAAATTCACAGACAAGGTGAGGGAAAAATGAGAAAGAGTTTTAAGCGCTTCACGGGTGGGTTATTAATGGCAGCCGCTTTGTTTGGCTGGGCAATTGGGCTATTGGGACTGGCGGGATTATGGCTGGCAGAGCCCCGCGCTGAAGTCCAGGTGGATAACATGGTGAAATTCTTGTCAAGCACGGTTGAAACCACCGATTCTTTAATCACCTTGACTGACACCGCGCTTGGCGATGTTGAAGAAAGCATGACCAGCATGCAGCAGGCCGCAGATGCCGCCGTGAAAGCCCTGGACAACACCGCCACCATTACCGATGATCTGGCAGATTTAACCGGCGAAGATTTTCCACGTATGGTAGATGAAATCCAGGCGGCGCTGGGCACCATGTCAGCCAGCGCCAGACTGGTAGATGATACCCTCGCCCTCTTCTCAAAAATTCCTCTGGTTGGCGGTCGTTATGAACCCGAAGTGCCATTAGCGACCAGTGTTGACAACATTGATAAATCACTCGAGCGGGTGCCGCAAATGCTCGAGCGCATGCAAACCAATTTAAATTCAGCCAGCGGCAGTATGGAAGGCATACAAGATTCGGTTAAAGCCCTGTCTGGAAATGTGAGTAACCTGAATCAACAAATTGGCCAAACACGCGAACTGGTAACCAAATATCGCGAACTTTTAAAACAACTTGAAACCCGGCTTGCAAGTATTCAACCGCATGCGCGCACAGCCGTGCGCGGCACAGCCATCATTCTATCCCTGTTCATCGTCTGGTTCCTGGTTGCACAACTGGGACTGTGGACGCAGGGAGCAGAACTGTGGAGCCAGGAAAAACAAAAAAGTGTTGTTAGTCAACCTGATGAGGTGAAAAAAGACGACACCCCATTGACGGAAGCCTAGGTGTGTGATATTTTTGTGGCTCACATCACTACCGGCATGAATGCCGGTATTTTATTGTGGAGGTTGAATGAATAAATATTGGGTCGAAGGAGTATTCACCCGCCATCAGGGCAGCAATCGAAAAACCGGATCATCTGCCTCGACAGAAGTGTTTGCCAAAGGTATTTGGGCTGAAACACCCCAGGATGCGCTCAAAGAAGCAACCCGTGCCCTTGACGGGGGAAAATGGGTTGAACCGCCGCATATCGTGGAAGAATCAGAAGAACAGCGTATGCGTTCGCGCGGTGAACCCATGCTGCCAGGTTTTTAACACCTCATCACATTTTGTTATACACAAAATCCCGGCCAAACCACAGCCGGGGTTTTTATTGCCAAATGAGTTCAATTTATTGTCGGAGTTTGATCAATAATTCGATGATCAAATAAATACCGTAAGCGAAGAATAATGACCCGGCATAACCAACCACGCCGAAATTATTGGGAATGTTGCGCTGTTTTTGGATTTCGCGTACCCGCTTGGGAGGATGCGCTTTGTAATACAACAGTGAACCGCCCAGGCCAACAAAAAAAATGATCGCAAAGATATCGGTTAACATGGCTCGAATTTTACCATACCAGGAGAATAAATAGCGCTTGAATAGTTAAATGATAAACGCCTGAGTGAGGGGGGCACCCAAGCGTTTATCGTTTGTAATATTATCATGGATTATCCAGAATTTCAAGGGTTTTGAAATACTTTTATTTCATTTTTGTGCCTTCTAATGTTATTCTAAGAATATGCTTTATGATTGAATTGAAAGGTATTGGAATTGAAATGAGAAATGGGAGTCACGATGAAAATACTAAAATCAATTACCCGCCCCACTCTGCTATTGAATGAAGACATCGCTAAAAAGAATATTCACCGCATGGCAGCCAAAGCGCATGCACAGGGAAAAATCTTTCGACCGCATTTCAAGACTCACCAGTCAGCAGAGATCGGTGAATGGTACCGTGAAGCCGGTGTGACGGCCATCACCAATTCTTCCATCGAAATGGCGCAATACTTTGCCAATCATGGATGGAATGACATCACCATTGCCTTTCCGGTAAACATACGCCAGATTGATGAAATCAACAACCTGGCGCAATCCATCCAGCTGGGATTACTGGTTGATTCGGAAGAAAGCGTCCAGTACCTGATTCAACACATAACCCACCCAGTCCGCGTCTGGATCGAAGTGGACACCGGCATGCACCGCAGCGGGATACCCTGTGAAGACTATCAGAAATTTGAACATCTCATCCACCTGCTGCAACAGCAACCCGATGCCTTGAAATTGACCGGGTTGTTGACCCACGCCGGCCACACCTACCAGTTACACGGAACCGAACAGGTTGTAAAAACCTACACGCAAAGCGTGGCGGATATCCTTGCTCTGCGCAGCCGCATGGAAAGCGCCACCGGCGTCCAACTGAAAGTATCGGTTGGCGACACCCCGGGGTGCAGCCTAGCGGATGACCTGGGCAAAGTGGATGAGATTCGCCCGGGCAACTTTATCTTTTACGATGCCCAAATGCTTTCAGTGGGCGCCTGCCAGGCTGACCAGATGGCGGTTGTGGCAGCCTGCCCGGTGGTCGCCAAATACCCCGAACGCAATGAGATTGTGGTGTACGGCGGGGCGGTGCACCTGTCCAAAGATACGTTAATGGACGGAGAGCGCCGCATTTTCGGCCTGGTCAGTCTGCTGCAAGATGACGGATGGAGCCTGCCGCTGCCTGGCGCTTATGTGCGCGGTCTTTCACAGGAACACGGCATTTTGCACATTACCTCCCCGCACATTGATTCCGTTGAAATTGGCAGCCTGATCGGCGTTGTGCCCGCCCATGTGTGCTTGAGCATCGCCGCGCTGCGCGAATTCACCACCCTGCAAGGTAAAATCATCCCCACCCTGATGAAAACTTCATAATAACCGCAGCAAAATAATGATAAGCCGGGCTGATTCCGTCCGGCTCTCTCTTTGTTTGCAATTGATCAAAAATTATGAATCTAAAAAAGAATGAGGGGAACCGGGATAAACGTCAGGAAGAACAACACAAACCCGATCAGGGCAATGGTCCTGCGCGGTTGATCCAGTTCAGTAATCTGATCCAACGGTTCGGCAAACCGCCGCCCCAGCATGAAGATCAACAGCGCCCACAACCACCAGCCGCCCCACACAAAACCCAGCAACCCCAGCCCCACCAGGATAAACGGAAACAGGCGCTGCGCTTTTTCGCGCCCTAGCAAAACGTAAATCACATGGCCGCCGTCCAGTTGCCCGGCGGGAATCAAATTGAGGGATGTGACCAGCAATCCCGCCCAGCCAGCCCAGGCCACCGGGTGCAGGAAAACATCTGTTGCGCCCAGCGGGAACGGCCGCCCCGTGAAGAAGTAACGCAGCCAGTACAATGCCTGCGGCACGCCGTTGAAACTGGCAGGTTCGGGCAAGAATTTCCCAAACACCACAAACTTTAATAGCAGGTAGAGAATGGAATTTCCTTCCAGCATGGTTCTGCCTGCGGCAGCCGCAGGGATCGGCTGCGTGCTCGACAGCATCAATCCAAACAGCAGCAGCGGAACGGCCACAACCAGACCGCTCAACGGCCCCGCCACGCCAATATCCAACAGCACGCGCCGGTTCTTGGGCAATTCTTTCATGTTTATGAATGCGCCCATGGTGCCAAATTGGCTGAACGGAAAGGGAATGAAATAGGGCAGGGTTACATGAACACCATGATAACGGCCTGCAAAGTAATGTCCAAACTCATGCGCCGCCAGGATGGCGATCAGGCTGAGGGCAAACGGCAGCCCGCTGCGAATGAACGCCCAGACAATTTGCAACCCGCTGCCGGTGGGCATTTCTTCCATGCCATACAACCCGCCGCTAAAAACAATGCTTAAAAACGTGACGATGAATAAGCCCAGGTTAATCCACGAATTGGACGGTTTCGGTTTGGGCATACCGGTCACCAGCAGCACGGCATGCCGCCCTTCATCCCAGCGGAATAATGGGGTGAGGCCAAATGGATTCACCTTTTCAGCCAGGCGATCATAAACCGCTGGCGTGTCTTTATCCAGCAGCCTGCCACGACAGCGCATCACATAGCCCTGCTGTTCTCCGCCCAGGGTGATGTCTTCAACTGTCATTTCTTGACGAACAAGATCAGCTAATTGATCGGTATTCTGGGAGAATTCCATAGCATACACCGATAATTTCCTTTATTAATTCAATAGGCGGGGATGGATGGGAGTCGAACCCACCGCAGCCTGCGCCGCAGCCTGCCACCAGTTTTGAAGACCAGGAAGCCCACCGGGACCTTACCATCCCCAGGGTTAAGCATACCTTAGGAGGTTCAAATATGTCAACTCAATTTAAACCCACCTGTAAGAACAGGATAGTCATACTGTTACAGATAAATTAATGACGGCATAGGTATATGAAAAATTACTCAAATCTGAATATTAAGCATATAATTATGATCTTGATTTGCATTAAGATCGTAGTTTAACCAATGCTGCTTCTGCAAGCAAACAAAAACCAGGGACTCCATGAAACGAAAAACCATCTTAATTATTGCCGGTGCCGCAGTTGTCATCATTGGAGGATTTATCTTCTTCCAAATGCAGCGCGCCCAGGCCGCCATGTCATCACTCTATCAAACCGAAGAAGTGAAACGTGGAGATTTGATCGCCATTGTGGGCGCAACCGGAACGGTGCACGCTGAACAGAGCGCCACACTAACCTGGCAAACCAGCGGCACAATTGAAAAAGTCAATGCAAAAGTGGGCGACCTTGTAAAAGAGGATGAAGTGCTGGCTGAATTAAAATCCAGTTCATTGCCGCAAACCGTGCTGGCTTCCATTGGTGAATTGCCTGCCGCGCAGCGTCAACTGGATAACCTGTCCGATTCAGATACTGCCCGCGCAAATGCACAGCTAACATTGGCCAAGGCTCAAATTGCGTATCAAGATGCATTGGATGACCGCACCAGCATGGATTATGGGCGCGCCAGCCAGAACACACTGGATGGTTTGCGTGCCGATTATGTTCTTGCCCAGGATGGTGTGGATCAGGCTGAAAAAATGTTTGGCTTTTTCGAAGACCGTGAAGCTGATGATCCGCAGCGCGCTCAGGCGCTCACCCGTCTGGTTAACGCACGCAAACTGCGCGACCGCGCCCTGTATAACCTGAATTACGCCCTTGGCAAACCTGACCCTGATGAAATTGCCGAAGCTGATGCCAAGGTTGAAGTCGCCAAAGCTGCCCTGGATGATGCACAGCGTGAGTGGGAACGATTAAAGGACGGCGTTGATCCCGATGACCTGGCAGCCGCCCAGTCTCGTGTTGATTCAATTAAAGCTGCTATTGATATGGCAAAGATCAAGGCCCCATTCGATGGTACGATAACCGAAGTGAAAGCTGTGGATGGCAACCAGGTTTCTCCCGGTGTCACTGCAATGCGCATTGATTCGCTTGACCGGCTGATTGTTGACCTGGAAATTCCCGAAGTGGATATCACCCGGCTGAAGATAGGACAGGAAGCCACCCTGACCTTTGACGCAATACCCAATAAAGAGTTTAAAGGTACGGTTTCAAATGTCGCGCGTGCGGGAACTGTTAAAGCCAATTCGGTCGATTTCATGGTAAGTGTCATGCTTGACGACCCTGACGAAGAGATTCGCCCCGGTTTGACCGCAGCAGTAAACATTGTGGTTAGCAAACTGGAAAACCAGTTGCTCATTCCCAACCGCGCGGTGCGCATTCGCGACGGCAAGCGGGTTGTTTATGTACAGCGTCCCGGCAATCCCATGCCCGAAGCGGTTGACATTACCATCCTGGCCTCTTCCGATCTAAACAGTTCCATTGAAGAGGGCAAAATCAAACCGGGCGACCTGGTTGTTCTCAACCCGCCGGTCGAAATGCAGGTTAGAAGTGGACCTCCCGGAACATAGCCAAGGAGAAACTCCCATGGATGATTGGGTGATTGAAACCCGCGATCTTTGCAAAGTTTACAGGATGGGAAATGTGGAGGTTAATGCGCTTTGCGGTGTTTCATTGAAGATTGCACGCCATGAAGTGGTTGCCATCATGGGACCTTCGGGTTCAGGAAAATCGACCATGATGAACATCCTGGGGTGCCTCGACCGCCCCACCAGCGGAGAATACTACCTGGATGGAGACCTGGTCTCTCAATTGAAAGATGACCAACTGGCCGAAATTCGCAATCGCAAGGTTGGTTTTATCTTCCAGAGCTTCAACTTGCTCTACCGGCACACGGCGCTGGGGAACGTGGAACTGCCCCTGCGCTACGCCGGGGCCAATGAAAAACGTAAAGAACTGGCGCGCCAGTCTTTGATTGCGGTCGGGTTGGAAGACCGCATGCACCACCGCCCGTCAGAGCTTTCCGGCGGGCAGCAGCAGCGGGTGGCCATTGCCCGCGCCCTGATTAACAATCCATCCATCATCATGGCTGACGAACCAACCGGGAACCTGGATTCAAAATCGGGTAAAGAGATTATGGATTTATTACTGTCACTCAACCGCGAGCGCGGAACAACACTAATTATCATCACACATGATATCACAATCGCCGAACAGACACAGCGCATATTCCATTTGCGAGACGGCAAATTGGAGGATAATTTATGAATTTCGGGCAGGCATTTATTGAAGCCCTTGAAAGCCTTTCGGGCAACAAATTACGCAGCGGGCTCACCATTCTGGGCATCGTCATCGGCGTGGCGGCCGTAATCGCCATGCTCGGTGTTGGCCAGGGCGCCCAAAACACCATCACCGGCTCCATCAGCGGCATTGGCAGCAACCTGTTGTTTGTGTTTGCGGGCAATGAGCAGCAGGAAGTGCGCAACCACAAACCGCTCACCCTGGGCGACGTGGATGCCATTGCCGATCCCTTCCAGGCGCCGTCGGTTGCCCTGGTCGCGCCTGTCATTCAAACCAACGCCAACGTATCATTTGCAGGTAAATCCACCACCGTGAGAGTGACCGGTGTTACACCTGAATATGGCCCGGTGAGAAACTTTTCTTTGGATGATGGTGAATTCATCACTGATGAACAGAACAACGGGCGCGCATCGGTCGCCCTGCTGGGGGTTGGAGTTGCAGACAAACTGTTTGAGCATCGCGACGATCTGATTGGTGAAACCATTCGCATTGAAGGGCAGCCTTTCCGGGTTGCAGGTGTGCTCACGTCAAAGGGCGGCGGTTCTTTTGGCAGTGAAGACAATGTCATCCTGATCCCCCTCAACACCGCCCGCAGCCGCCTGGTACAGCGCGACCGCGATGAGGTGGATGTGATTTTCTTGCAGTCAACCAGCGCTGATACCGTCAACCAGGCCGAAGAAGAAGTAGCCCAGATTTTGCGCGTGCGCCACCGCACAGCCCTCGGCGCAGACGATTTCACTATCTATAAACAGCAAGACATTTTGGAAACCGTTCAAACCATCACGGGCATTTTCACCATCTTCATGGGCGGGGTGGCTGGCATTTCACTGTTGGTGGGCGGCATCGGCATCATGAATATCATGCTGGTTTCGGTCACCGAACGCACGCGTGAAATTGGCCTGCGCAAGGCTCTGGGTGCGCGCAAAAAAGATATCCAGATCCAATTTCTTACCGAATCATCCGTGCTGTCTTTGATGGGCGGTTTTGTTGGCATCCTGGTCGGCTGGCTGATCGCCTTTGTCGTGGGACAAATTGCAGCCGCCAATAACACTGACCTGAATCCCAGTATCAATCTCGGTCACATTCTGCTGGCCACCGCGTTTTCATCAGCCGTGGGGTTATTCTTTGGCATTTACCCCGCCAATCGCGCCGCCAACCTCGAGCCGGTCGAAGCGCTGCGCTACGAATAAATCAGCCCGCCTGATGCAAGATATTCTGATATTCTTCATCCCCCAGCAGATAGCGCAGCTCATCTTCAAAAGTGACCACCAGCGGAACCGCCTGGCTGGCCGGGCGCAGGCAGCTGCCCGGCTCGTCCAATAACGCTTCAGTTTCATCCAGGGTTATGCGCCCTTCTTCATCCAGGCACAGCGGATGCAGGATGCAGTAAAAAGGTTTCCACTGCCAGGGATGCAGCCCGGCCGCCTGAGCGGCCGCCTGAAGTGCACATTTATGATCAGAACGCAGGAAAACACAGGCTGTGCCGCCCCAGTGTTTTTCATCCTCCACCACCCCGCTGTGATGCACTTCGCCGCTGGGCGTGAATTCATCGCTTTCCACCTGCCCGTCAAACCATTGGGTGCCGTCTTGTTGCCCTTCAGGCAGGAACGGCGCAATGAACGTCCTGTGGTCCAGGATGGTTTCTTTTTCAGCACGGTCCATCCACACGCCATGCAGGCAGCACGCCGCCTGGCATTGATGCAGCTTGCAGCGGCGCATGTTTTCAGCTTCCAATAGTCGGGGAGCAATCTTCCAATCCACGCGCGCATTGTAACACAACCAGAAAAATATGGTGAGATTGTATGACAAAGTACACCCAACCAGCCGGAAAATGCTATAATCATCGTAAGTAACCCCACATATTTATCTAATATAAGGAGACTAACTTATGGCTGCCTGGAAAATCATGCTTTCCGACGGTTTGGAAGAGAATGGCCGTTCCCTTCTTGCTGCCAGCGCTGAAGTGGTTAATCGCAGCGGCATCACCGCCGAAGAACTTCTGCAAGAGATTGGTGATTATGACGCCCTGATTGTGCGCGGGCGCACCAAGGTTACCGCTGCCGTCTTTGAAGCGGCAAAGAAGCTGAAAGTGGTTGGGCGCGCCGGTATTGGCGTTGACAATATCGACCTGGCAGCAGCCCGCGAAAAAGGCGTCACCGTGGTCAACTCACCCATCGCAACCACGCTGGCTGTGGCTGAACTGGCCATGAGTCTCATGCTGTCGCTGGTGCGTGAAGTGCCGCGCGCCGATGCCGCCATGAAACAGGGCGCCTGGCTGAAGAAAGAATTGATGGGCGCCGAACTGTGGCGCAAAACCCTGGGCGTGATCGGTTTTGGCCGCATTGGCAGCGCGGTTGGACGCCGAGCAGCCGCCTTTGACATGCGCGTGCTGGGCTGCACGCTCACCTCGGGCCCCGATGTGGTGCGCGAACGCGGCGGCGAGCCGGTCAGCCTTGACGAACTGCTGGCGCAGTCTGATATCATCAGCGTGCACCTGCCGCTCAACGACAAAACCCGCAACCTGCTGGATGAAGCTGCCTTCGCAAAAATGAAACAGGGCGTCTATATCGTGGATGTTTCCCGCGGCGGCGTCATCAACGAAGAAGCCCTGCTGGCTGCCCTCGAATCGGGCAAGGTGGCAGGCGCCGGACTGGACGTGTTCACCAAGGAACCGCCCGGTGCAACCGCACTGGTCAATCACCCGCACGTCATTGCCACTCCACACATCGGCGCGCAAACTGTTGAAGCGCAGAACCGCGCCGCCGAAGATATTTCGACCGAAGTCCTGGCCGCATTAGGTGGAGAACCATTGCGCTGGAAAGTCGCATAAATAAATTTATGGAACAAAAGCTGGAAAGATTAAGATTTCTCCTCGGGCAGGCTGCCGACCTGGCAGCCTCCCAGGCTTTGTTGGACTGGGATCAGCAAACCTACATGCCTGTGGGCGGAGCGGAAGACCGCAGCGACCAGATCAGCACGCTGGCGCGTCTGCTGCACGAAACCGTCACCTCGCCCGAGGTGGGCGCGCTGCTGGAAGATTTGAAACCCTGGGCTGAAAGCCTGCACCCCGATTCCAACGACGCACGTCTCATCCGGGTGGCGCGCCGCAATTACGACAAGCTCACCCATGTGCCGGCGCGCTGGGTGGCTGAATCAGCCCAGGCATCCTCGCTGGGACACGCCGCCTGGGAACACGCCCGCGCCAACAACGACTTCAAACACTTCGAGCCTTTCCTGCAGCGCATCATCAACCTGCGCCAGGAATATGCCGGTTTCTTTGCCCCCTACGATCACATCTACGACCCGTTGCTGGATGATTTTGAACCCGGCTTGAAAACCCGCGAAGTGCAGCAAATTTTCAGCACATTGCGTTCTGAACAGGTGAAACTGATTGCCGCCATAAGCGAAAAACCGCAGGTGGACGATTCATTCCTCTCACAGGAATACCCTGATCAGGCGCAGTGGGATTTTGGCGTCCAGGTCATCAGCCAACTGGGGCTCGACTGGCAGCATGCCCGCCAGGACCGCTCGGCGCACCCCTTCACCACCGATTTCGGCATAGGCGATGTGCGCATCACCACCCGCATCGATGCACAGCGCTTTGATTCAGCCTTCTTCAGCAGCGTTCACGAATGCGGTCATGCCCTCTATCAACAAGGCATCCATTCAGCCCTGCGCCGCACACCGCTGGCCGCCGGCGCTTCCATGGCGGTGCACGAATCGCAGTCGCGCCTGTGGGAAAACCTGGTGGGGCGCTCGCTCGACTTCTGGACCCATTTCTACCCGCTTCTCCAGCAGCGCTTCCCGGCGCAGCTTGCCAACGTCAGTTTGACCGCCTTCTACAAAGGCATCAACCGTGTTGAACCTTCGTTGATCCGCGTTGAATCAGATGAAGCCACCTACAACCTGCACATCATGCTGCGCCTGGAACTGGAAATTGCCCTGATGGAAGGCAGCCTTGCGGTTCAAGACCTGCCGCAAGCCTGGAACGCCCGCATGCACGAATACCTGGGCATTACCCCGCCCACTGACTCGCTGGGTGTGCTGCAAGACGTGCACTGGTCAGCCAGCCTGATCGGCTATTTCCCCACCTATGCGCTGGGCAATTTAATCTCGGTGCAACTGTGGGAATGCGCTGAAAAAGACATCCCCGATCTGGGCGACCGCATTCGCCAGGGCGATTTTGCCCCCCTGCGCGAATGGCTGCGCCACCGCATTCACCAGCACGGCGCCAAATTCGAACCGCAAGAACTGGTGGAAAAGGTCACCGGCAGCCGCATTGATCCGCACCCCTATTTGGAATACTTGAGAAACAAGTACGGAGCCATTTACGGGTTATAAACGTTCAAAATACTCAACTTGAAAACCTGAATGCAAAAAGGAGCGAAGAGTCTATTTCGCTCCTTTTTGTATGGGTGTCACTGCGAGCAAAGCAAAGCAGTCTCACGGGGTATATGAGTTTCAAAATCTTTCGAATACCTGATTGATGAGAAATTATCACAAAAAATTTTTGATTACCGGACACTTTAACAAATGACGACTGCCATATCAGGTAAACTATGTTTTTTCCTGGCAAGGAAGAACAGGAGGATACCTATGGACAATCGTCGCATATATCGTACCATCAGAAT